>WNGG01003443.1_pt1 | contig 30350 bp, 6 predicted proteins | sample 5400661 | NCBI WGS metagenome assembly WNGG01 (sample SAMN13153372, study PRJNA577476) | soil metagenome | isolation source: 100 cm soil or saprolite under Garry oak tree replicate 1 | place: USA:California | collected 2016-06-15
CCATCCAGTCCGCGTCGCGGGCAGCCAAGTAATCGTTGACCGTGATGACATGGACCGGAAGACCCATCAGCGCCAGGGTACAGGCCGGCAGCGTCGCCGTGAGCGTCTTGCCCTCGCCGGCCTCCATCTCGGCGATCTTCCCCCCCAGGAGGACTCGTCCGCCGATGAGCTGAACATCGAAAGGACGAAGCCCTACCGTGCGCCTGGCTGCCTCCCGCACCAGTGCGAACGCCTGGACGATGAGGGGATCGCGCAGCCCCTCCATGATGAGCGCTTGTCTCAGTTCCCACGTCAGCTCTCGGAGTTGCCGATCGTTCCGATCCTCCAGCGTACGCCCGTGAGCCTCGATCCCACGAACGAATCGGTCCATGCGCGGCAACCGCCCGCGGAAACGGCGCGCGAACAGGGCCGCCGCCTGGGCGCCTAGACGATCAAGCCGCCCGAGCGGTGGCTGGAGACGTTCCGGGTATAGGCCCTGGAAGGCGGCAGCATGAAGGATCGCGCTAGACATTGAACCGCGAGAGGAAGAGTTGCCGGATCTCTCGATACCACTGCGTCGCGAGAGGCGCCCAGCCATGGTCGAACCGGACAAGGGCTCGGCCTCCGACGTTGACGACACGCACGTGTGTGGGCAGCTCCAGATCGATCTGGAACACTTTTTTGATCGTCTTCATGCCATGGGGATCCGTCGGATCCAGTGCGAATTGCCCGCCGCCTGCCACGCTCAAGGCCTGGCTCGGCAGCTGATCGCTCGCGGCCGGAACGATGCGCTTGATCACGGCCTGAACGGTCTGCTCTAGCCGCTCCGCGAGCCGGACATCCACCTGGCGGGTTTGCTGCCGGATCAGATCCACCTCCCCCTGCGGAACCACCATCCTAACGGTCAGGGTGGAAAGGTCCACTATATGAGCAAGGAGCTGGCCCTGTTTCACGAACCGGCCTTCCAGATCCTGTGCAAGCGGAGCGACGAACGTGCCGTCGGCCTGGCTGCGGATCACCAATTCGTCCGCCCGCTTCTGGACGTCGGCCAGGCTCTCTTCCACGTACCGGTATTCCTCCTTGACGATCTCGGCCTGCACCAGATCCTTAGGCACCTGGTCATGATAGCGCGCCCGCAACTCCTGTAGGCGGTGTTGGAGGACTTTCACCTTCGACGTCAGGGCTTCGTCGCGGCAGGCAATGAGCGGATCTCCACGTCGGACCTGCATCCCAGGACGCGCCAGGACCCGCTCAATAAACCCCTCGGTGCCCGTGCGGACGAAAGACTCGTCGGGCAGCCACACAACCCCTTCGGCCCTGGTCCGCCACGGCACGGGCACCAGGAAGACGAGGCTGGCGAGCACGGCCACGGCCCCGACGCTCGTCGCAATCGCCCGCGTCCGGACGCGGCGGATCCGCGGGTTCTTGAAGACGAAGTTGAGGCCTTTTACGGCGGGCACCCCGATCCAGATGACCGACGTCAGCCCGGCGAAGAACATGCCCAGCCAGAAGTATTGATCGGTTAGGAACAGCACGATAGCGACGACGACGAACAGGCGGTAGACGAAGGAAACGACGGTGTAGGACACGAACCAGGCCCGCTCTCCCCGCGTCGCGCTGGGGGCTTCGGCCTCCCGGTATCCGAACAAATAGCGTTCGCACAGATAGCCGCAGTAAGCCGCGCCGCGCTGGCGGAGGTTGGGAATCTCCAGGAAGTCGGCCAGCATGTAGTAGCCGTCGAAACGCATCAGCGGGTTCGCGTTGAACGCGACAGTGGTGATCCCGGCGATGAGCATCGCGTTATAGGCTAGCGTACGGACCGTGCCGGGTTCGGCATTCACCCAGAGGAACAGCGCGAGGGACGCCAGGAACACCTCCACGGCCATGCCGGCCGCGCCGACGATGATGCGTTGCCACTTGTCCCGGAAGGCGGAGGCCGCCGAGGCATTTACGTATGGGACCGGCGTGAAGACAAGCAGCATGATGCCCATATCGTGGACTTCGCCCCCGAAGACTTTAGTGGCGAAGGCGTGCCCGAATTCATGACAGAACTTGATGACCGGAAACAGGAGCCAGATGAACAGTAGATTCTGAGGAGACAGGACGCGATCCACGAAGTTTTCGCTCAGGTCAGGCCAGTAGACTCCCGCGCCCACGAGCGCCGCGCCCACGACTCCACACCACAGCACCCCTCCGAACCATCCGAACAGGGGCCGCACCAGGGGAAGCGCCCACTGGAGGAACCACTCGGGGTCAAAAAGCGGAAACTGCCACGCGAACGGGTTCATCACGCGGGTCCACCATTTCCGCCGGCGCTGGCGATCATGTCGGAGCAGCAGGTCAGCCGTTTCGGGCGGGACATCGCATTGCAGTGCGTCGGCGCTGTAGAGCTGGCTCAGAAGACGGATGGTTTCGTCCTGGGTGGGCGCGTCGTCTCCCAAGTGGGCAGCCGCGTGCTCCCAGATCTCTTGGACGGTCCGTCGCCCGTCCATGAGCCCGATCATCCCGTACGCAGCCGGCGAGAAGCGGTGGAAGCGCCCCGCCGCCAGGTCTTGGAGCACATACCAAGTCTCGCCTCGGTATTGGTGTCGATGAATCTGAGTATGGCTGCGCAGCCTGGGCTTCAGCCCGGCCACCCGGTACCACAAGTCGCTGAAGAGGGATTCCATGTTACGGCAGCCATTTCCACAAGGTCAGCCGGATCCAGTCGATCGCCTGATGGGTCCAAATCCAAATCAGCAAACGGCGACCGATCTCGATCTTGCCCACTCCTTCCATCCCTGGTCGGAGCCACTCCGGGGTGTGACCCAGCTGAGCCTCCACCCGGAAGTAGTTCCGCCCCTCTCGGGCTTCGGACATCGGAGTAAGCTTTTCGACCGTCATGGGCAGCAGCTCGGTGGGCATCGAGGAGAGCACCAAATGCCCCTGTTGCTCGATCGCCACCTCCTCAATGTCCCGTTCGTCAACCTGCACGACGACCCGGTACGCGTCGAGCGGCGCGATCTCGTAGAGCACCTGCCCGCGTTCAACCGGAGCGCCCAACGACTGGCTGAGGTCGCCTTTAATCACCACTCCGTCCAGCGGCGCCAGCACCTGGGTGCGCGAGAGGTGGTCCTCGATCAACGCCAGCTCCGCCTTGGCCTGGTTGAGCTGGGCCGTCAGGATTTCGACCTGGGCGGCTTCCCTCTTGGCCATCGCCTGATCATACTGCTTGAGGAGCTGTTGGGACTGGCTCAGCCACTTCAAGCGTTCCAGCCTAAGCTCCCGGTCGTCCAGCGTGCAGAGCACCTGGCCCAACTGGACGATATCGCCAGCTCGCACGGGGCCGTCGGCGATGTATCCATTGAAGGGCGCGACCGCCGCGCGGACGATCGCCCCCTCCAGCACAGTCTTGGCCGACACTCGATAGTCGCCCTTCGCGAAGCAAAAGAAAAGGACGAGGCCGGCCAGGACAGCCACTGTGAGCTTGAAGGCAACATGGTGCGGGCCGACCAGGTGAGCAAGCTGCTGCCGGCAGGCCTGAGCGGCCTTGGCGGGGAGCCAGCGGTCCTCCCTTCGCCTGGCCTCGAGGATCGGACCGGCCACGGCGGCGATGGCCTCGCACAACTCGACCGCAGAACGGTCGAAAGGACGATCCGGCGGGCGCTCCAGCGTGAGGACTCCAACGATACGGTCTCCGTCGTGCATGGGCACCGAGCAAATGCCACCAAGATCATGTTCGCGGGCTAGAATCTCGTGCGCCCTCGTGATGCGGGTAGGACCGTCTGTCGGCGACGGATACACGACCATCGCGTGCTGGTCCAGGACCTCATCCATCGCCGACTCGATCAGACGGATGAGGTTGGTCTGCTTCTCGAAGTGGGCGCTGTGGGAGACGGCAAGGACTCGGACGTGCTGGCGTTTGATCATCCCAACCGTGACCCGGTCACACTGCAGGCTGGTCGCCAGTGCCGTCGCGAGTGCAGCGGCCGCGGCGTAAAACCGCTCTTGCCCCAGGGCAACCGCTGTCAGATCGAGGACGGTCTGCAGACGTCGCCTGGCAGCGACGTCCTGGGTAGCTACATCTCGTCGGACGAGCAGTTCGAGCCAGGCCGACCCCCATTGCAGTTGGCGCATCGTGGCCTGGAGGGTCGCTTGCGAACAAGTGGGCAGTTCGAGAGCCACCACTCCATGGAGGCGCCCCTCGACCTGGATGGGATAGGCGAGATGGTACCGCTCTGGCGACGGACGGCCGCTGGCATCCATGGAATCCTGCTTGAGGATCAGGCCGTGACGCTCTGTCAGCACTCGCTCAGCGGCCTCAGCCAGCAGCCGGATGTTGGCCCCCTCCTTAGGCCAGGAGGCCATAGGGGTGAACGGGCCCGTATCAGGCGGGCCGAGCAGGACGGCGCCGCAGGACACGCCGTTGATCAACCGGCACTGCAGAGCGAGCCAGTTCTGGCAGAAAGCGTGAGGACTGACAGCCTCGGCGAATTGTCGCCAAAGAGGGAGGTCCGCGTCTGGGAGGGGGTATTCCGAGGAGGTGTTCGCATCCCGAACCGCCTGAGATTCGTGTTCAAGCCCTGGCGAGGTGCGCTCCATATGAGATTACGTGAACGTCAGCCTGTATCCATCCGGACTCAACCCTTCAGGCATACCGATCCGATGGACAATCCCCGTCTCTCCTCACTTCACCGACGTATCGCCCGACCGACGCCCTTCGATGTCCAGAGCGCCGAACCGGGACTCGTACTCGCGCACGGTGTTCCCCAGCAGCGTGGATAGGCGCTTGGCTGCATACGGGCTCAGGACGATCCGATCGGTCAACTGGACCGTCACTTCCTTTTGCTGGGCGTTCCACGCCTGGTTCATGCCGAACAGCAGGACCACTTCCTCGCGGGTGCTCGCCACGTTGCACACGTTGGCATAGGCGCTTCGCATGTTAGAGTCATCCCAGCGGATCTTCAGCCCCCCCGGCATGGCGGAGGCGCTGGACTCTTTCATTCCGGTTGTTTCACGAGACCTTTCTTCGGCCATTGTGTTCCTCCTGAGTGTTCCTCCTGGTTGTTCACTTCCCTGCCCCTTCATACTCACGCCCTGCCCTTCGCCACGGCGTATCGGAACTCCGGAAATTGCGGGTTTGTATGCGACCCGTTCCCAGACCCATCCGTATCGTCGGTCCCGTTCCAGTCGATCAGCCGGCTCCCCGTCTGGGCCGCCCCAGTCCCCACCGAGAAATCAATTCGGCTGAACAGGTCGGTGAAGGACGCAGATCCATTCCCGCCCGGCAATTGTGTAGCCCCGCCGGTCTTGAAGATCTGCTGCGCCAGTGGCTCGAACCTCAGCAAGCCGTTCCCAGCCTCCGGTAGCTGACCGTTTCCGACCGGTTTGAACTGCCAGTCCGGCGCCACCATCATCACCGGCTGGAGCCGAACGAGCGCCGACGCCACCGATAGCGGATCGCTCGAGCCGTTCCGCGCCGTACCGACCTGGGCGTCAGGCAGATCCAAACCGAACACCAGGCGCCGCACGCCGGTGTCCAGGAGCTCGTCCATGAGGCCGCCAGCATGCCCGTTTCCGTTCAGATCGTCAAGCCCCAGGACGTGGCCGAGCTCGTGCTCGACCACCGTCAGCAGGTCCGGCCGGCCGAAAGCCGGACTGGAAGGTGGAGCTGCCAGTTGACCGCTGTTGCCTTGCTGATGGAATTCTTGGTTATCGGCCGGCGTGGGATCGACAAACCAGCCGCGTCCGGCAGCGCTGCTGTCAATGAGGATCTGGTCGCCGATCGTGACCCCGAGTTTGTCTTGCGGCAGGTTGCCGACCTCGACCTGCACGTTGTCCAGTGCGGCAAGGCGACTGTCGCCGGCTCCGAGCGCCTGGGCCCAGAGCAGCTTCGCCTCCGCCACGATCGGCGCCAACTGCGAATCCGTGAGGAAGCCCACCGTACCCGCCGTATCCGGCTCGGGACCCTCGGCCGTCTGATAGATCGGCTTGGTGCCTGCAGTGGCGTTGCCATTGCTCAGGTCGACCTGTCCACCACCGGTGTTACCGGGCTGTGGATCGCGTGAACTACCCTTCTGATCTTGCCAGGCGGCATCCTGCGACGTCACCAGACCGAGTTCGCCGAAGGGCTCCCCGTTGCGGGTCGGGTCGCTGCCGTACTGGGCCGCGAGCGTCTGGTCCGCGCCGTCGCTCTTCGAGAGCGCGTACAGATACTCCGGCAAGCCTGGCTGCAGGAAGCGGCTGACCGCCATCGAGCCGTACTGCGCGAAGGGTGTATAGAAGGAGTTGAACTCGCCCGACCAATCCATGGCGCGGTCGCCGTTCGTGTTGATGAGGAACACGTCGCGCCCCGCTCCGCCGAAGGCCACGTCCTCGTACGAGGGATTGGTGTCGGTACCGGGGGTCTTCTTGATCGCGTCGTTCAGGCCACCATTGGTATTGAGGTTGTCGTCGAGGTTGATGAGGTCGTCGCCCCAGCCGCCGAACATCACGTCACGGCCGGTCCCGCCCACCGCCCAGTCGTTGCCGAGGTCCCCGAAGATGTGGTCGTCGCCGTCCGTGGGCGCGCCGGGGTAGGTGCTCTGCCCGATGATCCACTTCGTGTCGATCGCCCCCTCGGTCTCGTTGAAGTTGAGGATCCAGTCATCGCCGCTCCCCGTCTTCGACAGAGTGCCGGTCGGAGTCAACAGGACCTTCCGGAGCGGATCGTTGGCATCGTACAGATCGAACTTCGTCGTCGCCGGGTTGTAGCCGAGCGGGTTGCCAGGGTTGAAGGGACGCGCGAAGTCGCTCCTCACGTGCATGAGGTTCATCACGCCGTTCTGGTCGTAGTTGTTGGTGTACGACAGCGCCGGAGCCTCGGCTCCCGAGATCGCGTCGTCGCCCGCGCCGCCGTGGATGGAGTCGTTGCCCAGGCCGCCGTAGATGATGTCGTTGGCGTACAGCGGACGGAAGAGCACGTTCGTCTGGTTGGTGGAATCCAGGTTCTGCGGCGTGAGGTCCACCGTGTACTTGAGCCCGCTGTAGAAGGCGGTGGGGGTGACGTTGACGACCCCGTCGATGGAGAGGTTCGACGTAGCGAACAGCTTGTTGGCGTCGGCAGCCGCAATGGCGGCGATGCCGTAGAGAGGCTCGCCGAGCGTGGTGCTGTTGCGGCTGACGAAGATGCGGCCGTCGTCGCCGAGGATGCCGTCGTCGCCGGTGCCGCCGGAGATCCAATCGGCGCCGTAGCCGCCGATGATGACGTCGTCCTGGCCGTCCCCGAACAGCACGTCCTTGCCGACCATGCCGTAGATCGAGTCGTCGCCGCCCTCGCCGTGGACCTCGTCGGCACCGCCGATGTCGCGGACGAGGGTCAACGGGTTGATAGCGACGTCCGCCGGCGCGGACTCCACAGTCGGCGTGAAGTCGGGGCCGCCCGGCGTGTAGTCGAGCAGCCGGGTCGCACGCGGGATGAGCCTCAGCGTGCCGCGGTCCTCGAACGCATTCGTCAAATCATAGTTGAACGCCAGGAAGCCGCCGCCATCGATATGGTTCACGCCGACGAGGCGGAAGATGTCGCCGTTGTCCCCGATGATCGTGTCGGCGTCGCGGGCGTGACCGTTGGGCGTGGTGGTGATCGCGTGAGTGACCGGATCGACGGTCGCGTGGCCGGCGTCGTTGCGATCAGAGTGCGTGCCGGCGCCGCCGAAGATCAGGTCGGAGCCGTCAGGCCGCATGGTGGGCGTGTTCAGCGTGAAGAGATCGGAGCTGCCGCCGATGATGTCGTCCTGGCCGAGGCCACCGAACACGGTGTCGTTGCCGCCGCCGCCCTCGATGTAGTCGTCGCCGTCGGTGGCTGCCTCGAACGAGGGGGTGAGGACGAGGTTACCGTTGACGTCGCGGAAGGCGTTGGCGCCGCTGACGATCGAACCGTCGCCCTGGATCGTGTCGTTGCCGAGCTGGCCGAAGATCTCGTCGCTCGCGGCGCCGCCCGCGATGTAGTCGTTGCCGAAGCTGTTGAGGATGTTGGTCCCGCCGGCAATGAGGAGGTTGCCGAGGCTGCCGGCAACTCCATTATGGATATCCAACGTGTGGTAGAGGTTATGGATCCGCCACAAGGCCCACGAGGGTGCGTACGTCCCATTCGGGTCGCGGTAGTTCCGGGCCGTGCCATCGGCGTTGTCGGCACCGGCCGCGTTGTTGGTCGGCTGCGCGTAGATCGTCGGGCCGCTGAGCGTCTCGAACCGCGGGTTGGTGATGTCGATCGGCCGGCGCGAGAGCTTCACCGCATCGCCGAAGATCAAATCGTCGTCTGCGTTGCCGTCGATCGTATCGCCGGCGGCGCCGCCGACCAGGATGTCCTCGCCGGAGTTCCCCTGGACGGTGTCCGAGCCGCCCAGCGTGAGGTCGCGCGAGAAGACCCAGACCGGCTGGAGCACCAGGCTGCTGATCAGGTCGCCGCGGCCGCCGAAGCCGACGACGGCGAGCAGGGTGTACGGGCTCGCTGGGTTGAAGTACTGCACGCGCCCGTCGTCACCGAAGATGATGTCATTGTTCGTACCGCCGGTGATGTTGTCGTTGCCCAGTCCACCGAAGATCACGAGCGGCAGGGTCGAGCCCGAGGCGTTGACGGTGTCGTTGTCGGTGACGACCGCTGTCGTCGGGATCGGCGAGAAGGAGCCGCCCATGGTGTTGAGCGCGAAGAAGCCATCCTGGCCGGTATCGCTTCCCCCGACGTTCAGCGCACCGTTCAGGTTGACGGTGACGTTGTCGTTGCCGAGCCCGGTGTTGAGGAGCGTCATCGTCCGCTGGCCCGAGCCCGACCGGTTGACGGTTCCGTCGATCGTGATAGTGTCGTTGCCCGAGCCGGTCCAGTAGGCGATCCCGTCGAAGAAGTTGCCGCTCGTATCGGCCTTGTATGAGATGCCGCCCTCCGGATACGTGCCCGGTTGTCCCGCAAGTCCTGTGATCCAGATCTCGGCACCCGTCTGGACCGCTGGGAGGCCCCTGCTGGCTGCGCCGCCCGGCACGTTGCCGACTGTGTCCGTAATGACCACAGGCGTCCCGTCGCCAGTCAGGCTGTCGCCGACCGACGTGCCCTCGTCGCTGATCATGAGCTTGTGCCGGCCCGAACCGAAGTCGAGGTTCAGCGCGCCGTTGACGTCGCCGAGGTTGCCGGTCAGGAAGTCGAAGCCGGGCGCCGTGTTGAAGTCGAGGTCGGCGTTCGATGAGACGAAGGCCTGCTCGTTGCCGTTGTGGAACCGCACGTTGGTGACTGCAACGCCATCATCTCCTCCGCCCACTGCCCCATTGGCGCCGAGGTAGAAGCCGCGGCTGCCCGCCGTCGTCCCCTGGATATTGAAGATGTCGTTGTTGGACCCCGTGTCGATGTTGAGTGTCTCGACGCCGTAGTAATTGATCCCGTCCATGCGGCTCGTGACGGCCGCGGTCGCGCCGCCGCCCGTGAGGCCGCTCGTGTTTATCTTGAGCAGATCGACCCCGGGGCCTTCGTCGAAGAAGCGCAGCTTGCCCTGGAACCCGATGATGTAGACGTTCTCGTACCGCTCGACCATCACGGCGAACTTCTGCGGCTCGAACGTGTCGCCCGGGGCGATGGCGGGCGCGGCCGCGTTCTGAATAGTCTGACGCATGGCCTCGGCGCTGACGTCGAACGGCATGGCCAGCGTCGTGAATTCCTGCGGCGTGCCGCTGAGCAGGGTCAGCGTGAAGGTTCCGCCCGTAGCGTCAATCTTGAGAACCTGGGAATCGTTGATTCTCAGATCGTCCCTACCCTCGACTCGGGTTGACGCCGCGACAGACCCGGCGACCAGCACGGGATCACCCGCCGTGGCTGTTGTCCCATTCGGACCGGCGTTCGGATCGCCTCCCGAAGGTTCCACACGCTTCATCAGATCGACATTGGTTACGACGAGCTGCGAGACATTGAGGTTGTCCAGATTACCCTGGAACCGAATCGTGTACACGTCGTCGTTCTTCGTGACCGCGACGTCGCCCGGCTTGATGGGAGCGGTGGGCAGACTCTCGAAGGCTGTCTTGAGGTCTCCCGCGCTTATGTCGAATGCGAGCGGCGCCGACAGGTGGCCGTCCAACGAAACGGTAAACGTGCCTTGAGTCGCGTCCACGACGATGGTCTGGATTTCGTTGACCTGCTGCGTGCTAAGCCCGGTCAGACTCGACGACGTCAGCACGCCGACGCTTGCCGACGCGTAGCCGCTGTCGATGATGTTCGCCGTGTCGTTAAAGCCGAGACCGTTGGTGAGGCCCGCGTCGTGAACAACCAGAAGTTCCATCGCCGTGCCGGCTTTCGCGCCCTGGAATGCCACGCGATAGACGTCGCCGGCCTTCGTCACGCTGACGTTACCGGCCCCGATCGTGGAAAGACCCCCTAGAGCCGTCTGCATCTGGGCCGCGCTGACGTTGAACGCGAGAGCACCCGTCGTTGCCGTGACGTGGCTGACGGCGTCGGTCAACGACAGCTTGAACGTACCGCCCGTGGCGTCCACAGTGACTTGCTGAATCTCGTTGACAGCGGCAACTAAACCGCTGCTGGCCGCCGGAGAACCTTTGGCCAGCTTGACGGCAGTCGCCTGCGCGATGTCGCCGCTAACCGTGAGCAGACCCGCGAGATTCTGGAGCCTGTTGGCGTCATCGTGGATATTGATGGTGTCGGCGCCCGCCCCCAGATTCACGAACGTATGACCGGAAACCGATTTCACTTCGACAAGATCGGCGCCGGCTCCCGTGTTGAGAACAGTCTTCGTCCCGGCCTGCGTTGCGGAAATGGTGAAGTGGTTCGCTCCCGGTCCAAGGTCGATCTGCGTGTCCTCGATACTGTGGAACGTGATGCCGCCCGGTTCCAGCCGCGCGTTGAATCCAGCTCCGATAGTCCGCGAGAACGTCGTGCCCGTGCCGCCCATGCCCAAACCGGTCAGGCGGAAGTCATTCAATAGGCTTCCACCGGTCAATCCGGCGGTGTCGACCAGGAGCTTGGGCTGATCGAGGTTTGCGAGCGTGCCCTGGAACGTGATCATGTAGACCGGATCGGTGGAAGGCTTCGTGACCACAACGTTGCCGGATCCGATGTTCGAAAGGGCTTCCAGAGCGGCCTGCACCTGAGACGCCGACGGATTGAAAGGAATGTCCGCGGTCTCGATACCGTCGAAGACAAGCTTGAATGCTCCGGCCGTGGCCACGAGGGTCAGTTTCTGAACCTCGTCGGCAAACCCGCCGCCCAAAATGGGACCGCCATTTACTACGGTGCTCACGGTCGCCTTTGCGCCAAATTTGTTCTGGTCGTCGTAGAAGAGTTCGCCGGCGCCGAAGGCGTTCAGGTCCGGCGACGGACCCGTCGCCGCGGGATCGTTGTAGGAGTTCACGTTGTCGTTGTCGTGAACGAACATGAGATCCGTCTGCTCCGCCTCGATCACGAGCAGGTTCGGATTCGTCTGCAGCAACACGTACTTGCTGGTGTTGTCCGGCACGCTGGCGTTGCCGGGTTCCGGGAACGGGCTGAACCACTCATGACTCAGCGTGAGTGTCCAGGTGCCGTCGCCGTTGTCCTCGCCGCCCGTGATGACGCGAACCTTGTTCTTGGCGGGACCGTGCGTGATCTGGATCGAAACGTTCGTCAGTTGATCCGGATCTGTCAGGGGCGCCGTGATGAGCACGCTGGCGTTGGGTTGACTGTTCAACGCGTCGATCTCCGCCGTGGAAATCTGGCTGGGATTGATCGTGATCGTCGCCGGATCGACTCCGTCGGCCTCCTCGGCGGAAACCACGTCAGCGATTGACGGCTTCTCGTTGATTTCACCCGGCAGCATGATCGGTTCGAGTTCGGTCAGGCCGGTATGATCGTCCCCCGGGCTGCCGCTGATCATGAGCGGACCCTGGATGTTGTTGAGCAGATCGAGCGTCGGCGCGAACACGAGCGTGTCGGTTCCATCCACGCGGGTGTCGTTCAGCGCGCGGACATGCACCGTCTGCGGCTTGTTCCACGCGTTCGCGTCGACGGGATTCTCCGAGAAAGTCAGGCTTGCGGTGAGACCCCATGTGACGCCGTCCGTCGAGACCTCGAGTTGCTCGACGAAGCTGCGGATGCCACCGGTGCGCGAGGTGCGCGTCGGATTGGCTACGATATCGACGGTGACCGCGTGCGTGGGCGCCGCGGTCAGTTCGACAAGGTAATTGTCTTTGTAGGGCAACCCGGCGGCGTCTACCGTCGCCTGGAGGACCCCGAAGTCGCCGCCTGTGAATTCGATGACGTCGGTCGTGCCGTTCGATTCGATAATCCGGACGCCGGGGTAGTCGTCGTCGGCGATATCGGCAACGATCAATTTGCTAACGCCGTCGTAGCCGCCGCCGGAGGCGGTCAGCGTCAAGTCGGCCTTGTGGAAGCCCTCGACAATAAGGTCCTGATTGCCTCGAACCAGGATATGCCTGAAGTCCGAGTAATTGGTGTCATCAAACGTCAAGGAGGTGATGGCCCCGCCTGCGAGGTTGTCGGCGTCGAAGAACTGCAACTGTCCGCCGCCGTTGCCAAGCGCTACAGTCACCGTCCCGGTGGGCTCACTCGACAGCCGGACGTCGATCTGATCCACCTGTCTATTCGTTAGCTCCGTCGTAAGATCGCCGGGAACGACGCTCGAAGAGATTTCCGCCACGCTTGTCGTGCCTTCGGATTGCGCCACAACGAGCGTCGGCGCCGCCTGCGTGTGGATCTCGACGCGCACGTTCGGCACCGAAAGGCCCGCGAACATCTTGATCTCGTACTTGGCGTCGAGTGGAAGAGACGCCAGTCCATGTTCCGTGCCACCTGGGCCGAGGGCGGCCGGCAGGCTCGGATCGATCAGGGTCGACAATTCCCTGGCTTTGATCTCCTTGACGTCCTGGTTCGCGAGATCGTTCTGAAAGGTAATGGTATAGATGTCGTGTCCAGAGACCGTCGACTTGACGACCGCCACATTCGGCAGGCTCGCCGCGTTCTTGCCGATGAGCGGCAGGGCAACCAGGGCGTCCCGCACATCGGCGGCGCTTGCCCCGAATGCGAGGGGGTCGGTCTCCGCGTCGCGGAACGTCAAAGCGAAGTAGCCAAAGTCGCCAGAGGTATGCGCGACCTCGACCTGCTGGACTTCGTTATGGCTGCCGTCGCCCGCGGTCGTCGTGGTCACAAGAACCGGCAAGCCGTTGCCGCCGCCGCCGGTGGCGAACCCGCTGATGTCGGGTACGGTATGCCCGCCGAGGTCCGTCGCAACAACCTTGTGATTCAGGTCGCCAAGGTCGGGAATTTCACCGATGTTGGAGTCGACCTTGAAATAGATCCGCTGCGGGATGTACCAGTCGCTGCCGGTAAACGTCAGTGTGAGACCGTCCGCGTCTCCGCCAGGATTGTCGCCGTTCGCGTTGACGCCTTTTCGTTTTTCAAAGAGCTTGATCCCGTCATCTTTCACAAAGACCAGGCCCGGAGGTGGATCGATCGAGATCACCACCTGGGAGCCGTTCACCGGCGGCCGCGAGAGCACGATCGTGTAGCTGTCCACCACGCGCGAAAGGAGGCCGTCCGAATACCGCGTAGCCACGGAGCCGCTGGTGGGAAGATCGCCCTCGACCACGAGAGAACCGCCGTCGGTCTCGGTGACGATCACCGCCGGTTCGTCGTTGTCGGCGACGTGCGCCGAGATACCGACCACCTTCAGCCCGTCATAGCCCAGGTCATCGCTCGTGGAAGTATGGATCAGGATGCCGCTGTGGCCCCGCAGAGTGTTGCTGATCACCCCGTTCGCCGGCGTCGGTCCATTGATGCTGAAAAGGTCGGTACCCAACCCGCCCGTGATCTCGGTAACCAGTTCCGGCGCGGTGCCGAGCACGAAGAACCGGTCGTCGCCTTCGGCGCCGTCGAGCTGGAGCAACTCGACGTTGATGAAGTTGACGTTCAGGCCGGCGCCGAACACTCCATGCGCCGTCACCACGAAGTCGTCGCCGAATTCCGTGCCGATCACGATGACGGTGTCGAAGCCGTCGCCGCCGTTGATGTTGACGGGCGCGTTCACCGCGTACTGGATGAAGTCCGCGCCGGCGTCGCCGCTGATGTCGGTGAGCGCGCGGTGGTCTTCGGTGGACCCGGCCAGCGCGAACGCCTGGACGATGAACGTGTCGTCGTCGTCGCCCCCGTTGAGGTTGGCCACGGCGAGGTTATGAAAGACGATGAACAGGTCCTCGCCCGCTTCGCTGTTGATGGTGACGGCGAAGCTCACGCCGTTCGAAAGGAACCCCTTGGTCGTCTCGATCGTGGCGTACGCGTCCGCTTCGGCGATGTTGGTCGTGTTCATCGGATCGCCGAAGGTCCGTTCGGTCTGGTAGAGCTGGCCGATCTGGAAGAAGTCGTTGCCCTCTCCCGCGTTGATCGTGATGGCGGCCCGTGTGTCGTCGATGTAGAACTTGTCGTCGCCCCCGAGGCTGTTGACGGTGATCCTCTCGAGGTTGATGTCGTAGTTGACACGCTCAACCGGCTGGTCGGCCGGCAGCGCGCCGGCATTGTGATTGATCAGGGCGATAAACGCCAGTCCGCTCTGCGCTGCCGCCGCGCGTAGCAGGAAGAGATCGGGCAGTTCGGTGCCTGTCACGGTGAGGACGTCGAATCCGTTCGTTGCCGATCCGGTATCCACGACGTTGACGAGCGACGCGGTCGTGTCGCCGACCAAATGGATGTCGTAGGTGTCGCTGCCGTCCTGCCCGTCGAGATTGATTTTCGCGTTGACGCCATTGCCCACGATCACCTCACCGGTGATGGCGTTCACATTCAAGTGCACGGTGTCGTCGCTGCCGCCGCCCAGGAAGAACGTGTCTTCATTGATCGACTGCACGTTCAGTACGTCGGCACCGTCCTGAACAATGGATGCGATGATCTGCGCGACGTCGGTCGCCGCCAGCGCACCCTGGAACGTGACGGTGTATACATCCGCGCCGTCCACGGTGGCCTTGACCACGGAAACATTGCCGGCGCCGATCAGGCTGAGCCCCTGCAGCGCGGTCTGGACCGTGGCGGCCGACGCGCCGTATGCCAGCGGAGCGGTCTCCTGCGCGGTTCCAGCGGACTCGAACTTCAGCTTGAACGTCGTGAGGTCCGTCACCCCGCGAACTGTCACCTTCTGGACTTCGTCCGTAAACGTGGTGGAATTGCCCGCTGTCGACGTGATCACCTTGGTCGTGATGCCGGCGGTGTCGCCGGTGATGGCCAGCGGTGTGATCAACGGAACGACCTGTGGCAGATTCAGGTCAGCCAGGCCATTCTGGAACGTCAGCGTGTACACGTCGTTTCCGCCGACCAGCGCTTTAGAAACGCTCACGTTCGGATCGCCGCTGGCGTTGGTCCCGATCAACGGCAACGCCACCAGGGCATCCTGAACTTCGGAGGCGCTCGCGCCAAAGGCGATGGCCCGCGTCTCCGCATACCGGTACTGGATGGTGAAGAAGCCGACGCCGCGGCCGGCGCCACTGACCGTCACTTTCTGGACCTCGCTCGTCGAGCCGTCAACGCCAGGTGTGAAGGTCGTAGCGGATACGAGCGGTCCAGGGGGCGTGATGAGTAGTGAGCCCCGGTCTAAATCGTTGGTGGCGATGACACCGATCGTATCGCTGCCACCTCCGCCCTCGACAAGCGTCATTCCAGTAAGCGTGTTGAGAAATTCCTCCTCCACGGATGTCTGCCGGTTTTGCGGCAGGTCTTCCAGGATGGCATCTCCGCCAACCGTGAACGAATCATCGCCTCTGCCCAGCCGGACATCGACATTCTCGAACCCCTCGAACTCGACGCGGCCTGCTGTGATGAGATTGGTGGCGTCGGGCAGGATGGACTCGACGTTCTGGCTTCCCTTTCCATTCTGGAACGTGACCGTATAAACGCGATGAGTGCCGTTCACCGTCAGCGTCACATCGACGTTGCCGGCGCCGATGCTCGACAGCCCCTCGAGCGCGGCCTCGAGTGTCGCGGCCGAAGCGCCGATGGCAATATCGCCCGTGAACACGCCGCCAAAGCTCAGTTTGTACGTGCCGCTGATCGCGTCGTCGACGTGGATCTTCTGCACTTCGTTGATGGGAGGGGTGTCATCGCCTTCTGTCGTCGTTTCGACGCCCACGCCGCCATGGAGAGTCATGCCAAGCCCACTCACAACGCCGACTTCGACCGGGCCTGCAACACCCAGACGGGTTTCGGTGAAGACGGTCAGGTTGCCGGTGTTGGTCCCCAGGTCGGCTTCATCCGTGACGACGACGGAATCCTGTCCGGCGCCGCCAACCAGGACGACAGGCCCGAGTCCGAATGGCGAATTGAGTCCGGTGCGGGCCAGACCCAGGATGTTGTCAAGCGTGTTCTTGCCGACCGTGAACAGATCGTGGCCGGTGCCGCCGTCAATGCGGACCGGCACGGTCAGCGCCGTGCTATCGACGTTGAGCGTGTCGTTGCCGGCTTTGCCGAATACCTTGATCTGCAACACATTGGCATCAGCGGCGGGCGCAACATAATCCACGCTCTGGGTGCCCGACAGCGTGATGTCGGCGTTCGTTACGGTAACAGTGTCGCCGCCCGTGGTGCCGCGCACCTCGAGGGTGTCGCCCGAATCCCACGGATTGCCGGTGTCGTGTACGTTCGCGTCGATGTGCGGCGCGCCGACGAAGAAGATGTACCGGTCGCTGCCCTTGCCTCCGTCCAGTTCGATTTGACCGGCCGCTCTTGTCTGGCGCACGTAGAACGTGTCGGCGAAATCGCTGCCGACGATCTTGGTGATGCCGTCGACGTTGATGACGGTGAGTTGGCTCTCGAAGTCGGCAAACGTCGGATCCGATGGCACATGCGGACCCAAAGGATCGAGCGGATCGGTTCCGACCGTCGGCGTCGTGGTCTGAGTCATGCCGACTTTGATCTTCAGTCCGGCGGGGAGGCCGGTGTCGTCTAGGAAGAACGTCAGTCCCTGGGGTTTGGTGGAGAAATCCAGCGTGTCACTTCCACCGGAAGCATCGATCGTTTCGATGCTGCCGAAATCGGCGGTCAGGTACGTGTTTGAACCGCCCTCCCCAAACAGATGGTCGTCGCCGGGCCCGCCGGCGAGTGTGTCGTTGTTCGCGCCACCGTACACGAAGTCGTTTCCGGCATCGCCCATCAGGATGTCGTTACCGGCATCGCCATAAATCGTGTCGTTGTCGTCGCCGCCGGAAATCGTATCGATTCCACCGCCGCCGTGAATTTCGTCGTTGCCGGCATCGCCGAAAATCGTATCGGCGCCGCCACCACCCTTTAGGACATCGTTACCAACTCCGCCGTGCATCGTGATGGCGATCGAACTGGATATGCCGGTCAGATCCAGCGTGTCGTTGCCCGAACCGCCGTCGATGACGATGTTGTGGACTCCCGCAAACCGGCCGAAGCCCTTGATGTCCACCGGGTGCTGATCGGCGCCATTGACCGTAAACGAACTGACGACAACGTCGCTGCCGTCCATCGTGAGGACGATGTTCTCGTTGGCGTCCGACGTGTTGCCGTTGAGCCGCGCGGCCGCGTTCGGACCGACGTTGAGCGTGAGCGTGTCGCCGTTCAGGCTGCCCAGGAGGGGCGGCTTGATCGGATTGACTTCGAATTCGAACAGCGTCAGGCGAAGGAACTCGAACTCGGCCTTGAAGAAGAGGAACTCCACGTACGCGCGCATGAACAGGTCTATCTCGCCGCTCACATCAAATACGGCGAGAGGATTGAAGGAGTTGGCTTCGAGCAGCGCTCCCAATTCCAGGATCCGGATCTTTCCGTCATTGTCGAGATCGGCGAAATTGAAGTCGATCGTCGCCTGAATGCCGCCCTCGACGCCGGCGCTCGCAATGCCCAGTGAGATCGCCGCGCCGACGGCGATTTGCGCGGTGAGGAACGCTTCGGGCTTGTCCACGCCGTTGGCATCGAGATCGGTGAGGAAGAACCCATCGAGAAGATCCACGGGGCTGTGCGTCGTGAGGAACTCCGACAGGCCGCGCGTATCGTAGCCGAAGCCCATATCGATGCCGCCGCCCACGCCGCCGGCGAACGTGCCCACCAGCGGTCCGATGATCGGGAACTGCTGCCGGTAGAGGAAATTGAAGCCCATCTTCGGGAGATTGACCGTGACGAGGGTCACGTCGGGCTGTCCGAGGATGAGCTTGAAGATGTTCTCCGGCTTCAGAATGGCAAAATCGATCGACCCGGGCTGGGTGACGCCGGACGTAAACGACGACGTCGCCGATGACGGCGATCCCTGGGTCTGCATCTGGCTTGCCAAGGTGGTAGGGTCGGGCAGATTATTCAGAACATTCTTGAAGTTGTTGAGCGTCCGGAGATCCGAAACGCCGCTCCCGATATCGATGAGGTGATCGAGGAAAGCGCCGCCGGGGTTCGCGATGTCGGGACTGTCGAAAAGGACAAGGTCGCCGAAGTTGAGTCCGACACCGGATCCTCCGGAAGCGGCGTCGTTGACCAGGCCGGACAAGTAGCTCAGTTGCTCGACGAAGTCGAGGATCGCCACCACCGTGGGTCCATCTTCGGGATCGAACAGCTGGATCAGGTCCTTGCCGGTAATCTTGTGGCCGGCGAGATCCGAAAGCAGTGGTATGCGCTTGTTCAGGAAGCCATCCGGACCGATGAGCCAGTCGAACGGTTCGAGGATATCGTGGATCTGATTGAGGATCGGACCGGCGAAGCTCGACACGAACGAGCCGAGATCCAGCGTCACGTTCGCCAGAATTACCTGTGGCGCCGCAATGTGGAATCCCGTGCTGGGCGTTGCGCTCAAGCTGAAATCGACAAGCAGATCGGCGGTAACCGACGGCAGGACGTTGCCGAGACCGGGTCCAAGGGTGCTGAAATCTACCTTGCCTTGCGCGTGTAACTCGGCTTCACCCACCAGGGTGGGTTTCACGATGTCGCTGAACGAGCCGCTGACCATTTCGCCGATGGTCAGCTTCCCATCGTCATTGGGATCGGCCAGATCGACGCCGGCACTGAAGTAAATGTGGCTGAACTCGTCTTCGGAAATATCGTCGGGAATGCCGTCGCCGTCGGCGTCCGTTCCGCGAGTGATGGTGCCGTTTCCGTCAAGATCGACGCCATCGGCAACCTTGAGGGCCAGGAACAGCAATCGCGCATCGAGCTTGGCGCGGTCGGCGTCATCGAAGCTCGTCGTGCTGTCCGTACTGCCGAGATCGGCGTACATCGTGACAGAGAGTTCCTGAGCGGGCTCGGTGACGAAGTAAAAGCCCTTCTTGTCGTCCACACCGAAGCCCAATTTCAGATCGAAGCTCAGAATGATCTTCGGCTGGAGCTGGGCGTGAATGCCGAGGGCGTCGATGCCCAGATCGAGATCGATCGGCGGAGTGGAGACGCTGAACGTCTTGCCGAGGTCCATTTCCAACTGGACGGAATGGGCCAGGAAGAGGATGTCCGTCGGGGTCACACCATCCGATTCAAAGAACGTGAATTTGACGTCGTCCTTCGTGATGTCGCTGCCCGGGTCGCTGCTATCCTTCAGGATATTGAGATGACTCGGACCGAAGACGTTGAACAGAGTCGCCTGGATGAGTCCAATCAAGCCATCGAGGTTCAGGTTGTTCTCGCGGATCGTCTTGGCCAGCGGCTGGAGCACGTCGCTGCGCATGTTGCCGATGAACTGAGACGCAGGATTGTTCGCCAGAGCATCGCCGATGAGCGGCAGCTTCGTCCCCATGATCTGACCACTCACGGCGTCCTGAATCGTTCCCAGCAGCCGGTCGAGGCCGTCCACGGTGACCGCCGGGTCGCTCAACAGGGCGAAGATGCCAGGAAGGTTTGTGGCCAGATTGGTGAAATCGAATTCTGGCAGCGTGAAGCTGAACGCCCCAGTGTGCGGTGGCGTGAGCAGCGCCACCAGATTCACGTTCACGCTGAGAGCGTTGTTCTGCCCGGGATCGGAGCCGAGGAAATCCAGGGGGACCGGGTTGTCCTTCGTGCCCAGGTAGAGCGGCAAGTTCACGCTGGCCGCATTCATCCCGCCGCCGGTCGGGAAGTCGACGTCCACGTCGCTCAAACTGGGCAGGTGCACGGTCGGCGATATACCGGTCAACGACACCAAATCGAACCGCCCATCGCCGTCATCGACCATCGTGACGTCGATGTGGCCGTTCAGGCCCGCCGAACCGCCGATGACGAAAAGGCCGAAGGGGCCGATCTGGGCATCGAAGGTCAAATTATTACCCGTGGCGGTCAGGTCCGCGTGCAGACCGGTCCCCGAGGAGCCCGTCTTGATGAAGAAAGACTTCGTCTCCCCGCTCAGATCGAGACCGAGATCCAGGTTGAACTCCACGCTGGCGCTGAGATCGAGGTTGCCCGAGGCGCTGAGGCTGACCAGGTTGGTGAACACGGCGGGAAGGCCCGCGTCTGCGAGATCGAGATTGAACGGACGAGTCAGATGCACGCTCTTGAGGATGTCGTAATCGATGGTCAGGACTTCGTCGCCGGCGTCGAACGACAACACGTTCGTGGACAGCGGAAGCCCGAGCAGCCCGTCGATGTAATGGTTCAATTCCTGGATGGAACCGCTCGGATTATTGACGATCGTGTTCAGCTTGTCGGCAAACGTGCCCGCCACATCGACGAGATCGGCGATGCTCCTGTCGAGCAGGGGAAGCTTGAAATCGAGCGCCTCGGCCACCGCGCCGCCGGCGCCGCCCGACCCGTCAAGGCTGCGCAAATAATCGACAACGAACCTGAGGCCGGCGATGATGTCTGAGAAGTCCAGATTCCGGAACTTGTCGAGAACGGCATCGAGGTCCGGGCCGGAGAAGGCGATCGGGCCGCGGATTCCGAACGTGGCGTCGCTGGCTGTCAGCGTGACTTTGCCGCCGCTAATGCCGACCGTTACGGTCTTTCCGGCTGCGCCTCCATCGGTTTCGAAATCCGCGATCGCCGCATTCATTGCGGTCTGCAACGCCGCCGTCAGCTGAGATTGCATCGTGAAAGCCGAGGTGTCGCCGAACGGAAGGAAGCCGGTGCCGTAGTGCGTTCCGTCGGTGAGAACGAACGTCACGCTATCGGTAAGCCTGCCATTGCCTGGAACCGCGGTATCCAGGGTGATCGGGCTGGTCGAAAGCGCATGCTCATCCGTGCCGAATCCCAGAGGATCGGCAAGGGAAGGACGTGCGGTGAACCAGTTGGGGCTCGTCAGGGTCAGGTCCAGACTCGCGTCCAGCCCCGGAATTCCGCCGACCGGCGTCGTGGGCTCGACATCGAGATGGAATCCCACACCGCCTTCCAATGTGGCGTCGACGACTCCGGTCGTGGGGTTGCCATCCCCGTCCACCCCCACGTCGCCATTGTCGAAGAAGAAATGACCCTTCTTGAGCGAATTGACGATTTCGCTGACCGTCACCCGGTCGGCATCCCCGATGCCCGTCGGATTCTTTAAGAAGATTTCCGCGTCGGCGTGGATGAATTTCCCGTCGCCCAGCGAGCCCTCTCCCGTGGCGGTGATGCCGAGGAAGCCCAGGCTGGCCGTGGCGGTCACACCGGAAGCGGCCAGATCGAAGTTGCCGTTGAAATGGACATTATCAAGGAAGAAGTGGTCGGCCTTGGAGCTGTGCGTCTCGCCGTTGCCAGCCACATAGCCGAGCTCGGTGATGGCGCCGTTGGTCGCGCTGTCGGGAACGTTCATCGAGAGGCTGGTGACCGGGCCGCCCTCCATGCCGCGGAAGCCGATCCGGTTGCCGAGCGGGTCGATCAGGAAAACTTCGACGTCGCCGGCGCTGTAGCCGCCGGGGAGCACCGTATCCACGGCGGACTGGAGGTCGCTGACGAGATCCTCGATGCTGGTCCGCGCGGCCGCGGCGAGCGTCACGTGCGCGCTGTCAGCCCCATTAAGCAGCAGGGTCAGATCGATCGTGTTAACGGTTGTGCCAGTGTAACGAGTCGGAGCGCTCAACAGCCCCATTTCCTGGTAGGCCGTGTTCGTGAATCCAGCCGTGATCTGGACGTGGCCATCGACATTCACCGACTGCGTCAGCGCGTCCACCGCGATTGTGACCGGCGACGCCTCGACCGCGATGCGTCCACCTCCTGCGTCGACTGTGAGGGCAGGACGGAACTGAACGTTGACCTTTCCGCCCGTCGGCGTCAGCGTGATCTTGCCGCTGCCGTCCAAACCGGCCGTCACCGTGATTGCGGTGACGCCCGCCTGGTTCAGCGCGTTATTGATCGCAGCCTGAATGGCCACCGGCAGCGATGCGGCGTCTGTCACCGCGAGTTTCTTCACGCTGCCATTGACCTTGGCGGACAGGAGTTCGGTGCTGTTGGCGGTGAGTTGAGCCACGTTCGTCAGGGCCTTGGCGCCCTGGAACGTCACGGTGTACACGCCCTCGAGCAGGGTCACCGCCACGTTCCCGGCACCGATCGACGCCAGTCCTTCGAGCGCACTCTGAACCGTGGCCGCCGACGCGTTGTAGGCGAGAGCGGCAGTCGTATTGGCGCCGAAGGTCAGCGTGAACGTGCCGCCAGTAGAGTTTTTCGGCACGGTGACGGCCTGCACTTCGTTATGAGTACCGTCGCCAGGCGTCGTCGTGGCAATCGTAACCAGCGTGGAAATGAGAGCGGTGCTGTTGGCGGTGAGCGGCGCCACGTTCGTCAGGGCCTTGGTGCCCTGGAAGGTTACAATGTACGCGCCGCTGGACTGGGTCACCGCGACGTTCCCGCCACCGATGCTGGCGAGCGCCTCCAGTGCGGCCTGAACGGTCGCCGCCGTCGCGTCGTAGGCGATGTTCGAGGTGGTATTGGCTCCGAAAGTCAGCGTGAACGTGCCCCCGACGGCCTTGGTCACCGTCACGGTCTGCACTTCATTGTGGGTCCCGTCGCCCTGGGTCGTTGTGGCGATCTGCACCTGCGCGGGCTTGACCGCGACCGTGAATGCCAAATCCGTGGCGAGCGGTGTTGACATCGGCGTGTGACCCGCCGTGAACGTCGCGCCGGGCGTCAGGTTGGCCGTAAAGAATCCCAGACTGTTCCCTGTATCGATCAGCTTTTGGTTAATGGCCGCTTCGACATCCGCACGCAAGTCGTCGAGCGAGGTGTTCGTCGAATCCACGTTGACCGTGATGCCGCTGAGCGTCATCGCCACGGCGGAGTTCGTCAGTCCACTCGGGCCGGCGATCAGCTGCGCGACGTTCATGTGCGTCAGCCCAGTGTGGAAATCGATGGTATACGTGTCGCCGGTTTTGGTGACGGTCACATTTCCAGAGCCGATCCCGGAAAGTCCTTCAAGCGCGGTTTGCACCGTCGCGGCGCCAGCGCCGTAAGCCAGAGGTCCCGTCACAACGGCTTCGGAGAAGCCCAGCGTGAAGTCCCCACCCGTGGCGCTGGCGATCATCAGAAACTGCTGCTCGTTGTGCGTGGCGTCGCCCTGCTGTTTCGTGATTACAGTGGCGGCGGGATTGTAGAAAAGCTTCGCGTCGAAACTGGCATTGGCGGAAAGGATGCCGTTCTTGTCGGGCCCCCTCAGATTCGTGGGATCGCCAACGAGTTGCGCCACGTTCTGGTTGCCGGGATTCGTGAACGTGACGGTGTAGATACGGTCGTTGCCGCTCACGAGCCGGGAGACGTCGACGTTCACGATGGCGACCAGTGCCTCGAGGGCGCTTTCGACGCTGCCAACGCCCGTTGCCGGCGCGTCGAATGCGATCGCGGCGGTCTCTTCTCCACCATCCTTGATGCTGTTGTTGTTCGCGTCGAACCAGAGGGTGTAGGTGCCGCTGGTGGCGTTGTTGACGTGAATCTTCTGGACTTCGTTCAGATTCGACGTGCCCCCGGTCGCCGTCTCCACGAGGACCTGGGCCGTGTTATCCGGTTTAAACAATGGGGGAGTGATCTCGATCTTCGTGCTCTGGTTCAGATTGACGCCGAAGACGAAGCCCGTGTCGAAGCCGGCCGACAGTATGATGTCTCCATCGGTCTGGACATTGGCGATGTCACCGAGACTGGCGCCGAAATCGAGAGGGATGCCTCGCGCGAGTTCGTCTGCGTTGACGATCAGCAGCGGCACGTTCATGTGTTGCAGCGCGCCTTTGAACGTAATCGTATAGATTTCGTCAGTCAGGCTCTTGGTCACATCGACATTGCTCGTGCTGCCGATCCCGCTCAGGCCAGCGAGCGCAGTCTTTACGGTCGCGGCCGAGGCGCCTAACGCAATTGGGCTCGTGAACTGCGGCACGCCATGGGCGGTAAGGTTGCTCGTATTCGCCACAAGCTGAGAGACGTCCGTCGTCCCGGGGTTCGTGAACTCGATGGCGTACACACGCTCATCCGCGCTGGTCGAAATCGTAACGTTGACGGCCGTGATTCCGCTGACGGCCTCCAGCGCGGTCTTGAGAGCTGCGGCCGTCGCACCGAATGCGATGTTCGCCGTGGCGTTGCCATTAAAGGACAGCGTGTAAGTCCCAGCGGTCGCACCATGCACATGGACCTTTTGAACTTCGTTGTGGCTGCCATCGCCTGGAGTCGTCGTCTCCACCGTTACTCCAGTCGGAAATGCCAGACGGAAGGTGTCGTCGAGTACACCGCCGCTATCGACGGCGTTAACCGTGAGCGTCTGAACTTCGTTCGTCGTCGCGTTGCCCTGCGTCGTCTCCACGACGCTGGCGTCGCCGACCGCCTGGTGGTAGTTCATCGCGAACGTGAGTTCCTTCGTCGAGTCGTCGTAATCCACGTCCAGCAGATTTCCCAATCCCAATTCCGCGGTAAGCGCCACGGCCAAGCTCTGAATGCTCGAGAAGGCCAAGTCGCTGAGATCCACAACGCTGTCGCCGTTAAAATCCGGGTTCAGAATGTCGCCGCTTTTGAAGAGCGGGTCGAGAACCGACCTCTTGAAGCCTGAGGCGAGGTCCACTACGTCGCCGAGGGTCTTGCCGGTGAAGGGAATCGCGGTCGTGAGCACGGCATTCTCGCCGATGCCGCTGAATGCGTTCAGGACCTGACCGAGCATGCCCAGCAGGTCGTTCAGGGAAACATGGCCGAAGTCGTTCAGTGAGACGCCGGGCAGGTCCGGAATTGTGAAATTGAATTCCGGGACGGAGGGACCCGATCCGCTTCCGAACACGCCGTCGGAGAACGTGACCGTTGCCGTCACGGTGTGGCCGCTCAGATCGTCGCTTCCGCCGACCTTTACGCCGGGATCCACCGACACCGTAATGCTTGCCGTGGGTGTGATCGTGTCGCCCGTTGTGATGTCTACGGTATCGCTAAGCGGGCCGCTGGCGATATTGCTGGGAGTGATGCGCTCGTCGGTGTCGCCGGGATCGTCGGTCAGAGTCAGATCAACATGACTGTGAACGTTGACGCTGCCGCTGCTGATCGTCAGCGCAAGAATGCCGAGATTCAGCGGAGCGCTGGCGATCGCGGCACTGGCGGTGACATCGAGCCTGAGGGTGTTGTCGGGAACGAGGAACACGTCGTCCGCGGTCGCCGAGAACGTATCGAAGCCCACGGTCAGGATTCCGCTCAGCGTAGCCGAAACGCTTATAGTGGAATCGATGTCGATGCCGAAGCCCTTGGCCTTGGGCCCGGTTTCCAGCTCAACGGTCTGGCTCGCCGAGCCGTGCATGTCGATGTCAATAAGCGCTTCCAGCCGATCGGTCGCCGCTCCCGCCTTCTTGCGATAGTCGGTCGAGAACGTCAGGTGGTTGCCGCCACCCGTAAACAGGGACGGCTTCGTAATTCCATTAAGCGCCGTAACCACTTGGGAAAGTGTCGGCGTCGCGCCCAAACCGCTCAGCGCGCTCTGGACCGCCGCCTCGAGGTCCTGGAACGTCTGCGTGAGGCTGAGAATCTCTGCGAGATTCGGCACGCTGCCGCCCGTCAGTTCGCCCAGGAATGGCAATGCGTTGACGAGTTCAGAAACGGTGTCGGCGCCGCCCTGCGCCTGCTCGAGGATGTCGGAAAAATCTCCGAACAGATCGATGATTTTCGCCTTCACGCTTGCGAGGAGCGTCACGTCGATCTTTTCGGCCAGCTCCGCGCCCTGGGTGAGGGAACCGCCGGCCGTCGTGATGATCGTTCTGCCGGCGTTGATTTGCAGATCGGTCGTGACCGCCGTGAAGTCCAGCGTGTCAATGCCGCCGCTCGCCGCTTCCGTAATGGCGACAGTCCCCCAATTGTTATTGAGGACGTAGCGATCGTCCCCGCCTTGCCCATTGACGTTGGCCGTGCCGCTCCAGGGACCGACGGTGAACGTATTTCCGCTTCCCCCGCCGGTCAGGTTGGCCACCTCGATGCTCGAGAGCGTCATCGACGGACCGCTCGTCGCGCTCAAGGACGTATTAGTCAATGTGAAATTAGCATCCTTGGATAACGTGACTGTGTCGGACCCGCCGGCGCCGTCCAACGTCCCCGTTCCGGTCCAGCCGGTGATCGTGAACGTATTTCCGCTTCCCCCGCCGGTCAGGTTGGCCGCCTCGATGCTCGACAGGGCCAGATTCATCCCATCGGTGGTCGCGAGTGATGCGTTCGTCAGCGTGAAGTTCGCGTTCTTGGTGGCGGCCACGGTGTCGCTGCCACCGGCGCCGGCCAGCGTTCCACTGCCGGTCCAGCCACTGACGGTGAAGGTATTGTCACTGCCCCCGCCGGTGAGCACGGCCTGCTCAATGCCGTTGAGCGCGAACACATCGCTGCCGACGGTGAGCTGAGCGTTGGTCAGCGTCATGTCGGCATTCCGGGTGGCGCGAATCGTATCGGTGTCTGCGACTGCGCCTTGGCCGTTGATGGTGTAGGTGCCGCTTCCGGTCATGGCGTTGACAGTGATGTCGTCGCTGCCGTCGCCAGCGTTGACTGTCAGATCTGCGTCGAATCCAGCATCCAGAGCGTTGATGATGATGGCGTCCTCGCCATCGAGGGCGTTGACCGTTAAGGATCCTGTCGGATTGGCGAAGGTGATGGATTCGAAGGCGCCGGTGCCGTTGTCGTCAATGGTAGAGCGTCCAGCCACGAGTCCATCGTCATCCCTTAGCCGGATTTCATCATCGGAAGCTGTGCCGTTGAACACGCGGTCGGCGGCGCTCGAGAGATCCGTGACCGGCTCGAGGCCGGAGTACGTGATCGTCGCGCTGGAGGCGCCCTGGCTGATGCCGACCGTGCCGGCATTCGACCCGGTCACGCCGTACGTGACCGAATCGAAGCTCCCGTTCTGGATCGTGAGGCTGTCCGGACCGCCGGTTCCCCCTGCGAACGAAACGTCGATAAAGAACGGCGTGCTGTAGTTGATCGTCAGCGAATCGGCGACTGCATTCTGTCCAGTGACGACGATCTGGCTGGTATCTGCGGCAGCTTGGGACGCCACGACTGTGCTCGTGCCGGTCGTGACCACCTGGATATCGGCTCCCGACTGTTGAACAGTGAGATTGTGCCCAAGCGCCGCCATGTCCACCATAAGTGGCGCGGCGTCGAGGAGAATTCGTGGCTCGAGTGTCTCGAAGACGACGCTGCGATGTCTTGTAGGAGCTTTGCGCTTGCGTCTAGATTTGACGTGATGACCGCGGCCGGCACGTTTGAGGAAGAAGAACTCTACTGGGCTCATGACGGCCTCCGCGGGATGGGGCAAGAATAAAGATTTAAAGAACGGCCTCAGACGTATAGAGGCTTACAGCGGGAATGTAAAGGGTAAACTAGAGGAAAAATCTCTTGAGTAGAAACATCTTACGCGAACCCGTATAGAGAAATTCAGCTGGAGTGTAATGATTTATTTGCGGAAAAAACTCTTATCAGAATACGTCGCAATGGAGGCGGGCACCTACGAATGGGGGGTACACCTACAGATGAGGGGTGGTCCGAGAAAGAGGGGCAATGCTTCTGCATAGCATTCCGCTTGAAGTCATTGAAAGTTAGCAGGTTAATAGAAAGAAGCTTGAGTGCGAAGAGAGGTGAGACTCAGGTGGGCTCGGAGAGGGCGCGAGTAAGAGGCTGTGCTGCCAGTTGGTCGGTGTGGAGCCGGCAGCGCAGGTATCGAGGTCGAGCAGGATCGGCACGCACGATGCCGCCGCCGACTGTCTGTGTCAAGGACGTTGACTGTGTACGCCCTGCATGCTAGAGAGGGCGAATGAAAATACTCTCCCGGCGGGACCTGTTCCTCTTTGTCCTTGTCATCTGTTTCCTCTCAGCTTTTGCCTTGCCGGTCTCAGCCATTGTTGCCGAAGCCACGTTCAACGTGGATGTCCCTCCGGGGCAGTGGAAGGCAGTGCGGGTGCGGAACCTGCCCCAGGGGGCAGTCATCAGCGTGGAGGCGCAGACCAACGGCGCGGTCGCGGTGGCCTTCGTAAGTCAGACTGAGTATCGTCAGTTCCCGTCTATTACGCGCCCGCTCTTCAAAGGCCAGTTCGACCGCAGGTTCTCCTTCTCAGTCACGATTGCCTCGGCGGGTGATTACTACCTGGTGTTCGATAACCGGCCCGGAATTGAAGCGCGGGCGATCTCGGTGACGGTGCGGGGCGCTCGGGGCAACCTCGGCGGTCAGGAGCTCCAGGGCAACGCCACACAAGGCAGCATCGATGCGGAGACGCTCCGCAAGTTGCAAGGCCAATTGGATGAATTCCAGCGCAAACTGAGCGAGATCTTCGTCTTCGAGCCGTTCCCGCTTGAGATCAAGCAGTGCGGCGCGCCTAAAGCATTCGCGACCACGTCCGGCGTCGTGCTCTGCACCGAATACGCTCAGATGCTCTACGTCACGCTCAAGGACGAGAACAAAACCAACGACGCGTTGCTCTTTACCGTGTTCCATGAGCTGGGACATATCCTGCTCGCGCAGTGGAAGTCCCCTGTCTTCGACAACGAGGAGGTTGCGGACGAGTTCGCCACGGCGACGATGATTTTGCTCGGGCAAAAAGACCGCGTGCGTGCCAAGGCTGAGTTTTTCGCCAAGCGACCTTCCGAGGCTGAAGCGATCGCGAAGGCGTTCAAGGACGATCGCCACCCGCTGTCGGTGCAGCGCGCGCGCAACATCATCCGCTGGGCTAACGACCCGAAGCTGCTGCGCAAGTGGCAGACCGTCTACGTCCCGCACATGCAAACCGCGGCCCTTGAAAAACTCCTACAAAAGAACTCACCCCTCTTCGACCGGAAGTCCGTCGAAAAGGAGCTCGCCTCGCGCCAGGAGACAATTCCTCCCTCCACCACCAGATGACGCAACTCGAGCCAGCGACCCTCCAAGCCATCACGCGCATCTTCGAGAGCCTGGACTACGCAGCGCTCGGACCTATCTACTGTGATGAAGGCGGCGATGCCTTCTGGCAGGAACGGCGGGGGCCGTGCCAGGAACTCGGGGGCAAGCTGGCCGCCGTCCTGCGCGACCGCCTCCGCCCGGGTGGCCGGAGCCTGTATGTGGGCGCCGGCGTCGCCGAACTACCCCCGCTTGTGATGGAAACAGCCGAGCTGCACCGGACGGTCGCCACGTACAACCTGCGAGCCGATGAAGCAGCGGTGCTCAACCGCGCCTGCGCAGGGCTGCCGTTCGAGTTCCAGGCCAAGGATGCGCGGGAGGCCGAGGGCCCCTTCGACCACCTGTGGATCGTCAGCGTGCTGAACGACCCGGAATGTTTCCCGGAGCTCGGCGCGCTCTCCTCCGGACGAGCCAACCCCGTGACGTTCGACCCGACTGTGTTCACCGTCGAGCGCCAGGCCGTCCTCGCCCTTGCCGCCGGCTGCCTCGGGAAGGTCGCGCGCCAAGCCCTCGTCACTACCTCAGTGGAAGAGATCCCCTGGATCACCGACTGGTGCGAGCGCCACAGCGTCCCGTACGTGGTCGAGGATGAAGACTACCCGACGGCGATCGTCCAGGATCCGATCTGTTTCATCCGCCTCGGCGAATGACGCCGGCCACCACCTGGCGGTATACTAGCGGCATGTTCAAGACCATCATCGAACCCTTCAAGATCAAGGTCGTCGAGCCGATCCGCATGACGACGCCGGAGGAGCGGCGGGCGGTCCTCCAGCAGGCTCACTACAACATGTTCAACATCCGGGCCAAGGACATCCTCATCGATCTCCTGACCGACAGCGGGACGTCGGCGATGTCATCGGAGCAGTGGGCCGCGATGATGCGCGGCGACAACGCCTACGCCGGCTCGAACAGCTTCTACCGGTTCGAAGCGGCGGTCAAAGCCTTGACCGGCTACGCTCACATCATTCCGACTCATCAGGGCCGCGCCGCCGAGCGCATCCTCTTCTCGTCCGTCTGCGGCAAGGGGCAGGTCGTGCCCAACAACACGCACTTCGACACGACCCGCGCCAACATCGAAGCGACAGGCGCGGAGGCGGTGGACCTCGTCATTCCAGAGGGCAAGCAGCCGCAATCCCGCCATCCGTTCAAGGGCAACAT
>WNGG01001092.1_pt1 | contig 30335 bp, 28 predicted proteins | sample 5400661 | NCBI WGS metagenome assembly WNGG01 (sample SAMN13153372, study PRJNA577476) | soil metagenome | isolation source: 100 cm soil or saprolite under Garry oak tree replicate 1 | place: USA:California | collected 2016-06-15
CTTGCTGGGCGCCGAGAAACCCGCCAAAGCAGTTGGCCTTCCAACACTGCTCGAACTGCTCGGGGGTCACTTCGAGGATGCCACCCAGCTGGAAGGCGCCCGCGTTATAGACAAAGACCTCAGGAGCGCCCAACTGGTCCCGCACCTGCGCAAAGGCCGCAGCTACCGAGGCCGGATTGGTCGCATCGGTGACAATGGACAAGGCCGTCCCCCCGTCCTTCTTGATCTCCGCCTGGACAGGGGTGAGTTTGTCTTTGCCCCTGGCCATCAGTCCCACCGCGAAGCCTTCGCGCGCAAACCGGCGGGCGACCGCAGCCCCCAATCCTGGACCTACACCTAAAACGACAGCTACTTTTCGTTCGCTCATACACCCTTCCTTTGGTAAGAGATCGCGTGTTGCGTACCCTAGCACGGCGCTTCTTGCCGAGCGAGGACTCTTTGACTGCCTGGCTCCCTTCAGGGGGTAATGCTGATGCACGCAGGAATGCGAGCCGGAGGATTGCAGGGGACCTGTGGATAAGCTGTCTCCGCGTCATCGAACCCGCTATACTCGGAGCATGGCTTTCAACTTTCTGTCTATGCTCCCACCCTGGATGACCTATATCGAGGGTGAGGCGCCGATCGTGCTGGTGGCCCCGCACGGGGGGCGGCGGCCGGCGGACGCACCGATTCGGGACAGTATCAAGGTCAACGACCTCTACACGGCTGAACTCACCGCCTTGCTCGCTGCCCGCACTCAGAGTTACGCCCTCATTAACCACGCGCTCGATCGCAACGACCTGGACTTAAACCGTGTGAGCCAGGTGTGTGCGCGCGCGCCGTGGTTCCTTGCGGCTCTGGTGGAGTTGCTCTCTGCGCTGGTTGAACGTCATGGTGTGGCGCGGGTGTTTTTCATTCACGGGTGGAACATTGCGCAACCAGTCTGCGATCTGGGGATGGGCCTCAAACAGCGCGGCAACCGGGTCGTCCCCGCGGGCAAAGCGGCCCCGACGCTGAGCGCGGCCTTCTTCACCGCTGCGGTCCTCCCCTTCCGCACAGCCGCCCTCGCCCAGGGGATCGACGTGGCGTTTGGCCGGCGTTACCCGGCTGCCGACAAAAACAATGTCATGCAGGTGTTCAGCGCCCGTTTCGCCAACGACCACTCGCCGTTGATCCGCACCTTGGCCGCACTCTCTACTCAGGGAAAGGTCGAGGCCGTCCAGTTGGAGCTAGGGGTTGGGCTGCGCTGGCCTGGACCTGAGCGCGAACGTTTTGTCGAAGTCTTCTGCCAGACTCTGGGCAGATGCGCCCCCTCTGCTCAAGGAGAGAGCCGGGACTTCTCTACGCTGTCCCTTCCTTATTCTTCTCCGGTCAGGGCTCTTCACCTCGAGGGTTCCCCTCTCGCTCTGTCCTACACTCCAGAGCCCACCCGCCTCGGGTTACACTTTCACGACCCAGCCAGCGGCCTGGGCGTGATGGGTGGTATAGAGTTCAACCGCTCTGCATCGACGTACTCGGGGCGCCTGCTCCTGTCGCTGGGCGGAAGCGAGCTGATCCTGTTTACCGGTGAGGATGATGCTACCGCCGACCCTGGGAAGGTACGAGTTGGGGGATTCGTGTGGCAGAGGCACGAGGACGGCCTGACCATCTCCTACCGCGGTACAGTGATGCGTGTCTTCCATCCCCAGGCGTTCATCCGTCTGGAGGAGGGTCTGGCCGCTTCGTGGATCGAGCCGGCCGAGGTTACACTGCACCTTACTCTCCCGCAGTCGCCCTCTCCTCCGCCACTCCCCCTCTTCCTCACGCAGCTACGCGGCGAGGTCCGTCTGCGCGACCGAAGGTGGGCGCTCGACGCCTGGGGGTTCCTTGACATGCTCAAGTCCGAGGAGACTGGCCGGCTGCTGCCGCGCCGGCTGCTGTCCCTGCCGTTCGGACCAGATCTCGGGATCTTTCTCTCCTGGGTCGAGACCCTAGACGGACCGCGCTCCTGCGGCATCCTCTACCACCACGGCACTCCGCACCCGCTACGGGCTGAGGACTGGGAGTTGCGCTACACGTTAGAGCGGGGCCGTCCCACGGCGTTTCACCTCTCCCTCACTCCTCCCACCCCGCTGACGTTACACTGCAGGGGTGAAACCCTGACCGCGATCCCGGTAGTGCGCCATGCGTCCCAGGGTAGCGCACTGGCTGTGACCTTTGGCTTGTCACGTACAGTCTGGCAGGGGCGTGAGGCGCGTGGGGTGTATGAGTTCTCTGAAAGGATGAAGAGATAAGGCAGCGGTGAGTGGTGAACGCTGACTAGGTGTCAGGAATATACCTCTGCTGTCTGGAAGGGCGGCTCTGCTCCGGGGGACTGCTGAGTTTTCCTATGGCTGCCTCGGGGCAGTCGCAGGATAAACACACTGCCCTGTCCTAGCTCCGACTCGACGGTGAGGGTGCCTCTAAAAAAATTGGTGACGATGTCACGCGCAATCGAGAGTCCCAGCCCTGTTCCCTCTCCCAGGGACTTGGTGGAGAAGAACTCGTCAAAAATTTTCACGATATTCTCGCGAGGGATACCACAGCCGTGATCGCTCACCCGGATCTCCAGTATATCCCCAACCTCGCCGACGTTAATACGAATCTCCCCGCCGTCCTTGCCCGCGTCCTTATAGGCGTCGATGGCATTCACCGTCAAATTGGTCAGTACCTGACCGAGCTTGCTCGGGTCACCGTACAGTATAGGTTTAGCGGAAGTGCAGGAGACGGTGAGGGTACATTGGGAGAGGCGCAAACGGTGAGCGAGGAGCAAGCCGGTGTCCTCCAGGGTCTGGAGGATGGAGAAGGCCCACTCCTCTCCCTGCTTCAGATCGCGGGTGTGGAGTTTGAGACTGCGAATGTGCGCTGCTGCCTTCTCCATCCACTGCTGGGTGGCGCGGACCAGCTTGTCCATCTGGGCGGCGATGTCCTGATGATCGCGCTCGTTCACTTCCGAGTCACCGATGGACGTGCTGTATTCTTGAACCAGCTCTTGCATGAGTTTGAGGGAGGTCAGAGAGGCTCCTAGCGGAGTGTTGATTTCATGGGCAATGCCCGCAGTCAGCCGCCCGAGAGCCGCCATCTTCTCGGCCCGTAGCAGGTGCTCGTGGCTGTGCTGCAGGTCCCGGTAGGTTTGCTCCAACTGCCCGAGAGAGGCATGGAGCTCCGAGTTGGCGTGGGCTAGCGCCTGGGTACGCTCTTCTACTTTTTTCTCCAGGCCCGCATTGAGCTCCTGGATTTCCTGGTAGGCGAGCGCATTGGCGATGGAGAGGGCACTCTGATTAGCTAGGGTGTAGAGAAAATCGCTATCATCAGCAGAAAAGAAGGTCCCGGATTCCTTGTTCCCTAGGGCGATCAAGCCGATGAGGTCTCCTTTGAGGGTCAAGGGAACAAGAAGCTGGGCGCCGATGTACTCCAGTCCTTTGCGATCCCTTTCTTGCACCTCAGGAGGAAATGCCTCATCGGCAACATCGTACAGCGAAAAGACCCGCCCCTTTTGCTGCACCCCTTGGATGAGGGGGTGCTCTATCGGGAGGTGGAGTGCGTTCTTCGTTTTCGGGTATACCTGGGCATACTGCCCGGCGTTCGACGGGAGGAGAAAGATTCCTCCCTGCTTCACGCCCACAGTCTCGTTTATGGTGCGCCAAATGAGGGAGAGGATCTCGTCGAGCTGCAGGGTTGAGGCCAGAGAGGCGCTGGTCACCTCCAACACCTTTTTGGGGTTATAGCGCAAGCGGAAGAAGACACGGTCTACCCCTCTTTGCAGGTGGTCCTTCAGAGGATTGAGGAGAAGAACCGCAACCAAGGTAAAGAGCAGAGGGAAGAGGGGGGAGCGGGCAACCTCCGAGGAACGCAACGTGAAGGTGAGGAAAGCCAGAAAAGCGAAGTAGGTCAGGGAGAGTAGAGCAGTGAGAGTCAGGTAGTAGATCCCTCGCCGCAGCAGGATATCGATCTCGAAGAGGTCATGTTTAACGATGGCGTAGCCAAGACTCAAGGGAAAGAGAAAAGCAGTGAAGGCCGCATAGTTGATCGCCCATCCCCCTTCTGTGACCCCAGAGGAGAGCATGAGGGCGGCGGGGAAAGCATAGCCACCGAGAAAGCCGAGGAGAATAATACGAATCCTCTGGCGAATGAGGTGAGAGGTTGTGGTGTGGTAGTCCCAAATGATTCCGCTCAAGAGGATCAGACCGGCAATGCCAGCATAGACCATACAGAAGCTATGGATGAAGGAGTACGCTGCCGGTTGATACAGGAAAAATTCGTACGCAGCTCCTAGGGCAAGGGCAACGAGGTACGGCACGGACAGAGAGAGGGGGTGGTAGCGGCTCAGGCGCTCGACCGGAAAGACAAGGGCAAGATGGACTAAACCGGCGGGGAAAAAGGCTTCGCTCAGCACATGCAGACGGAAAAACCAGTGGGGGAAGTACAGGTCTACCCCGGTAAGGGCAAAGAACCCTCCGGCCAAACCGCCAATGAATAGTGCCCGGCTGGCAGGGTTGGCTGGTTTGAGAAACCACACGCTGATGCCAATCAAGGATAGGGCTAGACCAGTAAACAAGTAGGTAGCGAAGAGGAAAAAATAATCCTCGACGGTGAAGATCAGAGAGGGAAGAGTGATCCGGGAAATCTGACCGTCCTTCTCCAGGGTATAGGTCAGGGCAGAGTCAGGGGGAAAGCTGCGGACAAACGCGTAGAGCTCTGCTGAGGTTGCCACCGGTTGGTCATTCACGGCTACGACCACGTGCTGGTAGATATCGCTGTGGTGAGCCACTGGCCAGTGGGGAAGATTGACCGAAGCCACCACGCGGTTTGCCATAACGAAGAAACCGGGAAAAGGCGTATCAATCCACCCGGAGCTGGTCACGCCGCAGGTCAGGGTCAGCCCTAAAGCCGCCAGCACTAAAGCGGCGGCACACCCTTTCCGCCAAGACCGCTGCGCTGTGGTCCTCACGCCCGCTGCCTCACTATGACAAGAGCCACCAAGGCAAAACTGACGCATGCTAAGGCGAACCAGTCTCCGTACTGCGTATACACTGTCAGCTCTTGCCGAGGGACAACCTCCCCTAGGACTACTCCCTCCTCTTTTGTGGAGAGATGGTACGGATGGCCTGTGGGATCGACAAAACCAGAGACCCCAGCCGTGGCGACCCGGACCAGGTAACGTTTATTTTCCACTGCCCGGAAAACGGCCATCGAAAAGTGCTGCGCGGCGGCTGCTCCGCCTTTCTCAACCAACCAGGTGTCATTGGAAATGTTGATAAGAAACTGAGCACCACCTCGCACTAGCTGGCGGGCCAGCTGGGGGTATGTCGCCTCATAGCAGATGGTGACCCCAAAGGTGCCCTTTGGCAGAGAGAAGACCGTTGAGCGCCTTCCTGCTGTGAACTCGCTCGGGTACTCAGGGCTATGGTTGAGGAGGGTAGGGAGCGCCAGCGGTCGATACTCGGCAAAAGGAAGCAGGCGCATCTTATCGTACACGTCCACGAGCTTCCCCTCAGGAGAGAGGAGATAAGCGGAGTTATAATAGCGTGTTCCCCCCGCAACCTCCTCCATCCTGGGTGCTCCCACGAGTAGGAAAGCGTTGGCCTGCTGTGTAAGCCAGCCCAGCTGTGTCTGGAGCACGGGCTCCCGGTCGAGATAGAAGGCGGTAGCAAACTCGGGCCATACGACGAGGTCAGGCTGTGCTCCTTCTGTTCCCCGGCGGGTGAGGGATATGTATTTGAGGAGGTTGCTCGCGTAGTGCACCCGCTGCCAGCGCTGCGCGCTTGGCACATTGCCCTCCACCAAAGCCACTGCTACAGAGGGGCCAGAAGGGAGAAGGGAGTCATGGCGCAAGCGCAGCGTGCCGTAGAGCAGGACGAGCATGATCCCTCCCGCCAAAAAGCCCAGTGCTGGCCATGGGAGCCTTGCGCTACCCTCCTGTTCCTTGCGGCGGCGTAGGAAGACGACGGTTTCGGCAGCCACGTAGCCGCTCAAGGCCATGAGGAAAGAGAGCCCATATACGCCGGTGATATCGGCGATCTGAATGAGAGTAAGGTATCGGTACTGGGTATAGCCGAGGAGCTCCCAGGAAAACCCGGAGAACAGAGAGGAACGGGCAAACTCGCTGCTCACCCACACGGCAGGAATACCGCCCCAGCAGAGCATAGGCCGGCCGCTGCGCATCAGCAGGCAGCAGAGACAGGCGGCAAGGCCAGTGTAAGCGCCAACAAACACACTGTAGCTCAACAGGGTAAAGAGGAGGTCGAAGGGGAAGAAAAAGGGGAAATACGCTGAGACGGCGAAGTAGACCCAGTAGGCTATCCCTGCACAGAACAACACGCCGTAGAGGAGTCCAGAGAGAAAGGCCGTTCCGGGAGTCTTGTCTTTTAGGACCAGGAAAAGGGGAGTCAGTGCCAACCAGCCAGCCCCGGCCCACTCGTAAGGGGGGGACGCGAGGGTATAGAAGAAAGCACCAAGGGCAAGGAGCAAGAGGTCCCTAACAGCCCGCCTGCCAGGAGGCATGACCGCTTCTCTTTCTTTGCCCTTACGGGGCAGAGGAAGTATAGGAAGGGAGAGACAGGTCAGGGGGGGTCTTCAGCGTCAGGATAAAAGTGGCTCCCGCCCCTGGCGCACTCTTGACACAAATCTCTCCATCCATCATCCGCGCCAGTTTACGTGCTAAGGCCAGCCCAATGCCTGTCCCGCCAAAGCGGCTGGTGGAGGAGCCGTCCACCTGGCGAAATAACTCAAAGATGAACTCGTGGTACTCCGGAGCAATACCCACCCCAGTGTCCTGCACTGCGAGCGCCACCTCCCCAAACCCAGGAACGGAAGCCAAGAGACGGACCTCTCCCTGCTCAGTAAACTTTGCTGCATTGGAGAGGAGGTTGCGGAGAATAAGGCGGAGTTTTTGCGGATCGACCCACACCGGGGGCAGTGGCTGACTTACCTGCCAGATAAAAGAGACCGGCTTGCCCCGTAACAGAAAGTCCATCAGTTCCTGCATCTCTTCCTCAAAGTCCGCCAGAGGAACACTCTGCAGCAGCATCTCCTTGGGCTCCGCTTCGATCCTGGCAAAGTTCAGGAAGTTGTTGACCAGGAACCCCAGAGCGTGCCCGTGCCTCTGGATGCCCTCAATCGCCCGTCGGGCGTGCGGTGGTAGGGGGTCGCTCTCCTTATCGAGCAAGACCTCACTGTAGCCCAGAATGACGTTGACAGGGGTGCGGAGCTCATGGGAGATGTTAGCGAGGAGCTGGGCTTTGAGCCGCTCGGTCTCCCGGACTTTTTTGAGCTGAGTAGCTGCCTTCAACGCCACTTCCACCCACAGCAGCAGATGATCCGGCCCTTCGGACTTGTCATGATACCCCTGAATGGCCAACGCCCGCAGCATCTCCAGCGGCGGCTTCTCCCCTGAGTATCCCGTCTGCAGCAGAATCTGCACATCTTGGTCCAACTTGCGGATTTCCTGCACGACTTCCTCCCCGCTCATGCGGGGCATGAAGTAATCGACGATAGCGAGCTGCACCGGGCAGTGGCGAAAGAGCGCAAGGGCCTCCTCGCCACCGGCGGCGGTGAGGACGTGATGTCCTTCCCGCTCGAGCAGGAGCCGCACCGAAATGAGCACTTCTTCCTGATCGTCAACGATGAGAATAGTGTAGCCTGAGGGCTGAGCAACGGTATGCTTACGTGCCACACTCAACTCCTTCTCTACCTAGACCCCGTCACTTCTCTTCCTTCGTTTCAGGAGTCCACCACGCACTACCATTGGTAGCAACTTTGGTATCAAGTCTCAAGTCAAAGGTAACGCTGCCCGCTTGCGGCACAGACCCATCGTCAAAATGGCCACCGATGGCAAAGATGAGAACGGAGTAATCGGTGTGGGGAGTCCCGCTGAGGTGCCAATTCGGGTCTGCAGAGTCAACCGCTTTTGACCCACCAGGCTGATGGTCTAGACAGTACTGCTGAAAAGAGTGCCGGTAATAGTACAGGATGTCGCTTGTCGCTCCCTGTTGCGGGGTCAGGGCTAGGTAGCCACTCGCTGTAGTGAGAGAGTCGATGAGAAACCCCTGGAAGTTAGGGATGACGACATTGTCAACCCGCAGGGGATAGTTCTTCAGGTAGCTCCTAAAATTCATCGCCTGGCAAACATTATTGAGCCCTCCCAGGGTAATATAGAGGGTCCCGTCGGATCCTACCGCCGTTGTGTAGTTGCTTACCGTGTAGGTGGCGTTCTGCTCGGAGACTACGACCGGCATACCGATGACGGTAAAAGATTCCTTTGGCACGAACAGGGAGGCGGTTTTTATGTAGGCCTGTATGCTTGTCGGCCCCATAGGAATGTTAGGTACAGAGACAACTAGCTGAGGCGTATACGTCGTCCCGCTAGGATCAGTGAGGTTCCTCTTCGACACCACGGAGGCTGTCACGGTAGTCGTAGTAGAACCGCTCTGAAAGCTGACGTTCCACGTCTGCCCCACCTTGAAGCTTTTGTTGAAAAGAGTTACCGACATGCTGGGAAAGGCGGCACTTGGTATAACTGCTGCTGGCGCCGGAGGGGGCTTGTCGCATCCGCAGCCTGCCCTTGCGAGAGTGGGCTGGCTCAGAAAGAAAAGGCCGGCCAGGAAGGGGGCCAGAGCCAGTTTCTGAAGGGAGGTTGTTGTTACGCGCATCGCTGTGTCTACCTGCTCTTTCTACTCTCGGCCTTTTGGAGTGCACGAGGAGTTATGGTTTAGGTGACCCTCACCCGACCACCTCCTACAGCTTTCCCGTCACCCCAATTGATTATACATGCCTCTCAATCGAAGGGAGTCAAAAAGGTTCTGCAAGAGCTATCAGAAAAATCCTGAAAATTGCGTCAGGATTTTTCTGACTGCAGTAGAACCTCTATTACCAAGCATCTTCTATCACTCCATGGCGCAGAGCGAAGCGGATCAGCTCAGCTGTGGAGTGCAGCTCAAGCTTTGCTAGCAGCCGTGCCCGGTAGGTATCTACCGTCTTCACACTGAGGTGCAGCTCCTGAGCGATTGCCCGACCGGCACGGCCCTCGGCCAAGTGCTTCAAGACCTGTAACTCCCGATCCGAGAGCGTCTCCAGAGGGGAGGTGGGTGCCCCTCTGTGCGTATAGCGCCTGGGTAGTCCTTCTGAGAGTGCAGGAGGGAGATAGCTACCGCCGGCAGCGACCTTGCGGATCGCTCCCACCACCTCTTGACTGGGAGCACCCTTCCAGACAAAGCCGTGTGCCCCCGCTTGCAGCAGTCGCACTGCGTATTCCGCATTGGTATGCATCGTGAGAATGAGAACCTCGGTCTTCAGTCCCTCTTCCATAATCCGCTTGGTGACTTCCATCCCATCCAGACCTGGCAGAGAAAGATCCATCACGACCACGTCGGGCTGAAGCTGTCGGACGAGCCGCAGGGCCTGCTGCCCTTCACCGGCTTCTCCCACTACCTCTATATCTCCACAGTCCTGTAGGAGGCGGTGGAGTCCCTCTCGCACAAGAGCGTGGTCATCTACAAGAAGAACCCTGATCATAGGAGGGTTTCTCCCGGTTCTGTTATTGGTACTTCCATCTGCACAGAGGTCCCTTCTCCTGGAACCGAGCGCACTTCGAGGGTCCCTCCCACTAACTGGGCCCGCTCCTGCATCCCCACAAGACCTAAGGTATGGGGATCTGACACTTTCGCCTTCTCAAACCCCTTGCCATTATCTCTCACTGAGACCACCAGCCTCGACCCTATGTACCGCAGATCGACCGTAACCTGCGTAGCTGCGGCATGGCGGGCCACATTGTTGAGCGCCTCTTGCACGATGCGGTAGATATGCATGGCGATCTCGGGGGGGACCTCTCTCCCTATGAGGTGGCTGGAGAAACGGGTCAATAGGCCGCTGCGTCGCTCGAACTCTGTCGTATACTCCTTCAGGGCTGCCTCTAGCCCTAGACTACTGAGCCCCTCAGGGCGCAGAGTAGCGCAGAGCTCACGGATGGCCCGGCTCGTCTCCTGCACTAAATGGGCCGCCTCCTGCAGCCGTTCACGCACGGCAATAAGTCCCTCTGGACAGTGGTTCCGCGCCCACTCTACGTCCATCCCGATGGCGGTGAGGAGCTGCCCTAGGTGGTCATGGAGCTCCCGGCTGATCCGTTCTTGCTCCTCTTCCTGCAAGCGGAGGAGGCGGACTGACAAGCGGCAGAGCTGAGCCCGGGACTCCGCCACTTCCTGCTCTATCTCCCGGACCTTTTTGAGTTGGACAGCTGCCCGCAACGCTACCTCTACCCATAACAATAGCCGGTCTGGCCCTTCGGTCTTGTCGTGATACCCCTGAATGGCCAACGCCCGTAGTATTTCTAGCGGCGGCCTCCCCCCTGAGTACCCCGTCTGCAGCAGAATCTGCACGTCTTGGTCTAGCTTGCGGATTTCCTGCACGACCTTCTCCCCGCTCATGCGGGGCATAAAGTAATCGACGATGATGAGGTGCACTGGATGGTGGCGAAAAAGAGCAAGGGCCTCCTCCCCGCTGGCAGCAGTGAGGACGTAATGTCCTTCCCGCTCGAGCAAGAGCCTTACAGAAATGACCACTTCCTCCTGATCGTCAACGACGAGGATAGTGTAGCCTGAGGGTCTAGCAGCGATATGTTTGTTGCTATCCCTACTGTGCTTTCCATCCGGTTGTTTTGCTTCGGGCAGATCCACAGAAGCCTTCAAGGGACCCCCTGCCTACTGCTACGTTGTCGTTTCTATCGGCTAACCGCAGTTTCTCTTTACACAAAAATGATACCAAGTGTCCAAATAATGATACCAAAATGCATCCAAAGTACGAAATTTTTCTACAAAACTATTCTGCGCCCCAGGCGCAGAAGCTTGCTCAAAGACGAGACCTTATACGGACTTGGGGGTTGTACCGTACATTGAATTTTGGCAAGACTGTGTAGGGGCTTGATTTATCAAGCCCTTTTGTGGGTCCGAGGAATCGGATCCCTACCTGAGGCAAGGCAGGATGGTACTACCCGAGCGACAAGAACGACTCTCTAGCCAACGAGATAGATGCTGAGGGGAAAACTCCCATCAACACTGTACCGAGAGCCGCCAGGACAATAGCAACAGCCAGGGCGGGACGGGCAGAGAGCAGATCGATCGTCTTCTCGCCCTCATACATGTACATGTTCACCACCACGCGGATGTAGTAGTAGGCCGAGACCACACTGTTGAGTACGCCAATGATCGCCAGCCCGATGTAGCCTGCGTTCACCGCTGCGCTGAAAATGTAGAATTTGCCGGTGAAGCCGACCAGTGGCGGGACCCCTGTAAGCGACAGCATGAACAGGGTCATCGCCATGCCTAGCGCGGGGCAACGAAAGCCGAGTCCGGCGTAGTCGCTGAACTCCTCGTTAGGCTCGCCCTTGCGACCCACAGCAATGACCACGCTGAACGCACCTAGGTTCATCACCCCATAAGCGACGAGATAGTACAGCAACGCTGCACCGCCCAGGTCCTTCCCCGCCACCATAGCCACCAGGAGATAGCCAGCATGCGCGATGCTGGAGTAGGCCAGCATGCGTTTGATGTTGCTCTGTACCAAAGCAGTCACGTTGCCCACGGTCATGGTCAATACGGATAGGGTCCACAACACCCCCTGCCACTCCCCGTGAATCGCCTCCAGGGCGTACAGGAAGACGCGGGCAAAAGCGGCGAACGCTGCGGCCTTCACTCCTACGGCCATGAATGCGGTCACCGTGGTGGGTGCCCCTTCGTAGACGTCGGGCGTCCAGACGTGAAACGGCGCAGCCGCAACCTTGAAACCGAAGCCGACGATCAGGAGAGCCACGCCGACCAGCAAAAGCGGTGAGGACCCGTGTGTGCTCACCTGCGCGGCGATTTTGCCGAGCTGCACACTGCCGGTTACCCCGTACACGAGCGCAACCCCGTAGAGGAAGAAGCCGCTGGCAAAGGCGCCCAGCAGAAAGTATTTGAGCGCTGCTTCGTTTGACTGCAGGCGCTGGCGCCAGATGCCGGCCAGCACGTAGACCGCCATCGACATGGTTTCCAGCCCTAAGAAGATGACGATCAGGTCAGTCGCTGCGGCCATCAGCACCATACCGACAGTGGCGAACAGAATGAGTGCATAGTACTCGCCCGAACGGATGTCCACGGTTTCGAGATAATGCACCGACATCAGCAGCGTCAGCCCCGCCGCTAGGCAGAAGATCAGGTTGAAGAACAGAGCATAGGAATCCAGCGCCAGCGTGCCGTTGAAGGCGCTCTCGTTCCGGCCCCAGAGCACGAACGACACCACGCCGGTGATCAGGAGCCCGATCAGCCCGAGCCAGGCGAGCAACGGGCGCTCTTCTTCTTGCATCCACAAATCCCAGAAGAGCACTAGAATCCCTGTGGCCGTGAGCACCAGACAGGGCAGCACCGACAGCCAGTTGATCGGGGGCAACGAGATGTTCATTGTGTCAGCGTTTCCGTGACCGGTTTGTAAGGGCGGCTCTGCCTGGCCGCCTGAAGAGGCCGTTGCTCATGCTGAACCTGTTGAAGCATGGTCCCCCTCGCCAGCGTGGCTTCGACCGATTTCTCCATGCGCGCGAGGAACGGCCGCGGATAAAGACCCATCACCAGCATCAGCGCCAGAATTGGGGCGAACACCACCACTTCTCGGCGGGAGAGATCGACGAGCGTCTTGTTTTCCGCGTGCTTGAGCGGGCCGAATATCACACGCTGATACATCCACAGCATGTACACCGCACCCAGCACCACGCCTGCAACCGCTAACCCCCCAGCCCAGATGTTCGCTTTGAAGGCGCCGAGCAGGATCAGGAACTCGCCAACAAAGCCGTTTAAGCCAGGGAGGCCGATGGACGAGAGCATCACCACCAGGAAGATCGAGGCATACAGCGGCACCTGCTGCCACAGTCCGCCGTACTCGCTGATCAGCCGGGTGTGACGGCGCTCGTAGACCACACCGACCAGCAAAAACAAGGCGCCGGTGGACAAGCCATGATTGAGCATTTGGTAGACGGCGCCTTCGACCCCCTGGACGTTAAAGGCGAACAAGCCGAGCACAACAAAACCGAGATGACTCACGGAAGAATAGGCGATGAGCTTCTTCAGGTCCGGCTGTACCATCGCTACCAGGGCGCCATAGATAATGCCGATCACGGCCAGCGCCATGATCGCTGGCACCGCTGCGTGTGCAGCCTCAGGAAACAGCGGGATCGCAAAACGTAGGAAACCGTACGTCCCCATTTTGAGCAGCACACCAGCCAGGATTACCGATCCGCCAGTCGGCGCCTCGACGTGGGCGTCGGGCAGCCAGGTGTGAAAAGGAAAGAGCGGCACCTTGATGGCAAACGACAGGGCGAAGGCGGCAAACAGCCAGAGCTGTGCCTGCGCCGGAATGCGCAGGTCATAGAGCCGTAGCAGGTCAAACGTCACTACTCCATGCTGTGCGTTGTACAGGTAAGCGAGGTACAGGATCGCCACCAGCATGAGCAGGCTGCCTAGCATAGTGTAAAGCAGAAACTTGAGCGCGGCGTAGATACGTCGCGGTCCGCCCCACACGCCGATGAGGAAGTACATGGGGATTAGCATCACTTCCCAGAAGACGTAGAACAGGAACAGGTCAATGGCGACGAACGTGCCTACCATGCCGGTTTCCAGCAGCAGGAAGAGGAACAGGTATTCTTTGACCCGTTCGTGCACGTCTCCCCAGGACGAGAGCAAAACCAGCGGCATGAGGAACGTGGTGAGCAGCACCAGAAATAGGCTGATGCCGTCCACCCCGACAGCGTATTGAATGCCAAAGTCCTTGATCCACGGGACGCGCTCGACGAACTGGAAATCCGCCGTGCCGCTGTCAAACCTTGCCAGGAGGCCAAGCGAGAACAGGAACGTCAACAGCGACGCGCCGAATGCGATCCGACGCGCTCCCTCTTCGTCTCTCCTGGGCAGGAGGAGCAGGAAGAACGCCGCGAGCAAGGGGGTGAAAACGATGGCGCTCACCATAGGTAATACCCCAAAATCAGCGTCGCCCCGAGCAAAAACGACAGGGCATAGTTCTGCACGTTGCCAGTCTGCCACAAACGTAAGAGCAAGCCGTTGGCCTCGACCATGTGAGCAGTGCCGTTCACCGTGCCGTCAATGATCTGGGTGTCCCACACCTGCCAGAACCAGTTGGAGACCTCTATCATCGGCTGCACTACCACCCCCTCATAGAGTTCATCTATGTAGTACTTATTCAGCAGGAGTTGGTACACGCCAGAGAACTGTCGGCTGATCCGCGCTGCCATGCCCGGGTCGCGTACGTACATCTGGTACGCTAGGCCGATACCGCCCAGGCTCACCAGGGTGGGCACATATTTGACCAGGAGTGGAATATGCGCCTCATGGTGTTCACCGAAGACTGGGCTCAAGAAATGCAAGAGAGGGAAGTACCCGCCAATGCCCGAGAGTACCGCTAGCACGACCAGCGGCCACGTCATTGACGTGGGCGACTCGTGAATGTGATGCGCCCCTTCATGGCTCGCTCGGGTCTCCCCCCAGAACGTCACAAATAGTAGCCGGAACATATAAAACGCGGTCAGCCCGGCGCCGACGCTACCGACTAGCCACAGGAGCGGCCAGCCGTGGGCGCTGGCAAACGCCTCTTCCAGGATCCGATCTTTACTGAAAAAGCCGGATAGGCCAGGGCACCCGGCAATCGCCAGGCAAGCGACGGCAAATGTGCCATACGTGGTCGTCATCTTGTCCTTGAGGCCGCCCATCTTCCAGATGTCCTGTTCGCCGCTCATGCCGTGGATCACGCTGCCGGCGCCCAGGAACAACAGTGCCTTGAAGAAGGCGTGGGTCATAAGATGAAAGATGCCAGCCGTATACGCGCCCACGCCGAGGCCGAGGAACATGTAGCCGAGCTGGCTCACCGTCGAATAGGCAAGTACCTTCTTGATGTCAGTCTGAACTAGGGCAATGGTCGCAGCGAACAAGGCGGTGCCCGCGCCCACGACGGCCACCACGTGCAGCGCCAGCGGTGCCACAGAGTAGAGGAAGTGCAGTCGAGCAATCATGTAGACGCCGGCGGTGACCATGGTGGCCGCGTGGATCAACGCGCTGACCGGCGTCGGTCCAGCCATGGCATCGGGCAACCAGACGTAGAGGGGAATCTGCGCCGACTTGCCAGTGGCGCCGACGAAGAGCAGGAGGCAAACAGCGGTCACAGTATTCACCGAGAGCACAGCGGCGTGCGCCTGGACCTCGCTGACAGACAACGTCCAAATGCCTTTCTCCCCTAAACTCCAGAACAGGAGGAACAGGCCGAGCAGAAACCCGGCATCACCGATGCGGTTGACGATGAACGCTTTCTTGCCGGCGCTAGCTTTTTCGTCGTCGGTGTACCAGAACCCGATGAGCAGGTAGGAGCACAGCCCGACTCCTTCCCAACCGACGAAGAGGAGAGGAAGGTTTTCGGCTAGGACGAGCAGCAGCATCGCGGCAGTGAACAGGTTGAGATAGGCAAAGTAGCGGGCGACGTCCTCATCGTGGGCCATATAGCCGGTCGAGTAGACGTGGATGAGAAACCCCACACCGGTCACGACCAGGATCATCGTCGCCGCGAGCGGATCGACCCGCAGAGCAAAATCAACGTGAAACGTGCCAGAGGTGATCCAGGGGTAGACGGTATCGACCAGGGCGCCTCCAGGTGGGAGTTGGAGAAAGGCCGCGCAGGAGAACAGGAACGACAGCAGCACGACCCCTGGGGCGACGAAGTTCACCGCCTTGCGGCCCAGCCGCGGCCCGGCGAAGATGTTGAACAGTACGCCGAGCAGGGGAAAGAGCACGATGAAACGGAGGTAAGAGACCGCCTGTATGGTTGCCTGTGCGTGTTCCATGTTTACCAGCGCATCAGATTGAGTTCGTCGGCGTTGACCGTTTCTTTGCCGCGAAAGACCGACAAGATAATCGCCAAACCTACCGCAGCCTCGGCCGCGGCCACGGCCATGACGAAAAAGACGATCACCTGCCCATCCATCGAGCCAAGCTGGCGGGCAAGCGCGACAAAGGACAGGTTGACCGCGTTCAACATCAGCTCGACGGCCATGAAGATAATGATCGTGTTACGTCGCAGCAGCACGCCCATTACGCCGATCGTGAAGAGGAGGCCACTCAGGATTAAGTGGTAACTGACTGGGACCATAGTTCGATTAGCCCTCAGCTCCACGTCCATTGGGTCTGTTGGGTCCATTGGGTTCTTTGGGTCACTGCCCAGGATTGAGGCAAACCTTCAGGCGATAGACCCTATAGACCCAACAGACTCTATCAACTCAACAGACCTCCTTACACCTGCCGTTTCGCCAGCACCACCGCGCCCACCACTGCCACCAGCAACAGGACCGAAGTGATCTCAAATGGCAGCAAAAAGTCAGTAAACAGCCGCTCGCTCAGGGCCGTCACCGTACCGAACCCCTCGGGTATCAATCCCTGAGGCACTCCGGCGGGTGCACGACGCAGGAAGAGAAACAGCTCTGCCACCAGCACCCCGCCGCCAACCGCTGCGGCCAAGCGAAGGCCCTGGCGTTGGTGTTCGTGGGGGTCGGCCTGCAAGTTCAACAGCATGATCACGAATAAGAAGAGCACCATGATCGCGCCGGCGTAGACGATGATCTGCAGCGCCGCAACCATAGGGGCGTCAAGGAACAGGAAGTACACCGCTAGGAGGAACAGCGTCAGGACCAGAGAGAGCGCACTGTACACCGGGTTGGGGTGGAGAATGACCATTGCCGCGGCGACAACCAGCGGCAGCGCCAGAGCGAAGAAGGTGACCTGATCCATAAGCGCCTTGACCTGTTAGACGAGCAGGATCACCAGAGCGGTGATCATCACGTTCAACAACGACACCGGCAGTAGTCCCTTCCAGCCCAGGTTGATTAACTGGTCATAGCGGAAGCGCGGCAGCGTCCAGCGGATCATGATTTGCAGCCAGCAGAAGAACAGCACCTTAAAGGTAAAGGCGCCGACCTGCAACAGCGCTACGATGGGGGACGGCAGCGCAAGCCCACCGCCCCAGGGGAAGTGAAAGCCATCGCGCAGCAGAAAAGGGATCTGCCAGCCGCCAAAGAATAGCGTGGTCACCAGGCCAGCAACGACGATCGACTCGACAAAGTCCACTAGCATGAAGGTGGCTTGTTTAGAGCCAGAATATTCGGTGAAGTAGCCAGAAATCAGCTCGGACTCGGCCTCCGGCAAGTCGAACGGTATCCGCTTGCTCTCGGCGATCCCCGCAGCCATGAAGATGAAAAACGCGATGGGCTGGTAGAGGATCCCCCAGGCCGGCAGCCAACCGCCGATGAGATACCCCTGGGCCCGGGCGATCGCCTGCAGGTCCAGCGAGCCAAACGTCAGCACCACCCCGATCAGCGAAAGACCCATGGCAATCTCGTACGAGATCATCTGCGCCGAGGCGCGGATACCACCGAGCAGCGCCCAGCGGTTGTTCGAGGCCCAGCCCCCCAGGACTATACCATACACACCAAGTGACACCATCGCGAGAATATAGAGGATACCGACGTTGAGATTTGCTGCCTGCAGCGTGATCGTGCGGTCCCCAATGATGAGGACATCGCCAAAGGGAATGGCAATGAAGGTAACGAGCGCTGGCACAAGCGCGAGGATCGGCGCGAGGGTGTGCAAAAGCTTATCTGCGCCGGGTGGGACAAAGTCTTCCTTGGTGAAGAGCTTGATCGGGTCGGCTACCAAAGTATTAATGATGCCCAGGTTGAAAGGCAGCTTACCGAAGATTGCTGCCCGGTTGGCGCCGATGCGGTCCTGCACGGCAGCACTGCCCTTGCGCTCAACCCACAAGAGCAACCCTCCCAGGTTGAGCACCATCAAGAGGACCATGAAGGTCAGGAAAAAGGTGATACCGAAGTCAATCATGGTTTCGTTACGAGTGCGTCGACAAGCTCAGCACGAACGGTTACCGAATCCGGTCACCCTGAGCCGGTCGAAGGGTGACCAAGGGTTTTCCTCCAGGCTTCTACGCTTCTTTCACCAACTCGTCGATCAACCGTATCACGCTCTCCGGAGTGAGGTTCTCGTAGTAATCCGCGTTGACCTGTGCCACCGGCGCGGTCCCGCAGGAGCCCAGGCACTCGACCTCACTGAGAGAAAATTTCCTATCCGGGGTCGTCTGCCCTAACCCAATGCCAAGTTTCTGCTCCACACACTCAACGATCCGCTCCGCGCCCAAGAGCGTGCAGGGGAGGTTGGTACAGACCTGTAGGTGAAACTTCCCCATCGGTTCCTTGTAGAACATAGTATAGAAAGAGGCGACCGCGGCCACGTCAGCAGGGGAGAGGCCCAAGAGCCCAGCGATGTACTCCATCACCTCCAAGCTCAAGTAGCCAAACTCCTGCTGCGCCAGCCAGAACGTGGGCAGAATCGCCGCCCGCTTGGTCGGGTAGTGGGTGAGCACTTCTTGGAACTTTTTGTAGGTCGCGTCTGAAAATTGTACAGCCATAAAAGCAGTGCTGAGTAATGAGTGCTGAGTGATGAGTAAAGGCTTCCTTGAGGGTTCCCGGTTTTCTACTCAGTCCTCATTACTCATTACTCGTTACTCGTTACTCATTACGTTATCTGTCACATTCCCCGCCGATCATGTTGATCATGCCGAAGGTGGTGATGATGTCAGAGACCAGGTGACCCTTGAGCATCTGGCCGAGGGCGGCCATGCCGAAAAAGCACGGCGGCCGGACGCGCACCCGGTAGGGCCGACCGCTGCCGTCGCTGACCAGATAAAAGCCGAGTTCCCCGTTCGCCCCTTCCACCGCCACGTAGGCCTCGCCGGGCGGGATTTTCACGCCCTCGATGACCAGCTTGAAGTGGTTCATCAAGCCTTCGATGTTGCCGTAAACCTCTTTCTTTTCCGGCAGACTGATCCGTACGTCGCTGACCTTGATCGGGCCTGCGGGAATGTGCGCGATCCCCTGCTCGACGATCCGCATGCTTTGTTTGAGCTCTTCGAACCGCACCATGAAACGGTCGTAGTTATCCCCCTGGGTGCCGGTTGGCACGTCAAAGTCGACCTGATCGTAGAACAGATATGGCTGGGCCTTGCGCACGTCGTAGGCCACCCCGGTCGCGCGCAGCAGTGGTCCGGTGACACCGTACGAGATCGCGTCCTCCTTGGCGATCACGCCAACCCCCGACATCCTCTCAATAAAGATGCGATTCCTCGAGAGGAGCTTATCGCAGTCAGCGAGGATCTGGCGAATGCTGTGAAAAGCCTCCTTGACCATCCCGGCAAATCCTTCGGGCAGATCCTGGGTCACCCCTCCCACCCGGGCGTAGCTCACGGTCAAGCGTGCGCCGGTGACCGCCGAGACCAAATCGTACAGGGTTTCGCGGGCCTCCAACATGTAGAAGCCGATCGAGATGGCGCCGGCTTCGGTGGCCGACATCCCCAGACACGTGAGGTGGTCGGTGATGCGTGAGATCTCGCTCATGATCATACGGATGTACTGGCACCGATCCGGCACCTGCAGGTCGAGCAACTTTTCGGCCGCAAGCGCGAAGGCGACGTTGTTAATCAGGGGCGAGGCATAGTTCAGCCGGTCGGTATACGGCACCACGTGGTTCCAGGTCCGCTGCTCACACATCTTCTCGAAGCCACGGTGCAGGTAGCCGATCTCGACCTCGCAGTCAAGGATCTTTTCGCCATCGAGCTTGAGGTTGAACTTGATGGTGCCGTGGGTGGCAGGATGAGACGGTCCCATCTGTAGGGACATCACCTCTGAGGTTGGATCACGCTCCTCGGCGAGTTGCCGTGCCACTTCTGCCATGGGTTTTACCTTTTGGGCCAGGGATTATTGACCGGGTCGCGCTCTTCAACCAAGGGCTGCCGCTTGGTGACTGGATAGTCTTTACGCAGCGGATGACCACGGAATTCTTCATACATAAGGATACGCCGCAGGTCAGGGTGACCGGAGAAGCGAATGCCGAACATATCCCAGACTTCGCGCTCCAGCCAGTTTGCCGCTTTCCACAGCGAGGAGACCGACGGGACCCACGCCTCGTCTTCTGTGACGCGGATTTTGACCCGCAAACGGTGGTTCAGCCGCAGGGAGCAGAGATGATAGACTACCTCGAAGCGTGGCTCCCGGCCGAAGAAATCAACCGCAGTGAGGTCCGCGAGCAGGTTGAAGGCGAACTGTGGGTCGTCTCGCAGTGTGGTGAAGATCGACAACGCGTCTTCACGGTTTATGACGATGGTCTCGTCCCCGTGCAGGGAGTGGCTTTCCGTGATCTTGCCAGGAAAGGCCGCTTCGACCTTGGCGATGAGTTCCGTTTCAGGCATCTCGTTTCCAAAGACCAGCAAGAGAGAGGCAGTCCTAAGTGCGCGCTCTATAAGTAGGGCTTGCCTTGCCCTTAGTGGTTAAGCCGACTCCAGCGCCCCCTTCTTAATGATATAGACGAGCCCCGCAGCCAGGATCAGGACAAACACCAGCATTTCGACGAAGCCAAAGGGCCCCAACTGGCGAAACACCACTGCCCACGGATAGAGGAACACCACCTCCACGTCGAAGACGATAAAGAGAATCGCCACCAGGTAAAACTTCACCGAGAACCGGCCCCAAGCCGTGCCGCTCGAAGGATTTCCACACTCAAAGGGCTCGTCCTTCACGGCAGTGTGTTTTTTGGGACCGAAGAGGGTGCTGGCGAAGACCATGAAGGTCGCCACCCCTCCTCCAAGGATCAGCGCGATCAGGACCGGGACATATTGTTCCATAGGAAGAAACTGCGATCTTCCTGGGCTATAAAGCTGTCCGATTTTTGGCATCGCTACCAGAGGGGCGGAAAGGTGTCAACGACCCCGGCGGAAATGACACAGCGACACGGTGACACAGCGACACGGTGACACGGCGACAGGGAGAATCAAAATCGCCGTGTCGCCCCCTCACCGCGTCCCCGCGTCGCAAGGTCTGTCCCTTCAGTCCTTCCTTGCGGCAGCATGCCAGAGGTGTTACAACTGCTCCACGTTGAGCAAGTGGGGAATAACTGATCGAGCTGTCTCTTGGCCGTGGAAAGTCCGCGAGGAGAGGTGCCAGAGTGGCCGATTGGGCACGACTGGAAATCGTGTGTGCCCCTAACACGGGCACCGGGGGTTCGAATCCCCCCCTCTCCGTCAGTGGTGATAGCTAGGTCCTGCGCAAGGGAGGTCGGAAACCCCGTCAGATCCGGAAGGAAGCAGCGGTACCGATACCACCCCTGTGCCGCAGGGCAGCCTAGCTATCACCAGTGATGGTGAGCCCTTAACGTATTAAAAATAAAAACGTAAAACGTAATGAAGAATAAAACGTAAAACGTAACGAGTAATTCCCGCCGCCCCTCCTTTGCGTTTTACGTTTCCCGTCTTACGCTTTACGTTTTACGTTCTTAGTACTCCATGAGCTATCTTGTCCTCTCCCGCAAGTGGCGACCGCAGACCTTCGCTGACGTAGTCGGCCAGGAACACGTGACCCGCACCTTGTGTAACGCCATTAGGAGCGGCCGCGTCGCCCACGCCTTTCTCTTCACCGGCCCGCGTGGGGTCGGGAAGACTACCATGGCTCGCCTGCTTGCCAAAGCGCTCAACTGCGAACAGGGTCCGACCCCGGACCCCTGCAACACCTGCAGCAATTGCCTCGAGATCACCGCCGGCAACGCGCTCGATGTGCTAGAGATTGACGGCGCTTCACACACTGGGGTTGACAACATCCGAGATCTCACCGAAGGCGTCCAGTATCGTCCGGTCAAGAGCCGCTTCCGGGTCGTTATCATCGATGAGGTCCACATGCTGTCGAACGCGGCTTTTAACGCGCTGCTCAAGACGTTGGAAGAGCCGCCCCCGCACGTCAAATTCATTTTCGCCACCACTGAAGCCCACAAGGTCTTGCAGACGATCCTGTCACGCTGCCAGCGCTATGACTTTCAGCGCATTGCGCTGCGCGAGTTGATCCAGCGGCTGCAGGTGGTGGCTGAGGGTGAAGGGCTCAGCGCCGACGAGGTCGGGCTTGCTTTGCTGGCGCGCGAAGCCGACGGCAGCCTGCGCGATGCCGAGTCGCTCCTCGACCAGGTGGTGGCCTGGAGCGGCGGCAGCGTGAACGAACAGGCGGTGAAAGAAGCCCTGGGCGTGGCCGACCGCCAGGCTTTATTTCGCGTGGTCGAGGCCGTGCTGGCGCGCGACCCGGCCCAGGCACTGCGGCTGGCCGGGGATTTGTATCGCTATGGCTATGACCCGCGCCGCCTGTGTCGTGACCTGCTCGAACACTTTCGCCACCTCGTGATCGCCAAGATCAGCCCAGATCCCGTCTTGCTTGCCGAGCTACCTGATCATGAAGTCGCCACGGTGCGGCAGCAAGCCGGCGCGCGCGCGCTCGAAGATTTGCAACGGTTGTTCGCTCTGATGCTGCGGGCCGAAGAAGAGGTCAGTAGAACCGCCTATACCCAGTTGGTTATCGAAATGACCCTGGTGAAGCTGGCGAGCCAGCCACCGGTTATGCCCATCGACGAGGCATTGGCCCAATTGGAGGCGCTGCGCCGCAAGCTTGGGGGGACCCCCCAGGAACCGACTCCGGCAGGTCAACGCCCTGCTCCGCCCGCGCCTTCTGCGCCGCCTCCTGCTCCTCCAGGGCGAGAGCACGCGCCAATCCCTCGGCCCACCACCCCTATGGTGCGAGAGCAAGCCGCCGCACCGTCTGCGGAGGCTGCCCTTGGCGCCGAGGCTGAGCAACAGAGCGTCTGGGAAAGATTTCTCGCGGCGGTACAAAAAGAAAAAATCTCCCTGTTCTTTGCCCTCAAGTCCGGTCATTTTCTTGGCCTGACGCCGACCACCTTGCAGATCGGCGTGGACAAAGACCCCTATTTCAAAGAGCTGACCCGTACAGAAAACCGTACCCTGTTGGAAGAGACCGCGCGGCGGTGCTTTGGCCGCGACCTAAAGGTCGAGGTGACAAAAGGTAGCACCCTGCCTGCAGCCGCGGCATCGCCGGTCGCTATGGCCGCGCAGTCCCACAAGCCGCAGGAGCAGCAGACAGAGGGTGACCCTTTGGTGAAAACCGTCCTCGATGTTCTCGGCGGAGAAGTCCAGGCCACGCGCTCGTACCGTCCTGCGAGCGAGCCGCACAACAACAGATAAGGAGAGAGCATGGCAAACTTCGGAGACCTGATGAAACAGGCCCAGCAGTTGCAAACGAAACTGGCGCGGATCCAGGAAGAAGCCGCGGGCAAAACTGTTGAGGCCTCGGCCGGTGGGAATATGGTGACCGCGGTGGTGAATGGGCGCTTGGAGGTAGTCTCCCTGCGCGTCGATCCGACAGTCCTGACCGCAGGCGATGCCGAGATGCTCCAGGATCTAGTGATTGCCGCAGTGAACGAGGGCATCCGCAAGGCACAGAAGATGATGGCGGACGAGATGGGCAAGATCACCGGCGGCCTGAAGATTCCTGGGCTCACGCCCTAGCCTAAGCAATGAACCTCACACCTGCGCTGGCTCGCCTTGTGCAAGAGCTAGGGAAACTTCCGGGCATTGGGGAGAAAACTGCAACTCGCCTAGCCTTGTTTATTTTGGGCGCGGACCGAGCTTATGCGGAGAACCTGGCTGAAGCCATTTGGGCGGTCAAGACCGAGACCTCGTACTGTCAGGAGTGCTTCGGTCTAGCCGAGGGGGAGTTGTGTCCCGTCTGTCGTGACCCGCAACGGGGTGAGGAGTTAATTTGCGTTGTCGAGGAACCAGCCGACCAACTGGCGATAGAACGTGCCTATGAGTACCGAGGGCGCTATCACGTGCTGCAGGGGGTGCTGGCGCCGCTTGACGGGATCGGGCCCGAGGAGTTGAAGATCGCACCGCTGCTGGAGCGCCTGCGGCGCGGCCATACCCGCGAGGTGATTGTCGCGACTAACCCAACGGTCGAAGGCGAAGCCACCGCCCTCTATCTGGCCAAACTCATCAAGCCGCTTGGTATCCGCGTCAGTCGTATCGCGCACGGTATCCCTATGGGAGGAGACGTGGAGTATGTCGATGCGGTCACCCTGGGACGAGCCATCGAGGGGCGACGGGAGATGTAAAAACGATTGGCCAGTGGGAGTGATGGATTTTTCGTATGAACCTCTCTCAGTCTCTGCCTAAGATCGCCCCAACGGTCTACGATATTCTCGAAGCCACGGTCAAAGCGGCGGTGTGCTTCACCGAGTCCGATGCCGGGCACATTTTTCTGCACAAACACGCAGGCAAAGGCTTTTTGGTGAGCCATCAGTGCCTGGTCACCGAAACCGGGGCGATCATTCGCCAGTACAAAGAAGACCGGCCCACATGATCTACGGCCCCTGCAACCGCGCGCTAGAAGAGCGGCAAAGGTCAAGCGCCTGGGGATCGACGTGAACCGCTATATCAAGAAAGCCGCTAGAAACGGCAAGTTCTCCAGTTCAGATAGCCAGGCTGGCAAGCCAGGGCGTGGAGACATCTTTACACCCAGGCAGCCCTCTGTTACAAAACCTCCCTACACCGCTTGAAGCGGAGTTTCCCTACGATCCTCGGTAGCTCAATCGGCAGAGCAGCCGGCTGTTAACCGGCGGGTTGCAGGTTCGAGTCCTGCCCGAGGAGCTAGTTGGCAAAAAGGCCGTTGGAGGTCGCTCCGGCGGCCTTTTGCTTTTCATAATAAGCCCGCTCGCCTCACTCAGTCGGTGAGTAGCTGGGACGCCAGGAAGCTCCTCAGCATCTCCTCCACGCTCCCTTCCAGTGGTATCTCCAGTGAAGGATTCAGCAGTTGCCAGACCACGGCCCCCTCCAGAGATACCCCACAGCAGAAATGTTCCTGGCGCGCCCCCATGAGCTGGTGCGTGTCCGGTTTGGTGATGACCCGCACGGTGGGGGCAAGCAAATCTGGGCGAAAGGGAGGTGCGGGGTCAATCTCAAACTCAATGCTTGGGCTTTCCCGCTCCAGGCCTTTCAAGGTCAACAGCGTCCCCCGGCGCATGTAGGTCGTGGTGCCCTGCGGACTCCGGGCGTGGGACAGCAAGGTTAACTGAGGGAACTGCCCCGTGCATTTGAGGGCCTGGACCAAGACATCGAGGGTCTGGACGACCTGATCCATGCCTTGGACCCATAAAAGTTCGGCCTGGGCCTGAGTCAGGAGCGCACTTTGACTTTGATGCCGCTGTTCCTTGGCCCGCGCCTTGTGCTGGATGGTATCAGCCATCTGCCGCGCCCACTTTACCAGGGGCTGGGTTGTGTCCATGAGTAATGCTCCTCTCTTCCTGCTCCACCTGAAAGATAGCTCACCTCCCCTGTACAGGGGAAGAGAGGCTGAAGGTTTCCGGAATCTGGCGTCACACCTCTCAACAAGAATAAGCCAGCCGGAGCTCTTGCTCAAGCTGAATATTTAAGAACCTGCGAAAAGGGCTAGTGCCCCGTCGCGTGGTAGGGGAGGACGACATCTTCCTTAGTCTAGTTCGTTCATCTGGACACCGGCGCCGTGAATAGGTTATAGGTTGAGGCGACCGAACGGAAAACTCTAGGAGATCGAGCTATGCGCGCTGCCGTGATGCGAAACAAGAAGCTCGTCGTTGACAATATCCCCGCCCCCGAGCCAGGCCCCGGCGAGGTACTGGTCAAGACCCTTGCTTGCGGGATCTGCGGCTCGGACCTCCACACCCTTAAGCACGCCGAGAAGCTCGTCGAGGCGTCCCGCCGCTCGGGGGGCATATTCAACATGGATCTCAGCCGTGACATTGTCATGGGGCACGAGTTCTGCGCGGAGATCGTCGACCACGGGCCAGGCACCAGGAAGCATCTAAAGGTTGGAACACGTGTCTGCTCGATCCCCGTGCTCTTCCGCCCCAACGGTCCCCACACCGTCGGCTACTCGAACGATAACCCTGGCGGGTATGGCGAGTACATGCGCCTCACTGAGGCGCTGCTCCTCACAGTGCCAAACGGCCTGTCGACCGAGCGCGCGGCCCTAACCGAGCCGATGGCCGTTGGCCTCCACGCGGTCGAGAAGGCACGGCTCGAGAAGGACGACGTGCCACTCGTCGTCGGCTGCGGGCCGGTCGGGCTGGCGGTGATCGCAGCGCTGCGCCTGAAGGGGGTGCGGCCGATCGTCGCCGCCGACTTCTCACCCCGGCGACGCGAACTTGCTGAGGCAGTCGGCGCCGACGTGATCGTCAATCCCTCGGAGCAGTCGCCCTACGAGAGCTGGCGCGAGGTCGCCGTCTGGAGCGACCCGAGCCGCACGCCGCAGCTCCCGCCATGGACCTCTGGTCCACCGCTCCGCCCCGCCGTGATCTTCGAGTGTGTCGGTGTCCCCGGCGTGATCGACCAGATCATGATGGCAGCGCCACAGGGAGCACGCCTTGTTGTTGTCGGTGTCTGTATGGAGAGAGACACCATTCAGCCGCTGTTTGGGATCAACAAGGAGCTGAGCGTCCAGTTTGTCCTTGGCTATAGCCGCGAGGAGTTCGGCGCGATGCTACGTCACATCGCCGAAGGCACGATCCCGACCGAGCCGCTGATCACCGGCAAGGTGGGCGTCGAAGGAGTGGCGCAGGCGTTCGAGGACCTCGGCTCGCCCGAGCACCACGCGAAGATCTTGGTCGAGCCCTGGCGGAGCTAACGTAAAACGTCATGCGTAATTCCATAGCCCTCAGATTACGTTTTACCCTTTACGTTTTACGCCTGACGTTTTACGTCATTCCGTGACATGGCAAACACCAAATCGAACAGTGCGGAGCTTTTTGCCAATGGACGCAGTGCAGGGAGGAAGCTGCAATGAAACCAAGAGCAGTTGACGAGTATGTGCAAGTAAACAATGTAGACTGGCAGCCCTTTCCCGGGGACTTTTCCGCCGGCGGCATCAGATGGAAGCTGCTGCATGTGTCGCCGGAAGCCGGCGCCTGGACGGCCATATTTGACTGCCCGAAAGGCTCGTCATTCGCCAGCCATGTCCACCGTGGCCCGGGCGAGTACTTGCTGACTAAAGGGAAGATGGAGGTGCGTGGTGGCAAAGAGAAGGGCGGCGTCACGGCGTACGGGGTCGGCTACGGCTATGAAGCCTGCAATGCCAGGCATGATAAGACGTATTTTCCTGAGAATAGCGAGTTCTACATGACGTTCCTTGGTCCCCTGCAGTTCATCGACCCGGAAGGCAAGCCGCTAGCCGTTGTGGGCTGGGAGGAGGCCCAGGCGCTGTGGGCTCAGCAGACAGGTCAGCCTTGAGTGGAGGGTAGGGGAGATGACCCTCCGACCGGCTTTTCACGCAGCATAGAAAGGAGGTATCTTATGGCAACCCCGGCGAGCGGGTTCGTTGAGGAGCTGCGCGCCTACATACGCGAGCAGGAAAAAGCGCCCCTTTATGGCCAGAGCTTTTTTGAGGGAGTCATGGCTGGCACCATGGAGCGTGAGGCCCTGAAAAAATGGGCGATCCAGCACCACTACCGCACTGGCCAGCACGTGCGTGCCTTTGGCGGGATCTTCCTGAACACTGGCTTAAGCCCGCTCGATCAACAGTTGCGCCGCCATATTGTCGAGAACTTGATTGACGAGGAAACCGCCATGGGCCGTGGCGATGACGCTCACTGGGCGCTCTCCCGCCGCTTGGCAGAAGCCCTGGGTGCCACGGCCGCAGAGTTGGCCCATCCACGCGTGGCGCCAGCCGCGCTCGACTATGTGGACTGGGTGTTGCAGCTGAGCCGGCAGGAATACGGCTTGGTGACCCTCGCCGCCATGTCGATCGGCGGGGAGAGCCGTCGGGAGAACTCGCTGCAGCGGTTGGTGAAGGCGCTGAGTGAAAAGTATGGCCTGCACCGCGAGGCGCTGGAGTTTTTCTACGCCCACATGGGGGAGGCCGAGGCGCACGGGGAGCCGGTGTACAAACTGGTGGCCGAGTACGCCACAACCCCAGAACGACAGGAGAAGATTCGCACTGCCCTGCACACTTGGTGTGAGAAGTTTCGCGCGGCGCAGGAAGGCATCTTCCGAGTAGCCATGGGATTAGAGGAGGGGCTAGAAGCAACGTTGTAGGTTTTCAGCCAGCGTTGAGCTATGCTCGTTGCTCATAATAAGGAGGTGTCAGATGATTCATCCAGAGCGGATCGCGCACGTCGTCATCAAGGTGCGGGACCTGGAGCGCTCGCGCAAGTTCTACACCGAGGTGTTAGGGATGCAAGTGATGAAAGATGTCCCGCAGATCGGGGCGTGCTTTCTCGCTAATAATGGTCGCGACCATCATGAGGTCGCCCTCTTTCAGGTGGGGCCGCAGGCCGCGGCACCCAAAGGCAACGAGATCGGGTTGCTGCACTTTGCCTTCCGCTTGCGCAGCGAGGAAGAGCTGCGCGCCGCCTACCAGGAGTTCAAGGCCAAGGGGGTACCGATCTCCTTTACCGTCAACCACGGGGTGACCAAAAGTGTGTACTTCCGTGATCCCGATGGGTATGAGTTAGAGGTGTACTGCGATAACCCGCCGGAGGAATACGTCCACATACCGGACGCGTACCTGGGCATGGACAAGCTCGACTTTGCCCAGACTGATCCCGGGCTGGCCGACGTGCTGGCGCAGATGCGGCACTGAGGACAGTAGTCAGCAGTCAGAAGCCAGGAGCCAGGAGGGGAGACCCAGCCAGGCGTAAGAGTACCTAACAAAACTGCTTGTGCCCTGCTTTTGTCATTCTGAGCAAAGCGAAGAATCTCAGAGTTTCAGGTGTAGACGAGACCCTTCGCTACGCTCAGGGTGACAGAGGGCGGTTTTGTTAGGGGTTCTAATGAAAGGAGACATCATGCCGATGCGCTTTTCGATTCTGACGCTGGGCGACAACTACGAGCACCTGCGGCCGCACGAACAGTTCTACCACGAGGTGCTTGAAGAGGCCGAGTATGCCGAGGAACTCGGGTACGAAGGATTCTGGGTCGGGGAACATCACTTCCAGGCCAGCCAGCGGGTCTTTCCTTCACCCCAGATGCTCCTTGCCGCCATCTCCCAGCGCACTAAGCAACTCCGCCTGGGCACCGGGGTGAGCGTGCTGCCGGTCAATGACCCCATCCGGTTAGCTGAAGATATGGCCGAGCTTGACCTGATTAGCCACGGGCGGGTGTGCTTCGGCACGGGCCGGGGCTACCAGCCGCACGAGTTTGCCGGGTTTAATATTCCCATGGAATCGACCCGGGAACGTTTCTGGGAGTGCCTCGACATTATCCGCACGGCCTGGACCCAGGAGCGCTTTTCATATGAGGGCAAGTTTTACCACTATCAGGACATCGCCCTGTTGCCGCGGCCCGTGCAAAAGCCTACTCCTCCTATCTGGGTAGCGGCTGCCTCTCCTGGTTCGGCTGAAGAGATTGCGAAACGGGGCTACGCCTTCTGCGCCGCTCCTTTTGCTTCCAGCCCCTCTCCAGAGGAGATTGCCGCGCAACTGGCGCGCTACCGGCAGATCTTCAGCGCGGCTGGGCATGGAGAGCCCACCAATGACCTGCCGCATGTGTTCTGGACCCACGTGGCGGATACCACCGAGCAAGCCCTCAAGGAGGCTGAAGCCGGGATGAAACGGAAGCTTGGCAGCGGGACCAAGGCCTGGGTCAAACCGGGCATCAGCGGGTATGATGCCTTTGCCAGGGTCGGGCAGTTTCTCGCCACGGCCACGATCGGACAGATCGACGCGCTCTCGATCTTTGGCGATCCGGCGCGGTGTCTGGAGAAGGTCAAGAAGTACCACAGCGCCGGTGTTACCCATCTGTTAGTGATGTTTGACTGGGGCGGCATGCCGCAGCAGACTATTTTTCACTCCATGGAGCTGTTCGCCAGATATGTGATGCCGTCCTTTCAGGAGCCGCGACCGGGTGAGTCGGCCCCGATCGCGGTGGGAGAGACGGTGGCGGCCCGTCCGCTGGACGGAGGATAGACATGGTTGCTTCTTGGCGCTATGAGTCCGACATGGAGTCAAGAGAGGAGTGAGTTGATCTCAGCGTTTCTGTAGGAAAGGTTTTGTTGCGGTTGTCGTGTGCCGGAGAAAGGAGGTGTCAGCAACAGAGCTACAGTACGACAGAAGGTCTCCAGGGTAGGTTCCAGGTCAGAGGGGAGTACACCATTTCATGACATGCTAAGGAGGGACTTATCATGGCAGAGTTCGATACGCTGATTAAGGGAGGCACGGTCATCGATGGGACGCGGGTGCCGCGCTACCGGGCCGACATCGGCATCAAGAACGGTAAGATTGCCAAAATCGGCCGCCTCAAGGCGAGCGATGCCGCACAGGTGATCGACGCCAACGGGCTGGTTGTCGCCCCGGGCTTTATTGATCTGCATACCCACTATGACGCCCAGATCCACTGGGATCCCTACT
>WNGG01001234.1_pt1 | contig 30325 bp, 32 predicted proteins | sample 5400661 | NCBI WGS metagenome assembly WNGG01 (sample SAMN13153372, study PRJNA577476) | soil metagenome | isolation source: 100 cm soil or saprolite under Garry oak tree replicate 1 | place: USA:California | collected 2016-06-15
TTACCGATCAGAGCCGGACTTCCCCGCCGCTCCACGCTGACGTAGAACGCATCCATGTCCACGTGGAAGATTACGCTGGGCACGGCCGCTCATCTCCCGCAGCGGGTAAAGACCTTCGCGAAGGATCCGACTCACTGGACGCAGAACTCGTTGCCGTCGGGATCGAGCATGATGACGCAGTAATCGCCCATCTCTTCGAGTTCATGGTCCTTCTTCGCCCCGAGGCCCACGAGACGCGTGACTTCCGAGTTCACCTGCCGCCGGCGCTCCTCGAGCGGCACTCGAAGACCCCCGCTCGCGTTGGCGTCGACGTGGAGACGATTCTTTCCAAGCTTCGGGGTGTCCATCTGTTGGAAGTAGATCCGAGGCCCCTTTCCGTCCGGGTCGACGATCGCGCTCGCACTGTTCCACTCGGCCTCCGGAACCCCACTGGCCTTCAGGAACGCCTGCCAGGACCCGTAGCCCGCGGGCGGGTCCTGCAACTCGTAGTGAAGGGCCGCAGCCCAGAACTTCGCGAGCCGGTCGGGGTCGACGCAGTCGAATACGACCTGAATCTTCGTTGCCATGGGGCACCGAACTCCCGGAAATCCTCGACGCGGTCTTTACGTTAGCGCCGGGAGATGGCCGAATCCGCCCGTCCCGAAGGGGTTCTGCCCGCGGACCATGCGGAGTGGCTCGTCCCGCGCTCAGCCGCCGGGCCACGCCTGCAGATATATCACCGGTGATAACCGCGCGGGAGCGTATTTCCAAGCACCATTCGTCGAACGGCCGTGCATCGCGGCACCCTCCTAGCTGCCGCTTTGGTCGCGTGCCTGGCGGTGTCGTTTATCGGCCCCTCCGCGGCGGGAAGCGACCGAGCTGGCCTTGTCGCACCGGACGCGGTCGGGGGCCCTCCCGTGGGCCCCATGGCCGCCAATCTCACCCTTTCGATCACCGCGAACGTTTCCGTCGTGGACCCCGGCGACACGGTGTTCCTCTACGCCAACGCACGGAACGTCGGCAACGAGACGGCCACGAATGCGACCTTCGAGGCGCCTTTGGACATCAACTCGAGCTACGTCTGGTCCTTCCCTACCGCGACGTACGATTCAATCAATCGGACCCTCCGGTGGACCTTGGCCACCCTCGCGGTCGGCGGCCGCGTCGATGTCGTCTGGGTCGTCCGCGTGGCCGTCGGGACCACGGACAACACGATTATCGACTGTCGGTGGCGGGCATCCTACGCGAACGCGACCGGTACGACGCTTCCGCCGGGAGAGGTCGTGACGACGGTCCGGGTCCGTGCCCCGGTCTTCGACCCGCTCCTTCGGCCGGTCCCCCTGGCGGCTGAACACGCCGATACGGTCGTCGCGAAGCTCTACGTGAACAACACGGGATCGGGCACCGCCCTCCGCGCGTGGTCGAATTGGACCCTGGGCGGGAACTTCCAATTCGAATCCCTCGAGGAAAATGTCACCGTGACGAACGTGTCCGACGGCTTCCAGGTCGCGTTGTCGAACCTCCCGCCGGGGCCACACGCCCTCACGGCCCACCTCCTCGTCCTCCGCGGTCTCAACGACGGCCTCTCGATGGGCGTTCAGACCCTATGGACGGCGACGGACGGAAACGGGAATCGGCTCATTCCGATATCGACATCGGATACGGTCACACTCGCGGCCCCCACCCTCCAGCTCGCGATGAACGCCTCGGCCCTCCAGGTGAACACGTCGGCGCGGTTCGTCCTCACGGTGACGGTCCGCAACACGGGCCATGCGGCCGGGATCGGCTGGCTCAACACGACTGTCCCCAGCGGACCTCTGTTCATCTCGGACAACGGTTCGTTCCCGCGCACGAACCAAGGGAGACGATACAGCTGGATGCTCCCCTCCATCGCACCCGGCGGCTCCGTGGTCCTGGGAATCAACTTCGACGCGGCCCCGGATGCCGGCGCCGGGAGCTTCGTGTTCACGCTCGACTTCACGGACGGGACAGGGAGTCCGCCGGCCACCGTCACGGGCCCACGAATCGACATCGAATTCGTGAGTCCCGCGACGAGCCCGCCACCCCCGGTTCCCGCCGACCTCACCCCCTGGGCGGCGATCGCGGCCGCGGGCGGGCTTGCGGCTGCACTCGTGGTCTGGCGACGGCGCCGCGCGTCCGAGCTCCGAGTGGAGGACGTGTTCGTCGCGGACGGGGCGGGCCATCTCCTCACCCACCGGTCCTCAGGCCTCTTGGCCTACGAGGACGAGGACATCCTGATGGGGATGTTCAAGGTCATCCAGGACTTTGTCCACGATTCGTTCGCGAAGGGGACCAACGACGTGATGAAGTCGATAGAGGTCGGGGACCGGAAGATCATCATCGAACGGGGTCGCTATCACTCCCTCTCCGTCGTCTACCGCGGGCTGGACCGTGGCTCTCTCGCGGAACGAATCCGAATGTTGTCGTCGTTGATTGACGAGCGATTCGGCCCGACCCTGGTGAATTGGTCGGGCGACCTCGACGAACTCCGGGGCCTTGCGGGCCTCCTCCCACAGCTCTGGAAATACCATCCCCGTCGGCGCCCACGCCGCTGGCCAAGTCCCCGAAGAGATTCCGCGATCCCCGATTCTACCAAGATTGCGGAGGCCGCCACGAACGAAAGTGGTAGTGAAGAATCCAGCGCGCCTGAGCTGGTGGCCGAACCGCCGAAGTAGCTCAGGTCGATCGGAGAAAACGAGACGTCCCGAAACGGCTAGCCGAACTCGCCGAGGCTCTTTTGACTGGCCGGAGGGCCCGCCTTCGACGGGAACTCGTACTCCATCATGCCCGCCAGCCGCCGGAACTCGTTCACGCTGCCAGGTCCGAAGCCTGCGTAGTGGTTGTTGAAAAACACGAGGGCGCCCTTGACCGAATCGGAGGCGCCATCGAGCTCCTTGTACCACTCCCGCATCTCCGCGGATTTGTCCTTCTGGGTCTCCTTGAACTCCGTAATCTCGCGGTCCCCGACCATCCGGAGGTAGACGTAGTCGGCCGTGACGTCCGTTGGGCTCTTGAGATACTGGTTCTCCGACCAGACCATCGCGAGGTTCCGATCGCGGAGGAGTTTGTACACATCCTCGCGGAACCACGACTTGTGTCGGAATTCGATCGCGTGCGGATACTTGTCGACATCGAGCGCGCGAAGGAATTCTTGCATCACGGTCCAATGGGAGTCGAACTTGATCGACGGCGGGAGTTGAGCGACGAGCGGCCCACATTTCTCCCTCAGCTCCTTCGCCGAGGCGTAGAACCAGCCCAGGTTCTCCGCCACGCCCTTGAGCTTCTTCTCGTGGGTGATCCGCTTCGGCATCTTCATGGCGAAGAGAAACCCCGCTGGCGTGGACTTGTGCCAGCCCTTCGTCATCGCCGGCCCAGGATTGCGGTAGAAGGAAGAGTCGACCTCGACGCAGTCGAAGACGCTCGAGTAGAGTTTCAGGTACTCCGACTTCGGCGTCTCCGGCGGATAGAAGCCGCCGAGCCAATCGTCGTATCCCCAGCCGCTGCAGCCGACCCGCAGCTTGTCCTTTAGCGCCATCCGAAGCTCGCAACGAGGATAACCGCTTGAGAATGAATAAATAGCGGCTGGCTTCGTGGACACGGTTCCCAGACCGGGGCGCCCCGTGGACCTGATTCTCGGCTTGCTGATCATCTTCGTCTCCGCGCGTGCCGCCGGCGAAGTCATGGAGAAACTGCATCAGTCGCCCATGATCGGCGAGGTGCTGGCGGGCATCCTCGTTGGACCAATGGTCCTCGGCCTCATCAATCCGGATCCGACGACGTCATTCGGGGAGTCGTTGAACGTCGTCGCGAATCTCGGCGTGTTCATCCTCGTGCTCCTCGCGGGAATCGAACTCGGACGCGAGGGTCTGCGAAAAGCCTTCAAGGAACGGAGCATGGTTGTGGCCTTCGTCGAGTTCTTCCTTCCGTTCTCCCTCGGGTACAGTTTCGCCGCGGCAATGGGGATGACGTTTGCGCAGTCCCTGTTCCTCGGCACGGCCTTGGCGGTCACCGCCCTTCCGGTCAGCATCCGGATCCTCCTCGACCTGAACCTCTTGAACTCGAGGCTGGGACGGGCGATCGTTTCGGTGGCGCTGGTGAACGATCTCGTCGCCTTCGCGATGCTGGGTCTCGTGGTTCAGTTCACGTCGCTCGGAGCGTCGACGCCCGAAGGACTCACGATCGGCCTCGTGGCCCTGAACAACGTCCTCTTCATCGGGCTGGTCTTTTGCGTGGCGACCATCCTGAAGCTGACGACGCGCCTGGGTCGCAACTCGGATTCGTACATGCAGACCTTCGTATCGAAACTCCGTGGACAAGAAGCGTCGTTCGCCCTGTGCATCTCGACCGCGCTCGGGCTCGGCGCGGCGGCGGAACTGCTGGGCATCCATTTCGCGGTGGGGGCCTTCTACGGCGGCCTCTTGATGACGCCGCAGCTGCTGGGCCAAGTTCAGTTCAACCGGGTCCGCAACGCGGTGTCCTCGGTCACGTTCGGGCTGTTTGCGCCCGTCTTCTTCGCGTTTGTCGGATTGAAACTCTCCGTCAGCTTCGGCGCCTGGCCCCTCATCGTCGCAATCACCGCCATCGCCTTCATCGGGAAATTGATTGGAGGCCTCATGGGCGGATTCGTCGCCGGGTTCCGGGGCGCGCCCCTCGTTGCCCTGGGAATCGGCCTGAATGCGCGGGGAATGATGGAGCTCCTGCTCGCGCAGGTCGGCCTCGCGACCGGGATCATTGACACGAGCCTCTATTCCGCGCTCGTCGTCATGACCCTGACGACGACCCTGTGCACCCCGCCTCTCTTGAAGCGCTTACTCCGCCGATTCAAGGTCGACGACATCCTGCCGCCGGTGTCCGGACTCGTCGCAGTCGGCGGAATGGGTTCTTCCAACCTCCGTCCCGGCGATGAGACTACCCGATAGGTGTTGCGTCGTGTTCATAACGTTGATTAACCGCATGAGTTCTCGTCCCGCCCAGTCGGGCGATCGGCTCTCAGCCGCGATTGAGACAGTTCGATCCCCGGAGGAAATGTGCGGATGAATCGACTTGCGGTGGCCGGTCTGGCGATGACCGTCACGGGGCTCGTCCTCGTCGTCGGCTTCTGGCCCTTGACCTCGGTCAGCGGCGCGGATCTCCTCGCATCGAAGAACGGCAACCAATATACCGGGTACGCGCAGGGGTCTCAGATCACGGTCCATGAAAGGGTCATCGATATCACGTTCACGAATTTCTTTGGGAACCCAACCACCACGCTCTATCTCGAAGATGGAGATCCGAGCACAGACACCTTCCTGAATGTGCGGGGAGACGCACGGAACGTCGTCTCGCCGGGAGACGTCATCTTCGCCTTCGCAACTCTTCAAGTTATTTCGGGGTTCTACTACTGGGAGGTCGCGTCCCCCGCAAACGTCCATCTGTCCTGGCCGATCGACGCCCTCTGCTATGGGCTCATGGCCGCCGGAGTCGTGGTGCTGGGAGTGGCCGCATTCCGAAAGCGCTGAGGATACCGGAAGGCTGAAATCGACTCGCGGGCATCGGCGCACGCGATGTCGGAGCTGGGTGAGGCCGGGGCGCGTCGGATCGAATGGGCCCGGGAACACATGCCCGTCCTCGCGGCGATCCGAGAAGAACTGAAGGCGAAGAAAACACTCCGCGGTCTCCGGATCGGGATGGCGCTTCACGTCGAGGCGAAGACCGGGGTCCTCGCCCTATCCTTGCGGGAGGCGGGCGCGACGGTTCGCCTGGCGTCGTGTAATCCGCTGTCAACCGACGACAGTGTCGCCACGGCCCTCGCGGAGAAGCACGGCCTCGATGTCTACGCGAAGAAATGGCAGACGAACGACGAGTACTATGCGAACCTCAACAAGGTCCTCGACCTGAAGCCGGACCTCGTCATCGATGACGGCGCGGACCTCGTCAAACTGCTACACACGAAACGGCGGGAACTCCTGGACGGTGTCCGGGGAGCGAACGAAGAGACGACGACGGGCATCATCCGACTGCGAGCGATGGAGCGAGACGGAGCGCTTCGATTCCCCGTCATCGATGTGAATGACGCTCAGATGAAGCACCTCTTCGACAACCGGTACGGGACGGGCCAGAGCACGTTCGACGGGCTGATGAACGCGACGAACCTCCTGATCGCGGGAAAGACCTTCGTGGTGGCCGGCTACGGATGGACGGGTCGCGGGATTGCGATGCGGGCCCGCGGGATGGGGGCTCGGGTCGTCGTCACCGAGGTCGATCCGGTGAAAGCAATCGAAGCCTCCATGGACGGATTCGAGGTCCTCCCGATGCGAAGCGCCGTGCGGGAGGCGGACTTCATCGTCTCCGCGACCGGCTGCAAGGATATCGTCACCGGCGCGCACTTCCCCGCGATGAAAGACGGCGTCGTCCTCGCGAACGCGGGCCACTTCGACAATGAGATCTCGAAGGCCGAACTGGAGAAATCCGCCAAGGCCAAGAGGCGAGTCCGGGAGTTCGTCGACGAGTACACGCTCACGGGAGGCAAGCGCGCCTACCTAGTCGCCGAAGGACGGCTAGTGAACATCGCGGCGGGCCAAGGCCACCCGGTCGAGATCATGGACATGAGCTTCGCGATTCAGGCGGTCTCGGCCGGCTATCTGGCGCAGAACGCGAGCCGGCTCCAGCCGCGCCTGTACCCCGTCCCGCCGGCGCTCGACCTGAAGGTCGCCCGGTTGAAGCTGCGCAGCATGGGGGTCCGGATCGATCACTTGACGAAAGCTCAGCGTGCCTACCTCGAGTCCTGGCAAGAAGGGACGTGAACACCGGTTCGTCCGAGGATGTGTGATCCCGTGCCGGAGAAGAGGGCCGTCCTATCCGATTTCGATGGGACGATCACTCGCACCGACGTGGCCGAAGCGATCCTCGATCGGTTCGCGCCGCCCGAGTGGCGAGAAATCGAGGAGCTGTACCGCGCACGGAGAATCGGAACGCGAGAGTCGATGGTTCGCCAATTCGCGTTGGTTCGCGCGCGCAAAGAGGAGCTCTTGCAATTCGTCGACCGCGAGGCCGCAATCGACGAGACGTTCCGCGAGTTCGCCGACTTCTGCAAACGGCGAGGGTTCGTCCTCGAGATCGTCAGCGAAGGCCTCGACTTCTATGTGCGACATCTGCTCCGGAAGTGGCATGTTCACGTACCGGTCCGCACAAACCACGTGGTTTTTGAAGAGGACCGCCTGCGGATCGAGTACCCATGGGCCGACGCAACATGCACGTTGTGCGGCACATGCAAGTTGTTGCGGGTCTTCGAACTTCGAGCTCAAGGCTACCGAACGGCTTACGTCGGAAACGGACATTCGGATATCTGCCCCGCAATCGAAGCAGATCTCGTCTTCGCAAAGGCCGAGCTCGCGGACCTGTGCCGCATGGAAGAAATCGATTTCATCCGGTTCGACCGTTTCTCCGACGTTCAGCGTAAATTAGGTGGGTGGGTGTGAGGAATTTTCTGGGGGCATTCGGTCATGTCGCGATGGACTATATCGTGTCCCTCCGCCGCCTGCCCACGCCGAACACCTCGATCGAGATTCTCGATCGGGAGCGGTACTTCGGGGGGACGGCCGGAAACCTCGCGCGGGCCGCGGCACGGCTCGGCGTGAAGGTCTCGCTGGCGTCATTCGTCGGGGCCGACTTCCCTCCGGATTACCGAGAGGCGTTGGCGAAGGAAGGCGTCGACACGAATGACCTCCGTACGATCCCCCGCGCGAACACGCCGACGGCCTGGGTGTTCTCGGACCCCAAAGGGAACCAGATGGCCGTCGTGGACCAAGGGCCGATGAAGGACGCGGGACGCCTTCCTCTGTTGCGCCACAGTGTGCAGGACGTCGATCTGGTTCACCTCGGGACGGGACGACCGGAGTACTACCTGCGCGTCGCGAAACTCGCGTCGGCCTTGCGGAGGACCATCGCATTCGATCCGTCACAAGAAATCCACTACGTGTACACCGCCCGGCTCTTCCGAGAGCTGCTCCGCCGGTCGACCTACTTCTTTGGGAACGAGGCGGAGATCGTTCGAGCGAGACGACTAGCTCGTGTCACATCCACCGAAGGACTCCTGCAAGCCGCTGAGGTCGTCGTGGCCACGCTGGGTTCGCGCGGCAGCGTGATTTACTCGCGTGACGGCCGCATCCGAATTCCGAGGGTTCGCCCCCGCAAGGTCGTCGATGTGACCGGTGCGGGAGACGCCTATCGCGCGGGCTTTTATGCGGGCCTATCCCGCGGGCTCGATCTTCGTCGCTGCGGAATCCTGGCGTCGGCGGTGGCAAGTTTCGTAGTCGAAGAGAAAGGGACTCAGTCCAACCTTCCGACGTGGTCCCAGGTGCTCGGCCGGGCTCGGCGGCACGCCACCTTCTGAGGCGGTCGCAAATCCCCACGTCCCCGGGCTGACGCATCATGCAGAGACGGCGATGGATCGTGTGGGACGAGCGTTTGAAGTAGAAGTTGCGATAGGGTTATATTGCGACAGTAGTTTCTCGACGCGGTGACCTAGGGATGGCCATCGGGTTCGTGCTCATTAGCACCGCTCCCGCGAAGGAGCACGAAGTGTACAATGAGCTCCTCAAAGTGAAGGAAATCGTGGAGCTCCACCCCTTGTTCGGGGAGTACGACCTGATCGCGAAAATCGAGGCTGAGGATTTCAACGTCCTCGGTCAGGTCGTCGTCGACAAGATTCGATCCATCCCGGGAGTCATCGACACGAAGACCTTGACCGGCATCAAGTTCTGAGGGATCACATGAGCGGCTTTTCTGCGTTTGACTGGTTGACGTTCCTGACCATCCTCCTCCTGACCTTCAGTCTCTTCTTGGTCATCACCGGCGCTTTCACTGCGTATTTCGGAAGCGGGAAGAGCCGGAAGATCGGGGTCGGACTGCTTGTGGGTGGTCTGGTCGTCGGGGTGTTGTGGGTGTGGTACTCCGGTCCGTTCAGCTCGAACGTGAACCTGGTCAACATCATCGTCGAGTCGATTGGCGTCATCCTCGCGGCGGTCATCGGAGCCGCCGCGGCGATCGGGCTCTTCCTCTTAGCCATCATGAAGAGCTAGGCCCGACGCCCGTTCCATCGGCGAAGTGGAAAGCCTTTATTCCAGGAACCCACCTTGTCCCAGCCGATGCCCGTTGACGTCCTCATCGTCCTCGGTTCCAAGAGCGATGTGGAGGTCGGAAAACAGGCGAGTTCGTTCTTGGACCAGTTCGGTGTCGGATACGACATGGTCGTCGCCTCCGCCCATCGGACGCCGGACCTCCTTCGGGACTTGATTCGGAACACGACCGCGAAGGTGATCATCGCGATCGCCGGCCTCTCCGCCGCGCTGCCCGGCACGATCGCCGCGCACACCACGAAGCCGGTGATTGGTGTGCCGGTGAGCGGCAAATTGAACTTGGACGCCGTCCTCAGCGTCTCGCAAATGCCGCCCGGAGTGCCCGTGGCGGCCGTCGGCCTCGACCGAGGCGAGAACGCGGCAATCCTCGCCGTTGAAATCTTGGCCCTCCGGGACGAGCGCCTCGTCGAGAAGCTCAAGGAGCATCGGGAAGCGTTGAAAAAGTGGGTCCTCGAGGACTCCCGGACGCTGGGTGAATGAAGTTCGACGCGAACGCGTTCATCCCCGAGCAAATCGAAGCGATCCGCCGGGCCGTGCCGACCAAAGCGATCATCGCGTGTTCGGGTGGAGTCGACAGCACGACTGCGGCGGTCCTCGCGAGTCGCGCCCTCGGAGATCGGCTCCTCGCGGTCTACATCGACACAGGCCTCATGCGAAGAGGAGAGACCGATGACGTCGCCCAGACCCTCAAGGAACTCAATGTGCGCCACCGGATCGTCCAGGCCGCCGGCGAATTCTTCTCGGCCCTCAAGGGCATCGTCGACCCGGAGGAGAAACGGACGGTCATTGGACGCACGTTCATCGAACTCTTCGAACGGGAGGCACAGAGCTTGGGAGCCGACCACCTCGTCCAGGGGACGATCGCCCCTGACTGGATTGAGAGCGGGGGGCAGCTCCGGGATCGGATCAAGACCCACCACAACGTCGGCGGCCTCCCGGAGAACATGAAGTTGAAGCTCGTCGAACCGCTCCGCGACCTCTACAAGGACGAAGTTCGGGCGGTGGCGCGAGCCCTCGGAGTGAGGGTCTCGGAGCGGCAGCCCTTTCCCGGACCGGGCCTCGCGGTGCGGGTGGTCGGAGAGGTGACGCCGGATCGCGTCGTCCTCGTGCGAGGCGCGTCCGCCATCGTCGAGGAAGAGATCCAGGCCGCGGCGGGGCGCGGGCTCATGTCGCTCCCGTGGCAATACTTCGCCGTGCTCCTGCCGGTGCAGACGGTCGGCGTCCACGGGGACCTTCGGGTGTACGGCCACACGATCGCGGTTCGTGCGGTCGACTCGACCGATGGGATGACCGCGGTATACTCGAAAATCCCCCACGAGGTCCTCGACCGAATCTCGATTCGCATCACGAACGAGGTCGCGGGGATCAACCGCGTCGTGTACGACGTCTCGAACAAGCCCCCGTCGACCATCGAGTGGGAGTAGCCGACCTCCCGCGGGGAAATCTTTTTCTCATCCGGCCGCTACGGGAGTCCCATGCGCGTCTACGTCGTCGACAACGGGGGCCAGTGGACTCACCGCGAATGGCGGGTCCTGAAGTACCTCGGTGCCGAGACGAAGATCGTTCCGAACGACACGCGGGTCTCGGAGCTCGATGGCCTCGACGGGCTCGTGCTGTCAGGCGGCGCGCCCCGCGTCGGCGTGGACCCCGGGAAGATGGGCCGGAACGGCGAGTACCTGGACGCGTTCGACGCGCCGATCCTCGGGATCTGCGCGGGGCACCAGTTCATGGCGAAGCACCTCGGGGGCGACGCGGCCCCGGCCAAGGTGCCGGAGTTCGGCAAGTCGGTCGTGGAGATCCACCAACCTGACGTCCTGTTCGAAGGACTCCCGAATCGGTTCGAGGTCTGGGAGTCCCACAACGACGAAGTCACGCAACTCCCTAAGGACTTCGTGGCTCTCGCGAGCTCGGAGAACTGCGACATCCAAGCGATGCGGCACCGCGACCGGCCTCTGTTCGGACTGCAATTCCATCCGGAGGTCGAGCACACCCAATTCGGGGCCGACATCTTCCGAAACTTCCTGAGGCTCTGCGAGACGTCGAAGTGAGCCGTTGACCGGCCAGAGCTCCCGCTCGGAAGTCCTGAAAGAAGCGCTCCGGGCACGCCACGACGAGGCGTTCGAGAAAGCGCTGGGTCGCGCGATCCGACATCTGGGCGGCCCGTATGCGGAATACGTCGCGCTCATTGCGGAGGTCCGCGAATATGCCCGCGCCCACAAGCTGGATCTGCGCACGGCGGCGAGGGCTCTGGCGAATCAGCCGTAGACCTCCGGGTTGACGAGGAACTCGGGCCGGCGACCGTCGAGGACTTTGATCACCTGGTCCGCGATGATCGATCCCGCCCTCGCCTGGGCCTCGCGCGTCGAAGCGCCGAGGTGTGGGGTGAAGACCGCGTTGGGTGCGCGGAGGAGCGGACTCCCGACCGGTGGCTCCGTCTGGAAGACATCGGCCGCGGCCCCAGCCAACCTCCCGGATTGCAAGGCATCCACCAGCGCTGCCTCCTCGACGATTTCGGCGCGGGCGCAGTTCACGAGGATCGCCCCTGGTTTCATCTGCGCGAACTCGGCCGCGGCGATCATGCCTTTCGTCTCCGGGGTCAGGGCGGCGTGGACGCTCACGACATCGGCCTCTCGGAACACGACATCTTTGTCGACCAGCTCAATCCCGAACGCCTTCGCCGTCGGTGGGGAAAGATACGGGTCGTATGCGATGGCACGCATCCCAAACGCTTTGGCGCGCTTGGCGACCTCTGCGCCAATGCGCCCCGACCCGACGAGGCCGAGGGTCTTCCCGAACAGTTCGCGGCCTTCGAACTTCTTTTTCTCCCACTTGCCGTCCTTGACCGACCGATCGGCCTCCGTCAGGTGGCGGAGGAGGGAAATCATGTGGCCGAGCGCGAGTTCGGCGACGCTGATTGTACTGGCGGTCGGTGCGTTCACGACGACGACCTTCCGGGCGGTCGCTTCCGCGACGTCGATGTTGTCGACGCCGATTCCCGCGCGACCCACGACCTTCAGGTTCGTGGCACGGGTCAGGACCGGCTTGGAGACCGTCGTCCGACTCCGGACAATCAGGGCGTGATATTCTGGAATTGCGCCGAGAAGGCCCTTCGAATCGAGCTCTTGCATGTCGACCTCATGGAGTTTCCGGAGCGTCGAGATCGCCTCCGATTCGAGTCCGTCCGTGATGAGGATTTTCATGATTGGCGCCCGATAAACGCTCCTCGGTAAAAAGGAGTCACGCGAACAGCGCGATGACGGTCAGGGCGAGCAGCGCCAAGAAGAGGACGATGCCGAAGAGGAGCATCGTGCGGGTCATGCGCGGGTCGGACCCGAAGATCACCGGGAACGGTCCGAGGAACACGACGCCACCCCACCGCCGGACCGGCGCTGCGCCCCCGGGAGGGGTCGGCACGGCGTCTCGATTTCCGGGATCCTCAACGGATCGCGAGGGCCACAGCAAGAACGTCAACAGGAAACCCGCGAAGACCAGGATGAATCCCAAGAACGCGAGGGGACCGGTTCCGACGATGATCGGGATGATGAGGACCAGGTATACGTTGGCCTGGCGCTGTGCCACGGCGAGGGCCATCGTCAAGACGCCAGCGACGAACGAGGCAGGTCCGACCCAACGGAGCAGGCGCACGCACGAGACCATCCCCTGGTCTTGCTAAAGCTTTGCCGCCCTCTTCGCGGCCGTGCGCCGGTACTCCTGGAGCGGGACGACCGCGAGATCCCCGGTGGAGAACTCTTCGATCGCTTGCACCGCGGCCTTTGCGGCTTGGACCGTCGCAATGAACGGGATGTTCAGATCGACCGCGAGGCGGCGCATCATGTACCCGTCTCTGCGCGCCCCCGTCGAGTTCGTGGGCGTGTTGATGACCAGGCGAATCTCCCCGCGCCGCATGAGGCCGAGGGCGTCCGGGAATTCGTTCTCGCTGATCCGGTACACCGTGGTCGCGTCCACGCCGTTCTCCCGGAGGAACTGCGCCGTGCCGCGCGTCGCAAAAATCCGCAGGCTGATGCGCGCCAGCCGCTGGACCACGGGGAGGATGGCGGGCTTGTCCTCGTCCCGAACGGTCACGTAGACGGCCCCCTGGGTCGGGAGCGGATTCCCTGCGGCGAGCATGGCCTTGTAGTACGCGCGGCCGAGCGACCGATCGATCCCCATGACCTCGCCCGTGCTCTTCATCTCCGGACCGAGAATCGTGTCCACGCCGGGGAGCCGCTGGAACGGGAACACGGGAGCCTTTACCGCGACGTGTTCGATTTTCGCTTCGCCCACGAGGCCCAACGAGCGGAGCGAATGGCCGAGCATGACCTTCGTCGCGACCTTGGCGAGTGAGACGCCAATCGCTTTCGAGACATACGGGACGGTGCGGCTCGCCCGCGGATTCGCCTCGAGGACATAGACCACCTCGCCTTGAACCGCGAGCTGGAGGTTCATCAACCCCCTGATGTGGAGGGCGTCGCAGAGCTTGCGCGTGACCGTCCGGATATCTTTGAGGACGGTCTCCGAGAGCGTCTGCGCCGGCAGGACGCACGCCGCGTCGCCGGAGTGGATGCCCGCCTCTTCGATGTGTTCTTGGATGCCTCCGATGAAGATGTCGTGGCCGTCGGCCACGACGTCCACGTCGATTTCGGTGGCGTGGGCCAGGTATCGGTCGACGAGGACCGGATGGTCCTTGGAGACGCGCACGGCGGTCTCCATGAACCTCGCGAGGTCTTCCTCGGTGTAGACGATCTCCATGCCGCGGCCGCCCAGCACGTACGACGGCCGGACGAGCACGGGATAGCCGATGCGCGCGGCAAGCCCCCGCACCTCGGCGAAACTGTACCCCGAGGCGGCGTCGGCCTGCCGAATCCCAAGGCGGCGCAGCAAGGCCGCGAACTTTCGTCGGTCCTCCGCGAGGTCGATCGAGGCAGGCGGTGTGCCAAGGATTCGTGTCCGAGAACGACGGCGGCGCAACGCCCGCGCGAGCGGCAGCGCGAGGTTGATCGACGTCTGACCGCCAAACTGAAGGATCACCCCGTCCGGGTCCTCCTCTTCGATGATGTTCAGAACGTCCTCGAGCAGGAGCGGTTCGAAGTACAGGCGCGTGGAGATGTCAAAATCGGTGGAGACCGTCTCCGGGTTGTTGTTCGCAATGATTGCTGCGACGCCCTCTTCCCGCAACGCGAGGATGCCTTGGACGCAGCAATAGTCGAATTCGACGCCTTGGCCGATGCGGACGGGTCCACTGCCGACAATCAGGACTTTGCGTCCTTTCAGAAGCGGCGTCTCGCCCGTCGCCTCATACGTTGAATAGAAGTAGGGCGTCCGCGCCTCGAACTCGCCTCCGCACGTATCCACCATCTTGTACGCCACTCGCGGTCGACCCCGACGAATCCTCTCTTCGGAGGTTCGGGTGAGCGCGGCGAGCGACTCATCCGCGAACCCGAAGCGCTTCGCCTCCGCCAAGCGGCCTCGGGTAGGACGGGATCCTCGAAGTCCGGATTCGAGACGAACGAGATGCCGGATTTTTTCGATGAAGAACGGATCCCAATCCGTGAGCGCGGCAATCTTCTGAGGCGCGAACCCGCGCCGCAGCGCCTCGGCGATCGAGAACATCCGTTCCGCGGTGGGCTCCCGAAGCTCTTGGAGGATCTGATCGTCGGTCGCGGGACCCGAATCGAGTCCGACCCGATCGATCTCGAGGGAGCGCACGGCCTTCAGGAAGGACTCCTCGAACGTCCGGCCGATCGCCATGACCTCCCCGGTGCTTTTCATCGATGTGCCGATGCGCCGGTCCACCGTCGGAAACTTGTCGAACGGCCATCGCGGAATCTTCGTGACGACGTAATCGAGGGTGGGCTCGAAGGATGCCAGGGTCTTGCCGGTGACCGGGTTCGGGATCTCGTCGAGGCGGAGCCCGATCGCAATCTTGGCCGCGATGCGCGCAATCGGATAGCCGGTCGCCTTCGACGCGAGCGCGGACGAACGGGAGACACGTGGGTTGACTTCGATCACTCGATACTCCCTCGTCCTCGGATGGACCGCGAACTGGATGTTGCACCCGCCCTCGACGCCGAGCGCGCGGATGATCCGTAGCGCGGCCGATCGCAAGGTCTGGTGATCCGTGTCGCTCAAGGTCTGGGCCGGCGCGACGACGATCGATTCGCCCGTGTGGATGCCCATCGGGTCCAGGTTCTCCATGTTGCAGATCGTGATGCAATTGTCCGAGGCATCGCGCATCACCTCGTATTCGAACTCCTTCCAGCCGAGGACCGACTCCTCGACGAGGACTTGCTTGATCCGAGAGTAGGCGAGGCCGAAGCCCACGATTCGCTCGAGGTCCTCCGGTGAGTGGGCCACTCCGCTTCCGGCCCCTCCCAGGGTGTACGCCGCGCGGACAATCACCGGATAGCCAATTTCCTCCACGAACCCCCGAGCCGACACGAAGTCGGAGGCCGCACGGCTCCGGGGGATCGGCTCGCCGATCGAACGCATCAGGGATGCGAATCGCTCTCGGTTCTCGCCCGCGGTGATCGCCTCGAGTTTCGTCCCGAGCAGCTCGACCTCGTACCGCTGGAGGATACCGGCGTCGGCGAGTTCGCTGCACAGGTTCAGAGCGGTCTGGCCACCCATCCCACTCAGAATCCCTTGCGGTCGTTCCTTCGCGATCACCTTCTCGAGGAATTCAATCGTGAGGGGTTCCACGTACACGGCGTCCGCGGTTTCCGGGTCCGTCTGGATGGTCGCCGGGTTGCTGTTCACCAAGACGACGCGCACGCCTTCTTCGCGGAGGGACCGACAAGCCTGCGTCCCGGAGTAGTCGAATTCAGCGGCCTGGCCGATGACGATCGGTCCGGAACCAACGACCATGGCGGTCTTAACGTCCCCGCGCTTGGGCATCGGCCCCACCCCCTCCGCCCATGCTACGCCCCCTTGAGCTCCGCGACGAAATCTCGGAAGATGTACTCGTTGTCCCACGGCCCGGGCCGCGCCTCCGGATGGTATTGCACGGAGAAGATCGGGAGCTCCCGATGGGCCATGCCTTCGACCGTGCCGTCGTTGAGATTTAGGTGTGTCACTTCGAACTCGGAACTAGGGAGCGAGTCGGCGTCGACCGCAAAGCCATGGTTCTGCGACGTGATGTGGACGCGTCCGCTACGAAGGTCCTTGACCGGCTGGTTGCCTCCCCGGTGCCCGAACTTCAGTTTGTACGTCCGCCCCCCGAAGGCGAGGGCGAGCAACTGATGGCCGAGGCAAATCCCGAGAATCGGCGTGCGACCTGCGAGTTCCCTCGCGGCCTTAACCGACGTCGCAAGAATTTCTGGATGGGCCGGATCGCCCGGACCGTTTGAAAGAATCACGCCATCCGGTTTGAATCCGAGGATGTCGTCGGACGTCGCACTGAACGGCACTCGAACTACGTCCGCGTATCGTTGGGCCTCCCGGATGATGTTCCGCTTGACTCCACAATCCACGACGACGATCGTCCGTTTGCCGACGCCGGGGTACCGCACGACCTCGTGGCAACTCACCTCGGCGACGAGGTTCCGTGTGTCCGGGTACGGGGCGGTGCGGACCTGGTGAGCAATCGTCTCCAAGTCCTCGGTGGCCGGCACCAGGGCGGCCTTCATCGTCCCCTTCGAACGAATCTTGATTGTGAGAGCCCGCGTGTCGGCATCTTCGATGGCGGGGGTCCCGTGGGTCGTCAGGAAGTCCTTTAGGCTGAGGGTGCTCTTCGGATGGCTTGGGACGGCACATGCCTCCTTCACCACGAATCCGGTTGGCTGGATCGTCTCCGACTCCATCGCTTCCGGATCGACCCCATAGTTCCCAATCAGTGGGTACGTCATCATCAGAATCTGGCCGCGGTACGATGGATCGCTGAGGGCCTCCGTATAGCCCGTCATGTTGGTATTGAACACAAGTTCGCCGAAGACTTTCCGGCGCGCTCCGAAAAACACTCCCCGGATGGTCGTTCCGTCCTCGAGGACGAGGCTGCCTTCCATCCGTTGGACCCTCACCCGATTTCCCGTCCGCTTATTAGGATTTGTGTCCCTGGTTGCGGGACCCGACGACTATGTGTCACCCGGCGATTTCAGGGTCGCGACGAGAGACCGCGTTCCCGATTCTATCAAACATCCGCTCTCAATGAAGGCCGACTACGCCAATCCATACCTGTACGGCGGAGCGAGCGTCATCGTTGGGGTTGTGGGTCTCATAGGCAGCGTCGTCGTCTTCATCGTGGGGAATGGAACCGCGTCAGGCTATCTCCTGGCTCTGAGCGCCGCGCTACTCGTCGGGGGCTACCTCGTGGAGCGGCGCGGGAGCTGACGCTGACTCGACTAAGCCGAAGGCAGCCGCAAGTCGTTCAGTCGCTGCACCATCTTGTCCCAATGACTGCCTTGCCAATACACGCGCCGGCAGGCGGGACATCGCCAGAATTCCTGATGACGAGACGTGACGCCCTCGGGCACGAGGATTTTCACCTCTCCGCGAGGCACGACCTCTAGAATTTCGTTGCACAGCGAACACCGGGATAACGGGTCGACGAGGTGCAGACGGAGGACCGCTGCGACCTCCCGAATCTGCTCGTCGAGGTTGTCGCTACGCACCTGGACTGCGCCGGGCACGCGGCCTGCGAGCTCTTTGTCCCGGGTTAACAGGACCCGATCTTCGGCTCGCATCCGTTCGATCAGCATGCGGTCGGGGCCCGGCTCCGGGTAGGCCGTATCGTACCCCATGAACCGCAGCCAGCGGGCAAGGCTGCCGAGCATGTGGTCGCATAGCAGTTTCATCGGATCACCGCGTACTCCAACAGGACGCCGTCTCCGAGTCGGTCGGCCCGATCCAGTCGAATTCGGATCGAGTTGTCGGGCGATGCAACGCCGGGACCAGCCGCCAACGTAGGCGACGAGCGGCCGCCCAGGACCCGGCTGGCGACGAAGACTTTCAGCTCGTCCGCGAGCCGGTGACGGAGGAACGACCAGATGACCGTACTCCCTCCCTCGACGAGAATCGTTCGAACCCCGCGCTCTGCGAGCCGATCGAGCAGTTGCGCGAGGTCCACCTCGTCTTTCCCGCACCGCAACACCTCTGCGTGTTGGAACACTCGTTCGGATCGACCGGAGGTCACGATCAGCGTGGGCGCGCTCCCGTCGAGCACGTGCGCGCCGACGGGCGTCTTACCATTCGAATCGAGTACAACCCGGAGCGGATTTCGACCCTTTGCGTACTCAGACTTGATGGTGAGTTTCGGATCATCTGCCAGGACGGTCCCGACTCCAACGAGAATCGCGTCGACCTTTGACCGCAGTTCGTGGACGCGCCGCACGTCTTCATCGTTGCTCAACCGAACGGCTTGGCCATCCGGAAGTGCAATCTTGCCATCGACGCTCATCGCCGCGTTGATGATGACGCGAGGTCGCACACCCGTGCCAAGGACCTGCCGCATAACAACTTTGTGGGCTGAATGCAAGTTCATCTAGAAGGGGAGCGTGGCGACTCCGGCGATACAATGAAGGCTCATCTGGTCCACGTCGAAGAGATGCGATTTCGGGCTCAGGTCGAGGGAACCCCCGAAATCTTATTCGATGCGGGGGACAAGCCGCCTCGTCACGGGCCGAGCCCCATGCAGGCCACGCTTCTGGCCACGATGGCATGTACAGCATCGGACGTCGTGTCGATCCTGCGAAAGGAGCGCGTGCCGTTCCGCGCACTTGAGATTGACGCGGAAGCCGAGCGGGCCAAAGACGTCCCGAAGGTCTTCACAAAGATTCGCCTCCACTACCGGGTGCGTGGGACCCACATCCAGGAGGCCGCCGTCAAGCGGGCAATCGACCTGTCATCCGAGAAGTATTGCACCGTCGGAATCATGCTTCGCCGCGCGGGCGTGGAGTTTGTCAACACGCACGAAATTCTCCCGATGGAGTGATGTGTTCTCAGGGCACGGACTTGTGCCGGGTATGTTTAAGTAACCTGTCCGAGATGGACCGCGCCACATGGAAGGAATCCAGATTTACGAGCTCAAACGGATGGACCTCCGCGGGGCGACCGTGATCGATGGATTCCCTAGCGTGGGCCTCGTCAGTTCCATCGTAGCCAACTACCTGATCAACGCGCTGAACCTGACGCAGATCGGGATCATGGACTCCATCTACTTCCCGACCGTCGCACTGGTCCGGGACGGCCAGCCGATGAACCCCGTGCGGATCTATGCCGGTTCGAAGGTGGACGACCATGACCAAATCGTCGTGTTCATCTCCGAGTTTCAGCCGCCGCCGAACTTAATCAAGGCGATCGCGGCGACGGTCTTGGACTGGGCCCAAGACGCGCGCTGCAACTTGCTCGTGTGCCCGGAAGGTCTCATCGTCGACGCGCGTGAAGACGATGGCGAGCGCCAAGTCGAGGTGTACGGGATTGGATCGACGGACAAGGCGATGGAGATGATCCGCAAGAACGACATCACGGTGTTCGAGGAAGGCGTCATCACTGGCGTGGCCGGCGTCCTCCTGAACGAAGGCCGCAAACGGGACTTCGATGTGATCACCCTGCTCAGCGAGGCCCATCCCGATTACCCCGACGCCCGTGCGGCAGCCCGCGCCATCGAGATCATCGACAAGTTGCTCCTTCACACAGAACTCGATGCCCGGCCGTTGTACGAGGAGGCCGAGCGCATCGAGATGCAGCTCAAGTCGATCCACCACCAGACCGAGGCGGCGAAGAAACCGACGGAACCCCCGCGGCCGAGCATGTACGGTTAGACGCCGGGCTCGACGCGCACCTGCCATCCGCCGGCGTCTCGGGCCACCGCGAACCGGCACGGTACGAATTGCGGGATGAGCCACATCATCGTCTCCATGTGGCCGGAGACCGCTCGCACTCGGAACTCCGAGGGGCCGTCGGCTCGGGCCAGATAGATTAGGAGTTGATCCGCGGCGTGGGGATCGAGCGACGTCCGAGACTCGATCTCCGCCCACAGGGATGCGGCGGCTTCCTCTCCAACGCGTTCCGAAGGCTTTCCTCGTTCTGCGAGAGAATCGGCTCCGAGGTGGCCGGAGTCGGTCTCCGCCCAGAGCACTAGCGCCCCTCCCCGCCCGATCGCCTCCTCGCCGTGGTACACCCGCTGTTCGATTTTCACATCCGGAATGCCATGGAGGCGACGGAGGGCTGCGTGGGCCATCCGCTTCGGGATGTCTTCAGGGAGGTTCGAGACGTGCGCGATTCCACGCACCCGCCCGGTTCCGTCTACTTCCCCACTCCGAAGCGGTGACCAAGTGCGAGTCGGCTCGACGACGGCGTCGACCAATCCACCGCCTCGCGGATAGTACCCACGCCGGGGGACCTCCACGTCGACGTGGCCTCCGAGGGTCCGCAGGATGGCCAGGAAAACTCGACTGAAGTAGTCGATGGGAGGAGACCATCGCACGTCCGTCCCTCCAATGAGCCGCACGTGAATGGGGCCTCGGGCCGCAGCGGCCACTGGGAGAAGGGCCTGCATGACCAGGGTCACACTCCCCGCCGTCCCGACGTCGAAGGAGAAGCGGCCCGGCGTCAGCCTCCCCGGCCGGAACTCGATGGAGGTGGCTCCGGCCGCGACGCCGGTCGACTCGGCTTCGCACAAGGCGGCGATGGCATTGATTGCGGTCACGTGCTGCGCGGCCAAGCCCGGGGTCGGCCGGCCCGCCCGGATCCGGACGACCCGGACCGGGGTTTCCGTGAGTGCCGAGAGGGCGACCGCCATGCGGACGAGCTGACCGCCTCCCTCGCCATGGCTCCCGTCGACCTCGATCATGACGCCGACGCCTTCATCCGATGTCGGACGACCTTCAGCACCTCGACAAACGCGAATGCCGTGAATGAGATGAGGACCGTCTCGAGCCAGTCGAGGGGCGTGAGCGGCTCCGTCTCGAACACGGCATGAAGGAACGGCGTGTAGATCACCGCGACCTGGAGAGCCATCGACGCGAGGACGGCGAGAATTAGCTTCGTGTTCGTGAACAGGCCGATCTGCCAGATCGTTTGACGCGGGGATCGCATCGCAAAGACAAGGAAGAGCTCGAAGAACACGATCGTCGTGAATGCGACGGTCCGGGCTCGGGTCGCGTCCGCCATTTCTCGCAATTCGAGGAAAAAGACCCCGAGGGTTCCCACCGTCAGGATCGCTGAGACGACCACGATCAGGAAGAGGATGTCCCGCGATAGAACGCCCTCCCGGGGATTGCGGGGCGGGCGGTCCATGATGTCCGTCGGGTACGGGTCGACGCCGAGGGCCAGGGCCGGGAGGCCGTCCGTCACGAGGTTGATCCACAGAAGCTGCACCGGCGCGAAGAACGGAAGGAAGTCGGGATCCGCGATCGCCAGGGTCGCGATGAACATGATCAGGACCTCCCCCGCGTTCGCGGACAACAGGAAGGCGACGAACTTCCGGATGTTCTCATAGATCCCGCGGCCCTCCTCGACCGCGGCCACGATGGACGCGAAGTTGTCGTCCGTCAGGACCATGTCGGCGCTCTCCTTGGCCACGTCCGTCCCGGTGATCCCCATCGCCACTCCGAGGTTGGACCGCTTGAGCGCAGGGGCGTCGTTCACGCCGTCGCCGGTCATGGCGACGATGTGCCCCGCTTTCTTCCAAGCGTCCACGATGCGCATCTTGTGTTCCGGGGCGACCCGCGCGTACACGCGGATGCGCTCGACCTCCCGCACCAGCTCCGCGTCGGACAGTTTCTCGAGCTCTTCTCCCGAGAGGGCCCGGTACCCCTCTTCGAGAATCCCCATCTCCCGGGCGACGGCCATCGCGGTGAGCTTGTGGTCTCCCGTGATCATCACGACCCGGATCCCCGCCTTCTTGCAACGGCGAATCGCATCGATCGCATCGGACCGCGGTGCGTCCATCATGCCCGCGAGCCCGAGGAACGTGAGGTCCACCTCGAGGGTTTCCTCCGTGAGCGGAGGCACCTCGCCCTGGAATTCGCGGACGGCAAATCCGATCACCCGCAGGGCCCGCGTGGCCAACTCTTGATTCCGGAACAAGTACTGCTTCCGATCGTACGCCGACAGCGGTTTTCGCTCGCCGTCGACGACATGGTGGGAACACGCTGCGAGGATCCTTTCCGGTGCGCCCTTCACATGCAAGACCGCCGGCACGCCCGCGAGCCGCCGGAGGCGCTCGCCCTCGGACAGAGCGAGAATCTCGTGAAGCTCCGTTTCGGACAGTTCGGCGTGGAGGGTCGACATCTTCTTCCGCTCCGACGTGAACGCGATCTCGGCAACGCGCGGCCACTTCGCCCGCACGATTTCCGGGTCCATGCCCGCACGCCGCGCAGCGACGAGGAGGGCGCCTTCCGTCGAATCGCCCTCCACGACCCAACGGGAGCCGTCTTTCTTCAGCACGGCGTCGTTGCACAGGGCGCCGCATTCGAGGAGCCGGTGTAAGCCGGGATGGGCTTCGAGGCTCGCGACCCGGCCCTCGGTCCGGACGACCCCGGATGGATCGAAACCCTCTCCGACCGCCTCGTACTCGTGGGCGGCGACCACGAGGACCCGGACGTTCATTTCTCCTTTCGTAAGCGTCCCGGTCTTGTCGGAGCAGATCACGGAGGCGGCGCCCAACGCCTCGACGGCCGGGAGTTTTCGAATCAGCGCGCCCCGTCGAATCATTCGTTGGAGGCCCAATGCGAGGCTGATCGTCACAATCGCGGGGAGCCCCTCGGGAATCGCCGCAACCGATAGCCCGACGGCGGTGAGAAAGAGAAGCTCGATGTGGCCGGGGTCCCGGACGACCCCGATCACGAAGATGAGGCCGGCCGCAAGCAGGACCGCGACTCCAATCTGCCTCCCGAGGCGGTCCAATTGCTTTTGGAGCGGCGTCTCCTCCTTCGTTTCCTGCTGCACGAGTCCGGCAATCTTGCCGAGCTGAGTCGTCATGCCGGTCTCGACGAGGACCGCCTTCCCGCGCCCGCCGTCGACCGTGGTCCCCATGAACACCATGCTCTTGCGGTCGCCCAGGAAAGAGTCGCGAGGCTGCGGCTCCACGGCTTTGCTCACGGGGAGCGACTCGCCGGTCAGGGAGGCCTCGTTGACGCGGAGGCTCGCCACCTCGAGCAGCCGGGCGTCCGCGGGGACTCGGTCTCCCGCCGCGAGGACGACGACTTCGCCGGGCACCAGCTCGCGGGACGGCACGGCCACCACCCCGCCCTCCCGCAGGACATGGGCCTTCGGTGCGGCAAGGCTCTTGAGGGCCTCGAGGGACCGTTCCGCCCGATATTCCTGGACGAAGCCGAGGATCGCGTTCATGATCACGATCACGATGATGAGCACGGCATCGTAGAGGTCAGCGGTCTCTCCTTGGAGGAGCCCCAAGGCCGCGGAGATCACCGCGGCGATGATCAGCACGATCACGAGCACATCGACGAACTGGCTCAGCAGGATGCGAAGCGGACTCACCCTCGCGGTCTGAACGAGCTCGTTCGGCCCGAAGCGGGACAGCCGCTGAGAAGCCTCCCGGCTCGTAAGCCCCAGGGGGGAAGAATCCAGTCTCTGGAGGACGGCCTCCGCCCGAAGGGCGTGCCAGTCGTCCGCCATCGTGCGTCCAACATGCGCATTCGTAATAAAGCTCGTCCCGGACATCCGTCGGAGTGGACTCGCCGCCTGACGCGAGTGGGGAGGAACGCGCGCCCTCGCGACATCATCGACACGACACGGGCCCGCGGGGGCATTCACGAAAACGAATCGTACTGAAGATGAATCGTCTCGGGGAGGTCGTACAGGATGAAGTCCGGACTCGGGGTTTTGGCCGTCCCGTTCACGTGCATTGCGGTCGGACTGCCGAACGATTTCCCCCAGACCCGGAAGAAATCTCCTATCGAATAGAGGCGTGCGGTGTCGGACTCAATGTGAATCCGACCGGTCGCATCGTGGGTGTGGACGGGCTCGAGGCAGAATGTGCCCATTCCGATCCCCGCGGGAATCGAGACGGACCCTGCCGCCGTTGAGATGCTCAGGTCCGTGTGCCAATGATACAAGACCCCGCCTTCCTGTCGGATGCACGGGAAGGTGGGTGTACCGGAGAGCAACGGCGGCAGGTAGGCGGCACCAAGACCGCCCAGGACGATTACCGCGACGAGAGCGATCTGCCACCCGCGAACGCGAATCGGCCGACCGGCCTGCCGCTTCGGAATCCGACCGGGTTCCTCCTTCAGCTTCTCCAGGAGACCCGGTCGATCCGGATGCCGCGGATGGTTGTCGTTCAGGTGGCGAATGAGGTTCTCGGGCTTCACGGCAACATTGCAGATCGGACAGCGGTCCATCTTCGCCATGGCGACCTCGTACGCGACTGGATGACAGAGAGAGGGCGCGCTTGTATTAAGGCATGCTGCGGACGCCAGATGGCTCGTGAACGCAGCGCTACGACAGACGGGGAATCGGGTTTGTCAACGGCTGGTCGACAAACAACAGCATCTTTTTGTAGCGTGAAGGGCGATGCGTGACCGGGATGGGAAACTCAGTTCTCCTGCGGAGAGCGTCAGCGCCCGCGCTCCACCGGCACCCTGCCCGGGATGCGTGCATGCATGGTTGAGACGACCTCAATCATGTTCGATGTGGGCGTCATCGCAACGGTGGGTTTCATTGGAGCCGCCTTCGCCTCCCGCGCGCGGGTCCCGATCATCATCGGCTATATCATCGCGGGCATGGTGATCGGCCCGAACATCCATCTTCACCTGTTCGGCTGGTCGTACGATGGGATTCTGGCGGATAGCGTGTTCCTGCAGAGCATCTCGCAACTCGGCCTGGTCCTGCTTCTGTTCTTCGTGGGACTCGAGTTCAGCATCACGAAACTGATGCGCACGAAGGAAGCCGCCGCGGTCCTCGCGGTGACGAACCTCGCCGTCAACATGTTCGCAGGGTTCGTCATCGGGGCGTGGCTCGGGTGGCCTCTGATCGACACGATCTTCATGGCCGGGGTCATCAGCATGTCGAGCTCGGCGATCACGGCGAAGTCCCTGATCGACCTGAAGCGACTCGGGAATGCGGAGACGGAATTCCTCCTCGGCATGGTCATCCTGGAATCGTTCCTCGCGATGTTCCTCCTGACCTTGGTCAACGGCATGATCGTCCCGTCTGACACCCCCGTGAACGTGGGCGTCCTGTTTGGCGGGGTCGGGTTGTTCATCGGGTTCTTCGCTCTCCTCGCGGCCGTCGTTGTCCCGAGGACGGCCGCGATCTTTGAACGGATCAAGAGCGAGGAGTTGTTCGTCCTCTTCGCCCTGGGCACGGTCTTCCTGGCGGCCTCCCTCGCCGAGGCGTTCCGAATCCCGGCCATCGTGGGCGCATTCTTCATGGGGATGGTCTTCGCGGACACGCGCATCGCGGGTCGGATGAAAGTCAAGATGGAATCCCTGCGGGATGCGTTCGTTGCAATCTTCTTCCTGACCTTTGGAATGCTAATCGACCCGGCGGCGCTGGGCTCGGTCCTCCCGATGCTCCTGATCGCGGTGCCGTTGATCCTCCTGAACGACCTGTTCCTGACCGCCAGCCTCGCGTACTTCATCGGCTTCTCCGGTCGCGCTTCGACCGCGATCGGCACGAGCCTCATCGCCCGCAATGAGGAGGCAATCCTCTATGCGACCGTGGGCGCGCGGGCGATCCGGGCGAACCCCCAACTCTCGAACGATTACGCGGGCACTTACCTGACCCCTTTCGCGGGAATCCTGTGCATCGTGATGAGCTCCCTCGCTCCGATCCTGATGGGTCGATCGAACCGAATCGCCGGGTTCTTTGCCAACCGCCTGCCGAAGTCAGTCCGCTTCGGCGCGGAGCTCGTCAAGAGGACGTTGAAGACCGTCATCATGCCGAACTTCTTGCCCATCTACCGCCGCAAGCGGCTCTTCCAGGCGTCCCTCATCTTCTACGCCGCATGGATCATCGACCTGACGGTGACAACGGGTGCGGCCCACCTCGTGATGTCCCTCCTCACCCCGATCCTCGTGCTCGCGGTGTGGGCATCCGCGCGCCACGCGTTCCGCGAACCCGTGCGACACACGAACTACGGCGTGAACGGCGGGCCGTTCAGTCGATCCACGATCGAGACGTTTGTCCTGCGCATCGTCGTCGGCGCGCTCGCCATCGTCGGACTCGTGGCAATCGTGTGGCAGTACTATTGGCCGTTGACGCTCGTCATCCTCTATGCGTACTTCCTCGTCGTGGTCTTCAGCATGAAAGTCGTCTACCGTCGCCTGGGCCTGGGCATCACCCGGCGGGTCACCCGCGTCCGCCTGGTGCGTCACATGCCGGCGGCGCGGAGTTGGCGGGCCGCGAGTGGCGTCCGCCGCTGATCAGACGACGGGGTACGTGAGGTCGCTAATCCAGGTTTCGTCGCCCATCGTCGTCTCCGGCCCGTGGCCCGGGTAGACGCGGGTGTCCGGCGGAAGTTCCTTCAGGCGACGGAGGGTGAAGACCATCTTCGCGGGGCTCCCGCCTTGGACATCGGTCCGGCCGCATGACCCCGCGTACAGGGTGTCGCCGGTGAAGAGGGCGCTCGCCGACTTGACATAGAAGCAGGCGCTGCCCTCCGTATGGCCCGGAGTGTGAAGGGTCGTGATGACCTCGTTTCCAAGCTTCAGTTCGGAACCTTCCTTCAGGAGCAGATCCGCTTTGATCGGTGAGGGCGGAGCCGGGAGGAACCATCGCGACCCTCGCGCGTTCTTCTCGAGCCGCGGGGCGTCGACCTCGAAGATCGCGAGCTTCGCGCCGGTGGCGGACCGAATCGATTCGTCGTCGGCGATCGAATCCGGATGACCGTGGGTGTTCAGGATGTAGACGATCTTCACGCCGAACTTCTCCGAATTCGCTAGGAGTGCTTTGCCTGCCAGCGCAGGATCCACGACGGCGGCCAGTTTGCTCGTTTCGTCGAACAAGAAGTACGCATTGTTGTCGAGCGGGGGCGAGACGACCTTCTCGACGCGCATGAACGACTCGGGAAGGACGAGACTTTCATAAACTTGCCGGGAGGCGAGCGCAACCTTAAGTCCGCTCGGGGCTTCGAGGCACTCGCATGACGGTCGGCGGCCTGAATTTCAGTTGCCCGCGGTGCAACAACCCGCTCTTCTTCACGTTCAAGTTGGCCGACGAGGGCGATGCGATGCGCCGCGAGGTGAACTGTCCCGGATGCCGCACGGCCTGGGTCGTGGCGCTCGACATCCGACCGAAGTAGGCACCCTTATGGCCTGCTGCGGAATGGCTGCGACCGGTGCGTCTCCCGCTCTTCCCGCTCCATACGGTCCTGTTTCCCGAGACCACGTTGCCGTTGCACGTGTTCGAGCCGCGATACCGCGAGATGATCGGACGTTGCCTCGAGCACGATGAGTCGTTCGGGATCGCGCTCATCCTCGACGGCGACGAAGTCGGCGGTCATGCGATTCCGCGCCGGATCGGCACCGAGGCCGCAATCATTGCGTGTCAACGAAACGCGCACGGCGAGTACGACATCGTCGTGGAGGGCCAGCGGCGCTTCGCGATCCGATCGCTCGACCAAAGCCGCGCGTACCTGCGGGCCGATGCCGATTGGATGGACGAACCGCTCGGCAAGGATGTGGAGCTCCTCGCGGAGGCGGTCGCCCGCCTCTTCGCCGGAATCGTCGAACCCCTCGAGATGCGAGGACATGCGATCATGGATGACACTTGGAGGGAGATGGATCCGCGGACCCTTTCATTCCGGGTCGCGGCGGCCTTGCCGGGTGCCGTCGATGTTCGACAGGAACTTCTCGAGACGCCGGACACCGCATCCCGGCTGCGCCGGGAAGCCGAACTGCTCATGGCCGTCCACCGGATCGGAGCGGAGACCGGAGCCGCTTGAACCGCGGGGCTTGAAATATCCATCGGACGATGGCAGCGGACCAGCGAGTGCCGACCGATGGACGTCCCACACCTCCTTCGTCCCTTGTCTCGCGTGCCCCGATGGGCCATCTTCGCGTTTGCGCTCACTGGCTTGCTCCTCCAAGCCTTCGGACTGTATTGGGACATCTGGCGTCATGTGGTCGTAGGCCGGGAGAGCTTCTTCACGCCGCCGCATCTCGTCCTCTATGCGGGATTCGGCTACGTCGCCCTCGCAGGAATCGTCGGATCCATCGCCGGGGCGAGCGAACCCCGGTGGTCCGGTCCCCGTGTCCGCATCCTCGGCCTCCTCGTGCCGATCGAGTTCCTGCTCATCGGGACCGGCGCGCTCTTCCAAGCCCTCGCCTTCCCGTGGGACGAAGCGTGGCACCGTCTCGTGGCCGAAGGCCTCGTCACGGAGACCTTCTGGAGCCCGCCTCATGTGATGGCGATCTCGGGCGGGATCCTCAGCACGTTCGGGTTCTTCGTCGCGGTCGTGCTGGAACGGACCCGATGGAACGGGGCGAGATCGGGCTTGGGGCTCGTGGCCGTCGGGATCGGCGCGGGCCTGCTCCTCTTCGGTCTCCAGGTCCTCCTCGGGCCGATGGATTTCGCGACTACGTTCAGCGGCCAAATCCTGAGAGATGCAATCGCCTACCCGACCGGCGTGTCCCTTGCCACCCCTGCCGTGCTCACCCTCGCCGTGCTCGCCGGACGTCGTGCCGGTATCGCGACCCTTTCAGCGGCGGTATACACGGGCCTGCGTTCCCTCATGATCGTAGGCCAGTTCGCCCTCCCGCCGCCAATTCTTTTCCTTGCGCCGCTGGTGGACCTCACATTCCTCGTCCTTCAATCCCGGAGATTCGGACTCATCGCGGCTGGGCCGTCCTGTTTTACGTCGTCTACCTGGTCCTGCGCGGATTTGCGATGGATCCCCTCTTCGTCGCCCTTTTCTCCTTCACGGTCTTCATCGCGGGAGGCGTGAGCGGGGGCATCGGGCTCGGAGTCGGACGCATCGTGCAGAAGCTAGAGAGCACCGCGGGTACCTCGTCCGCCGCGGCCGTCCCGGTGGCCGTGAGTCCCGCGAGCTAGTGCGCAACGATGTGCGGGGCGCGGGAATCGAACCCGCGTTAGAAGCTCATTCCGGCCCGGATCCGGCGGTCACGAGACCGTGGGAAGCTTCTGTCCTACCACTAGACTAGCCCCGCTCGACGGCGACAGAAGCGCGGGAGTATTTTTGAATTCGTACGGGTCACAAGGAGCCCAATGCAAGGAAAGCTTGGACCAAGCCGACGAGGACTGGAAGCTCACCAATCTCCAAAATCAAGAGCGCCCTTGTAAAGCCTCGCTGACTGAGATCTCGGATTCGGTTCGAGAACACGGCGGCAATCGGAAACGTGACCGTGCCCACTGCGAAAGCCTGGAAGCTCCCGATGGCGCCGGACAGGGCGGAATCCGAAGCAACCGGACCACCCGCCCGGACGGAGTCCGTGTACCCCACGAGAAAAAGTTGCAAGACAAGCGCAAAGACCACCGCCGTCGCCGGCACGACGGACAGCGGGAGCACCCGCCCGAACCCAGACCCGAGAAAGGACCTGAGCCGACTTCGCACGATCCCGGTTTGTGCCGCGATGGTCGAGCATGAGGCGACCGAAAAAGCCAACGTCGCCCAGAGCAGGAGCGGTTCCAATCGCACGAGGCTTGCGTTAACGAGCGGATCGCTGACGTCGAGAGCGGGCCGCGTCAGGACATACGAGATGATTCCGAACACAACCGGCGTTCCGGAGTACCCCAGGAAAACAAGGATTCGCCCTGTCGAAGTCCCCTGAGTTCCGTCCGGCCGCTCCCGCCCGAGTTCTTCGTGCGCCGACCGCAGCAAGAAGAGCGCAATCATCCAAGCGATTGCCGGCACGATAATGAGGAGAATGAGAGCCTGCAGCCCTGCCACAGCCGATAATCTGGCGGGCGAAGTTAAGCTTACTTGACCGTCTCGAGCTGCGAAATCACGTTCCAGATGAGCGTGCGCCCGTGGAGCGGGATGTTCGGGTCGTTCGCGAGATCGTCCATGATCATGATCGCGCTCGTGACGCGGAGGTCGAGCGCCTCATTCTTCTTCGCGAGGCGAGCCTTCGCTTCTGCCGCCCCGCGCCGGATGTTCCGTGGGACGGACGTGTCTTCGGCGATCTGGTCGAGGACGTCCATGATTTGCTTCAGCTTCGCTTCGGTGTCCATCTGACCATCTCCCGGCGTGGTGCGTCGCCCTCAACTTTGCGCCCTCGATTGTCCGCCTTCCTTGTAGGTCGTGACGACCATCAAGGTCTTCGTGTCCTTGATCCCCGGAATCGGCG
>WNGG01002271.1_pt1 | contig 30321 bp, 23 predicted proteins | sample 5400661 | NCBI WGS metagenome assembly WNGG01 (sample SAMN13153372, study PRJNA577476) | soil metagenome | isolation source: 100 cm soil or saprolite under Garry oak tree replicate 1 | place: USA:California | collected 2016-06-15
CCGCCGTCAGCTGCCCCTTCACCACCGGCAGGGGCGGCGGCACGCGCGACGGCTCCACGCCGTTCAGCACCACCCCCCACACCGGCGCGCCCGCCAGCGCCCGGACCGCGCTCGCCACCTGCTCGCGCGGCGTCGCCTCGGCGCGCACCACCATCACCACCCCGTCCGACCGGTGCGCCACGATCGACGCGTCGGCGGTCGCCAGCGCGGGCGGCACGTCGAGGACGATCTCGTCGAAGAGGCTGCGCAGGGTCTGCAGCGCGGCGACGAAGCGAGGGGAGGACAGCAGCGCTGCGGGCTCGACCGGCGCCTTGCCGGCCGCGATCACCGCCATCTGGCCCTCGTGGAAGCGCCCCAGCGCCTCGCCGATCTCGCACTTGCCCTGCAGCAGGTCCGACAGGCCCATGCGCGGGCCCATGCCGAACAGCGCCGCCTGCGTGCCGCGGCGCAGGTCGCAGTCGACCAGCGCCACCCGTGAGTCGCCCGCCCGGGCCGCGGTGAGCGCCAGGTTGGCCGCGGTGAGGCTGGTGCCCTCCTCCCGCACCGCGCTGGTCACCGCGATCACCGCCCCGCCTTGCGCGTCGCCCCGCAGCGACCGCGCATGGCGCAGCCGGTGCAGCAGCATGCGGTACTGCTCGGCGGCCGCGCCTTGTGGATCGGTGATGGCCACCAGCCTCTCGTCGATGGTCACCTCGGCGCCGCCGCCCTCGATCCGCTCGAGGAACGGCGGGCGGGTCCCCGCTACCGCCTTCGGAATGCTCGTCATGACGTTTCTCCCTCTCTCCGGGACCACCCGGCTGCTACGCCTGTTCACCCTGCATGGCCGGCAGTGCCAGCACCCGCCCACCGCCCGCCGCGTGCAGCCGCGGGACGGTGGCCAGGACCGGCAGCGCCAGCGAGACCGCCTCCTCCTCGCTGCGCAGCGTGCGGTCGGACAGCTCCTGCCCGACGGCGATCGCGCTGCCCAGCGCCACCGCCGCGAGCATCGCGAGCAGCAGCATCTGCGGCCGGTTCGGGCTGGCAGGCAGCGCCGGCGCGGTTGCCGACTCGAGCACGCGGAACTCGGCCGGCGCGCTCTTCGCCTCCAGCTCGGCGGTGATCTCCGCCTCCGCCTTCTTGGAGACCAGCTGCCCCACCTTCACCTTGAGCATGTCGCTATCCCGGTCCAGCTCGGCCAGCTGCGTCGCGGTGAGCGGCGCGGCGGCGATCAGCTTGTCCACCTCGGCCATGCGCGCCTGGGACTGCGCGATGTTCTTGCGGCCGCGGCCGATCGCCTCGGTCATGCGGCGCAGCTCGAGGTCGTTGGCGGCGACGCGGGCGCGGGCCTGCTCGAGCCGCGCCTGGGCATTGCCGAGCTCCCGGGAAAGCGCCTGCACATCGGGGTGCTCCGGCGTGAGCGCCGCGCGCGCGGTGCCGAGCTTTCCGCGCAGGTCGTCGACCTGCTGCTCCATTCGGCCCACCTCGGTCTCCCGGCCGGCCGGGAGCACGCCGATCAGGTCGATGCGCTGCTGGGCGGTCTGGATGAACCCCGTCTCCACCTCGATCAGCTTGGCGAGCTGGTCGCGCTCGCGCATCCGGGCCTCGTTCAGCTCCGGCAGAGTGGTCGAGTTCGCGCGCTTGAAGGCGGCGATCTTCGCCTCGCTCTTGGCCAGCTCACCGCGCATCTGCGCGAGCTGCTGCGTGATCACCTCGCGGGTCCGCGCCACCTGGCCGGCGCGTACTTGAAGGTTGCCTTCGATGAACAGCTCCGCCAGGCGGTTGGCCGTCTTCGCGGCCAGCGCGGCGTCGCGCGAGCGCACGGTGACGCTGAAGGCGTCGTCGCCCTCCCCGTGCACCTCGGTGTCGTTGCGCAGCGCCTCCACGGCGGCATCCATCCCGTCCTTCTCGCGGGCCTGCGGGTAGAGGTTGTGCTCCTCGATCGCGGTCGCCATCAGCTGCCGCGCGTACACCTGCGAGCGCACCGACTTCACGCGCTCCTCGAGGGTCCTGGAGATCACCGGCACCACGAGGTCGGGGTGCGGGTGCAGGGGCTCCACCATGACCAGCGCCCGCGCGCGGTACTCGCCGGGCAGCCGCGCGATCACCAGCGCGGCCACGGCGAACACCGCCGCCGCCACCACCGCCATCCACCTCCAGCGGCGCTTCACGGCGCCGAGGAGCTCATCCACCGTGTACGTGCGCTCCATTCTCTCCTCCTCCCAGGGTCAGAACGGCTGGAACCGCTCCCAGGTGAGCCGCAGCTGCACCACGTCGCGGTCCACCTCCCGCCCTACGTCCGTGTCGTTGAGCCGCGCGTCGCGGAGCGCGGCCAGGCCCACCGTCCACTCGCGGCCGATGCGGTAGTCGAGCGAGACCTCGCCCGAATACCCGGCCGGGCCCATCGCGGTGAACTGCGAGGGCAGGTCCGAGTTGCGGTAGACGCCCGCGCGCAATCCGCCGGTGAAGTCCCCCATCGTGATCAGCGTGGCCACCTCGGCCAGGTCGCCCACGATGGCGCCCGCCCGCGAGGCGCCGATGATCAGGTCGTGCGAGACGATCAGCCGGGCGGCGAGCCCGGGCGTCACCGATTCGATCTCCAGCTTCGCCGTCGGCGAGAACTGGCCGCCGTTCTGGCCGGTCACGTACAGGGGCCCGCCGCTCGCCTTGAGCGTGGCCCACGGCCGCAGCCGCCGCTCCCAGCCGAGCCGCAGGCTGTGCGCCTCGGTCACGATCCCGCCGGGCACTCCTTGCGGCGCGCTCGCCTGGGGCGTGGCGCCGAACGAGTAGAAGAGCTGCTCGCGCCCGGTCAAGGTGAGGTTGTCGTACGGGCTGGTGCGGTACGCGTACCCGATCGAGGGCGTGAACACCGCGCCGTTCCCGGGATCGTTGGCGCCGAACGCCAGGACCTGCGAGTCGAGGCCGAACCGCCACTGCGCGCGCGGGCTCACCGCGTGGTCCACCTCGGCCGAGAGGCTGGTGCTGAACACCTGCGTCTGGCCGGCCCGCAGGAGGAGTCCCAGCCCGGAGATGGCGAACGGATCCTGCGCATAGGTGCTGCGCAAGAGGAGGTGCGAGGCCGTTCGCGGCGACCAGCGATCCTTGTAGTGCGCGATGCACCGCTCGCTGGTGGCGAACGCGCCCCCGCTGTTCAGCGCGAACTTGTCCGGGTGGAGCAGCCGCCCGATGCCGGCCTCGCAGTCCACGTCGACGTGGAACTGGTGGTCGCCGAACAGATCGAGGCGGATGCCGGGGCGCGCCTGGCCGAATCCGTCGGCGCCCGACCCGTCGAGGAGCACGTTGTCGTTGAAGCCGGCGAAGAACGACGCTCGCGGCTTCCACTCGACGTACACCTTGGCGCCCGCCGGCCCCGCGGCGAGAGCCGACAAGGCCGCGAGCAGCGGGATGTGGGCGCGCGTGGCCATGGGCTTCACCTAGGGCACCACCACCGTGTCGCCGGCCGAGAGCTGGCGGCGGACCTTGCCGTTGACCAGGTCGTCGTAGGCGACCACGTGACGGGTCCCATCGAGGTGCAGCACGGTGATCTCGCCGCGGTCGGCGAACTCGGCCAGGCCGCCGGCCATGGCCAGCGCCTGCAGCACCGTCATGTGGCTGCGCAGCGGGAAGGCGCCGGGGCGCGTGACCATCCCGGTCACGTAGATGCGGCTGCCGTTCACGTCATGGACGATCACCGTCACGCGCGGGTCGCGGACCAGCGGCGACAGCTTGTCCTGGACGCTCTTCTCCAGCTGCGCCGGCGTCAGGCCCTCGGCGGGCACGTCGCCCAAGAGGGGCAGCGTGATCTTCCCGTCCGGCCTCACCGGCACGGTGCGCGACAGGTCCGGCTCCTTCCAGACGGAGACCTCGACCACGTCCTCCTTGGCGAGCCGGTACTCCTGCACGACCTGCTGCGCCTCGTCCTGCTGGGACACGTCGCGGTGCGCGCAGCCAGGTCCGAACGCGAGCAGCGCCGCCGCAGGCCCCCACCACCACTTGCAGCTCACGGACATCGAATGCCTCCTCCGCCACCGCCGGACAGGCGGGTGTCGGGCGGGTCCAGGAGCACGGCGCGTGCCAGACCGCCGGGCGCTCAGGGAAGCCCACTGTGTCTTCCCTGCGACCGGTCGGGGGCGAGCGGCCAGGCGCTTCTGCGCCTCGCATCCGGTCGCGCTCCGTTGCGTTCCACACGAATGGAAACGCCGTTCCCACTCGGATGGAACGGGCGGCTCTGGAGATGCGCTGGCGCGGATCCTGCTGGGCCCCTCTGCGTGGAGCACCTCGCATGGGGCGAGGGTCCACGGGGACGCCGGAGCTCATGCACCACACCATCGCCGCCGCCGCCATCGTCTTCGCCGTCGCCGCCTTCGCGCTCCAGCGCGCATCGCTGGGCCCGTTCGAGGAGCCGCTGCTGCTCCTCTCCATGGGCACGCTCTTCCTTCTCTTCGGCAAGCTGCTGGCGCCGCACACCGCGCGGAGGCCGCGACCAGCCGGCCCCGACGACGCCTCTCCCGAGCCCGCGCCGCAGCCGCTCCCGCGCCGCGAAGCCCGCCCCTAGGCAATGGCTTCAAGCGTTTCACGCGGAGCGCGCTGAGGTAGCGGAGCGCGCCGAGGAATTGCTTGTTCTCGTGACGAGCGCCCGCACCCGTACGGGTGTGAAGACCAAATCGATCTCCGCGCGCTCCGCCCTCTCTGCGCGCTCCGCGTGAAACGCTCTTGGTCAGGAGCGGCTGCGGGTGAGGTCGTTGCCGGCCAGGCCGACCGAAGGGAGGTCGGGGATGCTCGCGGTGATGCGCGGATCGGTGAGGCCGCAGTCCTTGATCTTGTAGAGCAGCGCCTTGTAGCTGATCTGGAGGCGCGCGGCCGCCTTGCGCTTGTTCCAGTTGGTGCGCGCGAGCATCGCGCTGATCGCCTCGCGCTCGGCGCGCAGGGCCGCCTGGCGCGCGATCTCCTTGAGCGACACCGTCTCCGCGCTGCCGAGCATCGTCGGCACCGCCGGCGGGGGCGGATGCGACGGCGGCGCCTCGAACCGTTGCTGGTTCGCGGGCGGCAGCGCACCGCCGGCGGAGCCCATCTGCAACGCCGGCTGCAGCGCCGGCCTGCGCGCCTGGGTGGCCTTCAGCTCGTCGAGCACGAAGCGCTCGTCGCGCAGCACCACCAGGCGGCGCACGAGGTTCTCCAGCTCGCGCACGTTGCCCGGGTAGTCGTACTCGAGCAGCCGGCGGGTCACGTCCGGCGAGAGCTCCATCGCGCCCTGCTTGTATTTGCTGCCGTACTTGCGGCGGAAGTGCTCGATGAGGTGGGGCACGTCCTCCTTGCGGTCGCGCAAGGGCGGGACGTGCACGCTGACCACGTTGAGCCGGTAGTAGAGGTCCTCGCGGAAGTTGCCGCGGGCGAGCTCCTCCTCCAGCACGCGGTTGGTGGCCACCACCACGCGCGCGTCGGCGCGCAGCGGCCGCTTGCCGCCCACCCGGTAGTACTCCTCGTCCTGCAAGACTTGAAGGAGCTTGGCCTGCAGCGCGGGGTGCATCTCGCCGATCTCGTCGAGGAAGATGGTCCCCTTGTCGGCCAGCTCGAACTTGCCCGGCTTCTCGCTGGTGGCGCCGGTGAACGCGCCGCGCTCGTGGCCGAACAGCTCGCTCTCGAGCAGCTCGCTGGGCAGCGCCGCGCAGTTGATCTTCACGAACGGCTTCCCGTGCCGCGGGCTCCGCTCGTGCAGCGCGCGGGCGATTCCCTCCTTGCCCACGCCGCTCTCGCCGAGGATGAGCACCGGAACGTCGGTCTCCGCGACGCGGTCGACCATGTCCCAGATGCCCATCATCGCCGGGCTGACCGAGATGAAGTCCGCCGGCGGACCGCGGCGCGACCCGGCCATGGGCGCCACGGGAGGCGGCGCTACGGTCTCGCGCACGTGGATGGCGGGCACCGGATCGGGACGCGAGGGCGCCACCGCGGGGACCTCTTCCGCGCCGGGCACGCGCTCCGAGGCGCTGCAGCGCTCGATGGCCTCGCGCAGCTCTTCGGGCTCGATGGGCTTGACCAGGTAGTCGCTGGCGCCGAGCCGCATCGCCTTGACCACCGATTCCTTGTGGTCCATGGCCGACAGCGCGATCACGGGAGCGAGCCCGCCCTGGGCGCGGTACCGGCGCAGGACCTCGAAGCCGTCGATCCCGGGCATGCGCAGATCGAGCAGCACCGCTTGCGGCGGCACCGCCGCACCGGCGAGCAACTCCAACCCGGAGCGCCCGTCCGGCGCGGCGAAGGCGTGATAGCCCACCCTGCCCAAGAGCTCCACGAGGATCTCCCGCGCCGCCTCGTCATCATCGATCACGAGTACCTGGTTGGGTCGCTCCATCGATCTCCGCTCCGTCAAATTTGACCGGCTCGAATCGAACACTTACCGGTCAAGGTTTCCAACCCGCCGCCCCCGGGAACGATGTCGGGCGGGGTTTGAGCAAGCTGTGTGCCAGTGTGGGAAAGCTGCGCGCGTCACGGCAGGAAAGTAGTGACGGTCGCGGTCCGCTGCGCTTCCGTGGAGCAGAAGTGGATCGCCCCTACGGCGAACGCGCCCACAGCGCGCGCAGCGCGGCATTGACCGCGCGTTGCCCCTCCAGGTTCACCGCGTGCCCCACCTCGGGAAGGAGGAGGAGCTGCGCGCCGGGGATGAGCCGCGCCATCTCTTGCGCGCCCGCTGCCGGAGCGAGCTGATCGAGGGACCCGTGGGCGACCAGGGTGGGAACGCGAAGCCCTGGGAGGCGACTCACGGAGTCATGCGCGAGCGCGGCGTCGATCTGGCCGAGGAACCCCTGCACGCTCTGGAACGGCTGCGAGCCGGCGAAGCGGAGCGCGGCGCGGACCGCCGCCGCGTTGCGCCAATACGCGTCGCTGAACAGCCACGTATAGGCCTGCTGCTCCCAGGCGGCGCGCAGCGGAGCCGACTCCGCCGCGATCGGGTACAGCGCCCGCCAGGACTCGAGCAGAGCGCGCGAACGCGGAGCCTGCCGCGCGAAGCTCGCGAGGAGCGCGAGCGAGCGCACCCGCCCGGGATGGGCCAGCGCCAGCTCCTGCGCGGCCGCCCCGCCGAGCGACAGCCCGACCACGTGGGCCCGCTCGACCTCGCACGCGTCGAGTATGCGTAGCGCGTCGTCCGCGAGTTGCTCCGTCGTGTACGGACCCGGCGGCGCGTCGCTCTTGCCCACCCCGCGGGCGTCGGGAGCGATGCAGCGGTGCGTCCGCGAGAAGTGCGCGAGCTGGACCGACCAGGCGGCCGCGGGCGCGTTCAGGCCCTGCAGCCAGAGCACCGCGGGAGCAGAGGGATCGGTGGGCCGCTGGTCGATGACGTGCAGCCGCGCCCCGTCCTGCGCGACGACCTCTATGCGCCCTCCTCGCCGAGGACGTGGGACAGGCGCTGGTGATCGGAGTCGTCCATCTCGTCGAAGCGCACGCCCACGTCGTACTTCGCGGGACCGCCCGGCGGCAGCTGGTGGACCCAGACCACCACCGCCTTGGTGGCGAGAGTGGTGTCGTCCGGAAGGAACAGGTCCAGCTCGAGGCGCGAACCCACCTTCATCTCGTCGTCGCTGTAGATGCGGACGCCCCCAAGGCTGATGTCGATCGCCCGCTCCCGGTCGTCCTTCCCCCGCAGCCGCCGCAGGAGCGACAGACCGACCGGCCGGTAGAACACTGGCGCCTTGAGCCTGCGGAACTTGCGCCGCTCGTCATCGTGCTCGGAGACCATGAGGCGGCAAGGCTAGGGCAATCCCGGGCAACCTACAAGTTCCGGTTCCTACATGTACTGCCCGCCGTTGATGTTCAGTTGCGCCCCGGTGATCCAGTCCCCCTCCGTGCACAGGAACCGCACCAGCCGGGCCACCTCGTCGGCCTGCCCGAAGCGCCCCAGCGGGATGCGCCCCTTCACGGCGTCTCGCGCCGGCGCCGGCATGGTGGCCAGCATGTCGGTCTCCACGAACCCCGGGCAGATGGCGTTCACCGTGATGCCGAACCGGGCCAGCTCCTGCGCCACGCTCTTGGTGAACGCGATGATGCCCGCCTTCGCGGCCGCGTAGTTCGCCTGCCCCAGCGCGCCCGTCTGCCCGATGATGCTGGCGATGCTGATGATCCGGCCCCAGCCGCGCGAGATCATCGGCTCCAGCGCCGCCTTGGTGCAGTGGAACACGCTGTTCAGGTTGACCTGGATGACCTCGTCCCACTCGGCCGCGGTCATCTTGCGCAGCGTGCGGTCGCGGTTCACGCCCGCGTTGTTGACCAGGATCTCCACCGGCCCCAGGTCGCGCGCGGCCAGCGCCAGCACCTTGTGACAATCCTCGGGGCGGCCCAGGTCCCCCTGGACGAGCCGCGCCTTGCCGCCGGGGTGCTCGATCTCCGCTGCCACCGAGGCCGCCTGTTCCTCGCCCCGGCAGTAGTGCACCGCGACGGATGCGCCCTCGGCGGCCAGCGCGCGGGCGATGGCTCGGCCGATCCCCCGCGACGATCCGGTCACCACCGCGACCCGGCCCTGCAGCCGCTTCGCCGTGCTTGGTGCGCCATCGAGATCCACGTCGGTCTCCCTGAGCATGGCGTCCCTTCCGCCGTCGGACCATTTGCACGCCCGGCGCGCAGCGCAAGCGAGGCGCTGCGAGCGCGGCGCTTTCGTCCGCGGAGGAGGCGGCGAAAGCGCATGCTACACTACACTCACGTGCGCACCGCCGTCATCGTGGCCCAGCACGTGCGGCGCGAGCACGAGGGCGCCCGGTTCGGCAAGTGTCCGGCGGTCAACGCGGCCGTCCGCCGCGCGCGCGACCTGGGCTGCGAGTTCGCGCTGTTCACCGACGGGGACTGCCTGCCGGCGGGCGGGCTGCTTGCGCGGCACCTGGAGGTCGCGCGCCGCGGGCGCTTCGCCGCGGGAGGGGTGGTCCGCCTCTCGCGCGAGGCCTCCGCGGAGCTGACCGGCGGAGCCGTCGACGCGGGCGCGTTCGAGAGCGCACGGGGAGGGCACAAGCGCCGCTACGCGCTCCCGGGGCCTCTCGGCCGGCTGATCGAGATCGCCTCGCCGCGCCGCACTCCCTGGAAGGGCGGCAACTCCTCCGCGTTCCTCGACGACGTGCTGCGCGTCAACGGCTATGACGAGCGCTTCGGCTGGGGCTCCGAGGACAAGGAGCTGGGCGAGCGCCTCGAGAACGCCGGCGTCCGCGGCTACTCGATCCGCTACACCGCCCCCGTCTTCCACCTCTGGCACGACCGCTCCTACGTCGACCCTTCCGTGATCGCCAACAACCGCGCCCTCCTCGCCGAAACCCGCCGCACCCATTCCACCTGGACCCCCTCCGGCATCAACCAGGACTAAAGCGTTTCACGCGGAGCGCGCCGAGAAAGCGGAGCGCACGGAGAATGCAGTTCGACAAAATGAATCCTCCGCGCGCTCTCCCTTCATCTCCGCGCCCTCCGCGTGAAACGCTTTAGTCACTCCCTAGGAGAGAACGAGCCAGAGCCAGGATGGTGTCGAGCATGGAGGGGGTCAGCTTGCCGGTGTTCGTGTTCTGCTGGCTGACGTGGTAGCTGGCGAGGAGGATGGGCGCGTCGGGGATTCGGGCGACGGCGCCGTGGCCAAACCGGGGACGGGGGCGGGGGATCGCGAGGCCGCGGCGGGAGAAGTGCTGCAAGGCGGAGTCCCAACCGACCCCGCCGAGCGCGAGCAGGACCCGGGCGCGGGGGAGCAGCGCCAGCTCCCCGTCCAGCCACGAGCTGCAGCGGCGCAGCTCGTCGGGGCGCGGGATGTTCTCCGGCGGAGCGCAACGGCACGGCGCCACGATGAACGCGTCGCGCAAGCGCAGCCCGTCCTCGCGGTGCACGCTGGTGGGCTGGTTGGCGAACCCGGCCCGGTGCAGCGCCGCGAAGAGGAAGTCCCCGCTGCGGTCGCCGGTGAACATGCGCCCGGTGCGGTTGCCCCCGTGCGCCGCGGGGGCGAGCCCCACCAGCACCAGCCGCGCCGCCGGATCGCCGAACCCGGGCACCGGCCGGGCCCAGTAGGTCTGATCCGAGAACCGCCGCACCTTGACCCGCGCCGCTTCCTCGCGCCAGGCGACGAGGCGCGGACACGCGCGGCACTCGACCATCTCCGCCTGCAGCGCGCGGAGCGCCCTGGGCCCCCCGTGCGCTCCGACGATGCGGAACGCCGAGGCCGCCTCAGCTCCCGCGCGTGCCGCCACGGCCGCCGCCGCGCGTGCTGCCGCGCGGCATCTGCTGCGTCGGGCCCCGCGATCCGAACCCGCCCTTGGCCTGCTCCCGCGCGTGCCCCTTGTCGGCGAAGGCGTTGCGGAACCCGCTGCCGCCCTTCGCCGGGCCCTTGTCCTGGGCCTCGTTCACCACCAAGGCGCGGCCGCCGAAGTCCTTCCCGTTCAGCTCGGAGATCGCCTTCTGCACCTGGTCGGCGCTCTCCAGGTCGACGAAGGCGAAGCCGCGCGACCTTCCCGTGTCGCGGTCGGTGACGATCTTGATCGAGCTGACCGTCCGCCCTTCCCCTTCCACGAACGAGCGGATCTGCTTCTCGGTGGCGTCGAACGGCAGGTTTCCCACGTAGAGGCGGTTGCCCATGTCCATCTCCTTCGCCGCCCGTTGTACGACAGATCGCACGTTGCGTGCGCGACTTCCGCGCCGCTGTGGCATCTTCCCGGCACCCGATGCCCACAGACCGCACGCCCGCAGTGCGCTTGCGCAACGCCACCAAGCGCTACGGCAGCTTCACCGCCCTCGACAACGTCTCGCTCGACATCCGCCAGGGCGAGGTGTTCGGCCTCCTGGGGCCCAACGGCGCGGGCAAGACGACGCTCATCAGCCTGGTCGCCGGCATCGCCCGCCCGACGGCCGGCAAGGTGGAAGTGCTCGGCTACGACGCCGTGCGCGAGTACCAAATTACGCGCCGCGCGGTGGGGCTGGTCCCCCAGGAGATCAACTTCGACCCCTTCTTCACCGTCGAGGAGACGCTCGTCTTCCAGGCGGGCTACTTCGGAACCCATCTCTCGGAGGAGCGGCTGGTCGAGCTGCTCTCCGCGCTGGGCCTCCTCGACAAGCGCCGCGCCAACACCCGCGCGCTCTCCGGTGGGATGAAGCGGCGCCTGCTCATCGCCAAGGCGCTGGTGCACCGGCCGCCGGTGCTGTTCCTCGACGAGCCCACCGCCGGCGTCGACGTCGAGCTGCGCCGCGACCTCTGGACCTACGTGCGCAAGCTGACCGGCGGCGGCACCACGGTCGTCCTCACCACGCACTACCTCGAGGAGGCCGAGGAGCTGGCCGACCGCATCGGCGTGATCAAGAACGGCCGGCTCCTGGTGGTCGAGGAGAAGCAGGCGCTGCTCGCGCGCTACGGAAAGCGCACCGTGCGGCTGCGCCTGCAGTCGCCGGTCCCGGAGGTGCCGCACCGCCTGCTCGCGGCCGGCGCGAAGCTGCACGACGGCGGGCGGTCGCTGGTCCTCTCCGCCGGCGCGGGCGAGTCGCTGGTCGCGCCGCTCCGCGCCGTCGCCTCGGAGGGCCTCCTGGTCGACGACGTGCGGACGAGCGAGCCGCGCCTGGAGAGCGTGATCATCGAGCTGCTCCGCGACCACGACCCGGAGCACTCCGCGCCCGCGATCGACGACGTCCCCTCCCACCCGGTGCCCTTCACACCGGCGGATCCGATCGACCCTACGCTCGGCGCGCGCACCCTCTTCCGCAAGGAAGTGAAGCGGTTCCTGCGCGTCCCGGGTCAGACGGTCCTCTCGCCGCTCATCACCACCGCGCTCTACTTCCTGGTGTTCGGGTATTCGCTCGGCGGACGTTTGCGCGAGGTGGACGGCGTCCCCTACAGCCGGTTCCTGGTGCCGGGCCTGGTCATGCTGGGCCTCATCAACAACGGCTTCCTCAACACCTCGTCGTCCCTGTTCATCATGAAGCTGCAGGGCACCGTGGTGGACCTCCTCGTGACGCCGCTCTCCTACCTGGAGATCCTGGCCGGGTTCGTGGGAGCGGGCTGCACCCGCGCGCTCATCGTCGGCGCGCTCACCTGGGCGACCGCGGCGGTGTTCGTGGGAACGGCGCTCCCGCATCCCTTCCTCGCGCTCGCCGCCGCCCTGCTCGTCTCGGCCTGCTTCGCAGCCTGCGGCCTGATCGTCGCGCTCTGGGCGGACAAGTTCGAGCAGGTGAACTTCCTGCCCACCTTCGTGATCACGCCGCTGACCTTCCTGGGCGGGGTCTTCTACTCGGCGACCATGCTCCCGCCGCGCTTCCAGGCGCTCCTGCACCTGAACCCGATCTATTACATGATCGAGGCGATGCGGTTCGCGCTCATCGGCCAGAGCCACATGCCTCCGTCCCAAGGATTCGGCCTGATGGCGCTCCTCGCCGTGGCGATGCTCGGCGCGGCGCTGGAGCTTCTCCGCCGCGGCTACAAACTGCGCACCTAGTACAGCCGATCGGAAGTCCGTACCGGGTCATTCGATAGACTGAAGAGTCCAGCCGAATTTGTCGACCAGCATGGAGAGCAACTGCTCCTGCAAGCCGCGCAGGGGAGTCGGTTCCCAACGCCCTGTGTGCGTCGCCATTTCGAGTTGCCAGACGTGCACGCCGACGCGTCGGAGGCGAGCATGCGGCCATGGGTCCTTGGCAGGTCCGGACTCGATGGTGACGAGGTCGCCTCGATGGCGCGCGCGCAGGTGACGCAAGCCGCGGTCGCGAAGGAAGCGCTCGACTTGGGCAGCGTCCGACTTTTCGGCTTGGTGTTTGGGCATCGGCGCGGCGCGCCGCGCGTTCAGGCGGCGAGCTTGTCGGGATGCTGCGTGAAGCGGCCCCGAAAAGTCCAGCGAAAGGGATGCGCCTCGCGCCGGTTCCAGTGCGAGATGAAGGCCATGACTCGCGCCGCCAGCGCGTCGGGAGTGCGAAAGTCGCCGTGCTTGAGCACGCGCCGCTGCAGGATGCCGAACCAGATCTCGACCTGGTTGACCCAGGAGGCATGCAGCGGTGTGTAGACGAAGTGGAATCGTCCGCCGTGGCGCTGGTTGAAGCGGCGCCAGGCGTCGCCGTGATGGATGTTGAGGTTGTCCCAGACGACGTAGACCTCGCCGGTGGGATATTCCCCGGCGAGCGCCTCCATGAACTGGCGGAGATCTTCGGCCGTGCGCCGAGCGCGGCATTGCCCGAAGACGCGGCCCGTCTTGATGTCGAAGGCGGCGAGCAGAGTGCGCGTGCCGTGGCGGACGTACTCGAATTCGCGGCGGCCGGCGCGGCCCGGAGCTGGGCGGCGGCCGGGATGCTTGCGTTCGAGAGCCTGCATGCAGGTTTTCTCGTCGATGCACACCACGTTGGCGCCGGCAGGTGGCTGCGCGTAGAGCTGGCAGATGACGCGGACTTTTCTCGCGGAAGTCGGGATCCGGGCTGTGGAGCCACAGGCGCATGCGATGGGGGCGGAAGTCCTCGACGCGCAGGATGCGGCCGATCTCGCTCTGGCTGATGCGCCAGCCGGTATTCCGCCTCAGGCACTCGCCGAGCGAGGTGTATGTCCAGATGTCCCGCAGCGCGATCTCGGGTGGGTGGTCGCACGCCATCATCATCAGCTCACAACGGATTTCGACGGGGATCGACTCGGGCCGCCCGCTCCGCTGGCTATCGTCGAGAGCGGCGCGCGTGCTGCATGCAGCGAAGCGGTTGCGCCATTTACGCACCGTCTTCTCGGTGAAGCCGAGGGTGCGCGCGATCTCGGCGTTGCTCTGCCCTGCCGCCGCTGCCAGTACGATGCTGGCGCGGTCCACCAAGCGTCGCGGGGCGGTTGCGCTACGCGCCAATCTCTCCAACCTGGCGCGGATCGGCGATGTGGATTCTCGAAGCGATCGAGCGGCTCATTTGCCCGCTTCGATTCGCCGGGGATCACGATATTCAAACCCGGTACGAACTTTCGGCCGGAGGTACTAGTTCGGAAAGCGGCCTCTCCATCTGACCGGTAGTCCGCTTTAGTGCGCCTGTTGCATCTGTAGCGGTCGGAGGCGACCCCGGTTGGTCTGGGTTCGTCGCATACCACATTCCGAGTCCCCAAAGGACTACGGTTCCTCCGACTACGATTAACGTACATTGAGCGCTCTTGGAGCATTTGTCCAACAACCCGGGCGCAAGGGGTCCAAACTTTGCCGCTAGCTTTGCGGCGTCAGCCACTTTCCCCATATCTAAAGCCAGAGCTCCCTTTGGTACAGTCGACTGCGCTGGAGGATTGTTCCCAGGAGACAAGATCTGGTCCATAGGAGTCTTCGGATCGATAGTATCGAGATAAACCGTTTGGACCACCTGGCGTTTCTCAGTAATCAGTAGAACTGGCGATGGCGGATTCAGCCAAATCGTATCACACCTGGCGGTGCTGAAATCGTCGCATGCATGCCCGGTTGGATCGGTTCCGCTGAGTGGGTTGTTCCCGATGTACGAGTACGGATTGATCGACTGGCTGTTCGCCGGGTTGGAGATGATCGGGTCGACGCTGAGGAACCTCCCCAGCCGGTAGTCGTAGACGCGGCCGTTCATGTGGATGAGGTAGGTGTCGTCGAGGTGCTCGTGCTTGGTGAAGCCGAGCTCGGTGATCGCGCCGTAGTCGCCGCTCGGATGCAGCTTGTCGGAGCTCGGCTGCCAGTCGCGGCCGCGCGGCCTGCCGAAGGCGTCGTAGCCGTGCGCCTCCGCGGTGACCTCGAAGCCGCCCATGTTGGTCAGGGCGTCCGAGGAGCCGAGCCGGTCCTGGTGGCGGTAGAACACGTCCCGCGCCGCGCCCACGCGGCGCACGATCACCGAGCCGCCGATGTAGGTCCTCTCTTCGGTCACGCCGCTCGCCCAGACGATCTGCTCGTAGTCCTTGTCGACGTAGTACACCGTCTTCTCCGTCGGCGAGAAGGGGCTGCAGGTGGTCCGCTGCAGGTAGCGGGACCCGTCCGGCGCGTAGCGGAACTGCGTCACCACTCGCTGGACCGCGCCGGCGCCGTCGGGCGGCATCTTCACCGTGGTCGGCCGGTCGAGTCCGTCGAAGTCGACCGAGCGTGCGTCGCTTCCGGTGCTCGAAGTGAGGTTTCCGTTGTCGTCGTAGGCGAACGTCCCGGTTTCGACGCCATTCTTGAAGACCGAGAGGACCGCATGGGGGCCGGCCTTGCGGGTCGTCCGGTCCTTGTTGCCGTACGTGTAGAGGTCGGCGTAGTCGTCCTTCATGGTGATGTTGCCCAGGTCGTCGTAGGCGTACCGATCCAAGGTCCTGGTGCCCGTCGCGGGCAGCATGCCCGTCCAGGAGCGCGACTCGTTCTGCAGCCGCTGCAGCTGGTCGTACTGACTGACATGCCGGGCTGGGCATCGAACGCGAGGCAATCCCTAGCCGGCGGACTTGACGCCTCCGCAAAATTGCGAATCAGTCACCGTAGAACCTGACGTAGAGATGAACCCCTGAAGAACACCGCTCCACCAACGCATCTATCCGCATCAATAGCTGTCGGGCATCCGGATCCTCGCATGTCTCAAGTATCCTCCGCCATTCGGCTCGCAGTCTCGGAGCTTGGAGATAATTGAACATGGTGTCGCCATAGAAATCGATTGTACTGGCCCACTGGAACTCGGCATCCTCTATGCCGGAAAGCACTCGATAAAGCAAGTTGTGTCGGTCCTCGACAACGTCGAGTGGGACGCCCTCTTCGTTTTGCAACTTTACGATTAATCCCATTGCAAGTGCCTCATCGGGTAGGCTGGCCAGGGAAAGTCGTTACAATCTCACCAGAGGGCCTCGTGATCACCGTATAGGTTGACGTCGATTTGCCCGTAACGACATCGGTACCAATGTTACGACCGGCATCGACGATTCGCATATAGTTTCCGCCTCTCTGGAGCACTGCTTCGATGCGCTCAGCAGCGCGTACCAGCGCTCGAACGTCTTCCCCTTTGTTGAAGATGCTCCTGCCTTCCGTCTCGGCACCACCAATAACATGGGGATCGGGGGGACATCATACGCAACCCTCGAACTCCCCCGCGTAGTGGCGGACTAAGAAATACTAAGCAGTTAGTTCGCGCACGGTATCACCAATGCTTTGGATTCGAGCCGTCACCAGGGTCGCCACATACAGGGCATTCCTTCAGCAGCGACATCCTATTGAAGATGCGCGAACGCGGTCGCTCCATAAACAACGTCGCAACCACGCGGTCGCCACAGACGGAGCAGCGAACGAGGGCACTCGCTGAGAAGGCACCAAGGGCACCTCCGAATACCACCGCTAACGCGGTGTAGTGGGGCGCCGTTTGCCACTCGGTCGAGAACCGCAAGATGCCAGCGATCAGTACGACTGCAAGAAATGCCCAGATCAGCCGGACCTTCCACAACTGCCCGGACCTCTTGAACCAGTCGTACGAGTCCGTCACGGTGATCTCCCACCATACGATCTTAGTAGCACCTGATAAATGTCATTACGTGTCGATGTCGCGACTCGGTCGTAAAGGTCCACCTCTAGTTCAATTCCCGCCGAATAGACTTGCCCGAGAACAAAACCATAGGCTGCAGTCCTCGCGGCGCTCCGAAACACCATGCCCGTCATAAACTCCGAACCCTCATTCGCGGAAACCACCTCGTGCAAGAACACGCCCGCCGCTTCGAACGCCGTGAACTCCTTCAATTGGGACGCGACCTGCCTCGACGCGATGATTCCAAGCGCAAAGCGTTCCCCGACCGTCATCCAGTCTTCCGCGTTCCAACGATCCTTTAAATAAACGCTGCCACGAACCCGGTTGCCAATCGCCCCAGGTATCTTGACCGCGGAACTCATGTTGGCAGACAAACTGGAACCGAAGTCACTCCAAGTGACGGCCTCTTCGGAGCTGCGCCAGCCGCCCTCCTTCCTGGCCGTCCATGTCCACTCCTCAGTCCTATGGGTCCCCGGAACGCGCTCGCCGGTGTTCGGGTCGATCACCCAGTGGTCACGCCTCCAATGAATCTCCTCGCCATTCCTGTTCCCGTGCGTCTCCGCGTCTGTCTTCGCCGTTTCCTGCGGACTGTTGCCGTCGCTGGCATTCGAAGTCGATGGTCTAGATTGCTGCCCACTCGACCCGTTCCCGCTTTGCCCGGGTGTCGACGACGGCGACGGCGGCGTCGACCGTGTGGCAGGTCCACTCACGACGCTCCTTGGAATGGGGTTGCCATTGATCGACACATTGCCGATCGGGTTATTGTTGCAGATGTGCGTGCCCGCCACCATGTCGCAGGACACATACCCGGTCGGATCCACGCCGCTGAGCGGATTGTTCCCGATGTATGAGTACGGGTTTATCGACTGGCTGTTCGCTGGGTTCGAGATGATAGGGTCGACGCTGAGGAACCTTCCGAGACGGTAATCGTACACGCGCCCGTTCATATGGATGAGGTAGGTGTCGTCGAGGTGTTCGTGCCCGGTAAAGCCGTGCTCGGTCGTGACGTTGTAGTCGCCGCCGGTGTGCAATTTCTCGCTGCTCGACTGCCAGTCGCGAGCGCGGGGCTTGCCGAACGCGTCGTACCCGTGCGCGTCAGGCAAGTACTCGAAGCCGCCACCATTGGTCACTGTGTCGGTCGAGCCCAGCCGGTCAAGGTGCAGGTACCGGATGTCACGGGCGGCGCCGTTCCGATAGATCACAACGGAGCGGCCGATGTATGTCTTCTCCTCGGTCGCTGCGGGCCACTCGATGCGTTCGTAGCCCTTGTCGACGTAGTAGACGATCTTGCTGCTTGGAGATGAAGGAATGCCTGTCGTCCGCTGCAGATAGCGCGATCCATCAGGGGCGTACCGGAAGTCTGTCGTGACGCCGTTCAGAGTGACCCTGATCGGCCGGTCGAGGTTGTCGAAGGTGATGGTGCGCCCGTCGCCGGCAAAAAGGTTGCCATTCGGGTCATAGGTGAAAGTCTTGTTTACTCCGCCCTTCGAGACCGACACTACTGCGTGCGGTCCAGCACCGTCGACGGTGATGCCGTGCCCATAGGTATACACGTCGCCGTAGTCGTCCTTCTTCGTGATGTTTCCCAAGTCGTCGTATGCGTATTGGTCGGCGTACTTATCTGGAAGGGGCGTCATTCCCGACCAGGAACGCGACTCGCTCACCAGGCGCTGCAGCTCATCGTGCTGGTACGACTCGCTGACGGTCGCCGCGAGCGGTGTGCACCCGGAGAACTGGATCGCGGTGCCGTTGCGGAGCAGGAGCTGCTTTTTCTGCACGGCGAGGTTGAGGAAGTGATCGTAGGTGTAATCGGCCTCGCGGGCGAGGAGAGGGCTTCCAAACTCGTCTCCGCGTGCAGGCGGCGGACATCCTGTGGGAGCCGCGTCCGCGAGACCAAACGCGTTCATCATGACGGCCACGCCCGTAGATTCGTCGTATTGTGCGGTTTCCCGAATGCGATTTCCGAAGTCCTGGAGCGTGACCTGCCCGCGCACCGACATGTCGCGCACGGTACGGTACGTCGTGCCTCGCGTGGCGGTCGTGATGAGCGTCGTTTCACCGAGGAGGTTTCCGCGGCTGTCATAATCGAAGGATATCATCTCCCCCGGCGTGTTCAGATCCGGCCCTGGGTAGCTCATCGCCTTGAGGCGGCCGTAAGCGTGGTCATGCCCGTACTCGACCGCGAAGTCGCGTGCCGACCATTGAGCGCCGGGAACATGAGTGGTCACCCGGAACGGCCGCAAGAGCGGATCGTAGAGGTAGTCGCGGCGGAAGTTGTCAGCCCCTGCGGCGGGGTTCTCGTTTCCGATCATCGCGCTCAGCGTGCCGAACCTGCCGTTCAGATCGTATTGCCAGGTGGACTCGAGGACAGGACTGGGGTCGGCTGAGGTCTTCAGGAATCGCTGCTGCAGACGGCCGATGCCGTCGTATTTGTGCGAGATGATGATGGCCTTGGCATCCGTTTGCGAGTCGAGGCGTCCGAGACCGTCCCAGGTGTAGATCCAGGTGCCGCGGTCCGGGTCGACCATGCTCGTCTTCCGACCGAGATTGTCGTAGGTGGCGGTGAGCTTGTTCGGCGTCGGAGCTGCATCGGCGATCATCGTGAGATTGCCCGCCGGATCATAGAAGTAGCTCGCCAAGACGGTATGAGGCGAGGGTGTGCTGACGTCCTGTGTGGTCTCGACCAGCTTGCCGCGGCGGTCGTACGTGCGGGACATCTTGATGCTGCCACCCTGCGAAAGGGGCCTGTCCACGGCGATGAGCGTCTGAAGTCCGGTGCCGCTGGCGGCGGGCTGGTAGATGTACGTCGTCGTCAATGTGGCCTCGCCACGGCCGGCTTCGAAGATTGGCCCCCGTACCACTTTCTTCGATCCGACGCGCCCGAACGCGTCGATCCTGGAATACTGCGTGGAGTAGGGCGAACCGCTCGTCCCGTCCCACGCTCCGGCCAGCGTACCGCTCTTCCAGGGCTGGAACTCTGCGATCTTGGCTCCGCGCTCGTTGTAGGAGACCTTCGTGACGATCTCGAATGAGCTTGTTCCTTGCGTGGCGAAACTCTCCACACCGGTCGCTATCAACCGGCCCAGACGGTCGAGGTACTCCGTCTTCGTGGGCGCGCCCTGCTGAATGCTCTGACGCTTCAGGACGCAATTTCCGACCGCGCAGGTAGACAGCCTGTACGCGAGGGTCTGCAGGCCGTCGGTTTTCACATCGAGGACGCGCCCAAGCGAATCGTAGGTCATCGTAGTGGCGGGTCCGTTCTGGACTTCCTGGCGCCTCGTAATCAGTCCCGTCTTGGGATCGGTCTCCAATGACAACGCGTGCCCTGCTGGGTTCGTCTGAGTGGCGAGGAAGTAGCCGTCGCCCGTGTACGTGTAGGTCGTCACTGGCCCGGGGCTTACGTTGCGCGCGGTGACTGTCCTCGTACTGACGTTACCGAAGTTGCCATACTGGAAAGTGGAGGTCGCCTCGGACACACCGCTGGCGACGATCTCCTCCGTGCGCAACTTCCGAGCCGATGGCGAGGGAGGGCCGTCGGCATACCATCCGTAATTCGTCGTGTGGACCTTCGCGTCGGGGCTCTGCGTGAGCGCGGGGCAGGTCGGCGGGTTCCTTGGCGGCATCGTTGGGGACGGTGTCGAAGGTGTCGCGGGACATTTCTGAGGAAGAGTCCCGCTGATGAAGCAATCTTGATTCAGCGAAATTGAACCGTCGTAGAAATCGCTCACCACAGCGTGCGACGTCAGCTTGCCAAGCCACCAGTTCACGGTGTCATTCTCGATAGTGCGCGTGTCGACGTTGATCACGCCCCTCGCGCTGCCAGGCCGCGGTTGTGTCGCCGAGCTGGGCACCGGCGTCTCACCGCCGACGAGCACGCAAGACCGCGCAGGTTCGCCCGAGACGAACTGGATTTCGGTCGCAGTCTTCGTCTCGCTCAGCAAGGGCACGCTTCCGTTCAGCGGCTGCGGGAGGTCGAACTTCTTTTTGACCGTCGCTGGCGAATACACCACCCATGCGCCGGACGAGCCAGGCGGTTGCTCCGCGTGCCACCAGTACGTCGTTTCGCTCAGGATTGTCTCATTCGGGAAGAGGGACTTGGCGAGAGCAACCGTGACCCTCTGCACCTTGCTGGTGAGCGGGAATTCCTGGTTGAACTCGGTCCTGGTGCGCAGGTTGTTTGGACTGCACGTGCCACCGCAGCCAGCGTACCCAGGTGCGGCGTGTTCGCCCAGGGGCGGTAGCTGCTCGAGTGGCAGCTGCTCTTCCGCAATGATGACCTTAAACCCCTGGAAGCCCCGCCCCTCGCTGTTGAGCATCGCGTCCTGGTAGCGGTAGCAGGTCTTGTTCGTTCCCGTACCCAGGCCGTTGCTCACGTCGAAGCGGGAGACGGTCCACATCGAGGAAGTGAAGAAGACGTAGCCGGGGGATCTCGGGTACTTCGGATCGTCGTGGTGCGCCACGTAGAACGGCTCAGGCATGTCGCAGCCCGAGACCTGCGCTTGGAGGTTCGCTGGCAAGGACAGCGGCTGATGCACCCACGACGCTGTCGCGCCGAGCCCATTTGTCACGCCAATGAGGAGGTCGGGAGCGCGGGCCTGCCCGCGCGAAATGCGAGGGCCGAGCTCGGTCGCGGCAAGTCCTGAGTACTGGTGGTAAGTGTCGGCTCCGTTGAACAAGGCGAATACGAGATCGTTCATGCCATCGCCGTTCCAATTTACCGGGGCGACGTCGGCGTTCACTGGCGCTTGAAGGTTCGACGGCACGCGAATCATCATGTACGTGCCATCGTTCAGCTCGACGAATTTGTAGGCGTCCCATTTGAACACGGACCGATCTTGGGACCGCCAGCGATCGGCTAAGGGGCTGTCGAAATCATCGCCACAGAAAAGCGCCGGATCGCCGCTGCCGTTGGGGAGCTGGGCGGTGGGGTCGCCTCCGCAATACCAGATGGTTCGGTAGTCCGGGATCATGAGCTCCTCTTGCCCATCCCCGTCGACGTCCATCGCAAAAGCAAGCTCTGCGCGTTTCCGATCGATCGCGGTGAATCCTGAAAATACCGTGATGGGTACTCGCCGGAACATCTGCGCATTGCCCATCCGGCCGCCTTGGTTCAGCCAAATCGCGCCCGGCTCGTAGATGTCCGGCAGGCCATCTCCGTTCACATCGATCCAGCGGCGCCGCTTGTTGGACGGGTCTGCAAACGATCCGCTCGGGCCCCCCAGATTCGGGTTGGCTGAACCATCCGGTCCGACAAGGTAAGTGCCGTAGCTGGGAACTCCAACCCCATCGAGCCCTGCGAAGAAGGTGAGCTTCGTCGGTTGTGGTGTACCGATGGGGGTGTCGAAGACAGTGTCGACCAACCCGTCTCCGTTCATGTCCCGAGTCATCTGCGCCGTCATCGAACTGTTCGGCGCTGCCGGACTCGAAAACGAGTTCACATTGACGACCCAGTCCGTCGCATCCCTGGTCCGCCGACGGACGATCGTTTCCGTGCCGCTCGATGTGCCCGGAGTGCGAGCGTCGAGAATGCCATCGCCATCATAGTCAATGGTAGTGACATATGTTTGAGGCGATCCGGGCGCGATCTGCATGTTGGTGAAGAGTGTGCTCGAGGCGTCAACTCCGCTGCAGTTCACATTCGAGAAGGCGAGGTACGTTTGTGTCTGGCCTGGCGGCACGAGCGACCCGATGATATCTGCCTTACCATTGCCGTGGACGTCCTCTGACATCTTCACGTTGCCGATGTCGAGCCCCTTGTTTGAAGCGAGTGCCAAGCTCTCATTGAGCGAGATGGACTGCGGACAAGAGGTCAGCTCAAGCGAGCGATTTCTGCCGGTCGCCGTCTGTTGGGTATACAGATGGTCGAGCGCGCCGTCTCCGTCGAAGTCTCCCGTCACACTCGCGCGCCAGTCGGGGCCAAGAGGTTGACCGGCAAGCGTCGCGTGCCAGAAGTCGAAGGACTGCTGTTCTTCCTGGTAGGTGAACGAAGTTGGAGGGAGCTGCCCGACGTCACAAATCGTTCCGGCACACATCAGCGTTACGTTTTGGAGGAGCGATCGTCGGGTGGCGCTGCTGGCCTTGTAGGCCAATTGATATTGGCGGACGTAGTTCCCGCCCACCTTCGTCAGAATCGCATCGAGGCGTACGGTAGACGGCGACGCAACGCCGAACCTGTACGTCGTCCGCTTGTCTTCGCGGTCGCTGGTATAGACGAGCTCTATTGTGCGTGGGACCGTGCCCTGCAGGCACTGATCGCCGGACATGGTGCCGGTGTACGCGATGCTGGTGAGCACCCGCTCTGGATCGGATCCTCGCATTGCCCTTGTCTCGTAGTTGTACGTGATGCAGTTTCCCTGGCGATCGTACTCCCGCCTCAGGTACCAGGTGTCCGGAGCACTCAGCGTCGAAGGTTGCACGGGCTCGAATCGCGATACACGTCCCGACTTCTCTTCCACGTCGAAGTACGAGCTCCACTGCTGGCGATCAGCGTTCTTCAGGGTGATGCGTGCGAACTGATCCACCTCAGTGCGGTACTCGGTTCCGGCCAGACCGTACATCCCGTCGGTAGGACCAACGAGACGTTGGCCGTCCAAGCAGAGCCGATCGGATATGTCATGCAGCACCGGCCGATTTCCGGCTTCCTGCGCCAGGGTGCGCGGGCAGCGGTAGATGCTCCTGGTACCCGAAAGCGCCCAGCCCACGCCGGCGACGCCGTTGCCGTTCCTGCTGCTGTAGGTGAGGGCGATCTCCGGCTGCATACCTGCGCGTCCGAGAGGCACCTCGATTGGGATCCGGTAGGAGGCTGCGCCGCCCTCGACGGACGGCGTGCCGGGGATCGTCCCGACCCAGCCCTGGGCAGGAGGTGTGAAGGTTGGGGGCGTTTGTTCGGCGACCGTGGTTAGCGAAGATACGATGTCAATGCTCTTCGCGTCGGTATACGCGCTGCAGCCGGACGGGTTGCAGGCGCGCACGCGGTACCAGAACTTGCTCCCCCAAGGCTTTCCAGAGAACGCCTTCGATGTGCCCACGACGGAGTAAGGGGCCGGCCAATTGATTCCGTCCGTCGACTCGCCCAGATCGTATCGGTCGGATCGTCCGCTGCCTTGGGGTGCAGGCGCTCCAAACGGCTGGGGAGTCCAACTGATCATGTAGCTGGGACCGCTATCCTGGGGGACGGTGAACGCCCCCGGGATTCCCGGCGGCCACAGCACCGTGACGTTGTAGTTGGCGTTGAATCCGCTGCACCCGGCGGAGTTGCAGGCGCGCGCCTGGTACCCGTACGTGCCGTCACCCTTGCCGGAGAAGCTCACCGAAGTGACGAGGGGCCCCATGCTGGAGAAAAGCCCGCCGTTCTGGAAGAGCTCGTAGCGATCGATGTAACGGCTCGACACGCCGTTCACAAATTGCGATGGGGTCCACGAAACCGTGTACGAGCCGTTCGTGATGGTGCTCGTCGGGCCGGACATCGGTCCGGGTACGGCGGGAGGACAGCTGACCGTGCCCGCGCAGATGTTGTTGGCGGTGCTCGACTGGCACACGTCATTGATCGTGCACGAGTCCCCGTCGTTGCACGCGGTTCCGGGCGGATACCACGTCTCCACCCAGACCATGTCCGACGAACAGAACCAGCCTTTCTGACAATCTCCGGCCGGAGGCGGGGGCGGCTGCGGGCCGCAGAGCCCGGCGAGAGCGTCCGAAGGTTTGTGCGAGATCAGTCCAATGGCGAGGCCCAGCGTGGCGCCGGTGAGGGTGCCTGACACAAGACGGAATTGCCGCCGACCGCGCGCCGCGGAGGAGATCGCCATCATGTGTTCCTCTCGCACTGTCGCACGGGCCTCTTACCTAAATTTTAGCCCCGCGCGCTGGAGCTCGTCAACAGGCCGAAGATCTGGCCAAGCGGGCCGAAGATTGGCTTTCTAATCGATTTCGATTGTCGAATCAGGCTAATGCTGCCGAGTGACGCTTCAGGCGGAGCCCTCATCGCTGTTCGGTTGTTTACGCCGCACAGCCCGCAACTCGACCCTCGATTGTTGAGTTTGTGTTCGTCAAGCCGTCGAAGTGAACCGCTCGTTCAATCGCGCGGCAGGTCGCCTGCAAAGCGCGCTATCACCACGTGGGGCTTGACCGCCTCGGCGCTGCGGACCGTGAGCGTGGCGGGGCCACCCGCGGAAGGGTCCGGTGACGAGCACCGCCAGGCCGTCCGTCCGCAACGAGGCCTCGGCGCCGGCCGCAGGCAGGTCCTGCCAGTCGAGGTGGCGGAGCCGGACGTGCAGCGGGGACCAGCCCGCGCCCAGGTAGTCGAAGCGCGCATCCGGCGTCGCGCCCTCATTGGAGAAAGCAGCGCGGTCGCCCAGTCCGCCATTGCGCGGGCGAATGGCATGTGCAGCGCGGCCTCCAGGCCTGTGACGCCCCCACGTCCCTGCACGAGCCGCGAGCCGAAGTCCACTCCGCGCCGGTCGGCGAAGTAGCGCACGAAGCTGTGCGCCCCTTGGTAGTTACCGATCGGGTCGCCTTCCCAGCGCGTCAAGCTGCGGCCGTCGTAGCCACGCTGCTGATCGCCGCCGCGCGCGAGGTACTGCGCGCCTTCCCAGCGCCCTTGCGAGTCGTTCCAGCCGAAGCCGGCCAGGTCCTCGGCCACCTTGGAGAGGCCCTCGTTCAGCCAGGTCTCCTCGGCGCCGTCGCAGCGGCGGACCAGGCAGCGCTGGTTCAGGTTGATGAGGTGCTGCAGCTCGTGCGCAAGCGTGGCGGGGAACACGGAGCGCGCCGCGTCGTCGGCCGAGTAGCCGTTCGCCTGCGCGTTGGCGACGTCGTTCAGGTAGATGACGTCGTTCAGGTAGATGATGTCCGCCCCGTTCGAGCCGCCCGCGCCGCACCAAGGCGTCGGGTCGCGCGCGCGAAGCACGTCGTCGTTGCCGAAGTAGCCGAGGAGCCAGCCACCGTTCAGGTGCGCGCCCAGCTCGTGGCTCAGGACGACGAACAGCTTGCCGTTTCCGTCCACGTCGCTCTCCGCGCCGAAGGCCAGCCGGGCGGCGGGATACGCGCGCGACTCGAACAGCCCGCCCAGCGTGTCGAAGAACCCGGCCGGGTAGTGCGAGAGATCCTCCGCGTCCACGTAGAACGCGGCATGCTCGGTCTCGAGGACGCGCACGGCCGCCTTGCGCACGCGGTTGCCGAAGTCGAGCCCGCGCACGATGCAGAAGGTGGTCTGCGCGGGCGGCGTCGACGAGCCGCTCGGCGCCGGAGACGGGATGCCCAGCGCCAGCGCTTCCGAGAGCGTCGCTTGCTCGTGCGCGCGCACGACCTCGTGCAGGAGCGGAGGCGCGGAACCGGCGCGCAGCGCGTTCCCCGGCCGGGCCGCCGCGAGAGCAGGCTCTGGATCCGCCGTGCCGGCGATCTCGAACCTGGCCCGCGCGCCGTCGCTTCCTCCGGCGTTCAGCGCCACCACCGCAAGCCGCTCGCCAGGAGCGAGCTGCGCGAAGTCCGCCCGCAACGCATCGCCCGAGAAATCGTCGGGCGCGAACATCTGCCACTTCGCCCCGGTCCCCCCCGCCGGGCCGGCCGAGACGAACCCGGCAGCGCGCGACACGGCGAGCGGCGTACCGTCCGGCTCGAGCGCGCTCCACGCCTCGACGGCGACGCCGGCGCGCTGCGCTGCGAGCGCGCCGAGCGGAATGGACGCCGAGGTACCGCGCACGAGGACCGACTCGCCGGCGGGCTCGTCCGCTCCGAGATCGACCAGCTGGACCCGGTAGCCGGCCGCGCCGCTCACGCCTTTCCAGGTGGCGGAGACGGTCCCGTCCGGCGCCGTGGCGCGCACGCGCCTCGGCGCATCGATGCGACCTTGCGAGGCGGCCGCGCGCGCCCGCAGCTCCGTCGATCCCAACGCGCCCGAGGCGGTGTAGTCGCCGGCGCGAGGAGGCTCGTCGAGGCGCGCCGAGCAGGCCGTCTGCCCCGCGGCGCAGAGCAGCTGGACCGGATCGCCGCCCGGCGGGACCACGGTGACCTGCGCGTCCTGCTGCTGGGGCCTGCCGTCCGCGTGGCGCAGCCGTACCAGCAGCTCGGTCCCGCCCGCGTCGTCGGCGCCGACCGCCAGCCCCAGGCTCGCGGTGACGGTCACGTGGAGCGGCGCGCTTGCGACCTCGCCGCCGACGCCCACCACGCGCAGGACGTAGTCAGTGTCCCGCGTGGGCCGCACCAACGCGCCCGAGGAGCCGACCGGGCCCAGTCCGTCGAGAGTGAAGGTATCTGCCCCTGTCACGTACCAGCGCAGCGCCAGCGGCTCGCCCCAGCCCGCCTGGCTCGACTCCGCGGTGAAGGTCCGGATCTCGGGCGGGGGGCCGAAGCGCAGCCGGCCGCAGGCGGCGAGCGCGAGAGCGGCAGCGACGATCCGGCGCAGAGGGTTCCTCGGAAGCAGGGTCCGAGAAGCACAACGATCCGGCTGCGGCTGCCCTTCCCCGCACGCGGAGCGGGCGAGGCGGCGCCGCCGCCGAGGCGCACGGGATGCGTCGGGCGACGGAGGAGTGCGTCACCTACATCGACACACAGGAGGAGCTGCGCAAACGACTACGCTGTCCGCCCGCAGTGGCCTGGTTGACGGGGTCACCGCTTTCCATTTGTCTTTCCCCATGGTCCGCGTGCTGCGCGACGACGATCGCCCGCTGCTCGAGCAGTTCCTCGCGGAGGTGCCCGACAGCTCGATGTTCCTGCTGGCGAACTCGCGAAAGGGCGGCCTCGTCGATCGCGGGCTACCCTTCCAGGCGACCTACGCGGCCGCGTTCGAAGGCGCGCGCATCATGGCGGTGGCGGCGCACTCCTGGCTGGGCACCGTGCTGCTGCAGGCGCCGGTGCGGCTCGTGGAGGTGGTGCGCGCGGCCGTGGCGGCTTCGGGACGCCGGGTGAAAGGACTCCTGGGACCGTACCAGCAGACGCTGGCCGCCGCCGAGGCGCTCGGCGCGGCCCGAGTCGAGCACGAGGGACGCGAGCTACTCTACGCGCTGGACTTGCGCGCGTTGCGAGTGCCCGAGGCCCTCGGCTCGGGGAGCCTGCGCTGCCGGCGTCCGCGCCAGGCGGAGCTCCCGCTCTTGACCGACTGGCGCATGGAGTACGTGCTCGAGGCGAAGGTCGAGGGCACTGGCCCCGATCTGCGCGCGCGCTGCGCGGTGTCCATCGAGCTGCTGCACGCGGACGGCGCGGACTTCGTGCTCGAGGAAGCGGGATCGCCCGTCGCCTACTGCTGCTACAACGCGCGGATCGCCGAGGCGGTGCAGATCGGTGGGGTCTGGACCCCGGTTCCTCTGCGCGGCCGCGGGCACGCCCGCTGCGTGGTGGCCGGTGCCCTCGAGGCCGCCGCGTCGCAGGGCGCCTCGCGTGCCGTCCTCTTCACTCCCGAGGGAAACCTCCCCGCCCGCCGCTCCTACGAATCGCTCGGCTTCTCCGTCGTCGGCGACTACGGCCTCATCCGCATTGCCTAAGAGCGGGCGGCGGCGATGATGGCCGCGAAGTCCGCGGCCTTCAGCGAGGCCCCGCCGACCAGCGCGCCGTCCACGTCGGGCTGCGAGAGCAAATCGGCTGCGTTGTCGGGCTTCACCGAGCCGCCGTACTGGATGCGCACGGCGCCGGCGACGGCCGCGCCGCCCAGCTCGCGCAAGAGGCCGCGGATCTGGGCGTGCACCTCCTGCGCCTGAGCGGTGGTCGCGGTGCGCCCCGTGCCGATCGCCCATACCGGCTCGTAAGCCAGCGTGATCCGCTGCAGGGCCCCCGGATCGAGGCCGCCCAAGGCCCCGCGCACCTGCCGCGAGACGACCTCCCAGGTCTTCCCCGCCTCGCGCTCTTGCAACGTCTCGCCCACGCAGACGATGGCGTGCAATCCCTCGCCCAGCACGGAGCGGACCTTCTTCGCGACTCCTTCGTCCGTCTCGCCGAAGTACTGCCTCCGCTCGCTGTGCCCGAGGATGACGCCGTCGCAGCCGGCGTCCTTGAGCATCGACGCGCTGACCTCTCCGGTGAACGCGCCCTGCTTCTCGTGGTGGCAATTCTGCCCGAACAGCTCGATGGAGGACCCCTGCAGCGCCTGCTTCGCCGCCGGAAGCGCGGTGAACGGCGGGGCAACCGCGACCTGCGCCGGCGCGCGATCGAGCTGCTTCCGAAGCTCGCGGACGAGCTGCACGGCCTCGCTGGCCGTCTTGTGCATCTTCCAGTTGCCGCAGATGAACTTGCGCCTACTCATCCAGGACCTTCACCCCGGGAAGCTCGCGCCCCTCGAGGAACTCCAGCGAGGCGCCGCCCCCGGTCGAGACGTGCGCCACCTTGTCCGCTAGCCCCATCTCCACGATCGCCGCGGCGCTGTCGCCTCCGCCCACTACCGTCGTCGCCCCATGCGCGGTCGCCTTCGCCAGCGCCTGGGCCACCGCTCGCGTTCCCGCGGCGTACTCGGGGGTCTCGAACATGCCCATCGGGCCGTTCCAGAACACGGTCGCGGCGCCCGCGATACGCTGCTCGTACTGCGCGACGGTCTTCGGACCGATGTCGAGACCGACCCAGCCCTCCGGGATGGGGTCGTCGACGATCCGCGTCTCGATCCCGCCCTTCGGCTCCCGCGCGACCACGTGGTCCACCGGCAGGACCAGCTCCACATGGGACTGCTTCGCCTTCTCGAGCACGCGGCGCGCCAGATCCAGCTTCTCCTTCTCCACCCGGGAAGCGCCGACTCCGACGCCGCGCGCGCTCATGAACGTGTACGCCATGGCGCCGCCGATCAGCAGCGCGTCCACCCGGGTCATGAGGTTCTCGATCACCTTGATCTTGTCGCTCACCTTGGCCCCGCCCAGGATCGCCAGGTACGGCCGGCGGGCCCCCTTGAGCAGCCCACTGAGAGTTTTCAGCTCGGAGAGCATCAGGAAGCCGGCCCCGCGGTGCGGTACGTGCTTCACCATTCCCACGGTCGAGGCGTGCGCGCGGTGCGCGGAACCGAAGGCGTCATTGACGTACGCCTCGGCGAGCGAGGCGAGCTGGCGGGCGAACTCGTCCTCGTTCTTCTCCTCCCCGGGATGGAAGCGGAGGTTCTCGAGGAGCAGCACCTGCCCCCCGCGGAGATCGGCGACGAGCTTGCGGACCCCGTCGCCGACGCAGTCGTCGGCGAAGATCACGTCCTGGCCGAGGAGCTGCGAGAGCCGCTCGCCGGCGTTCTCCAGGGACAGCTCAGGGACCACCTTCCCGTCCGGCCGTCCCAGGTGCGAGGCGAGGATGACCCTGGCCTTCTTCCCGATCGCGTAACGGATAGTGGGCAGCGCGGCGCGGATGCGCGAGTCGTCCTTGACCGCGCCCGTCTTCTTGTCGATCGGAACGTTGAAATCGACCCGGATGAAGACGCGCTTCCCCGGCAGGTCGAGCTGCTCCACCGATCTGACCATGGCGGCCCTTCCGAAAAAAGCAACAGCACAGCGCAGCCGACTACGGCTGCGGCTGCAGCTTGCTGCCGATGAGCAGCGCCACGTCCACCATCCGGTTGGAGAAGCCCCACTCGTTGTCGTACCAGGCGAACACCTTGGCGAGCCTGCCGCCCTCGGCCACCGCGGTCTGGGTGGAGTCGAAGATCGCGCTGGCGGGGTTGCCGTTGTAGTCCACGGACACCGTCAGCTCCGTGTTGTATTGCAGGACGGCCTTCAGCTTGCCGCCGGCGGCGTCCTGGAAGGCCTTGTTGATCGACTCCACCGTGGCGGGCCTGGACAGCTCGACCGTCAGGTCGATGAGCGACACGTTGGGGGTGGGCACGCGGATGGCGGTGCCGTTCATCTTTCCCTTCAGCTCCGGGATCACCTCGTGGATCGCCTTGGCGGCGCCGGTCGAGGCCGGGATCATCGAGAGCGCGGCGGCGCGGGCCCGCCGCAGGTCCTCGTGCGGCAGGTCGAGGATGCGCTG
>WNGG01011819.1_pt1 | contig 30297 bp, 30 predicted proteins | sample 5400661 | NCBI WGS metagenome assembly WNGG01 (sample SAMN13153372, study PRJNA577476) | soil metagenome | isolation source: 100 cm soil or saprolite under Garry oak tree replicate 1 | place: USA:California | collected 2016-06-15
CTTACCGCACGTGAATGCGAGCCAGCCTACCCCTACCCGATCGCCCAGCGCGAAGCGGTGGGCTCCCTCGCCCAATCGCTCGACCGTCCCGATGATCTCGTGGCCTGGCACAAGCGGCAGCTCGGGCGTGGTGAGTTCGCCGTCAATTATGTGCAGGTCTGTCCGGCAGACGCCGCAGGCAAGGATACGGATGAGCACCTCGCCCGCCCTTGGAGAAGGAATCGTGCGCTTCACCGACTCCAGCGCGCGGCGTGGTGCTGTCAAGACCATCGCATCGTAGGAATCGCTGTCAGACGGCTGCACTGAGCACTAGCCTCTCTGGTACAATCCTGCCTACCGAAGACGGTGGGAGGCAAGCACGGTGGACATCAAGGGCGTCGCCCATCTGATCGACAAGAACCATCTGCGCACCGTCAAGATCGGCGGCGGCGACCTCGATGGCGTCTATCGTGGCAAGCGGGTGAGCGCGGAGCACTTCCTGTCAGCGGCAGAGGGCGAAGGTTTTCCGCAGTGCGATGTCATTTTCGGCTGGGATATCCAGGACGAGGTGATCGGCTCGCTGCCCTTCTCGAACTGGGAGGCCGGCTTCGGCGATATCGTTATGAGGCCGGACCTGAGCACCTTTGCCGCCGTCCCGTGGGAAGAAGGCTGCGCCAGCGTCATCTGCGATTTCTACGCAGAGAATGGCGACCCCCTCGCCTTGGCGCCGCGTCACGTATTGCGGCGCGTCGCCGAGCAGGCGCGGACGGCTGGCTACGTCGCGAATATGGCCGCCGAACTCGAGGTGCGATTCTTTCGCGAGGACCAGGAGAGCCTGCGCGAGAAGGATTATTCAAACCTTCGCCCGCTGAACCCCGGACTGAACTGCTACAGCATCCATCACGCCTCGATCGACGAGCCGCTGATCGGTCGCATCTGTCAGATGCTCAACGCCTATGGCATCGAAGTGGAAGCGTACAACCGGGAGCACGGCGCGGGCATGTACGAGATCAACATCCACTACACAGACGCCTTGCGAGCCGCGGACCAGACGATGCTCTATAAAAGCGCAACCAAAGAGATCGCTGGCCAGATGGGCGCCACGCCAACGTTCATGGCCAAGTACGCCGACGATCTCGACGGCTGCGGTGGCCACATCCACCAGAGTTTGTGGTCGCTAGACGGCGCGACGAATGTGTTCTGGGGCGAAGACGACGGACACCACGTTTCGAGCCTGATGCGGCACTATGTCGCCGGCGTCCTCGCTACCCTTCCGGACTTCATGCTGATGTACGCGCCCAACGTGAACTCGTACAAGCGGTACGTGTCGCGCACCTGGGCCCCCACGAGCCTCACCTGGGGAGTCGATAACCGCACGGCGGCGCTGCGGGCCATCGTGAGCAGCCCGGGTGCCATACGCATCGAGAACCGCGCGCCCGGCGCCGACCTCAATCCGTACCTCGCGTTCGCGGCCACGCTGGCGGGAGGTCTGCACGGCCTCGAGAAGCAGCTCGAACCGCCGCCGATGGTGCGTGGAAGCGCCTACAAGGCACTCGATGCCGCGCCCCTGCCTAACTCGCTCCCGCAGGCGCTCGAGACGTTCCGTTCGAGCGAGCTTGCGCGCCGCTGGTTCGGCGACGAGTTCTGCAACCAATACCTCGCCTTCCGTGAGTGGGAAGTGGAAAAGCACCGCCGGGCGGTTACGGACTGGGAGCGCCGCCGCTATTTCGAGATGGTCTGACGGGAGTGAAGAGAAATGAGAAATGGGAAATGAGGATCTAAATCGTATGACTGCGAGCGGTCAGCTAATTTTCTCCTTTCGCAGTCGGCTGGGCGCCTGTGCGCCTCCAAGGTAAGACCGCCTTCATCACTGGCGCCGGCAGCGGGATGGGCCGTCTCGCCGCACAGTTGTTCGCCCGCGAAGGGGCAGAGATCGTCGCCATTGACATCACAGAAGGGCCGCTCAAAGAGACTGTCTCTTCGGTTGAAGTGGAGGGCGGGTCCATCATCGGCGTGCCTGCCGACATCACGGTTTCGGAAAGTGTGCGCGAGGCGGTCCGGGCCGGCGTTCGGGCCTTCGGGAAGCTAAACGTCCTCTACAACAACGCGGGCATCTTCCCGGACGACGATACGTCCGTCGTCGAGACCGACGAGAGCGTCTTCCAGCGCGTGATCGACGTCAACTTGAAGGGCGTCTTTCTCTGCTGCAAGTACGGGATCCCGGAGCTGATCAAAGCGGGCGGCGGCTCCGTGATCAATATCGCCTCCTTCGTCGCGCTCATGGGCTGCACCGTCCCTCAGGACGCGTACACAGCCAGCAAGGGCGGCGTGCTCTCGCTCACGCGCTCGCTCGCTGTTCAGTACGGACGCCAGGGAGTTCGCGCCAACGCGATCTGCCCAGGCCCAATCCTCACGCCGATGCTTGAGTCGCTCTTTCCGAGCGAGGAAGAGCGGCTGAAGCGCCTGAACCGGATACCGCTCGGGCGTTTCGGCAGGACGGAAGACATCGTCTACGCAGGCATCTACCTCTCATCCGACGAGTCTTCGTGGACAACAGGCACGACTTTCGTGATCGACGGCGGGATCACCGTCAATTATTTCTGACGCTTCAGGAAGCCGTTACCGCTGCCCCGAGACGCTGTTGCACCCATTCACCGATGCGGTCGATCGCTTGCTGGCCTTCGGGGAGCATGGCCGCGAAGAAGTGCCAGACGTGGATCATCTCCGGCCAGACCTCAAGAGTTACGTCCACGCCGGCGGCCTCTGCCCGCTCCGCCAGGCGCTGCGAGTCGTCCAATAGGACCTCGTTCTCTCCCACCTGGATAAGGAGAGGCGGAAGGCCCGAGAGGTCAGCGTAGATGGGAGAGACGAGCGGGGCAGTCGGGTCGGCGTCGCCCAGGTAGGCGTCCCGCACGCGCGTGATGCCTTCAATGGTGATCATCGGGTCGGCCTCTGCTTTCGAGACGAGCGACTCGCCCGTAAGAGCGAGGTCCGTCCACGGCGAGATGCATACGGCAGCCCCGGGCAGCGGCTTACCGTCCTCCTTTAAAGCCACGAGAGTCGCTGCTGTCAGTCCGCCCCCGGCAGAATCGCCGCCGATGACAATCTGCGCGGGATCGACGCCGGTCGAAAGCAGCCAGAGATAACCCGCGACGGCGTCTTCTACGGCTGCCGGAAATGGGTCCTCTGGAGCGAGCCGGTAATCGATGGCAAGCACCCGAGCACGCGAGGCGGCGGATATCCGCCCGAGAAGACCACGATGCGTATTTACTGAGCCGCTGCAGTAGCCGCCTCCGTGCAGCCAGTAGATCGTTTGCTCGTCGCCCACTCGCTGCGCGGCGATCCATTCCGAGGGTATCCCACCGGCGTCAACGGGGGTCGACTTGACGTTCTCCGGTAATGGGAAAGCAGCCGTCATCTGTTCGAACAGCGCGCGGGATTTGGGGAAGCTGATGTCAGCCGGCGCTTGCTCTTGACGGGCTCGCAGCAACTCAGTGATCGTCTTGAGTTCCGGGCTTGCCATGGGCTCTCTCCTTTCGTGCCGCCTACTATACGCGATCGGGATCAACGAACGGCGCTTAGGCCGATGCAGCCACATCCATTTCGGCTACCCCGAGCGCCTCTGTTATCTGCTCTCGGTCTTGGGGATGCTTCTCAGCGAAGGCCCAGAGAAGGCCGAAGCAGCCGGAGACCATCATGTCGCCGTGGGGAACCGCGAAGTACGGGGCCAGCCGGCTGCCTCGCAGCTTTCGGCGCTGCGGGCCCGTAACGGCGATTATCGGCCGCTCAGATTTCCGATTGCGATTTTCGCGTGCCGTCCCGTCGGCGTAGTAGGCGCCATGACCCTTCGAGCCAAAGATTTCTTCGTGCGCTAGTGTTCCTGCGAGCAGCCGCTCGGTAAAGTCCTCGATCTGCTCGCTGGTCACTTCCCCTGTGTGGTGTTCGTACAGAGACAGAACTCGCGTCCCCTGTAGGTGGAAGGCCAGGGCGTGCATGTTTCCAAGATTGAGTACGAGCTGTTCCTCGCCCTGGGCGACGAGGTGTCGAGGAATACCAACGGCGCGTCCACGTCGACCGAGTCGAGCAGCGTCCGGGCGCGTGTCAGGTAGGCCGGCAGTTCACCGCGCAGGAAAGCAAACGCGCGTAGGTCGTTCTGAGCTTCGACGACTCTTCGTAGATGGTCGAAGCGGAAGAGCCGGTCAGAGTAGCCGGGCGGCGCGGCGCCGTGATCCAGGCAACCGAGGGCAATCCCGTCGAATAGGGCGCTCACGTCGAATGCCGAGAGCGCTGACCGGATGGCATTCAGGTCAAGGTCACGCAGCTCGACCTTCTCCGCGTCAAGAGACTGGGCCTCGTCCGCATAGACTAGTTTCACGCCCATTCGCTCGACGTTCTCAAGGTCATCGTCGAATGTGGTCGCGGCCTCCGCTGTAGCGAATGCCCGGCCGCCTGCGCGCAGGTGGTCTTCGAGGGCCCAGTGACACGGCCCGCCGCCGGCGGTTACGCCGGTGAGGAAGACCGGCCGCCCGCCTTCTGTTGCCCGGCGGATGCGCCCGGCCGCAATCTGCGTGGGGGACGGCATGATCAGTTGAAGGGCATTCTCGATCGGTTGACCGGAGTCGAAGAGGAGAATATCCTGCGTGCCCGTTCCCACGTCGATCGCGAGGATGCGCATGGTAGGCCCATGATAGCACCGCATCCTGGGCCTCGGTCTAAACGAAATCGTTACCCACATGTGCGAATCAGAGAGCCCATAACGGCGTTAAGTAATATGGCTCAACTCAACCGGGCTGTAAGGAGGTTTGTGTATGAGTCGAGCACTTGTAATAGCGGCCGCCGCTGTACTAACGCCGGTCGCCGTGGCGCTCGCCATCACTAATAGCGACTGGTTCTCCAGTAATTCGGCCTCGGCGGCGTTGCTGGCCAGCGACGTGCGGCCCGCGCACCCGACTGTTGGTACCGATGCGAGCGAGGCGGAGCTCGGGGTAGCCGGAGGCCCCCTCGATTGCCCGCCCGTCGGCGCCGGCCCGGAGGACTCGGAGCAGCTGTTCCAGCGCCAGGGGGACAAATTCTGGGTTACGGGCACCCTCTCGAGCTTCGACGGCGCGACCGCCGTTGTCGCCGGCCCGAGCGGCGACGTTTCCGCGAAACTGGCGTCCAATTTCAACCTGGCCGGCGATCTCTCTCCGGGGTCAGCTGTGGAGATGGCCGGAACGGTCGCCGGCGACGGAAGCATGACTGCCAGCGAGATCCGCGCGGTCTGCGCCGGCGCGGGCGTTATCGACTGTGCCAGTGGGGAAGACCCGCGATTCCAGCTGCGGATCGAGGGCGATACGTTCGAAGTGACCGGGCGGCTCGACAGCATTAGCAACGAACTGATCCGCGTTCAAGGCCCGGGGTTATTGGTGGAGATATCGCGGGACGCGGGCACTCAGGTCGAAGGTGGTCTGAGGTCCGGCGACCCGGTACGAGTCGAAGGTACCGTTCGCGACGCTCAGCAGCTGCACGCATTGGCGGTCGCCTTGCGCTGCGAAGAAGCGCTAACGCCGTCACCCGCACCCGCCGCCCCACAGACCCAACAGGCGAACCAAGCGCAGGTGAACGAGGACTGCAAGCGCGGCTCGAACGGACGCGCCGCGGCACGCCTGAAAGTCCGGGATGGAGAGGCGGAGGCCAAGCGAGTGGCCGTCCTTTCCCGCGATGGCGGAGACCTGACCGTGCAGTCCCCGTCCGGTCCGCTATCGGTCCACGTAGACGACAAAACAGACATCGAAGGCGATCTGGCATCCGCTCAGGAAATCCATATTCAGGGCCGTCTCCAAGGAAACGAATCCATTCTCGCCGAAGAAATCGATGTCCTGTGCACGAAGAGCCAGGGCGAAAACGACCAGAGTGGCGAAGACGAACGTGACCGGGACAAACACGGCCAGGGCGACAAGGAACAGGAGGGCGAGGGCTAGCGCTCGATTTCAATCTGCCTGAGTTCTGTACCAAGCGGCGCGCATAGCGCCCGCCGCTATCTTTTCCCTGTCCCTTCCGGCCCGCGAGGTGAATGCTAGGTTGACGCTTGGTGAAGGAGATTTCACTAACCTTAGGTTACCCTGGCCAGACTACAAGCGTCATAAATGGTAAAGGCAGGCATGACGTGCGGGTTTCTTTCTGATGAAATGGGTGCCCTGGGCCGCAAACGCGCTTGCCCATCCATCGCTCCTGCCCATTGCTCTGGCTACGTTCGTATCGGTCGCAGGGCCCGGTGGCATCGCCGAATTCGGCCGCAACATGCCTTCGGGCGCTATCGTCGCAGTGGCCCCGGAAAACCCACTGGTTCTCGCGAACGAACCCTCACCCGCGCTGTTGGTGCGGGCCGTTCACGAGCAGACGCCTGCTTCGGTCGGTCCGGTCGTCGACGCTGGAGCGCCGCCGCCGGCAGAAACTGATAAGGTAATCGCCCCCTCGAACGAAGTATCGGGCACAAACGAAACACCGATTGCGAGCGACGACCACGGGCAGACCGTAGCAACTGCCGAACCGGTCGTGGCGCCGACTGCTATTGGGCAGCCGCCCGCTGGTGCCAACACGCCAGAGCAGCCTGCCGACGACCCAGCGGACAACGGTGGGGGTGGTGACGGGAACACGGGCGATGACGTGGATCAGCCGGTCGATAATGATCCGCCCAGTGGCCCACCGGACGGCAACGGCGGAGCCGGTGAAGAGCCCTCCGATGCCGATAGCGGCGAGCAGCCTTCCGACGGGGCAAGCGAAGGCGATACGACCCGCGATCCCGGCGAAGGGACATGTGACGTTCCGGGCAACGGGCACGACAAGCACGATGTCGAGCCCGGCCACGACAAGAACAACGATGGCATAGACGACCGCTGCCAGCCGGATGAAGGCGACAACGAGGACCTGGTAGATGGTGAGTGTGACGTTCCGGGCAATGGGCACGACAAGCACTCCGTCGAGCCGGGACACGACAAGGACGGAGACGGCGTTGACGATCGCTGCCAGCCGGGAGAAGGGGACAGTTCGGGCCCAGCCGAGGGTGGTTGTGATCCGACACAGGAAAACGGCCACGCCAACGACCGCGCCGGCGATAATTGCGAGAATGATGATGGTAACGGCAGTACGGGCGGCGGCAATGAGGGAAACAATGGCAAGAAGGATGATCGCTGAGCTGAGGAAGCGGGAGGAAGCTTGGGCGGCGGTGGGATTCCCACTGCCGCACGTCTATTTGGCCTCGGCTTTCTCTCGCGCCATCACCGTATGCCCGCCCATATATGGCCGGAGGACCTCCGGCACCAGCACTGAGCCGTCTCGCTGCTGGTAGTTCTCGAGGACGGCGATCAGGACGCGCGGAATGGCGAGCCCGGAACCGTTTAGCGTGTGGGGGTGTTCCAGACGCCCGCCCTTTTCACGGCGGAAGCGTATGTTGGCGCGCCGGGCCTGAAAGTCCGTGCAATTTGAGCATGAAGAGACCTCGAGCCACTCGCCGCTTCCCGGTGCCCACAGTTCGAGGTCGAACGCTTTCGCTGCGGTGAAGCCGAGGTCTCCCGCGCAAATCTGAACTACCCGCGTGGCGATGCCGAGCGCTTGGCACAACGCCTCAGCATCCGCCACGATGGTCTCCAGCGCTTCATCCGACTGCTCCGCTTCGACGAACTTGTAGATCTCCACCTTGTCGAACTGCCGGACCCGCTTCATGCCGCGGACGTCCCGCCCCGCCGATGCTTTCTCTCGCCGGAAGCAAGGGCTATACGCCACATAATTCAGGGGAAGGACCGAAGCGTCCAGCACCTCATCGCGGTGCAGATTGGTGAGTGCCACCTCTGCAGTGGGCAGTAGCCAGTAATCCTCTTCGGCATCGTGAAAGATGTTCTCGCGGAACTTTGGCAGCCATCCTCCGGCCCAGAAGTTCTCCTCGCGCAGCATCGCCGGAGGGTAGATCTCGAGGTACCCGTTCGCGATGTGGTGGTCGAGCATCCAGGCGATCAGCGCGCGTGCTAAACGGGCGCCTGCCCCTTTCAGAACGATGAAGCGCCCGCCCGAGAGCTTGGTTCCCCGCTCGAAGTCGATGATGTCTAGCGCTTCGCCGATCTCCCAGTGCGGCTTGGGCTGGAAATCGAATGAGACGGGCTCGCCGGACTGCCGGACGACCACGTTCCCGCTTTCGTCTGGGCCGTCAGGAACATCTTCCGCTGGTATGTTCGGGATCTCGAGCAGCAGTTCCCGGAGCCGCGTTTCCAGCTCGCGGACGCGGGCCTCCAGGGCTTGCAGACGCTCGCCCAAAAACGAGGACCGGGCAACGAGGTCTGTGCGGCGGTGTTCCGCGTGCTTTGCGTCCTTCGTCCCGGCCGTCTTTGCCAGCCGCGATAGCTCGCCGATCTCTTTGGAGATCGTGTTTCGCTCGGCCCGCAGCGACTCGACTTCCGCCAGCACTCGGCGCCATTCAGCATCGACCGCAAGCGCCTCTTCCAGCGGGGCCTCTGTATGGCGGCGGGCGAGCGCGCGGCGCACGTCATCCGGGTGCTCCCGAAGCAGCTGGATACTTAGCATGCGATACGCGTTTGTCTCATGCGCCCCAAGGCTTCGGACTTATTTCTTCGATCTGCCGCGCCACTTCGATGGCAATCAACGCCAGCTCGCGGACGTCATCCGGCACGCGGGCAGAGACGCCGCAGCCCGCGACGTCGAGCGCCTCGGCGCCTTTCAACTCGTCCTCGCTTACCCAGCGGAGAGTCTGATCTGCGGCGACTGTGCCCTCGCTCCTGCCGACCGGGCGGCAGAAATAGATCATGTCGATGTGCTTGTGTGGCTCCGCCGGACCCGGAATGTCTTCGATGAGAATCGTGTAGGGAGCCGGAACTTGCTCGGGGTACGCGAACGCGGCGGTGGGCTGGACCGGAATCACCTCGGCGAGGAGACCCGTCTCCTCCGCTACCTCGCGGAGGACTGGAAGTGCCGCATCATCCGGGCTCGCCTGAGTCTAGCTCAGCAACGAGATTGCGCATCACGGAGTCGAGTCTCAGCACGAGCGGAGTCACGTCTCTTTCGAAGCCGGCCCGCAGCTCGGGCCAGCGATCGATCGCATCCAAGACCGCAAGTTCGTCCTCGTCCGTTAGCCGGCCGCGTAGGTCGGCGCGCGTCTCCGGATACGAACGGCCGAGCAACAGCTCTCGCGCCTTCAGGGCGAGGACGGCCAGTTTGGCCTGGTAGTACATCCAGCGCGGATTTCGAACGCGAAGGAACTCCGCCGCAAGCCCCAGATGGACCTTTCGTGTGCCGTGTACAAGAAGGTACCGGCATTCGTGGTGGATATTGGTGGCGAGGAGCCGGATGTCCTCGGCGAGTCCCTTGGGCGAAAGCTGGGGCGCCTCGAATTCGCCATACAGCGGCACCAGCCCGAACTGGAACTGCACCCGGCCCGTGACCGGATATTGTCGCAGCTCCCGTTCTGACTTGATATATGTGGACCAGCCCGATCGATCAGCGAATAGGCCCTGTATAGCGAGAATCAGATCGTCGTTTACCTGCCGGAGCACGATGATCAGGTCGTGGTCGCTTTCCGCTGTCTGCTCGCCGCGCGCCCAGGAACCATGCCAGAGAAGCGCGGCCAGATTATCTCCGAGCGCGGCAATCAGGTGATCGGCAACCTCCCGTACTTCATCGGGCAGTGGGTGTCGTTGAGATCCTTGATCTCCCACCACCATATCCGCACCGTTTCGAACTTTGCCGGTCCCCGTGCTCAGCGGACCGCCCCCTCAAGTACGGACAAATCGAAATCTGCGTAATTGTCGATCACCATGTCGGCCTGCGGTAAAGGAGGCAGCGCCGTCGAACCCGCGCGTACCTGCACTGCAAACATGCCCGCTGCTTTCGCCGACGCGATGCCTGAAGGGGTGTCTTCGAACGCAAGGCACTCACCGGGAGGCACTCCCAGCCGCTCTGCGGCCGTGACGTAGAGGTCGGGCGCGGGTTTCGATTGCTCGACCTCGCTTGCGGTAACCGTGGTAGCGAAAGCGCCGTTCAGGCCTAGGCCACCCAGGGTCGTGTCGACCCACTGCCGCAGCGACGCCGAGGCAAGCCCGATCGGGATACCTCGCGCCTTCAGTTGCCTCAGAAGGTCCGACACTCCGGGTAAGGGCTCTCGCGGCTGTTTCATGAGCTCCAGCACGGCGTCGTCATAGGAGCGGTAGAAGACCGCTGGCGATTCCGTCAGCGAGAAGCGTTTTAACACCCAGTCCCAAGCGGCCTCGACCGACAGTCCAATGATCTGGGAGTAGTCCGACTCCGTAACTGTATGACCGTATGGCGCCAGCACAACGTTGAACGCCTCGTGGTACAGCGGCTCGCCGTCCCAGATCACCCCATCGAGGTCGAAGATGACAGCGCGGTAACGGCCGGTCATGAGCTCGCCTTAACGCAGTCGAACAAGATGAAGTTCGCAATGCGAAGATACCCCCGCCAGAAGTCGAGTTTCTCGACCAGCTCCGGCTCGGGCGTAGGCTCGTGGATGTCGCGGATCAGAAAACGGGCGGCGCGGAGGGCGTGCGCGTAATCGCTGAGGGGGCGATGGTAGTTGATAAGCTCTGCGGGCGCAGTCGGCCACATTCGGAAGCGGATCTCAGAAGCGGGGAAATAGTTGTCTACCCTGAAGTAGAGCCGGTCGCCGTCGCGGAAGCTGTTCGGGACGCTAGTTTCCCAACCCGAACTCGGTGTGAAGAAGCATGGGTGGCTGATCGAGAAAATGAACCTCCCACCCCGCCTGAGCACACGCGCTAACTCTCGTAGGGCCGACTGGTAGTCCTGCACGTCAAACAGGGAGAGGTAGGCGACCGCGATGTCAAATTCGCCCGACGGCAGAAGCGACAGGTCGGCCATGTCCGCCACGTGATAATCGATGCCGAGCGGGTCATTCTCCTCTGCCCCACGAGCAAGCTCAATCATCCGTGAGGATAAATCGATGGCGGTTACGCGCGCGCCGCGCTCAGCCATCATGCGCGCGAACCTGCCCTCACCGCAGCCGGCGTCTAGGACGCGGAGACCCCCAACCTCGCCCAGGGCGCCGAGTGTCGCTGTGTCCAACAGGTAGACTCGGTTGTGGTCGCTGCCGGTCCGGACGCGCTCTGCCCAGCCCTCCGCAATCGCCTCCCACGCCTGCGCAGCTTCGTCGCGGCTCACGCTTCTCCCCTCTCGCGCAGCGCTGGAAACAGTATCACCTCTCGAATCGAGGAGCTTCCAGTGAGGGCCATGACCAGGCGGTCGATGCCGATGCCAAGGCCGGCCGCGGGCGGCATCCCGTGCTCCAGAGCAATAAGGAAGTCCTCATCTGCCGTCTCTGCCTCGTCGTCTCCCGCCGCCCTCAGGCGCGATTGCTCGAGCAAGCGTTCGCGCTGGTCGATCGGGTCGTTCAGTTCGCTGTATGCATTGGCGACTTCCCGTCCCCCAATGAAGAGTTCGAACCGCTCCACGAGATGCGGGCTCTCGGTCTTACGCTTGGCCAAAGGAGAAAGTTCTACTGGATAGTCGATCAAGAAGGTCGGCTGCAGGAGGTGCGGCTCGACATGTCGGGTTAGCAGCTCATCGATAATCTTGGCGCGGCCCCATGACGGCTCGACGGGTACGCCCGTTTCAGCGGCGGCTCGACGTAGCTCCTCAAGGTCAGAATAAGCATCGAAGTCAACCCCGCTCCGTTCCCGGATGGCATCCCGTAGAGGTATCCGGCTCCACGGTGGAGAGAAGTTTATCTCGCTCTCGCCGGCCGTCACCAAAGTGCTTCCCAGCACCTCGCCCGCGAGGGTGGAAATCATCTCCTCGACCATCTCCATCAAGACCGTGTAGTCCGCGTAAGCCTCGTATGATTCCAGCATGGTGAACTCTGGGTTGTACTTGGTGGATACACCCTCGTTGCGGAAGATGCGCCCTATCTCGTAGACCTTGTCGAAGCCGCCGATCACCAGCCGTTTGAGATGGAGTTCAAGCGCTATCCTGAGGAACTGCTGGCGCTCAAGGGCGTTGTGATAGGTGACGAAAGGTCGGGCAGCAGCGCCCCCCGCGTTACTTTGAAGAATCGGTGTCTCCACTTCGAGGTAGCCTCGTGAGTCCATGAACCGCCTGATTTGCTGGATGATTCTTGATCGCGTTACGAATGTCTCCCTAACCTCGGGGTTCGCCATCAGATCAAGGTAGCGCTGTCGGTAGCGCACCTCGACGTCCTGCAGCCCGTGCCACTTCTCCGGCGGCGGGCGGAGTGCCTTGGCCAGCATCGTGAAGCTTTCCGCTTCGATCGTCGGCTCTCCTGTCTTCGTCCGAAAGAGCGCGCCCTGTACCCCTACGAAGTCACCCAGGTCAACTGTGTGCAGCAGGCGCTCGTAGGACTCAACGCCGATGCTCTCTTGCTTGAAATAACCCTGAATACGCCCGGACCCATCTCTTAGGTCCATAAACGAAGCTCGCCCCATTTGCCTAATAGCCGTCACGCGCCCCGCCACAGAGACGACGTCGTGGCCGTCAGGGGAGCGATCGAGGAGTTCGACGGCCTCTTTCGTGGTGTGGGTACGCGCGGCACGAGCCGGATAAGGGTCGATTCCCTTCGAGCGGATCCTCTCCAGCTTCTGGCGGCGCAAGGCTATGATTTCATCTTCGCCCATAACAAGAAAAAGGCGGGGCGGCCTCCGCCCCGCCTGATTGTAGTCCCCGTCCCTTTCGCGTCGCTAGTTAATCTCGACGACCGTCCAGCGAAGGACGCCCGCGGGCGCGTTCACTTGAGCCTCATCGCCCACGCCTTTGCCAAGGAGGGCATTACCTACGGGCGATTCGTTGCTGACGCGCCCTGCCTTGGGGTCAGCCTCCGCCGAGCCGACGATAGTGTAGTGATCGCGCTCGCCCTTATGGTTGAGGATCGTCACGCACGGTCAGCAGCTGATCAAGCTCCTTCTGAAGCTTGTCCAGGCCCTGTTTGGTGAGCGGGACCGGTTTGCTTGCCATGGTGTCATCAGTTTCCTTCGTCTTGGTGAAAAAAAGGACTGAAGGCTACGCCCTCAGTCATACGTGGCGACTTTCCTCCGATGAATTATATTAGACCTTCCGTTGCTTGTAAATAGCGCTGGCAAGGCCGCTGTTTCCCGACACATGACGTGTGTTAAACTGACCGCTGACCTCGGTCGGGCGCACGCCGGCATTCGGCGCATCGCCGCACACGATGAAGGTGGTTCACCCTTAACCTATGCGACGCCCCCCGCCCCGCGAGCAACCGCCCGCTAGGCGGTTCCGACGCGATCTGCCTCGACCGGAGGGGCCATTCGACAGACTGCTCCGACGCAGGCCTGAACGAGATCCAGCTCCGATCATAATCGGTGGGACCATCGCCTTCCTGGCGATCGTCATTCTTCTCGTCGTAGGTGTATCGACCTTGCTCGGGGGTGGCAGCAGTAATGGGTCGAGCAGCGGCCAAGACGGCCGAGAAATCGATTTCGGCGGTGTCAGTGGGCGGCTCACTTCGCAGATACCGAACCTCCCTCCAGGTCTTCAGCAAGTGAGTGATTACGTGGAATTCAATTTGGACAAGGATGTGCCTCCCATTTCAGGATTCGCTCTTCCCCTTCGGGAGAAGATCGAGGACCCTGCAGGCTTGGGTTTCTACACGTTTGTGGAGAGCCGTTGGCAACGCCTGACCGACGTTAAGGTGGTCCGGAGCGGCAGGGCCGAAGGCGAGTTCAACAGCATCCCCGCTAACCTGGTCGTTCTAAGGGTCGCGGCTCAACCCTATCAGGTCGTAGGCTCACTCCCGCCGGGTGGCAGTCTGCACAGTGAGGCCCAGGTAACGATCATCAGCCCGCGCGATTATTCTCCGACTCAGGACGGATCGGTTCAGGGGACGCCCACAACGGTACCACCCGAAAGAACGTACCTGTTGATTCCAACGATAGTTGGCAGCGGAGAAGATACAGCAAAAACTGTGAACGGCATCCTGGCGGACGAAAATCGACGCAAAGCGCACGTGGACGCGATAGTCAAGCTTGTAACGGACACCAAGCTGGATGGCATTGATCTAGAGTACTCGTCTGTTGACGTCGAACTGCAAGGGGAGTTCACCGAATTTGTTACGTCGCTCGCGGACAGATTGGGTGATAAACGCCTCAGCCTGACTTTGCCTCCACCCACGAATCAGCGCCAGGCGTACGACTGGAAGGCTATTGGCAAGGTGGCGGACATGATCAAGATCCTGCCGATTGCCGATCCGGTCTCGTATTGGGAGACAATGCCGCGGGCGATAAGCCAGGTAGTCGAAGACGTCGACCCCAGCAAGGTGATGCTGGTACTCAGTCCGTACAGCATCGAGGGTGTTGGAGACGTAACGCGGCCGATCGGCTACCTACAGGCTATGGTTCTCGCCGCCGAAGCTGCAGTACGCGAGCCGGCGAATCCAAATGACATAAAGCCCGGGGCTACAGTCAAGCTTGTGGCCAAGAATCTTGATCAGGCCGAAGGCGCATCGCCGCTTCGCTGGGACAATGACGCCGCGGCGGTGCGCTTTGACCTTGGTGGCACGGAGCGCAAAAGAATCATAATCGAAAACTCATTCAGCGTTGGCTTCAAGCTGGAGCTCGTTCAGGCCTACCGCCTCGCAGGTCTTGCCCTGTCCGATGCTTCCGGCCAGTCGGATGTGGCGAACCTCTGGCCCAGCATAAAAGAATTCATGCGCTCTGCTACGCTCACCATCAGGCGCCCAAACGAGACCTCTCTCCTTCCCGTCTGGCAGGCACCCGATGGGGGGGATTTCGGCGCTGGTGCCGGCACGACTGCTACCTGGACTGCGCCGAAGGAAGGCCCGCACAATCTGGTTCTCGTGGTGAGCGACGGCGAAAAGCGTTTCGGCCGCAAGACGCTGATTGACGTTAAGAAGGGCAACCCGGCCTCGCCGACTCCGCTTATTACCTTCGCGCCGGTGACTCCCGCCCCAACCCCCACTCCCTCGGCGGTAGCAACGGTTACTCCTACGCCGAAGCCCACCTTACCGACACAAATGGGAGTCCGCGCGGACGGGGATGACGCGGGGAAAGATGCCACCAACGATGAAAAAACATCACCTGGGTCGACTATTACCTACTACGTGATCATCGATAACGACAGCAATCTTAAAGTGACAGTCACGTCGCTGGTCGACAGCGTATACGGCAACATTCTCGACTGTAAGACCGCAGGCGGCGCCGCCTCAGTGGTCGGCATCGTGCTCGACGAGGATGATGGTGATGGCGGCGACGTGAGGAACGTCGATCCCAATGGACCGGACGCGGTGCTGTGTACTTACGAGCGCCCAGCGCCCGCGACGCCTGGCATCGAAGTAAAAAATGTAGTGACAGTGACTGTGCAGAGCCCCGACGGGCAAACCGGCGTGGACGTTGACGATAACACGAAAGTCACGACGACATCTTGACGTGGCGCCGCGGAACTCATGCGCGTGATCGCCGGCCGCGCTCGGGGGCGGCGCTTGGTTGCGCCGCGCCGGTCGAGGCGCCGCGGCGATTCGCTCGTCCGCCCCACTTCCGATTTAGTGCGTGGCGCTATCTTCTCCTCGTTGGCCTCACTTCAGGCTGAGATGTCGCGCGTGCTGGACCTCTACGCCGGCAGCGGGGCCCTGGGAATCGAGGCGATCAGTCGTGGCGCCGAATGGTGCGACTTCGTCGAACAAGACCGTGCCACTTGCGAGACGATCCGGCAGAACCTGCGTCTCACGCGCTTCGAAAACCAGGCTCGGGTCTACCCAATTTCCGCAGCGCGCGCACTCAAGGAGCTCAGTGGCCCATACGGTCTCGTGCTGGCCGATCCACCGTATGAGGACAAGACCGCGATTAGGGTACTAGAATCGCTGTCCGGAAAGGGCCTCGCTCAGCCGGGCCAAACCGTACTGGTTCTTGAATACAGCTCTCGAAACGAGACGCCGAGCGAGATCAGCGGGTTGGCTCTAATAAACTCGCGACGGCACGGCGACAGCGCAATATCGATCTACCGCTAGGAGGCAATGCTTGCTAATAGCCATCTATCCCGGCAGATTCGACCCCGTGACTAATGGCCACGTCGATATCGCGCAGAGAACCTCCACGCTTTTCGAGCGTCTTGTCATCGCCGTATACGATATGAACGAAGACAAGTGCTTATTTAGCACCGACGACCGAGTCAGTCTCTTCCGGGATGCGGTCAGGCACCTTCGCAACGTCGAGGTAAAGGCTTTCTCGGGTCTTGTTGTCGATTTCGCTCGGCGGGAGCAAGCGAAGGTACTGGTGCGCGGGATCCGTGCTGTCACTGACTTCGAAGCCGAGCTGGACATGGCACTCATGAACAAGAAGATGGCGCCCGAGATTGAGTCTGTATACATGATGGCCAGCCTAGAACATTTATACGTCAGCGGCCATCGCATTCGTGAGGTAGCTAGCTTGGGCTATGACGTCGGGGAACTGGTACCACCACATGTTGGCAAGGCCCTCGAAAAGAAATTTGCGAAACAATGAACGAAGAGCCGGAGCCCGCCCCTTAGGTTATTGCTGTTGGATATTTTGCATTTAATTGACCGGCTGGAAGAGATGGCCTCAGAGGCGCGACGGTTGCCCGTCGGCGGGGGCCTTGTTATCTCCCGACAGCGCCTGCTCGACGTAATTGATCGAATGCGGGTCGCGGTCCCCCGCGAAGTGTACGATGCACGCGATGTGCTCCAGCGCCGGGAGCAGCTGCTAGAAGCCGCGCAGCAGGAAGTTGCTCACTTAGTTGAAGAGTCGAAGACGGAAATTGAGAAGCGGCTTGAGCAAACCGAGGTCGTGAAGGTGGCGGAAGAGCGTGCCCGAGAGGTCCTCGCCCAAGCGCAAACGCGAGCCCAGGACCTACTGAGGAGCGCCGAAGAGCAGGCGCGCGGCCGCCTTGATGACGCGCAGCAGTCAAGCCGCTCTCAAATGCGGGAGGCGGATGTTTACGCGCTGCAGACTTTGAAGCGTCTCGAGCAAGAGTTGGATGGCTTCATGACAACCGTTCGTAGGGGTATAAATGCGCTCGAGCAACGCGCTGCGGAGCGCCCCGGCTAGAGCGGCGAGAGCTGGTCATCTCTCTTGCGGGAGATCCATGCTGCTATGCCGATACCTCCACCGCAGATGGCGAAGACTAGGGCGAAGACAAGCAGCTTCCGAAAAGCCATACCGGATGCACTCTGGGCTTTCTCCGCTGCCTGATTCGCGTGATTTAGCGCTGCTTGGAAATCGCCCCTCGTGAATGCTTCCGAGGCGTGGGTCAAGTCATTGTGGGGATCGGCCCCTATCAATCCGAGTCGCTTCCAGAGATCGCGCCTGGCTTCTACCTGCTCGCGCGACGACGCATAGGCATCTATCGCCCGGTCAGCGTCCGCGAGCATTCGGCGTCCCTTGTCAAACTCCCAATTATGAATCGAATCACTGATTACGGACGGGACTGAAAGGCCCCGGTCTTCTGCGTCACGCGTCAAGTCAGTCAGGGCTTGTTTTAGTCCTTCATAGCGGGCGAGCTCGGATTCTGCCTCGTCAGTTGCGGCCATTGCGTTGTCGAAGCGCCAAGCGTCGATATTCGCCTGTATCTGGTCAGGCAGATCGTGAGACAAGGATTTGTCTGCCGCTCGCCCGAGTAGTTCCTGCAAACGCCGTTGCGCTTCGACTCGCTTGGTCAAGACCGGCCCGATGGACGGTGGGAATATCCATTCGGCGAAGAGATTGTCCACTCGCTTCCCACCAATCTTCTCGACAAGGTCTAAATAGCGCTTGCTATCGGCGGGCTTTTCCGAGGCCGCTAGGGCCGCGTTTACCTGCCGGAGCACTCCATCTCCAACTTCGGCTTGAAGAAGATGGAGAAAGCGCAGAGACCGATCATAGCCAGCGTTTTCAACGTTCAGTGCCGATTCATTCGCGCCGATGAGCGACGATACGTCGCCCCATTCGTCCAGCCGCAGATCCGTGGCGGCAGGCTCCTTCTCGGGAGGCTGGCTCTGCACGAGGCCCGCAGGTAATGCGCCTGCGGCTTCTTCAGCGATGAGCTGGGCGAAACCTTCAGAAAGCCATCGTTTTCCGTAGATACCAGACCAAAGATGCGCCAGCTCGTGTAGGACCGTGATGTCGTCCGCGGCCGGTGAAACAATCACGCTGCAGTTGCGGGGTTGACCACACGATGTTATCCCTTCATACCCCAGGACCGCGCGCTGTCCTCCCTGGGCAATTCTCACGGTCGAAGGTCCTGGGTATGGAAACCCATAGAGATCCTGAATCAGCGGAAGCCCTGTGGCTACCAGGTCCTTCAGGTGTTGCGCTATCCCACCTTCTCCCTGGAAGTAGCTCATTGTTACAGAGACGTTTTTCGGCCCCATCGGCACGTCGAAGCCAAAGCTTGCGGTTGCGTCCGGCCGGCTTACTTCGAGTATCGCTGCGAGGAATGCCGCGTCGGCGCCAGAGCAGGTGAAGGTCGTCCCATTTTGAGTGCATTGACCAGCTTCAAGGATTACGTTCCAGCCATTGGGAGCGGGCGACGATACGGTCACCGTGGATTCGTCGCCGCCTGCGATCACCGGCAAATAAACGTATGACGGAGTAACAAGCAATGATGGCGCCCGAACGTTAGCGAGTTCATAGCTGAGGGTAAAGCTGTAACTCTCGCCGTAAAATACGGCCTGATTGAACGAAACATATGCCGAAACGGTCGGGCTCCGACCCGGCTCGCCTAGACTGACAGCTAGCGGTTCACCCGAGGAGGACGTTGCCGAGACCGCAGAGGCGCCGCGCAATACCGGTATGGTGAGGTTTTCGTAGAAGAACACCGTGCCTTCGCCGTCGGCGGTTGTCTGCGGATCGTTGTTCTCGAACAAGACATCCCACACGACGCGCACCGGCCCTTGCCCGGGCCGCACGTCATATGAAACGTGCGATTTAATGTGTACAGGGTCCTCCGCTGCGGCTGGGCTCGGGGCCCTCGAAGCGAGCACTAACGCGAGGGCCGCTGCGGGGAGTCCCAACCAGCGCCAGGTTCCCATCTCAATCGGCCGCAGGCGTCGCCTCCTCGTGCGGTCCGTCCGTTTCCTCGGACGGAAACGCAGAATCTAGCTTCTCGAGGGCCGCATTGAGACCTTGCTTCTGGTATCCGCGCCAGAACAGTAATCCCAACAGCCAGCCCTTAATCCCGTGGGTGGAGGCTCTTGCCATAAGGTCTACCCGCGTCGCCTCACCCTCCGGCTGTAGGCGAAAGGCCTGGGATTCGAGCGTAATCCCGTATCGCTCACTCTCATCACGAACCGGAGTGAATTCGATATATTCAGGAACTACCCAGGCTGTGATTAGGAACTCGAACGCCTCGCCCTCATCAGTGCAGGCTCTAAACTGGGTTTCCGGGCCGTGCGTCTGCTTCGATACAAATTCAATGCTTGACCATGCGGAGTTCCATCGCCGCGCATTGGCTATGTCCGAAAGAAGCGCCCAAATGTCCTCGCGCGGCGCCTTTATCACCCGTGAGGCGGACGTCGAGGGCATCGCTAGCGGTATCCTCCGTAAATTGAGTGCCCGGCACGCAGCCAGAAGCAGTCCACCAACGCGAACCCGGCCTCCTCGAGCCATTTAAGCTGCTCGAAGACGGGGTAAGGCATCTCCCCGTCCTTCTTGTCCACGAGCCAAGTCGGGCGCCAGCCCTCTTTAGTGGCTCTTTCATAGCCGTTGAGAGAACCCACGACCGCCAAAGATTGATCGCGCGCTAGTTCGTCCCATTGCGTGGCGAATGATCGCCGCACGGATTGGGACGACGTAGCGATGATGTCGGCGATCAGAAGCGCCCCGCCGCCCTCGAGCTTCTCGGCCAGTTCCCGACACAGGCGCCGCTTGCGCTCGGCTTCAAGGTGATGAAGGGCCATCGAGGAGAGCACACAGCGCACCGGCGAAGGCAGCCCATCAATCCAATCATCCGCATCAAGATTGAACGCCAGCACCCGTGCTCGATCGCCGAAGTGCGCGAGCCTCGAGGCCGCGTTTGTGCGCATCAGCTCCGACCCATCCAGTGCGACCACATGTGAGCGGGGAAAGCGGCTCAGGATCGCCTCGCAAAGGAGACCCTCGCCGGCGCACAGATCAGCCACCGTGAATGCTTCTTCCGGCGCGGCTGGGATGAGATCGAGTAACGCGCGCGTTTGCTCTGCGCGCGCCGGGACCGCGATTTCCGCCAGATCTAGGAAATCACGGGAGTCCGTCTCGGTCCAGACGGGCTGCTCCGTCATCGCGTAACAGTTTACCCGACGGATTACGCGACTTGAGCGGAGTCACCTTACGGAGTCATTACGGATTCGCCGGAAATACGACCGACTAAAATTACGATTTGCTGTGGCGATCTACCCGCTCGTAACAAAATTAACGAGCTTGCCCGGAACGTAGACCACGCGCCGAAGCTCGTTGTTGTTCAGATGCTTCTGCACGGCAGGGCTGGCCTGCGCGAGCTCTTTGGCGCGTGCCTCATCGATGCCCGCCGACACCCGGATGCGGTCGCGCACTTTGCCGTTAACCTGCACGACCAGTGTCACCTCTTCTTCTCGCGCCAGGCCTTCGTCCCATGCCGGCCACGACTGCGCATGCACGCTGTACGGCCGGCCGCTTCGCTCCCAAAGTTCCTCGGCGATCTGCGGCGCGAGGGGCGCTAACATCAGCAGTAGCGCTTGGACAGACTCGGCCCACGCCACGCGATCAGCGGAGCCAGCGTCTCTCGCATGCGTCATTTCGTTCGTCATTTCCATTAGCGCAGCGATCAGCGTGTTGAAGCGGAAATGCTCGATGTCCTCAGTCACCCGCCTGATGGTCTTGTGCGTGATGTGCCGCAGCTCGCGCGACGAATCGTCCCCAAAGGACGGCTCGCTCTGGACCAGGTTCCAAACGCGGTTTAACCAGCGCTCAATCCCGGAGATGCCCTCCAGCCCAAAGGGCCCGCCCTGGTCCCAGGGGCCGATGAACATCAGGTAAAGCCGGAAAACGTCTGCTCCGTAGCGCACTACCTGCTCGTCCGGCGCGACCACATTGCCTCGGGACTTTGACATGCGCTGGCCGTCCGGGCCCAGTATCTGGCCCTGGTTGAATAGCCTCAGGAACGGCTCTTCCCCTTGCACCAGTCCCATGTCCCGGATCACCTTCCAGAAAAAGCGCGCGTACAGCAGGTGAGGTGTCCATGGTGTCCGTCTCTCGCTTCGCCGGCCTGCCGCACTTCGGGCACGCCGTGTTCACGAACGCCTCATGCCTCACCAGCGGCGAATCGCCCGTGGGCTTAAACTCCGCGTCCTCCGGCAGCAACACCGGCAACTGGTTCTCGGGCACCGGTACGATCCCGTCAGTGGGGCAATGGACCATTGGGATGGGCGTGCCCCAGTAGCGCTGGCGAGAGATCAGGTAATCCCGCAAGCGATAGCTTACTGTCCGTTTGCCCCATCCCTTCTCCTCGACGAATTCGGCTATCGCCTTTTTTCCCTCTTCGCTCGGCAGGCCGTCGAACTGCCCGGAGTTCACCATCGTCCCTGGCTCGACATGTGCCTGCTCCAACTCTTGACCTGACCACTCGGGAGGGGCGATGACGACCGGAACCGGCAGCCCGTATTTGTTCGCGAACTCGAAGTCGCGCTCGTCGTGTGCGGGCACGCCCATCACGGCACCCGTCCCGTACCAGAGCAACGCGTAGTCGGCGATCCAGATAGGGACTTCCTGCCCCGAAAGCAGGTTCCGGCAGTAAGCGCCCGTAAAGACGCCCGTCTTCTGGCGGTCCGTGCTCAGCCGTTCGATCTCCGTCTGCTTACGCGCCTGCTCGATGTAGGCCTCCACCTCCGCCGTTCGCTCCGAGGTCGTGATTTCTGGGACCAATGGGTGCTCAGGCGCCAGCACCATGAACGTCACGCCGAAGATCGTGTCCGGGCGCGTCGTGAATACGCGAATCTCGTTCTCCTTGACCCCCGGCGCCTCGAGCCCGAATGCCACCTCGATACCCTCAGAGCGGCCGATCCAGTTCCGCTGCATTGTCGTTACCTGCTGGGGCCACTCCATCTTCGAGAAGTCCAGCAGCTCTTCGGCGTACGCCGTGGTCTTCAGGAACCACTGCTCCAAATCGCGATGAATGACGGGCGTCCCGCAGCGCTCGCAGGTGCCGTTCGGCAGCACTTGCTCGTTCGCCAACACCGTCTGGTCCTTCGGGCACCAGTTCACCGGCGCCATCGCCCGGTAGGCCAGGCCCTTCTCGAAGAACTTCAGAAAGAACCACTGGTTCCAGCGGTAATACTCCGGGTCGCACGTCCGGACCTCGCTTTTCCAGTCGAACATCGCCCCCATCGTCCGCAGCTGCCCGCGCATGCGCTCGATGTTCTCGTACGTCCATTTGTGTGGGTGTATCCCCTGCTTTATCGCTGCGTTCTCGGCCGGCAGGCCGAAGGCGTCGAAGCCGATCGGAAAGAACACCTCGTGCCCGCGCATGCGGTGGTACCGCGCCGCCGCATCCGACGGGGCCATCGCGTACCAGTGCCCGACGTGCAGGTCGCCGGAGGTGTAGGGCAACATCGTCAAGAAGTAGCGCTTGCGCTTGGCGCTCAGGTCTGTGTGATAGATGCCGTCGGCATCCCACCGGGCCTGCCACTTCTTTTCTATCTCCTGCGGCCGGTAACGCTCGATTACTGGTCTCCGCGACGTCTTTGCCTCACTCATTTCGCCTCTCTTCGTGCGCTTCGAGGTCGCTTGCCGTGACGGCCTCTTCGACCTCCGGACCCAACTCGCGTGCGCGTTGTCGGATGAAATCGTCCACTTGACGTGTGAACGGCCGCGACTCAAGAATCGCGAACACGGCAACAGCGCCGGCGATTCCCACGATAAATAAGTCAGCCCCGATTGCCATGCCGACCGCTGCCGCCGCCCAGATCGTCGCGGCGGTTGTGATTCCTTTGACTGTATAACCCTCGCGAAAGATGACGCCCGCCCCCAGGAAGCCGATTCCTGTCACTATCTGCGCCGCCACGCGGTCTTCTCCGCCCAGCAACTGCGAGATGTCTGTGAATAAACACGAACCCAATGCCACCAGCGCCAGCGTCCGGATACCCGCCGGGTACCCACGCAGCTCCCGCTCTAACCCGATCAGCCCGCCGAGCAGTCCAGCAAGGACCAGCCGCCCTATGATCTCTAGCTCATCCCCGGTCGACACGTCGATCGCAAGAAAAATCGGCAAGACGAAATGCGCGGCGAGCAACGACCCTACCGCGCTCATTTGTCATTTCCCATCTTGCATCTCCGCCAAAGCATCGGCCCCTCCGTCCAGGGACGGAGGGGCCATCGTTCTCCGCGGTACCACCCTGATTCCCCGGACAAAGGCAACGCCGCCCCCGCTCATGCTGATATCGAAGCACTGAGCGGAGCACCCACGTTACCCCTTCCGGAGCAACTCCGGGGGCACTATAACGGGCGCCTTCCGTCGCCGGCTACTTCAGATGTTCACCGGCGAGGCTCTGGAGCGAGTTCCGGCCTAACTTTGCCGACTTGCACTACCGCCGGCTCTCTGATGGTTGGCCCTACTACTCTCCTTCGCCGCCTCTGGTCGTAATAGGTTGTTTGGTTTGTCGGTTTCTGTATCTTGGTGGAGCTGAGGGGGCTCGAACCCCTGACCTCGACACTGCCAGTGTCGCGCTCTCCCAACTGAGCTACAGCCCCGATCCGCACGGTCATGGTATCAGACTCGCAGTGCTCCTTCCATCTTACGTATCATTGCTAGCACCCACACCTGTCACCGAGCATCTCAAGGAGCCCGCCAATGATGCCTCTCGAAGGAATCCGCGTTCTCGACCTCACTCGCCAGGCGCCTGGCCCTTATTGCACGATGCTCCTCGGCGACCTCGGCGCCGACGTCGTCATTGTCGAAGAAGCACCAGGCGCCGGCCGCCGCATGGAGATGGGCATGAGCGAGCGGACGCAAGCCTTCTGGGCGCTCAACCGCAACAAGCGCTCGGTCGGCCTGAACCTCAAGGAGCCGCGCGCCCAAGAAGCGTTCCTCAAGATGGCCGAGCACGCGGACGTCGTAATCGAGGGCTTCCGCCCGGGCGTGGTCAAGCGCCTCGGCGTCGACTACGAGACCGTCAGCGCCCGGAACGAGCGCATCATCTACTGCTCGCTCAGCGGCTATGGACAAACGGGCCCCTACGCTGGGCTCGTCGGGCACGACATAAATTACATAAGCATCGGTGGTGCGCTTGGCATGATCGGTACGCCGGGCTCGCCGCCCGCCATCCCGATGAACATCATCGCAGACTTCGCCGGCGGCGGCCTCTACGCGGCCTTCTCGATCCTCGCCGCCGTCGTCGCCCGCGGGAAGACCGGCCGCGGACAATACATCGATATCGCGATGAGCGATGGCGTCACCTCGCTGCTCACCTTCCCGGCCAGCCAGTACTTCGCCGCGGGCCTCGTGCCCAAGCCCGGCGTCGAAATGCTCAATGGCGGCGCGCCCTACTACTCCGTCTACGAGACCTCCGATGGCAGGTGGCTGAGCATCGGCTGCATCGAGCCTTGGTTCTGGTCCGAGCTGTGCAAGGCGCTCGATTGCGAAGATTACATCCCGCAGCAGATGAACCGGGAGAAGCACCCTGAAATCTTCGACCACCTGCGGAAGCGCTTCAAGGAGAAGACCCGCGACGAATGGTTCGAGGAGCTACGCCGGCGCGATATCTGCGTCGGTCCCGTGTACACACTCGATGAAGTGTTCGAGGACCCCCACGTACAGGCCCGTCGGATGGTCACGGAGATCGAGCATCCGGAGTTCGGGCCCGTCAAGCAGGTCGGCGTCGGCCCCAAGTTCTCCGACACCCCGGGCTCCGTGCGCTCGACCGCTCCCAAGCGTGGGGAGCATACGGCTGAGATGCTGCGAGAAGCGGGATACTCAGACGCCGAGATCGACGAGATGAAATCGGCCGGCGTCGTCGGCTAGCAGGGGTCTATACCCGGCCCTTGCCCACTGCACTCGCTTCTATGCCGCGCACAATCGAAATCCGCGCATCCTTCGCGCTGCGCTGACGGACTTCGGCATACCGCGTGCTTCCATCGAAGTTCAGCACGGCATTTTGCCCGAAGCGCGCTTCGTCTGGCGAGTGCTCATCAGGATCGTCCTCTGGAGCATTGCCGGCGCCGCCCCCGGAGCGGCCTTCGGCTGGCTGCTTGCTGAGACGATCGGCCCAGAGGGTACCGCCGGCCTCATCGTGCAGGTCGTCTGCTGGATGATCGTCGGCCACCTCGTCGGGGGAATGCTCGCCGGCTATGCCCTGCTCGCCGACCGCAGCGCCGAGGAGATGCCGCCCGACCGCCCGGTCTCGCTCCTTACCGTCCGCGATGTCCCAGAGGATGACCTGCAGCGAGTCCGGCGCCTCATCCGCGCGAGCAACCCGCTGGAGACACACAGGGCTCAGACCTGAGTCCCTCGGCACCCGGCGGCGCCAGCGTGTTATACCATTGGGCGCGCAGTGGCACGGACCGAAGACCACCTTCACCCGAACGAGACTCAGCGCATCGAGGCGTTCAGCGATGGAGTCTTCGCCATCGCTATCACTCTTCTTATCATCGAGATCGGCGTCCCGCATGTCAGCGGCAATGAGAGCCTCGCCTCCGCACTTGGCGACCTTTGGCCCTCTTACGGCGCCTACGTGCTCAGCTTCGTGATGATCGGCATCTATTGGGTCAACCACCACTCGCTCTTCAGGCTATTCGTTCGCACCGACCACTACTTCCTGATGCTGAATGTCTTCTTCCTCATGGCCATCGCCTTCCTGCCGTTCCCCACGGCGGTCCTCGGCGAGTACCTCGATAATGCCCAACAACGGGACGCCGCCGTCAGGCTCTACTCGTTCGGCCTGCTCCTCCCTGCCTTCGGCTGGATCGTCGTCTGGTTGTATGCCAACGCGCGCGGTCTGGTGGATGAACGGCTCGCGCCGGAGTACGTCCGCTTCCTGACCGTTCAGTACCTGCTCTCGAACCTTCTCTATGGGACCGCGCTCTTGCTGTCGTTCCTAGACCCCTGGATCGCGCTCGTCATCGTCGTTGGGCTGACGCTCCTCTATCTACTGCCGCCCAGGCGGCCTCGCTATGACGCATGACAGGCTTAGTTGGCAGCGCTTCTAGTCCCCGCTCGCCACACCCGCTGCTTCCGCTAACGCCGGCTCGGCCCGGGCTCCTCTTCGCATCAACGGCCCCCACAGCAGAAGCAGAGGTAGGCTCAGCGCCGCAACGAGGATCGCTCCCGCCCAGAACGGCGCGGTGCTCGAGACGTTATCGGCCAGGAGTCCCATCAGCGGTGCGCTCGGAATCAGTACCAGCGCGCGTACCAGGTTCGTAAGGGAGACAACGGTCGCGCGTTGCTCGCTCGGCACCCTGCGGTTCACATAATCCGTGATTACCGGCTGCGACATTACCATGACGAAGTAGAGCGAGAGGAAGGCGACCTGCGCGTAGAGCGATCCCCAGAGAGCGAGCAGAAGGTAGGATGACACGAGTACGACCGGCATCAGGTAGAACGTGCCTCGTTCGCCCAGGTCCCTCGTGATGCGATGCGCGGCCAGAGCCCCGAATATCGCGGCGATGCGCATCGGCGTCTGCCACAGACCGACTTCGCCGGTGTCAACTCCATGCTCGACCAGGAACGGCTGGAAGAAGAAGATCGGGCCGATGCTGCCAACCGCCACGACGCCGACGAAGAGGATCGCGTAGCGCACAGGCGCTTGCCGCCGCACGATCTGCGCGCTCTGCCTGAGGACGTCAGGGTACGACAGGTGCGAGATAGGCCCCTCGCCGCGCGGTGGCTCGCGGAAGGTCAGCGCTGTCAGCGCAGCCAGGCCGGCGATAGCTCCGCTCAGCACGATGGGAAACGGCAGGCTGGTTACTTCGGCTAGCGGCGCGCCGATAAGCGTGCCCGCGACGGCGGCGACCATATTGAGGGCCCAGCTTCGGCCATAGATTCGCTGGTATTCCTCTTCGCGTCCCATCCCCTTAAGCGTGTCGTAGATGAACGCCGACTCGGTGCCGTTGAACAGCGAGAAGGCCACTCCCCACACGAGATAGGAAAGCAGCAGGAGGGGAAAAGTCGAGGCGAGGCCGAAGAGCGTTATCGCTAGCGCGAAGGCACAGCCGGAGGCGATGAGCGCAGGGCGTCGCCCCCAACGGTCCGCGAGGGCCGCGCCGGGGATCTGCAGTAGGACGATGCTCAGCCAGAACGGGACGTCGATTAACGTCACCTGCGTCTGGCTGAGCCCGCGCTCTTCCTTCAGATAGATGATCCAGATTGGCCACCAGAGCTGGAAGTTCAGGAAGAAGTTGTAGAGGTAATAACGAGTTACGTTCCTCTGCATCGCGTTCGGCTGGGGCGTCATGCGGCCAGTATATCCGCCGCTAGATTGGACGGTTTGCCGCTAGTGGGACAGGGGGCTCAGGGAGATTCGGACTAGCGACCTGAGTTCAAAAATCTGCGCCCGCTCGATGTCTCTTCAAATCGACACCCACATCCGGGGGCAATACCAGATTTGACGGTTGCCGGGTGTGCGCTGACTCTCAGTGAGCATCTCGCCGACGCGTGGGCCTCTTCTTTCCACGTGTATCAAGGGGCCGCCTCGCTCCCACCTCATCTCGCGGCTCCATTGAGGACACAACTGCACTCTGAACGGCCTCCTTGCGGTGATTCTAACAGCCCTTGGCGACCGGAACCTTGAGTCGGATGGGCTCAGACGCCGGAGATGCGATTGGATCAAAGTCCGGCTACGTTATCTCTCCCAAGCGGCGTCTGTGGGTTAAATATGGCGACACAAAAAATATCACCAAAGCGGGCATTCGAGAATAGATATCTGAAATAAGCGAGCGAGCGCTCTCAATGCTGGCTGCATATCTCAACTTTTGCCTCGCTCTTACCCCCTCAGCAGTGCCACTTCCCACTTCGATTTCACGGCTGCCTCTGCTAACCTAACAGCAGAGTGGGAAAATCGATTCCGCGCAGGTCCTCGTCAACGTCCGAGTCATCCGACGCTCAATTCAACCATAGAACATTCAAGATCAAATCAATCAAGAAATTCCCCGGCCGCCTAACAGGCCATGCGCCCCAGGAGCCACGCTTTCGCGAAAAGCAATCAAGCTTTAACTCCGCATCAAACAAGCGGACAGGCCGCTGACCTCCGAGTTCGGTCAGAGGTCGAGCGAAAAGAAGAAAATCCCTGGCGCCAGCCCGCCTATGCTATCGACCTCGAAGATATTGGCGCAGCCGCCCATGACAATGGCGAAAACGGCGAACCCGGCCAGGTTGGCGATCGTCGCCTCTCTGACATCGGCGTCCGAAACTTCCTGAATAGCGGCGTTTGTTAGGAGTATCGCCATGCCGAAGCTAATTAGGCCGATTGGCACGGCGAGGGCGCCGACAAAAATGAACACACTGAGTGCCACAGGCGCAAAGGCGAAGCCCATCGCCCGGGTCATCTCGCCGAAGTCCTGTCGCGCCCTGTAGCCCTGCGTCAGCACGAGATAGGCCACATACACCCAGGAGAACCAAACGACTGTCTGAAGTAGGCTGCCCACAATGAACGCTCTGATGAACGCGTCGCGGTCATCGACGAAGGACTGAAGCGCCCACAGCCATGAGCCGAGCCCCGCGAACAGGCTAGCCACCAGTACGACCACTATCGCGGCCGACGTTGCCGAGGGATTCGCCCGGACTTCCGCCAGGACGCTGAAATCCAGCCGGAAAAGGCGGCCCAGCCAGCTGCCCACAGTCGAGGCACTTGTACTCCGAGAGCGCATTTAGTCAACTCCCGCTAACGACGCAAACTGGCACACATTCTAGCGCCTGACCGCTCTCATGTCTTCTCAAAGCGGGCGCTTACGCGGTATGCCGGCGCGGCGCGGATAGCGCTCTGGCGTCTCGGCCGCTTTGCGTACGAGCACGAGCGTTGGCGCCGGGCCCGGGCCCGCAATTTCGAGGCGCTCCAAGAGCTGGATGGTACCGCCGAGAACGGACAGGGCGTTCGCCGCCTCCCGGACTTCCCGCTCAGCCGCGCTTCCCTTTGGCGTGGCAAGGTAACCGCCCAGGTGCAGGAAGGGCAGCGCCAGCTCGGCCAGAATGCGCAGTGGCGCCACCGCCCGCGCCAGCGCCAGGGCATAGACGCCCCGCTGTGTGGGGTCGTGAGCCAGGTCCTCGGCACGCGCCTGAAATGCGGCCACGCCGCTCAGCCGTAGTTCAATCAGCGTCTCCTCGAGAAAACGCACCTTCTTGGCCGACGCTTCCAGCAGCGTCATCTCGAGGTCGGCGCGCGCGATTTTGAACGGCAGGCCCGGGATGCCCGCGCCCGTCCCGATGTCGATCACAGGTGACTCAACGACCCCGGCGCGCTCGAGGGCCCTCAGGAAGGCAGCTGATTCCGCAAAGTGACGCCCTTCAATCGAAGGGCGATCCCGAAGAGAAGTCAGGCTGGCTCGCCGGCGGCTCTCCAGTAGCCGCTGCAAATAGACCTCGAACTGTTCGTGCTGAACCGAGCTTAGATGCTTTCTTAACCCTTTACCAACTGCCATACGCAAATCCATCGTAACCGGCTCTCCCCCAGGGTCGTCTTACGCCCTGGAACCGGCAAACCGCGATGGAGAGCCTCGCAAAGCAGAGTGCCCACGAGACGTGGAAGGCCCGCCTGCAGGGCGGGAGCCGGTGCGGAGTATAGCAGATGGGTTTCGGGATCAAGCAGGTCACAAAGCGGCTAGGCACGGCCGCCCTATTGCCGTTAATCGTCCTCGGCGCCGTGATCGCCGCTTCGGCGCTCTCTGCCACTTCCGCCGTAGCCCTCGACGGCGAAGAGCAGGCGTTTCTAGGCCTTATCAATCAGTACCGCGCTCAGAACGGACTCGGAGGCCTTTCCCTTGATGGCCAACTGAACGACGCATCGAAATGGATGAGCCAGGACATGTGCGCGAAGAACTACTTCAGCCACACGGATTCCCTTGGTCGAGACCCCTTCGCGCGGATGGCCGCCTTTGGCTACAACTACAACACCTGGAAAGGCGAAAACCTTGCCGCCGGTACCGATACAGCCCAGGCCGCTTTCGATATCTGGAGGAACTCACCCGGCCACAACGCCAACATGCTCAACGGCAACTTCACGGTTATAGGCATCGGCCGGGCGCTCGGCTGCGCTGGATATTCGGCCTATTGGACGACCGACTTCGGCGGTCAAGGCGGCGCGCCACCGCCCCCTCCTCCGGCTCCCGCGCCGGCACCAGCTCCGCCCCCGCCGCCACCGCCTCCACCCCCGGCGCCTGATCC
>WNGG01002311.1_pt1 | contig 30290 bp, 33 predicted proteins | sample 5400661 | NCBI WGS metagenome assembly WNGG01 (sample SAMN13153372, study PRJNA577476) | soil metagenome | isolation source: 100 cm soil or saprolite under Garry oak tree replicate 1 | place: USA:California | collected 2016-06-15
CGCCCCGCGGCGGACCGGGCCGGCCTGGTCACCATTCCTGCGCTCCCAGGCCGAGGCGATCCCGGCGTGCGGCTTCTTCACCGCCGACCTGCTCGACGGCACGCAGGCCTACGTCCTGGCCGTGATCGAGCACGCGACCCGCCGCATCAGCATCCTCGGACTCACCTTCCATCCCACCGGGGAATGGACCACCTGGCAGGCCCGCAACCTGATCATGGACCTCGGCGAGCAGGCCGGCCGGGTCAAGTTCATGATCCGCGACCGCGGCCCGGACTTCGCCGCCGCGTTCGACGCCGTCCTCGCCGGCGCCGGGATCCGGACCGTGCTCTGCAGCATCCAGCGGCGAACATGGCGGTGGCTGAGCCGTCGGTGACGGGACGGGGTTATCGCGGCGTAGCCGTCGTTCGCGCTGATCGGCTCGTACGAAATGCTGATGCGGCAGGGCCGCCGCGCGGCTGCGAGGGAGGCCAGGCGGGCAGCGCGGTCACCGGTACCGGCGCGCCGGCTCGAGAAGGAGGTCGACCCAGACGTGCCCGCCTCCGGTGCCGAGCGTCGCGGCGCGCGGGCGGACGGCGATGACCGGCGACTGGACGCGTGGCTGTGGGCGGTGGCGAACCCTTCTCCGACGCTCCGCTAATGCCAGGCAGGTCGGGGAAGACCGCGTTGCGGCCAGTTCGCGTGCATTTCGACTCCGCCGGGCCGACGGGAGCGGTCGAATGTTTCTGTGCTCGCGGGGTGGTTTAAAGCGAGGGCCGGCGAGGGAGATTCATGATCGCGAATCAAGGACGAGTAGGACTTGTCTTGACCGTCGGCCGCGCGACACCGTTCACCCTGGTAGCGGCAACGTTGCATGGCGATAACTGAGCTTCATTGGCAGGGGATGCAGCGGCGGTTAACGGCCCCTGCTGACGATAACGACCGCAGAATGCGTCAGTGCGCATTACGCAGCGGTCCGGTACGCGTGCCCTGACGCAGATGCCGCGCGGTTTCGGCGGTTGACCGGCGCCCAATCCAGAGGGGGATCATGGTCGGCGCATTTCACGAGCGGGCCCGCCAAAGAGGTCAGCCTTGATGGCGACTTCAGGCCGCCGCTTGGCCATCTTCGGGAGCCTCGCGCTTGCACTTGCCGCTTGCGGTGGCGGCGGGGCGGCCAAACCACGCTCAGCGCCCGGTGGGCCGGCGCCTCGGCTCATTCTGCGATCGTCCCGCGTGCCCATGCCGGAGACGCCGGACGGACGGCCGGTGGTGCTTGTTCCCGGCCCCCAACGCGACGCGTACCTGGAAGCCATGCGCCAGCAGCTCCCGCTCGTTGCGCGCCCGCCGACCAACGTGGCTGCTGCTGGAACGATCGCCTGGGCCAACGCCAGCGGCCTGATGCTTCGGGTGCCCACGGCTGCGTCGGCCCCGAGGGGCGCCGGCCGTCTGCACATGGTGCCCCCGCTGGCAAGCCCAGGATCGACCGTGCGGGTGCTTTTCGTGCCGACGACCCATTTCCTAGTCGCCCACGGCGACCGTAGCCTGGCTCCCGGCTCGCCGATCCTCGTCATGGGTGCAACGGAAGGTTCGACGCTGCGCGCGATTCTCGTGACCGACCTGTCTGGGGTCCGGGAGGGATCAGTGTCCCGCCCGTCCGCTGCGGGCAAGTTTGGCCGAGACGCGCCAGTCGGAGCTAGCCAGCCGGTAGCAGGCCGAAACGCGTATCTCACGGCAGACGGCGGCGTGGATCCGTCAAGCCAGGAGCTCGTGGCCAGTGGTTCCTGGGGATGGGACGGTATCAACGCCGGAATCAACAATGTCAGCTGGGGAAGCGAGGACGGCTGCCCGTACTTCAAATTCGTGGCCCAGCTGGCGGTCGGCTTCGGCGATGAGTGGCACTTCCCTCTCCGCGTTGGCCTCGACACGAGCAACCGGCTGGTTATAAGCGCCGACCCCGCAGGCGTGAATACCGGAGGTCGCCCGACTTTCTACTCGTCTTTCGGCGGCGCTGCACAGCTACAAATGACGCTGTCGTGCAAGATTCCGCTCCCGTCAGCGACGATCTTCGGACGAAAATTCGGAGGCGGCTCCATCGGGCCAAGCTTCACCTTCGGCCCGAATTACTCGATGCTGATGCAGAATTCTACCGACCACGCCGCGCCCCTTCGGAATGATCCCGAGCTGCAGGTGCCAGCCACGAGCTGCTTTACGCTGGCGGTCCCCGACATGATCCCTGGCCTCGGATCGGTCTGGGGAACCATCCACGCGCCAGATTTCGAGGTGCCGATCTGTCCAGACATCAGCCTTCAGCCGACCGCCTTCCAAGCCACCGTGCACCCGCCAGCAGGCACTCCTCAGAGCGTCGCACTCGGTGACCATCAAAGCGCGGCATTGGGCTACAACCCCCCTGCTGGGTCCACCGTGCGCGTCGACACGTTCAACTTCGCTCCCAAGGCTCAAGTTCACCTGACCGCAGGAGTCTCCCTGGCCTGGCCAAAGAGCACGGAAGGCTCATCCAAGAATTCTGGCGCGCCGCCGCTCGCCACGGCCCGGTGCAAGGATGGCACCTACAGCTTCTCTCAGCACGCACGCGGGACCTGCTCGAGCCACGGCGGAGTCGCTGAGCGGCTCGACCCGTCCAGCCCGTCTGTCAGCGCGCCAGATCCCCTGTGGCGACAACTTGTCCAAGGCCACCTCGAGGCTGGCCCCTGGACTGTGCCTCTGGTTGGCTTCGAGCCCACCCTCGGCACCACCTGGAATCCCACCGCGATCGATCTTGCCGTGGCCGGATCCACCATGGCCAGGCCGACGCTAGGCCAATTGGCCGGCCTATTCGCCCATGCAACAAAGGGATACGGGGAGGTCGAACCGCTCCAGGTCAATAACGGCGCTGACCCAACCGGCGTTGTCACTAATATCATCTGGAAGTCGTGGGGAGGACCTCAGGCCGCCGGAAAGGGCGTCAGTGACTACGAACGGCCAGGGCAGGCCGCTGCAGCGGGCACCGAAGAATCCGTCACGATCGTCGCCTTCAAACTCGGAACCTGCGACGGCAAGCGCATGTACCAAGCTGTCGAGTGGTATTTCCCCCAGCACGGCCAGGCTTTTGACCCCAACCGCTACGAGAACATCTGCACCGGCACCTTCGTGACGGGCGCGCCAAGCAGCCTGTCGCCGACGCCCAGTTCGGCCTGTCGCCGACGCCCAGTTCGTCGCCAGCACAGGGCAGCCGGGCATGCGCCGTCAATACGCCGAGCATGTTCTCCCCGCTATGCCCTGACGGACCCACGGACACCCACTTCGCGCCGTGGCAGGTCGTGTACTTCTACTACGCCTACGTTAACGCGCGGGACTACCCGGACGCCTGGGCGCTGATGAGCCCGGGATGGCAGGCCGCTCAGGGAGGCTATGACCGCTGGAAGGCCGGCTACGCAGGAGCGAACAACGGCCACGTCTCCGAGACCTCGCATGCTGGCGACATCGTCAACGTCAAGGTGACGCTGCCGGGACAATGCTTCGACGGGGCGTATCAGGTGAATCGCAACAAGATCACTACCGGCCATCTGAATGCCTGCCCGTGAGCACCTTCCCCTCAGAGCCGTCGAAGACGTCGTTCTTCTCGACCCGAGGCCATGGGCAGGCGACGCCTCCGGAAGCGCCACCTCTCCGGCAGTCCCGCCGCGTGCCCTGGAATGGCGCGCCGAGGTGAGGGCGGCGACGGCAGGGCGGTCAGGTTGTGCGCGATGGCCGCCAGGGCCATCCAGGCGGCGATGGCCGGCGAACCGCCCCGACGGCGCGTGGGCCAGCGGTCGCCGGCTGACCGTCGGCGAAGCGGCAGGAGACGGGCGTCGCAGATGTCGGTCGTCAGATGAGACAGCCCATCGAGGTAGCCGCAGCCGCCGGGACGTTCCTTCTAGACGCTTGGGCCGGGACCGGCCGGTTCCAGTCCCTCATGAGCCCGGCGTTCCCTGGAGATCTGGGCGGGGGCGGCGGGTCGCTGCGGCCGTGCGCCCGGCTCGTCGAGAATGGGCGGGTGACAAACACCGGCTCAACTCACTGTGAGCCAATCGAGCACCCGCCGCCGAGCGATACCGCCATCAAGCGCCTGTACGCCACTGCCTTCGGCTGCTGCAAAGCCGGTTGCGGGCAGCCATTGTTCCGCCAGAGCGAGGAGACCGGCGCCTGGCTCCTCAACAGCCGCGTTGCCCACATTCATGCACGCCGGGAAGGCGGGCCTCGCTGGGACCCGCAGATGAGCGAGGCCGACAACCGGGGCTACGACAACCTGCTGCTGCTGTGCATCCCGCACGCCGCCGAGGTCGATGACACGCCGGAGCACTACCCGGCCGACTTGCTGCGATCGTGGAAGCAGACCGAGGTCGACGACTGCGAGCGCCATCTCAGGAGCTGGACGCTCAGCGACGAGCGGGTCGCCGAGGTGGCCGCCGCATCGTTCGATCCGCAGCCCCTGCTGGAGCAAATCGCGGCGACCTTGCCGTTCTCGCCCCGGATGCGCTCTCGCCCGGAGGCGCTGGCACGTGCCGAGGCCAGGGCCCGCGCGAAACGATCCGTCCGCCTCGCCGCCCTGGTTCCACCCGACCGCGTCGAGGAGGTCGTCACCTGGATGGCCAATCACCGCGATCCAGTCGTCCGCGTGCCCGAGGGGCAGCTGCGCGTAATGGTCGCCCCGATGGGGGCCGGAAAGTCTGAGCAGGCGCTGCGGTGGCTGGAAGAGGCGCTCCATGCGGCAGGTGAGGACGCGGAAGTCGAGATCCCGGTGTGGCTGGCCGCCCGGGAGGTCAGCGGCGGTCTCGAATCGGTAGTTACGGCAGCCATCGGCGGGGACCCGGTCGGGGCTTGCCGGATCGTCATCGACGATCTCGACAGCGTCAGCCTCAGGGAAGCCGATTACCTGCTCAACGACGCACGCGAACTGGTTCAGGTATGGCCGCGGGCGTCGGTGCTGGCGACCTCCCGCCCCGGGGCGCTGGTCAACGATCAGGAGTTGCTTCGCGTCGATCCGTGGCCCGCCGAGCGAGGCGCCGACCTTCTCCATATGCTCGTCGGTGAGCGCGTTCCGTGGGGACTCTGGTCGCAGGAGACAGTGGAACTGTTGGAGAGGCCCCTGTCCGTCCTTGCCCTCGCCACCCGGCTTAACGCGGGCGGCGACGCGAGGGTGTCCCGGCTACGGCTGCTGGCTGACCTCGCCGGGACCATCATCAGGTCGCGGCACTCGGCGCAGGCCACCGACGAAACCTGGCACGATCTTGCCCATCTCGCCGCCCGCGTTCTGCAGGGCTCAGCTCCCGTCCGGGCCGCGTCGTTCGGTACCGAGCCACGCGTGCGGCAACTTACCGCCACGGACCTCGTGGTCAATGACAGGGGTTTCCTGACGTTTGCGTTGCCCTTGTTCGAGCAGCACTTCGGCGCCCGAGCCCTCGCCGCCGGCATCGTGACATTGGAGTCCGCGGCCAGTCCAGCGGCCTTCCCGAGGTGGCGCTACGCGCTCGCCTTCGCGGTATCCACGAGCGAGGATCCGGTGCAGGAACAACTTATGATCCAGCTGGCCCGTGTGAACCCGGCGGCGGCCTTGTGGGTTCTCGGCGAGCTTGCGCCTGGTGACGCCCGCACCGAGGGCTGGAAAGACCTCACCGACACGACGATCATCGCGATGATCAAGCGGCGACGCAGCACGGGGCAAGGGTCGGCGGGAGAAGTGCAGGAGACCAGCCCCGCTGTCCTTGCCGCCGGGTGGCTCCGGGAGGCCGAGCAAGCCCTCCTGGATGGGCTCGGACCGCTCGCCGAGTCACTAGCCAGCCACCACGAGGGCCGCCTTGTCCGATGGGGGGCTTGGCTGGAGTCAGCGCACCTGACCGTCGCAGAGGCTAGGACGGCCGTCCCGCCGCCTGAAGTCGTCCAGCTCGACAGCATCCACCCGGAGATCACCATCGCGTCGGGCTGGGAGCGCTGGACGCAGTACGGGTTCCCGGACGCCGAGCTCGGGCGTTGGCCGTGGGCGCAGCGCCGGCTGCGGGAACGGCTCCTGCGAATATGCCGGCGGCGAACGCTGCCGACACCAAGGACGTCCCGACTGGCTCGCGAGCGCCTATGGTATCTCGGCCAGTTCGTGACGAAATTCGGCACTAGCCAGCAGCCGAAGGTCATTGAGGTCGCCGCGCTACGAGAGAAGGTCGCCGACTGGATGGTGCAGGTCGAGAACTCGGTCAACTCGACCTGGCAGAACGCCGGGACGACGATTGAGTCCGCTGATGTTCGCTGGCTGCGTGCTCAGCTGGAACTGGAGACCGGCGATCTTCTGGAACCGCCGTGGCCGGCGCCCGGCCGGCAACATGGGGCCAGGAGGTGGGTCTGGGAGAGCTACTCACCGGAACTGACCTTGACGATCGCCACGGGCGTGCTGCGGGATGCCCTGGTTGGCTACCGCGAGCTGGTGGAGCTGAATTTCCCCAACTTCGGCGCGGCTCTCGGTCTCCACAGCGTCCTCCCGGTCCGCGTGGATGGGCTGGTGGCGAGGTTCGATAGCGACAGCCAGAGACCCGACGTAGAGATGGTGGTCGGGTTCGTCCAAGATCCGTCGCTGGGCGCACGGTCGACCCCGCCGGTCAATCTCCGCCTCGTCACCGGCCGCACAGATGAATCGCTCTACGAGTTCGGCCAGGCCCGGCGACGGGCGCCTCGCTCGGCATTCGGCCCTCCAACGGTGGAGCAACTGCAACTCGGCCTGCACGTGGCGCGGCCGGCCACAAACCTCGCATACGAATGGCTCGCGCGCGATCTCAAGGCCGTGGGATGGCTCAGAGATGACGTCCGCTATCACGACTGACATCCGGCACCCAAGCGGGCCGATCCGAGGGGTGGCCGTCCGGCGAGCCGCCCTCCGCCAAACATGTCGCGGACCTGGGCGGCCTGCGCCCGGCCGGCCCTGCGGCGGCGATCACGCCCGGCTACCTATCCGGGCGTGCCCGCCGGGCAGCGGGCTGCCGGTGCGGGCGTGCTCGTCGAGCATGGCGCGGAGCCGGGCTCCGACCGCGGGGCTGGGTGCTGGGGGCGATCTGTGAGCGCAGCCGCTGGTGCTCGGCCAGGGCGGCCAGAATGTCGGCGGCGAACTCCTCGCTGAATCGCAGTACCCAGTCCGGTCCGCCGGCCGCGCAGGCCTGCCCGCGGGGTCGGCGCTGCCCGCGGGCGGGTCCGGCTTTCATGTGTTTTGCTCCGGCCCGGCGAGCAGGGCCGCCGCCCCGGCGGATACGGCCGCGCCTGCGGCGGGCTTGCGGAGCTTGTAGAAGAAGCCGGGCACCCGGGGCCCGTGCCGGCGCAGGAGGTACGCGGTGTCCTGGATGTTGCGGCACGCGGCGGGGTCGATGCCCGCCGGGTCGTCGCGGTGGGCGTCCCAGATGTCCTGGATATCCTGCTCGGCGTGTTCGCGTCTGGTGGCGTGCCGCCAGTGGGACCGGGCGAGTTCGGTGCAGTCCAGGAGCGCGGGGGAGCTGGGCAGGAAGATCTTGATCAGATAGGCGGCGAGGCTGAGGTCCCGTGCGAGCGCGACGGCCAGGCCGAGGGCGAGCCACGCGATGCCGGTGATCAGGATGGTGGTGCCGTAGGCGCGGTGGTCGCGTCGGCTCCAGATCATGCTCATGCGCTGGCACAGCAAGGTGTCGCCGGGCCAGGGAGTGTCGCCCAGGTCGATGGTGTACCAGTTGCGGTAGCCGGTGTCGTCACGGATGTGGGCCGCGGCAGCGGCGACGTCCTCGGGGGCCGGCTGGCGGCCAGCGAGAGCGGTGTTCCAGGGCAGCTTGAACAGCCTGGTGTCGTACAGCTCCTGGACGCTGACGGCGCGCATGATGCCGTGTTCTTCGAGCCAGGACAGCATGGTGCGGCCGGCGACCAGCCATCCTGCGGCGATCGCCGCGAGGATGTCGCTGGTGGACGGGACCAGCAGCGAGACGATGGGCGCGACGGTGGCCAGCACGAACGTGCCGAAGGCCCGGGCACGGTGCCACCGCTGTGCGGTGCGGTACAGGTGGCTGAAAGCCATCAGCCGCTTCAGGTGCTGAGACTCGTCCTGGCGCCGTTTGATCCGGGCGGAGGAGCCGACCGGGACCGGCCGTGGCGGGGTGGTCATGACGCGGGGAACAGCTCTCCGAACAGGGACCGCCATACGGTGAGGGCCTCGCCGGCGCGGCCCTGGCGGTCCAGCAGGATCGCTTTCGTGCAGGTCGCCTCAGCGTCGCGGAGCGCGGCGCGGGCGCGTTCCATCTTGGCCGGGTCGGCATCGAGGACGTCGGATATGTCCGGGCCGACGCGGGCCGGGTCGGGCCAGCCGTCGGTGATGCGGTCGGCGGCGCTGGCGAAGAACTGCCGCAGCTCGTAGGCGTGCGAGCCGGTCCACGCGCCGGTGATCAGCTCGAGTGCCATCACCTCGATGAGGAACGACGGCTCGGCGGGGGAGCCGTGGACCTGGTTCCACTTCTTGATCATTTTGACGAGGGGCTTCCACTGCCCGTCGAAGTCCTTGTTTGCCGTGGTCGCCAGCTCGGCGTGGATCTTCGGGTTGGTGGGCACCCAGATCCCGAGCCGATCGTCGGGGATCAGGTAATGGTCACCTTCCTCGAACGCGGGCACCACGTCGAAGGAGATCACCTCCCCGGTCAGGTCATCAACGTGCTCGACGCCGAAGTCGACCCGGACGGCACGCCGGTCGGTGCACACCCGGGCGGCGCCGTAATGGGCGGCGAGGGCCTTCCGGACCTCCTCAAGGATCTCGCGGGGTAGGCGCCGGTCAGGAAGTCCGTGACGATGTCGAAGGCCTCGTCGAGCTGGCCGCGCAGCTTCTGCTGCCGCTGGCTGGCGGCGGCGTCTTCGGTGTCGGTGGTCTCCAGGCGGCCGCGGAACTTCCAGAACGCGTCGCTGACAGTGATCACGTGCTGCTCCTGGCGTAGTACGCCAGGGCCGCGCCCAGGCTGCCGCCGCCGATGGCGGTGCCGACGGCATGGCGGGTGAACCCTGCGGTGGACCGGTAGGTGGTCGTCGTCCACCCGGGGACGTCGGGGCGGCCGGGCGCGGTGTCGGCGACGATCCGGTACTCACAGCGAGCCGGGAAGGCTCCGTTCTTGCGGATGGTGTACGCGACGGTGTCGGGATCTAGCCACAGGTCGCCGTCCGCGCCGGGGTAGTAGCCGTAGTCGATGGTGAAGTCGAACCGGCCGGCCAGGTCATCCCGGCGCCTGGCGGGGTGGTAGACCTCCAGGGTCACGGCCTTCAGATGCCCCGACGCGAGCCACGTGGCGATGCCCTCTTCCAGGACGTCCCAGCTCTCGCGGATCCGGGCCGGGTCCAGGCCGCTGCCCTTGATGATGGAGCGGATGCTGCCGAGCATGTTGGTGGCCACGTGGGTGGCCGCGTAGGTGGCAGTGTTGACGTGGACGGCGGTGTTCACGGGCGCTCCAGCTCGTTGTAGTCGATCGACCATTCCCCGCTGGCCGCAGCGTCCGCGGCGGGTTCGTCGATGGTGATGCCGTCGGTGACGTCACGGGCCTCGATGCCGGGGTGCCGGTCCAGGGCGGCGCGGATCTCGTCGATGTCGTCGATCCCGCAGGGCAGCGACATGGTCCAGCCGGGTTCAGCGCAGGGGCTCGCCACTAGCGGGATCTCCGCGGCCTGGGCGTCTGCGGCGTCCGGGCCGTGGGCGGTGCGGATCCTGATCCGGGGGCCGCTGGCGGGGATGACGACGATGGGTGCCTGCCGGGTGTACTCGGCGGTGATCAGGACCGCGGCGATGTTGGTGACCGCCTCCATGCGAGCCCGCCCGGCTGAGCCCGCTGGTGCCAGGAGATCGGTGACCGCCTTCCATGTGCCGATGGAGGTGCGGGCCGGGATCGCCGCGACCGTCCGGCTCACCACGCTCACCGCCGGCCGGCCATCTGCGCGAGCGCGGCGAGCAGGTCATCGGCGGACACCTGGCCGGGGTCGCCGCGTCCTTCCTGTTGGGCTCGAAAACACGATTGTGACGGTGATCTGCTCTCTTGTTGCAAACGCGTGGGCCTGCCAGGCGGCGATCTGGTACTCGTGCGTGAGACCGGCGAGGACTTGTTTTCGGCGGATCCGGCACTCCGCGAGGTTGATCTGCGGTGACGTTGACCGAGACCGGGACGCACTCGTCGATCGACGCCAGCGTGGGCGGGTTTCGCGCCGGGGAGCCGGAACTGGCGATCGCGATGGCCGGCAGCGCGGCCGGGATGCTGGTGATCATGGACCTGGGCTTTCCCGGGGTGGCGCTGTGGAAGGCCTATACGCAGGCCGGGGAGCATGACGAATGTCCTGGTCACTGGTCCCGGCGGCGGCTGATGTCGGCGGCGTAGGCCATCCAGTCTCCTGCGGAGATGCGCTGCCAGGCGACGGCGACGTCGATGTGGATGCCGAGCATGCGGGCGAGCAGCGCCGCGGGGAGCTCGGAGGCCAGCTGGAACAGCGCCGTGGAGCGCGCCTGGCCGGGCTGGACTCCGAGGTCTTTGAGGCGCTGCCCGAGGTGGGTTGCGCTGATGGGACGGCCGGGCTGCCCGCCGGGGAACAGCCAGGGTGAGGGATTCCCGGCACCGGTGGTGGCGTGCCCGCGCTTGCCGTCCAGGAGCTGCCGGGTCAGGTCGGCGACAGGGCCGGGCAGGGTGATGGGTGCCGCGCCGAGGCGGATCTGCACTGTGGTGCCGCTGGCGGTGATGTGGCCGGTGGTCAGGCGGCCGATCCGGGCGACGGGCTGGGCGTGGAGCAGGACGAGCAGCCCGGCGAGCCGGTCCCGGGCGTTCACCGTGTCGTCGTGCAGCAGGCGGCGGGCGGCGTCCCAGCGGGCCTGGTCATCCAGCGCCCGTGCCGGGCCCTGCCACCTGGTGGCGGGGAAAGACACGGCGGTGAGGCGCTGCCGGGCAGCCCAGCGGACGAAATGCCCCGCATGGTAGCGGTGGGAGGCTTCGCCGCCGGAGAGCCACTGATCGAGATCGGACTGGCCGCATGTGCCCAGGGTGAGTTTCCGGGCGGCCAGCCAGCCGAGCAGGGTGACGGCGGCGCGGACATGCTGCAGCACGACGTCGTGCTGCTCGCGGGTGGCGGGCTGGCCGTTGTTCCGGCTGCGGAGCCGGCGCATCAGGTGCCAGACAGCGTAGCGGCGCAGGATCTGCCGCTGGTCCGGGTCGGAGCGGGCGGCAAGGACATTGCTGACGAAGCGTTCCGTGCGGGCCATCTACTCATCGCGCGGCGGCAGCGCGCCGGTGGCGACCAGCACGCTTCGCAGCTGCGCGAGGACCGGGGTCTGCTCCAGGCGGTCCAGCTCGCCGTGGGTGAGCTGGCGGCAGCCAGCCGCGAGGCCGGCCAGGACGGCCGCGACGGCCGGCTTGGCGAGCCAGCGCAGCGCGGTCCCGGGCGGGTCGGTGGCCGCGAGCGCTTCCTTCAGCAGGCGGAGCGAGGGATGGATGCCGCCGTCCGGGCTGGCCAGCAGCTCCCGCAGCCGCAGCTCCAGGAGGCAGGCGGCGCACTGGCCCGGCCGCGGGCTGGCAGCGCAGGCCGGGCAGCCGGGGAAGGCCGGGACGGTGCAGTCACGGCAGCGCGGCTCCGCCAGCGTGCCCGAACCGACCGGCTTGGCCTGGCCGCAGCGGGCGCATCGTGCTAGCAGACCCTGGCAGGGCGGGCACCACGGCAGCCCGGTCAGCCGGGACATCCCGCACGGCCGGCACTGACCGCAGACCGAGCACGTCAGCACCGGCAGCGGCGGGCAGCCCGGACACAAAGGCCCGTCCGGACTGCGGGTGCTCCTCACCCGGCGGCGGCCGCAGTTCACGCAGACTTCAAGATTGACCGGGTCGTTGACCAGGCAGTTCGCGCACAGCGGCGTCCCGCTGGCGTCGCGGGCCGCGGGCTCGCGGACCCGGCCGCACCCGCGAGCAGGGTCGGGCGCGGGACCTGGCCACGCAGTTCCGGCACAGCCACTGCCCGCCGACGGGCCGGTGCAGGTGCACGACCCGGCCGCAGCCGGGCCAGGCCGGATGGACAATCGTCTGCGCCCCGGATTCGCAGAGCCGGTCGATCAGGCGCAGGACCGAGGGGACGGGCGCCTCCGCCCCGGCCCCGGTAATTAGGCCGGGACGATCCTGCAGCGCCAGGCGAGCGGCCGGCGCTGCCCGGCCCGGGGTACTGCCGACATCACCGCCGCTGTCACCGATCCGGCGGGCAGCGACGGATCAACGCTGGCGACGACCTCCGCGATCAGGGTGACGGGATCACGGCCCGCGTCGGGCGGGCACTCGGAGCACCGGGCTGCCCGTCCCGGTCGCGGCTATGGACGCGCCGGAGCCGGCCGCACGCTGCGCACGGTTCCCGGACCGGGCCGCACACACCGCAGTACCAGTTCTCGCCGCGGCGCTGCTGGGTGCGCAGTGCCTTGCCGCACTCAGCGCATGCCGGCGGCGAGATCTTCACCGCGCCGGCCTTGACCAGCGCGATGAGCAAGTCTCCCACTACCCGGGGCGCAGGCGGCCGGCCATCGGTGAGGACTGCGGGCCGCCCGACCAGGGCCTGGGCGAGCTTGCGCCGCTTGGCCCTCCCCCCGGCGACCGCGGTCACCACCGCCTGAATCGTGCCGGGGCCCAGGCCCGGCTCGATGCTGGTGATCAGGGCGACCGTGACGCGGACCGGGTCGGTGACGGCCTCGGCGATGCCCGCGGGATCAGTCATCGGTCCGGGTGATCCGGGCGCGCCTCGGCCGCAGATCGCCGACGCCTTCCCCGCCGCCGGCTGCCCTTGCTTTCCTGGCAGGCCCGGCGGTGACCGGCTCGATGAGATCGGGCATGCCGCAGTCCAGGATGTCCAGCAGCGCCATGAGGCCATCCCGCCGGATGCGCCGCAAGGGCGCCTCCGGCGGTGACATTCCCGGCATCGCCGTACGCGTCATCGAGTATTCGGTGGCGGGCGAGGACGGCGGCGAGGTCTCCGAGACCTTCACACTGGTCACCGGCATCCTCGATCCCGTGCTGCTGACCCCGCAGCAGGCCGCTGCGGCCTATGCCTCCCGCTGGCAGCTCGAGACCTGCTTCGATGAGCTGGAGACCTCGATCCGGGGCGGCGCTGCCGTGGTGCTGCGCTCGAAGTCCCCGCCGATGATCCGCCAGGAAATCTACGCCATGCTCTGCTGCTACCAGGCGATCCGCACCCTGATCAGCCACGCCGCAGACAATGCCGGGATAGACCCCGCCCAGATCTCCTTCACCCGCGCCCGCGACGGGATCCGCAGCCGCATCAGCGACTCCGGATGCTTTTCCCCCTGACCGCCTGGACGACATCACCGCCGACCTGGCCTTCGAGATCACCTTCGCCCGCAACCTCGTGCCCCGACGGCCCGGCCGCCGCTACGAGCGCAAGGCCAAGCGTCCCGGCGGCCGGTACAAGACCCGGAAACCCGGCGAGACCACCCGCCTGACCCCGCTGACCTGGATCGTCTTCTGGCTGATGCCCGTCCCCGCTTAACTTAATGTCATTGGCCACAGGCCCGCCCCGCCGGAAGGCGGGCACGAGAAGGCCAGCCCGTGCTGGCCATGATCACCACAACCGAAGTCTCCACGGTTTGAGGGGAATCCCGGTCAAGGCCCGCGGCCACTTCCCATAACCGAGCAGGCGGCGCTAAAGTGCCTCTACCTGGTCACCCGCTCCCTCGACCCGACCGGCCAGGGGAAGGCATGGTGGACGATGCGGTGGAAGCCCGCACTTAACGCTTTCGCCATCACCTTCGGCGACAGGTTCCCGGTCGCCGAAACCTACTAACCAACCGCCGGAAACACCGTTGGCGAGACAGACCCCGGGGTTCCCCTGGAAGCGTGGACACTTCTGATTTGAGCTGCTGTTGCTCTGCCCGCTTCCCTTAGCTGCCATGTAACCGCCGGAGCGCAGGCGCTGTCCAGGTGGAGCCCCCGCAGGGCCGGATGGCCCGAGGAGGAACGACCTTGACAGGGCCGAGCACCGGCCGATCCTGGGGCGGCGGGAAGCGCGGGTCATTAGGCGGCCCCCTCGGCTGCCAGGGCGTGCTCGTAGGCGACCGGGCTGCGCATGCCCAGCGCGGAGTGCCTGCGGGCAGTGTTGTAGTCCTCGATCCAGGCGGCGACCCCGGCCCGGGCCTGCGCCCTGGTGGCGAAGTGCTGCTCGCGCCGCAACTCGAACTCCAGGGTCGAGTGCCAGGCCTCGATCGCCGCGTTGTCCAGCGCCGATCCTGGCCGGCCCATCGACTGGGTGATGCCCAGCCGGCGGCAGGCCCGGCGGAAGGACCGCGCGGTGTATTCGCTGCCCTGGTCGGTATGCAGGATCACGCCGGGGACCTGGCCGCCGCGGACCGCCACCGCCACGGCCAGCGCGCCGTAGGCCAGCTGCGCGTCGTGATGCTCGGACAGCGCGAACCCGAGTACCCGCCGTGATCCCATGTCCAGGACCGAATCGAGGTGCAGCTTGCCTTCCCCGGTGCCGATCTCGGTGCCGTCGCCGTACCACTTCCGGTTGATCACCGGCGTGCCGAAGTGCCGCTTGACCAGGTCAGGGGCCCGCCAGCGGCCCTTGCCCGGCCGGGTGGTGGCCTTGCGCTTGCGCTTGCGCCGGGCGACCAGGCCCAGCTCGCGCATCAGCTGGGCGACGGTGTTCTCGCTCACCCGCCACCCGGCATCGCGCAGGTCAGCGGCGATCCGCGGCGACCCGTACTTGCCGCCGTGGACCGCGAACAGCCGCGCCACCTCGGCCCTGAGCCGCTGCCGCCGTGCTGCGCGCGGCGGTAATGTCCCACCACGCCGTTTGTAGTACCAGGACCGGGATACTCCCAGTGCCCGGCAGGCCACCGCGGCCGGGATGTGCTGCTCGTCCCTCTGGGCGGCGATCAGGGCGGCCACCGCTACCGCCCCATCGCGTCCTTCACCCAGAGGGCCACGCTGCGCTTGAGGACATCACGCTCCATCGCCAGCTCGGCGTTCTCCCGCCGCAGCCGTGCCAGCTCCGCCCGCTCGTCCTCGCTCAGCGCCCCGTTGCCCTCGCCCCGGCGGCGCTTATCTAGGTTGACCCAGTTGCCCAGCGTGCCTTCGTTGATCCCCAGATCCCGGGCCACCTGCGCGATCGGCTTACCGGTCTCCCGGACCAGCCGGACCGCGCCCTCCCGGAAATCGGCGTCGAACTTCCTGCGTGTCTCTCCCATCGCCCTTCCTCCTTTAAGGCGATGTGTCCACGGTACGAGGGGAAGCCCAACCCTGGGATTTCGGTGTTGGAGTAGTAGGCATTCGTGAACGGGAATGCCGTTTCGATCCAGTGCCGGAGTGCGGCGTACAGCTTGGTGTAGTAGCCGTGCTCGTAGGCGTCGGGCGTGACCCACCAGCTGACATCGACGTCGCACGTGAGCAGGTCCTCGGTGAGGGGGGTGCGCCGTCCCATCGGGTACAGGTAGCAGCATCCGAGGTACTGGCCGCGGGAGTCGTACACGGCGTAGGTGAACGAGTAGCCTTCGCGGAACTCGAGTTCGTGCCAGACCAGGTCGACGTAGTTGAAGTCGGCGCTGACCGGCTCTGTCGGCCAGCCGCCGCCGCGGGTCCGCTGGATGAGGTCGATGCTGGCGTTGATGCCCCGAACATCGTTGTGCAGGTGGGCGCGGCTGATCGCGGTGGCGCGGATGTCGTCGTATTCCAGCTCGGTGGGCGGCTTCCACCCGGCGGGCAAGTCGAGGCTCCTGACCAGACCGTGGTAGTTCATGACCTTCTCCTCGTTGTCGGGGGGCTGGGGGCTCGTTGCTGGCGCTGCGAGGTTCCAGGCTGCCTCGTTCCGTCCGCGGAGGCCGCTAGCCGGCGGCGACGCATGCGACCGCGGCCGCGCACAGCCCGAGCCGGCGCCTTGGAGGGCGTGGACCTGTTTCCTTCAGGATCGCCGTCCGGGCTGCCTCATGAGCCAGGGCCTGGCTCGTAGCGGAGAAGAATGGTGCCGGAGGCGAACTGGCGGGTCCCTATTAGCCTGAGCTCGTGCCGCTGCTGCATATCCTTGAACAGCGCCGTCCCCTCAGCAAGGATCACCGGGTTGAGCGTGAGACGGTATTCATCGATCAAGCGCTGGTCGGTCAGCTGGCCGACGAGGCTTCCGCTGCCGAAGATCGCGATGTCTTTGCCCGCTCCGGCCTTGAGCTCTGTGATTGCCTTCGGGAGATCGCCGGCCAGCTGCCGGGCGTTGTGCCAGGAAATGTCTACCGCCTTGCGGGACACCACGAGCTTGGCGGCCGCGTTCATCCTGCGCGCGATCTCGGTGCTGTAATTTTCCCCGGCCGGTGTCGGCCACCAGGCCTGCATCTGTTCGTACGTCACGCGGCCGAACAAGAGCGTGTCCACAGAGTCGAGAAGCTCAATGGAATACGCATTGAATTCCTCATCGAGGGCTTGCCAGTCAATCTCTCCCTGCGAACCTGCGAAGTAGCCATCCAGTGTGATTCCTTCGGATGCGATAATGCGTCGCACAGAGAACTCCCTTTTGCTTGGGGTCATCGCGCTTGCTGGTCACAGCCCACGTGCCCGCGCTGCGCCAGGTGGACTCGCGGCCAAAGCCGGCACGACCGTACCCCGGGGCTCGGGTAACGGAATCTGTCACCTATAGGTAGTGGCGTGTCACGGCCTCGGCGTGCCGGGGACGGCTCTGGGGTTGCTTGCGGGGGTTTCAGAATAGGGCATAGGCCACTGAACTGCATGTTCGCTATACCGTGGGGCCGGGTTCCGGGCAGGATCGCGGGTTCATGACGCTGCGTCTGCTGTACCTTATTTTCATCCGTATCTGCGGCTGGCTCGCGCTGTTCGCGCGGTCAGCCGCCTCGAAGGACGCCGAACTGCTGGCCCTCCGTCATGAGATCGCGGCGCCGCGACGCCAGAACCCCAAGCCGCGGCCAGACTGGGCAGACCGGGCCGTGATCGCCGCGCTGGCGAGGCTGGTGCCCGCCTCGCTGCACACCCGCCGCTTCGTTACCCGGCAAGGCTGCCGCGCTGGCATCGGCGCCTGGTCCGCAGAAGATGGACCTACCCGAGCCGGCGCGGCCGGCCGCCGGTTGATGCGCGGCTCGCCGCGCTGATCGAGCGCATGACCCGGGAGAACCCGGCTCGGCTGCCAGCGGATCCAAGGCGAACTGCTGGGTCTGAGCTACCGGGCCAGCGCCTCCACGGTCCGGCGGGTGCTGAAACAGCTACCGATACCGCCGGCACCACGGCGACGTGACACCACCTGGCGGCAGTTCCTGCGGACGCAGGCGACGACCATGCTGGCGCGCGATTTCTTCCATGTCGGCTGCGCGGTCACCCTCACACGGGCCCATGTGTTCTTTATCACGGAAGTCAGCAGCCGCTACGTGCATGTCCCTTGGGTAACAGCAAATCCGGACGGCCTGTGGACGGCGCAGCAGGCGCGGAACCTGCTCATGGACCTCGGCGAGCGCCGTGCCCAACTCCCCTTCCTGATCAGGGACCGCGCCGGGGCAGTTCGCCCGCGCTCGACGCAGTGCTCGCCGACGCTGCGATCGAGGTGGTAAAGATCCCGCCGCGCAGCCCACGGGCGAACGCCTATGCCGAGCGCTGGGTGCTCACGTTGCCGCAGTGAGGTGACCGACCGGATGCTCATCACCGGGCAATGGCGCTGCGCGCCGTTCTGGATGAGTATGTCCGGCACTACAATCAGCGTCGCCCGGACGGCAGGCACCTGGATACGGCGAGGATCAACTCCCATACCCCCGGTCCCCGGCCCCGCCAGCCTGCGCCGGAACTAGGGCCAACGTCAAGGTCGCTCGCCCAGGGCGCGCTGCCTTGACCCCGGCCCTGGTTCCGCCATGCTCGCAACCCAGCCGGGAACCAGGAGAAACCGGACACAAGGCCGCTAAGGACCGGCCGGCGTTTGATCCGGTCGAGAGGTCTGCTATGGGGTGGTCAAGGTTCGGCGGGTGCAGTTGCCGGCCCCTGCGGGGTCTGCGTCCGTTGTAGTGCCGGGCGTGCTCGGTCAGGACGTGCTCGCGTGCCGCTGGCCGAAGATCAGCATCCGGTCTGTGCACTCGGCTCACGTCTTTGAGGACCGTGCCGGAGGATGCGGTGAACTGCCCGGCCCGGTCCGGATCAGGAACCGGAACCGCGAGGCGTGGTTACTCGGGTCATCAGTAGGTTCCGGATCTGCTGGGTAGTCCGCGGCCCGTCCGGGTTCGCGGTGACTCCGGGGACGTGAACGTGCCGGGATATGACCTCGATGACGAAGAAGCAGTACAGGCACTGGAGGGTGACGGCGCAGTCGGCACGGCCTTGCCGAGGATGGCTGGCAGGCATGTGGTCATGTCGGCCGGATGCCCGTGGACGGTCATCACGATCTGCCCGCTGACAGTTACCCCAGACTGGCTCCTATCCCGGGAAGCAGTCACTCTCGGAAGTACGGCTCAGTCTGGTGGGTGCCACGGGCTGCGGCTCGCCCGGGAACTGCGGTACCTGAAGCTGCCGGCCGACCAGACGGGGTCGGCGCCTGACGGGCTGTTCTCCTTGGAGCTCTTCGGGACCGCCCACTGGACCAATGCCCCCCGCTCGACTTCAAGCACTGAGCCGCCAAACGACACTCGTCCGTTACTAAGGAGTGCGTAAGTAGGCCGACCGATTCCGGTATGCGGTGATGTAACGCAGGTGCGGGTCGGCGAAGAATGCCCGGACCAGGCCGGGGCGCTTCTGGAGCCGTCGCAAGGCGCCGGCGGCCTTGGCTTTCAGGTCTTGCTTGCTGGTGACGCCGGTCTTGCCGATCCGGTCGTGCCTGACGTTCTTCCAGGCCCATTCGTCGGGGTTGAGCTCGGGTGAGTAGCCAGGCAGGAAGAACAGCCGGAGCTGGCCTTCCGTGGAGGCGGCGAATTCCTTCGTGGCGGTGGCGCCGTGCGCGGGGTGCCCGTCCACGATGAGATAAACGGGACCGCGGGCATCGTGCAGCAGCCGCTTGCAGAAGTCGGTGAAGGTGGCGGCGTTCGTGTTGCCCTGGTAGACGGCGAACCGCAGCGCGCCTTTCGCGGACACCACGGAGATCATGTTCACCGGATACCGGGCCCCGGTGTTCTTCACCTCCGGGGCCTGGCCGACGGGCGGCCAGGTGGTGCCCGCGTGGTAGTCCGAGCGGATCCCGGCCTCATCAGCGAACCAGATCGTGGCTCCCTCCGCCTCGGCCTGCGCCCGGATGGCAGGGTATTCCTCGTTCTTCCACCGCTCGACCGCCCCGGAATTCTGCTGATAAGCGCGGTGCAGCGGCCGCTGTGGCGACATTCCGAGCTTGCGCAGCAGCCGGCCGGCGCTGACAACTGACAATGCGACGCCGAATTCGCGGCGGATCACCTCGCGGACCATCTCCCGGGTCCACAACGCGAACTCGAACTGCATCTGCCGCGGATCCTGTCCCGCGATCAGCGCATAAAGCCGCGACAACTGCGGGCCCCCCAGCTTCGGCGGCCGACCAGGCACCGGCTGGGCCCGTAGCGCGTCCTTGCCGCCCTCACGGTATTTCGCCAGCCATCCGTACACCGTCTTGCGGTGCAAACCCAGCGCGGCTGCCACGTCCTCCGGGTGCGCGCCTTCCCCGACCTGCTCCACCGCCCGGATCCGCAGCACCTCCAGCGTCTTGTGATCAAGCTTGCGGCCGTCGTTTTCGCGCACGCTCCATTATCGCAGCTCACAAGATCAAAGTCGAGCTACTTTCGAACTCCTTGGTAACACGAGCGACCGGAGCCCGGACAGGACTCCGGTCCCTGCGTGCTAGATGCGGCCCGGTTACCTATGCGTGACGGATTCCACTGCCCCGCCAGCCGCGTAAGGTCGTAAGCCGTCCTGGCCGTGAGACAAACTTGCTGCCCTCGCGCCGTGTGCCTGTTCGGGCGCGTTCCGGATCTGAGATCACCGAGCACAACAACGAGAGAGAAATAGACGTTATGAGCAAAGTATGCCTGAGCATGTCGATGTCGCTCGACGGCTTCATTAACGACCGGGATGGCAGCGAGCAGTTGTACGAAGGTGACTACGACGCTTCCGAGTTGCTGGAGGGAATGATCCGGGCTACGGGCGCGGTGCTTATGGGAAGAAATGCCTTTGCGATGTCGGGAGACCCAGACTGGTACGCGGATAATTATGAGTATCAGGTGCCGATCTTTGTCATGACAAAAGAGCCCCCCGAGGAAGTGCCCAAGCAGAACGATCAGATTACATTCACGTTCGTGACTGATGGCATAGAGAGCGCTGTCCAGCAAGCAAAAGCCGCTGCAGGCGGCAAGCAAGTCACAGTTGTAGGCGGGGCGAATATCGCTCAGCAATTGCTCGCGGCCCACCTCGTGGACGAGATACAAATCGGCATTATGCCGGTGCTTCTTTCCGGCGGCTTGCGACTGTTTGAGCACTTGGGCGACCAAAAGATTCGGCTAAGCAAACTGAAAGTCAAAGAGTCGGGGCCAAGAACGGATATTTGGTTTCGCGTAGAGAAGTAATTGACCCGCGAGCGGGTGAACCTGATCGCCACGTTCGCCCGCGGCGCGGGCCGCACCCGAGCCCGCTCTCACGATGGGCGAGCGCACCGCTTCGAGGCGGTCCGCACCCCAAAGGCTGGCAGTTCTCCCGAGCCGAGGTGACCCCGTGTGGAGGTCCGGCGAACTCCCCAGCAGAACTGAATATCCGCATCCCGCGAATGCAGTGGCCACCTCCGGCAGAAGGCGGCCGCGCGACCGAGCGAGCAGGCTAGCCCTGCTTACCGGCCCCCTCGGGACGGTTGCCACCGGCGCGTTCCTGCTTGCCACCCAGCATGGCTACCTGAGTGTCGCCGGGATCCTGGCGTCCCTCTATCCTGCCGGAACGGTGTTGCTGGCCACGGCGGAGAGCACGTCGGCTGGCTCGCTCGGATGCTGTCCGTGCCCGTCCGTGGTCTCGGCCGCCCAGGCGCCTGCGCGCACGGACATATGACGGACAGGGTGGGTTGCGAAGATCGCTTTCAGCGGAGTATGTGCAGTTCAGGAGCTATATGGCCGTATCAGGGCGGGTAGTCTGTAAAACCGTCGGCTCAGCCTACGTTGGTTCGAACCCAACACCTGCCACCAGCAGCGAAGATGCCCCCTGACCAGCGAAGACACTGCTAGCTGGAGGTGGCCGTCATGTCCGGCGGTGTCCGGCGGCTACTGGGGTGCTGCGGCTGTCTGCGGCAAATGCGCGGCAAAGTTCGGCGGCACCGGACCTCGGTGGGGCCGTCACAGACCCGCGTTGAGGCAGGCGGTCGGGGGCTATGGCTAGATCGAACAAGGTCGTGAGCAGATGGTCAGCGAGGCCGTGAGGGAGCGCTGGGAACGGGAGCAGCTACTCCTGGGGCTGGCGCGAACGACGCCCGGTGAGGAATTCGCAGCCGGTGGCCTAGCCGTTCTGGCCATGCCTCCGACCGTGCGGATCGCTATTCTGCCTGGCGATCCGTACTTGCAGCCGGTCGGGCCGCAAGACCCGAAATCGGTGGTCCCTCAGACCTTGCAACTGGCGACAGGTAGGCAACTTCAACCGTACGTCCAGTCGGTGCGTGGCACGTCGAGCGGATATGTGGGCTTCTCGGAATCTCGCGATGGTCGCCTGTGGCGAAGTTTCGCGGCGGTCCACTGGCATGGCGGCGTGGATTTCTTCCTGGGTGATCAAGGCGGGAGGGAGTGGGACGACGCTCCGCGCGGCAAACGCTGCGTCTTCTTCCTGCTGAAGACGGTCGGATGGGCCTGGGCCGCGTTCGAACTACAAAGGCAGATGACGGATCGATTCAACGTAGAAGGACCGTTCCGAGTACTCCTGGGTATCGCAAAGACTTCGGGTGCCGAGCTTGTCAACGTCGGAGCCGGGTGGCCAGAGCCAGGATCAGGCGGGTTCTGGGGTGAGCTGACCGCGGTGGAAGAGCAGGTGATGCTATGTGAGGACCTGCCGGAGTGGCCGGATGCGCCAGGCGTAGAGGATCTGGCGCATCGGTTCGGCGCGCGGGTGGACCTGGCGTTCGGTGGTCCGGGCGATCGTCACCTCGACCGGTCGGGTCCGCAGGCAGGGAGGTTTAATCCTCGGTGGTGACAGCGCGCACAGCGTCGCGCCTTATGCAGCGGAGGCATACGTGAGAATCTTCCTCAGCTCGGTGATCAGCGGTATGGAGACCTACCGGGCGGCTGCTCAGCGAGCAGCCGAGACGCTCGGCCACACCGTCACAATGGCTGAGGACTTCGGGGCGTCGCCGTTCAGCCCTCAGCAAGTCTGCCTGGGAGCCGTGCGCGACGCGGACATTGTGATGCTGCTGTTGGGAGCGCGGTACGGAACACCCCAGGAGTCCGGCCTATCTCCGACGCACGAGGAGTACCGAGAGGCGCGTGCTTCCAAGCCTGTGCTCGTGTTCCTCCAGGAAAATGTGAGTCGCGAGCCTGCCCAGCAAGCGTGCCTCGACGAGGTGAGCACTTGGGAACGTGGCGGCTATCGCGAGTCCTTCGATACACCTGACTCACTTTCGGCGGCTGTCATCCGTGCGCTGCATAGGTGGGAGTTGAACCAGCAGGCGGGCCCTGTGGACGAGCAAGACCTCGAAGCGCGAGCCGCAGCGATGCTGCCGCGACCGCCGTCACACGCCCCTGGCGTCCCGTTGTTGCATGTTGTGGTCGCTGGCGGGCCGACTCAGCAGATACTCCGCCCGACCGCACTGGACGACCAGAGGTTGCACCGAGACATTCAGCGCGAGGCCGTTTACGGCGATCGACCCGTCTTCGATTCTCAGCACGGAGTCCCAGCGCCCATCGTCAATCTTTCGACCCTCGTCGTTGCCCAGCCTCCCGCCGAGATCACTCTTGACGAGTACGGCAGCGTGCGGGTCAGCCGCCCGGCGAGAGATCCAGGGGGTAGGTCCCCGATGGCGAGCGGCATCTCATGTCTGACCGAGGAGGACGTGCGCGAGCGGGTGGCGGATTGCCTCCGTTACGCTGGATGGCTGCTTAACCGGGCGGATCCCACCAACAAGTTGAGCCGCGTGGCCGTTGCCTGCCGACTGACCGGGGCCGGCTACTTGCCCTGGCGCACTCGCTCCGAAGTGGCGGCGTCTCCGAACGCTGCGCAGATGAATCTCTCCAACTCGGAATTTGCAGCGAGTCCGACTGTCGTTTTGCCTCGTCCGGCACTGCTTTACGACGGTGAGAAACTGGCGGACGACATCGCGGCGCAACTCCGGAGGCAACTCAAATGACCACCGTGAGCGGCAACGTGGCAAGGACTAACTTTGGAAGCCGGCAACATGAGGTGCGTGCCATGAACCAATCGCCCGGAGATGCCAATAAGAGAGCCGAAGTCGAGGCACAGACGGTTCGTACCCAAGTGGGGCTATACGACGGTTTCGAGGCTTATCGAACGCCGACTGAGGTGGACTATCGTCGGCTTCTCACAAGCGGACTTGTGGTTCCAGACACTAATGTATTCCTCAACCTCTATCGCTATAATGATGAGACTCGTACCGACTGTTCACTGTCTTGAAAGGCCTCAACGATCGGCTGTGGGTCCCCAGGCAGGTGGTTGCGGAGTTCTGGAAGGCTCGAGAAACTGTCCTGCTTGACCCGGGCGATACCGATAAGACGGCCAAGACGATGGACGATGGCTGGCCACCGAGATGACGCCATTGGCACTTTCCGTGCATGGGTCAACAGGGTTGGATTGCAGTCGGAGCGCGCCCGTCTACTGGAAGCCGTGACGGTCGACTGGGTCCAGGCCAGCCTGCGCCATTCCCTCAGCCCGCAGCGCCGCGAGCATCTCGCCCAGGTCCTGGCCGACGCCGCCGCGCTCGCCGGATGGCAGGCCATCGACATGGCCCGCCTGCCCGCCGCGTGGACTCATTTCGAGCTGGCCACCGCCGCCGCGCGCGAAGCCCGCAACGACGCCCTGCTTGCCTTCGCCGCCGGGGAACAGGCATATGTCCTGCTCGACCTCGGCCAGCCCGCCGACGCCCTGGAGAAGGTCCAGGCCGTCCACGCCCACGCCCGCGACTCCATCCCCGGACAGCTCCGCTGCTGGCTCTACGCCGCCGAAGCCGAGATGGCCGCCGCAGCCCGCCAGCAGGACGACTGCCGCACCGCGCTGGACCTCGCCGCCCGCGAGATCAGCCGCCCGCAGGCGGTCGTCCTGCCCTATCTCGCGCTCGACACCGCGCACCTGGCCCGCTGGCGCGGCAACTGCCTGGTCCAGTTCGGTGACACGGCCACGATCGGCGACCTGACCACCGCGCTAGCCGGGATGGACGGCACGTTCACCCGCGCCGAGGCAGGACTGCGCTGCGACCTCGCCGCCGCCATGCACGCAGCAGGGGACCGGCACGAGGCGCGCCAGCATCTCAGGCTCGCGACCGAGCTAGCCCAGCTCACGGGATCCGCACGGCAGCGCCGCCGCATTACCAGCCTGGCCCGGCGGATCGGGACCGCCGCCTAGCCCTTCCGGGCCAGCAGCCCGAGAAGGCCGATCAGCACTCCCGAGTTCCAGATCTGCCCCGAGGCCATCAGCTCTGGCACCGACGCCAGCGGTATCCACTCGATCCGGTCAGCCTCGGTCAGCTCCACCGGCTCGGTGAACTTCTCCGGGTCGCGACCGACGAAGATCGCATGCTCGGAGTCCACCATCCCGACCATCGGCTGATACGTGACCAGGCGCTCCACCCGGCCCGCCCGGTATCCGGTCTCCTCCTCCAGCTCCCGGACCGCGGTCTCTTCCGGTTCCTCGCCCTCATCGACCAGACCGCCGGGCAGCTCCCAGCCCCACCGGTCCTGCACGAACCGGTGCCGCCACAGCATCAGCACCCGGTCCTGATCATCGACCAGGACCATCACCGCGGCCCGGTGCAGCCGCACCACGTGATGCCAGAACCGTTCCCCGCCAGGGATCTCCACGTCAATCTGGCCCAGCCACACCCACGGGTTGTCATAGATCACCCGCTCGCCGAAGGTCCGCCACCGGCTCGGCTCATTGCTCGTCGTGTCAGCCACGCCCCGACGCTAACGCTTCCGCGCCCAACCGGCATACCCGGGCTAGGCACACGAGCGCCACCAGTCGCTTCACCGGGGCGCCGACCATGCACTGCCGAATCTAGCCGTACTGGATCAAGGCGGCTCCGCTGCGCTCCGCCGCGGCCCGGCGCCACGCCGGGCTCTGCCTTGGGGGCCCGCCCGGCGTGGCGCCGGGCCAGCACGCGCAGTAGGCACGGATGATCAGCCATCTCGTTCGTCGACACCATCAGGACGCTCCTGGCGCATAGCCCAGTTGCCGGGCCGCAGACGAGACGGCGTACGCCTGGACGGAGACGCGAGCCTCATCCGCTTCCGATCATGTAGCCCTCCAGGGCGGGCCGGTCAAGAGCGCTCCCTGCGGTCGCGTCGCCTCGGCGATGGCGCAAGCGCCACCCTTGACAGTCCCACCCTTCCATGCGGTTCCGGCGGCTATCGGATGAGGCACCCCCACGCCTCAGCGAACAGCCAGGAGACCGGACATGGCGCAGACCCGATTCACCCTTCTCCTGGTTGTCACGGCGACGGTGACGGCGTGAATTTAAGGTAGTCGCCGGCCCTGGTACCGCCTGAGCAGAACAATCGATCACCGAACGTGTTGTCGGACGTGAGTTCAAGGCCGGCGTCGTTTGGGGTAACGCAATTACCGAAGGCGAAGCTGTTGTTGACCCACTCCGTGGTGCCGTCTGAGGTGAAGCGGAGGTTCTCCCAGTTTGTAAAGTTGCTGTTGCCGCTGCAGTCGCGTACTTCGGCCAGCCCGTTCGAAGAGAAGCCAACACACTTGCTGGTGTCCAAGGCGAACACCAGCCGGTAAACCTCTGCGCCGTGATGCGTGAAGCCCTGGTCTTGGAGGATGATGTCACGGCCGGGACTGCTATTCGTTATTATTGTGCCCGCGTTCAGATTGCTAGCGCCAAGGCACCATTGATTGCCGTACTTGGTGCATACGTGAACTGAAGCGAGCGCGGGAGCCCCGCCGACGACGATCGGGGTAACGCCCAGCGTCAGGGCCGCGGCGATGCCTACGAGACGTCTTTTCACATGTCCTTCCTTCCCGGGCCGGGCCTGGTAGGGCCGCGGAGCAGTAACGCGGCTCCGGCTAGCCGCGTGACGTGGCCGGATGCGGCGCGAGCGCCGGGCGAGGATCGCCTCGAGCAACTTTTCAACGGGGTCCGCCATCGTTGGCCTCCTCGACACCTGCCTCAACCTCATCATGGCCCTCGCGGCCCCCGAGGGCTAGCGGGTCATCGAGGGATATACGCGGGATGATCGAAACTCCCACGACCGAAGCTCGTACGCTTTCCCTGGTCAGGCGAAGCGGGTGAGTCGAAACAGCGGTGGCCTGTAAAACCGTCGGCTCAGCCTACGTTGGCTCGAACCCAACACCTGCCACCGCCACGCGGAAATGCTACCTGACCTGTGCGTATGCCAGTCAGGGACTATAGCGCCCTATGCGGCTGGATGCGGCCGGGAGCGTCAGTGTGCGGGTAGCTGTGTCCTATCCGTGTCCCAGGCTTCGGCCGAGGACACGGCTGTGCTGTGGGGGCCCCCAACGCCGACGGCTTGCCGGTCGTCCTGGCCGGGATCTTCGCTTACTGTGACGAAGCTTGAGGACCCAAACGCGCGGCGGAGCCGGCGGAGCCGGCTCTTGGCCCGTGGGGCGAAGCGTGGTGCGGGTCAAGGTGACCTGGCGCGGCCTGGCGGGGGGTCGGGGTGTCTGGGTCGGCCGGCCAGGGGCAGGCCAGGGGCGGCAAATACCATTGCCACTGAGCCTTTCCATGACCAGATGTAGGACGACCTTCTCACTAGACCTGGAGGCTTATTCATAAGGCTTCTTTGGGGTGGCGTTCGGCGTGCATTCATGGAGGAACCGGTTGCAGTACGAGATTCTGACAGGGCTGAGCCACGGGCAACTGGCCGGGCTGGCGGCGCGGATCACCGGCCGCCTTCGGCGGCTTCGTGCGGCCGTGCGGAACAGCCCGGCGGTGACCGGGCTGTTCCGGTCGGTGGCGATGGTAGCGGGAATACCGATCGCCATCGGATCCGAGGCCGGAAATCGGCAGTATCAGCGATGGGATGCACTTGCGGCGGTGACACGGCGGATGGTATGGCTAGTCGCGAACCCACACCCGGCTTCCGGGCGGAGGACTCCATGAGCGTCCCGTGCATCCGCGGCCGGGCGCAGCGCGTGACGCGATCCCGGCCTGCCAGTGCCCGCAGGCCCGCCCGGCCCGCCGCTCCTGTCGCCGCAAGCGTGGCCCGTGCTGCCACGCCTCGCGCGGGCAGCGCAGCCCGGCTGCCGGCCGGGGGACCCGGGCGATGACCGGGTCCCCCGGATCCGCTGCGGATGATAGCGGACGAGCGCGCGGACATTCACGACTTCCTTGCCTCGCTTGAGCCCGGGCAGTGGAACGTGCCGTCGCTCTGCGAGGGCTGGCGCGTCCGTGATGTCGCCGTGCACCTGCTGGTCGATGAGCCGGTCGAGCAGCTCGGCTATCCGAAAGCCCTGGCCAAGGCGGCATCGATGCGGTTCTCGGTGCACCGGATCAACGACTGGTGGATCGAGCGCAACCGCGACCGGCCGACCGACAGCATCGTCGCGGCGTTCGCCACCCCGCTGAGGCCCGGACCGGTCAGCCGCCTGCTGGCCCGCATCGCAGGCCCGGCGCTGGGCATGCGCGCCATGGTCATCCACCACCAGGACATGCGCCGGCCGCTCGGGATGCCGCGAGTCGTCCCCGAGGAACGGCTGCGGGCGGCGCTCGGCGTCATCCTCACCTCGCGCGGCAGCATCAACCTCGGCTCGCTCCAGCGCGGCGAGGGGATCCGGCTGCGGGCGACGGACATGGACTGGTCCTGGGGGCAGGGCCCGGAAGTATCCGGCCCGGCCGAGGCGATCCTGATGGCACTAGCGGGCCGCGCTGTCGCATTGGCCGAGCTATCCGGCGAGGGCGCGCAGACGCTGACCGCCCGCGTCCAGCCGCCTTTTGAATAAGGCTCCCGCTAAGGAGTTAGACAGTGAGTGAACGCATGGTGCACTACGTCGGCGGGCCGGCCGACGGGCTGACAGGGCTGATGGATGAAAAGAGCCACCCCTTCATAATGTCAATGAGCACGGACACGGACGGCTACTACGGCATGGACTACCAGGTCGCCGGAGATCGCATCGGCGAGGGCGACCTGGAGTTGACCAGCGACGACGTCATCGCGCGATGGCACCAGCGGTCCTGTGCCCACGACTTCATGACGGGGGACACGGTCATCGTCAAGGCCACTGGCGCCCGCGCGATGGTGTTTGCGCCGACCACCCGCATCAACGCCGACGGCGCCTCTGACGAAGGATGGAGGATTGCCATCGACTCCAACCTGACTTTCGTCGCTGCCGACGAAATCCGCATCGCCGTCCCCGAGGAACTGGATAAGGGCCACTCGTAGTCCAAGCGACCCGGCGAGGGGCCAGGGCTCTACGTCGGCGGCTGACCGTCGTCCCGGCTGGGATCCTCGCCGCTGGGCTCAGGCGGGTAGTCCTGGGTTGCCTCGAAGATATGCCGCATGGCCTCGTCCTGCTGGCCGGCGATGCATTTGGCGTAGATGCGAAGGAGCACAGCCACGCTGTGCCCTGCCCACTCAGCTACCTGGGGCGGGGCGACGCCGGCGTTGAGCCAGGTCGACACAGCAGCATGGCGCAAGGCGTAGGGCACGTCCAGCAACCGCGAGCTCGCCTCCCGCGCGGTGAGCGCCTCAGCGCGGGCTTCGTGGAACACCTTGAGGTAAGCGCGGTCGGTGATGATGCCGCCGCGGGGGCCGGTGAACAGGCGCCCGCGGGGGCCGGTGCCGTACCGGTCCAGGTGCTCGCGGAACATGGCCACCAGCTCGGGATGGATCGGCACGCGGCGTGTATCACCGTCGGCCCGGTGCTTGAGCGCGCGGCGCTCCCGTGGCTTGCCGTTGTCGGTCCAGTGGGAGCCGCTCCGCGGCACGGAGTGTGTCAGGATCATCCGTCCCCATCCATGCCGGGGCAGGCTGGCCAGGTTTTCCCGGCGCAGGTCGGAGGCTTCTCCGGGGCGCAGGGCGGCGTGGTAGAGGCAGCCGAAGAACGCTTTCATCCGCTCGCCCCGTTTGCCGTGCGCCTGCACTGCGGCGAAGAACCGGCGGGCCTGCGCGGGGTTGATGACCACGCGCGGGTCCACGGTGGTCAGCGTGCGGGGCCTGGTCCATTTCACGGACTGGAGCGGATTGGCGGGAAGCGCGCCTATCTCGCAGGCGTATTCCATCGCGTTGTTGATGACAATGCGCTTCCGGTTGGCGGTGTTGGCCGCTGCGGGTTTGCCGTCCTGCTTGCGGCTGATCCTGTCCAGGATCGCCCGGACCCGGGCCGGTCCGCTTCCCGGCTGCGAGAGATCAGCGAGCGGAACGGTGCAGGTTTCCAGCCAGCGGACCACCGCCGCGAGGTCATCGGGCGGCGCGGCGTTACTGCGCAGGCGTTCGCTGTAGGCCCACGTCTGCAGCGCGCGCCGGAGCTGCTCCCGCCCGTACGGGGCGTCGTCGCGGCTGATCATCGTTTCCGTCGCATCGGTGAGCGCTTCGGCGATTCCCCGGCGGTGGTTGGGCGATACATAGGGCCATTTGGCGGCAGAGTAGTCCAGTGTGAACGTGTACCAGCTCAGCGCGGATTCCTCACGTCGCCACGAGACTGGCCGGCCGGTGGTGAGACTGAACGCCTCACCGTTGCGGGCGGCGGCTTGCAGTGAGCTTCGGAAGCTGTCTGCCTGGGCCGCGTTGCGGAATACTGATTTCCACGTCCTCGGCCCGGTTCTCCACCGGACGTGATGGCTGGTGGCCGATTTCCCCTTCCGCACATTGGTCTTGTAGACCCGGGCGTCGTAGGTGGTTGCGTCGTCCATCAGGCGGCCTTCTTCCGCGAGTTCAGCCACCGCTGGTACTCAGGCACGGTGACGCGCAGCTCGCCGTTCGGCAGCGGGATGCACTCCGGCGCTGTCCCTTTCATCCGCCATTCGTAGAAGGTCCGGCGGCTGATGCCCAGGTCGGCGCAGATATCGGCGACGGTCAGCTTGCCGTCAAGCTGCTCAATAGCGCGCCTGGCTCTCGCGTTCGCGGTCATGACGGGTTTACCTCCTTGTGAAGTGAGAGCGGCCCCGGAAGCTTTCTTGCTCGTGGGCGCCCGGACCGCCCGCGTACTCGGCTGGGTCATGCCGTCCGGCGCGGACGGGCCGGTGCGGGCGGC
>WNGG01001176.1_pt1 | contig 30238 bp, 29 predicted proteins | sample 5400661 | NCBI WGS metagenome assembly WNGG01 (sample SAMN13153372, study PRJNA577476) | soil metagenome | isolation source: 100 cm soil or saprolite under Garry oak tree replicate 1 | place: USA:California | collected 2016-06-15
GCGCTCGCGCTGGGACTGGCGCTCGTGATCGCCAACGAGGTGACGGGTTGGGTGCCGATCCTGTTCCAGCCCGAGTACATCGAAGCGCGCACGACGGCCGGTGACTCACGGGCCGCCGCGTTCTTCGTGCGAACCGCGACGCTGCTGACCGGGATCGGCGCGGCCATCGCAGTGTTGCTCATCGTCACCGCCCCCGGGTTGCTGTCGCTCGTGGCCGGTGGCGCCGGGCCGGCGCGCGACGCCGTGCCGCTGCTCCGATGGCTGGCGCCGATCGTCGTGCTCGGGCCCCTCAGCGCGCTGCTCACGGCGCTCCTGCAGGCGCACGGACGGTTCACGCTGCCCGCCCTGCGCCAGGTCTGCTGGTACGTCGTTGCGGTCGGCATCGTCGCCGCGCTCGCCGGCCGCATCGGCCCGCTGGCCGTGCCGCTCGGCCTGCTCGCTGGCCTCGCGTTGTTCTGTGTCGTGTTGATGGCCGCGCTGCCGGCGGGGACGATCGCCGCGCTCCCGTCAGGGACCATGGCAATTACGGCGATGCGTGACGACAGTCGCCTGACGCGACTGGTGATCGCGGCGATGCCGCTGGTCCTGGCGTCCTGCGCCAACTACGTCAACCTCGGCGTCGAGCGCGCGATGGCGGCGAGGCTCGGCCCCGGAGCGCTGGCCGCGCTGACGTACGCCTTCCGGCTCCTGAACGTCCCGATGACGCTGGTGCTCGCGAACGCCGCGGCCATTCTCGCTCCGTCGCTCGCGGTGCACGCCGCCACGCGCGAGACGGCCGTGTTCGAGACGCTCCTTCGTCGCGCGCTGAGGCTCACGCTGGTCTTCGCCGTCCCGGTGGCGGCGCTGTGCGCGGCCCTCGCCGAGCCGATCATCCGCCTCGTGCTCGAGCGCGGCACGTTCACCGCGGACTCCACCGCGCTCACGGCCCGGGCGCTCGTCTGGTACGCTCCAAGTCTGGTCGGGATGGCTGGCGTTCAGGTCCTCGTGCGCGCCTATCAGGCGCTGCGCGCGATCCGTCTGATGGTCGCGATCGGCATCGGGGTGGTGGCGCTCAATCTCGTGCTCATGCCGCTCGGCACGACGCTCATCGGGTTCCGTGGCCTGCCGCTGGCCATGCCCAGGCTGCGGCCGCAGTGGCTCCCGGTGGCGCCGTCGGCATCCTGATCGGGGCAGGCACGTGCGGCGCGGTGGCGTACGCCGTCGCGCTCATGCTCGTCTCACGCGACGACGCGCGCCTGGCGCTCGATTTCGTGGCGCCCTGGCTCGGGCGGCCTCGCCCGGCGAGCGCGTGATGCGCATCCTCATCTGCGCCACGTCGAGCATGCCGGACGCCATCGGGGGCAGCGACCGCGTGGTCTGGCAGCTCTCGCGAGGCCTGGCCGTTCGTGGCCACGACGTCCAGCTCGTCATCCGGCGCCTGGCGCCGGACCTTCCGGCTACGTCGATCATCGACGGCGTGACCATCCACCGCTACGCCGATCCATGGCACACCTTCGCGACGCTCTACATGCCGAGCGTGGCGTGCGCCGTCCGCGCTCTCAGGGCGGCGGCGCACGACCGTACGCCTCACGTCGTCCACGCGCATCACGGCATCAGCGGCCTGGGAGCCGCGAGAGCGGCGATCGGGCCGCCGATGTACACGTTCTACGGGCCGTGGCACCAGGAGTTCCTCCACGAGGTCCAGCACCGGACCGAGATGCCGTCGCTCAAGCGCTGGACGCGCCGGCTGTGGGCGCCGGCGAAGGCCACGCTGGCCCGGCGCATCGAGCGCGCCGCGGTCCGACACGCCCGGCGTGTGGTGGTGCTCTCGCGCTACAGCCAATCACAGCTCGCCGAGGTCCACGCGGTGAGTGGGGCTCGCGTGAGCATCGTTCCCGGTGGCGTCGATCTCCAGCAGTTCGTGCCCAGGCTCGAGCGCCGCGAGGCGCGCTCGCGGCTCGGCCTCGCGGGCGAAGGCCCGTTACTCTTCACCGTGCGCCGTCTGGTGCCGCGCATGGGCCTCGAGCCGCTGCTGCACGCGCTCGCCCGCCTCCCGGACGCGCGGTTGGTCATCGGTGGCAGCGGGTGGCTCCGGCCACGGCTCGAGGCGAGCGCGTCGGCGCTCGGCGTGGCCAGCCGCGTGCGCTTCGCCGGCCGCATCGACGATGCGGACTTGCCCGTCTTCTACCAGGCGGCCGATCTCGTCGTGCTCCCGAGCGTCGCGCTCGAGGGCTTCGGCCTCATCACGCTCGAGGCGCTCGCGTGTGGTACGCCGGTCGTGGCGACCGCGAACAGCGGCGCCACCGACGTCGTCGGACCGCTCGAGCCCTCGTGGATCGCGCCCGACGCCTCGCCCGCCGCGCTCGCGACCACCATCGCCGGCGCGCTGTCCGCCTCGTGCGCCCCGGAGGTGAACAAGCGCTGTCGCATCCACGCCGAGCAGTATTCGTGGGAGCGGATGGTCGCGCGCCACGAAGACCTCTACCGTGAGCTCGTGAGCGCCCGCGTGTGAAGCTGTGGGTCGTCGGGCACGCCTACGTGGCGGAGCTCGCTCACGGCAAGCTTCAGGCGCTCGCCGCGCTGCCCGAGATCGATCTGACGTTGCTCGTGCCGACGGCCTGGCGGACGGCGCTCGGCCTCGTGCCGCTCTCTGCCCCACCGGCGCCGCCCTACCGGATCGTTCCCTCGCGGCTCTTCCGGAATGGCCGGATCGGCGCCCACGTCTATCGCGACGGCATGCGCGCGCTGCGCCGGGCCCGGCCGGACATCGTCCAGGCTGAAGTCGAGCCGTGGAGCCTGGCCGCGCTGCAGTGCGCGCTGGCCGCTCCGGCCGCGAGGCTCGTCATCTTCACGTGGGAGAACCTCGAAGCGCCGCTGCGCCGGGCCTCGCGCGCCGTCGAGCGCTTCGTGCTCCGCCGCGCGGCGCTCGTCATCGCCGGCAGCGAGGCCGCACGCCGTCGCATCGCGCGACGCGGAGTCGGCGCCGACCGGATCGCGGTCCTGCCCCAGCTCGGCGTCGACCCCGACCGCTACGCCAAGCGCGACCGCGACGCCGCGCGCTCGCGGCTGGGCCTGACACCTCCGGTCATCGGGTACATCGGGCGGCTGGTTCCCGAGAAGGGCGTGGACGTTCTCGTCGAGGCGACGGCGCCCCTCGATGCTCGCGTGCTCCTGGTCGGCGACGGCGCCTCACGCGGTGCACTCGAGGCCCGGGTCTCGGCGTGGCCGCGCGGAAAGGCACGCTTCGTGGGAGCGGTGACGGACACCGACGTTCCCGAATACCTGGCCGCCCTCGACGCTCTCGTCCTGCCATCGCGGACGACCGCCACCTGGGCCGAGCAGTTCGGCCACGTCCTCATCGAGGCGATGGCCGCCGGCGTGCCGGTCGTCGGCTCGTCGTCGGGAGCGATTCCCGACGTCGTCGGCGACGCCGGGATCATCGTCCCCGAGGGCGACGCGGCGGCGTTGCGCCGAGCGCTGGGAACCCTGCTCGCCGACCCGGCCCTCCGCGCGCGGCTTTCGGAGCGCGGTCAGGATCGAGTCCAGGCGCACTACGCGCACGCCGTCGTCGCGCGTGAGCTGGCCGCGCTCTATCGGCGCCTCGCGCCAGCGTGACCGTATAATCAGCCCAGTGCCACGCACGATCGCGATCAACGCGGCGATCGTCGGCGAGCGGCCGACCGGGCTCGGAGTCTTCGCCCTCAGCGTGATCCAGGCGCTGGCCGGCCTGGGCGAGCGCCTCGTCGTCTTCACCTCGCGGCCCGATCTCGTCACGGCGCCCAACGTCGGCGTACTGTCGGCGCCGGCGATGGCCCGGCCCGAGCGCGGCGCCGTCGGCCACGTGGCGCGCCTGCTGTGGGCCCAGTCCGGACTGCGCCTGCGCGTGCGGGCGGCGCGTCCGTCGCTGCTGCTGAACCTCATGCCCGAGGGGTTGCTCCGGCCGGCCGTGCCCCAGATCACGACGGTCCTCGATCTCCTGCCGCTGCGCTACCCCGAGGAGTACCCGCGCCAGCAGTATTACTTCCGTCACTACGTCCCTGCCGTGCTCCGCCACTCGCGCAAGGTCATCGTCATCTCGGAGAGCACGCGACGGGACGTGCTGCGCTTCTACCCCGGTGTGGCGCCCGAGCAGATCCACGTCGTCCTCTGCGGCTACGACCGTGAGCGGTTCTGCGCGGGCGGGCCGGTCGTCTCGGACGGCGTTGAGCCGTACGCGCTCTACGTCGGCAACGTGATGCCCCACAAGAATCTGCTGAGGCTCGTCGATGCCGTGGCGCGGGCCCGATTTCACGCTCCGTTCCGTCTCGTGATGCGAGGTGCGGGCCACGCCCGTCACGTCGCCGAGCTGCGCGCCGCCATCGACGCGCGTGGCCTGGCGCCGTTCGTCGACTGGCAGCCCTACGCCGCGGCCGACACGCTGCCCGCGCTCTATCGGGGCGCGCGCGTGCTGGTCTTGCCGTCGCTCTACGAGGGCTTCGGGCTGACCGCGCTCGAGGCGATGGCGTGTGGCACGCCGGTGGTGACGACGAGCACGTCGTCGCTGCCCGAGGTCGTCGGCGACGCGGCGCTCCTCGTCGATCCCCACGACATCGGGGCCCTGGCCGACGCGCTGGTGCGGGTGATCACCGACGACGCGCTGGCCAAGACGCTCGGCGCGCGCGGCCTGGCCCGCGCTCCGCTCTTTTCGTGGGAGCGGACAGCGCGGGCAGTGCAGGGAGCCATCACGTCGTCGCTCGGCGCCGCGCGCTTATAATCGACACATTGTGCGGACGATGAACACTATGTCGGTTCCGCGGGGAAGACGTTCGGCAGTATCTGCAGAGTCTGGGGGGCACGTGGCGCAGCCACCGCTTCGGTTGCTGCATTCTGACGCTATCCTGAGCAAAGTGAAGCTTGACCAGTTCCGTCGACTATCGACCGCTGAGCTTATCGCGTCACTGCGGCCAGGTTTGCCGGGCGCGCTGAAGACGAGGCCAGACGGCACTGTGCTCGACGGACACCACCGAATCGTGGTCTTGCGCGAACGGGACGTCGGAGTGGACGCGCTTCCTCGACAAGTGTTGCCTCAAGAGCCAAAGGACTGAAGGAGATGGCAGCAAAGGTTTTCTGGATCGCGGGGCCGTGGCGAGGACGACTTGGCATTGTCCCTCGGCCCCGCGGCGCAGAATGGCTCGATGATGAGACGCGGGGTTGGCGTGAGGCTGGTATCGAGGTTATCGTCTCGCTTCTGGAGCCCGCCGAAGAGACGGAACTCGCCCTGGCTCGCGAATCGGCTGCTTCTACGACAAGCGGCCTCGAATTTCACTCGTTTCCCATTCCCGATCGTAGTGTTCCGAGCTCTCGCGAGGCAGTGGCCCAGCTAGTAGATCAAATCGTCAAGGCGCTGGACGCGGGCAAGAACGTCGCGCTCCATTGCCGCCAGGGCATAGGCCGATCGGCGCTCATCGCTGCAGCTGCTCTCATCTCAGGCGGCCAGGATGCGGAGGGTGCCATCACCACGATCCGGCGATCACGGGGACTCGAAGTCCCGGAAACACGTGCCCAACGGCAGTGGATCTCGGATTTCTCCTCATGGCTTGCCGAAAAACGTGGCCACGCACGCCGGCATGCAGCTGACGGCGCTCCGCGCCCCGGGTAATCGGAGATCAATGGGCAGCGGCGTGCGCGTCGCCCTGGTCCACGACTGGCTCACCGGCATGCGGGGCGGCGAGCGCTGTCTCGAGGTCTTCGCCGAGCTCTTCCCGGCGGCCGATCTCTTCACGCTGCTGCACGTTCCCGGCAGCGTGGCGCCGGCCATCGAGCGCCGTCGGATCACGACGTCGTTCATCCAGCGGCTGCCGGCGGCGGCCACGCGTTACCGCCAGTACCTGCCACTCTTTCCCGCGGCGATCGCGCGCTTCGACCTCCGCGGCTACGACCTGGTGCTCTCGTCGAGCCACTGCGTGGCCAAGGGCGTACGGGTTGGCCCCGACGCGCTCCACGTCAGCTACTGCTACACGCCGATGCGCTACGTCTGGGATCTCTACGACGACTACTTCGGCCCGCGTTCCGGCAGCGGCCCGCTCGTGCGCACGGCCATGCCGGCCGTGGCGGCCGCGCTCCGGCGGTGGGACCGGCGCACGAGCGCGGGTGTGCACCACTTCGTCGCGATCTCGGAGCACGTGGCCCGGCGGATCCGTCGCTGTTACGGCCGGGAGGCGGACGTGATCCATCCCCCGGTGGACGTCGCGCGCTTCGACGTCGCCGACGAGAACCCCGGCGAGTTCTACCTGGTCGTCTCGGCGCTGGCGCCCTACAAGCGGATCGATCTGGCAATCACCGCCGCGGGCCGGCTGGGGCGGCGACTGCTCGTGGTCGGCACCGGCCCCGAAGAGCGGCGGCTGCGCGCGCTGGCGGGCCCCGGCGTGGAGTTCCTCGGCTGGCGCAGCGACGCCGAGGTCGCGTCGCTCTACCGCCGCTGCCGCGCGGTGCTGTTCCCCGGTGAGGAGGATTTCGGCATCGTGCCGCTCGAGGCGATGGCCGCAGGCCGGCCGGTGATCGCCCTGGCCGCCGGCGGCGCGCTCGAGACGGTGGTGGATCTCGGCCGTGACGACGACGCGCCGACCGGCGTGCTCTTCGAGGCCCAGACCGCCGAGGCGCTGGCCGAGGCGATGCTGAAACTCGAGGCGTCGGCCGGTCGCTTCTCGCCCAAGGCGCTACGTGCCCGGGCCGAGACGTTCGACCGCCCGCGGTTCAAAGAGCAGGTGGCCGCGTATCTCGAAATGCGGCTGGCCGCGCACGGGCGATGCTGAAGGCGCACTCGCGGCTGTTCGAGCACATCGTGCTCGCCACGGACCTGGTGCTCATCGGCGCCTGCTGGGTCGCTGCGTATTTCCTGCGCTTTTATGTCGTCGGCCCCCCACTGGTCACTCCGGTGGTGCCGCCGCTGGGGGACTATCTGCTCCAGCTCAGCCCGATCGTCGTGGTGTGGGGCTTCTCGTTCCACTGGTTCGATCTCTACCGGCCCCGCCGGCTCGGCTCTCACCTGGCCGAGTGGGTGGACGTGGCGAAGGCCTCGACGCTGGGCGCCCTCGTGATCGTCGCCATCATGGCCTTCGTCTTCAAGGGCCACGAGTACTCGCGCGTCGTCATCCTGTATTTCTGGGCGTTGTCCATCGTCGCGGTCAGCCTCTGGCGCGCGACGTTCCGCGAGATCCTGCGCGCGGCCCGGCGCGCGGGTCACAACGTACGGCGGGCCGTGATCGTCGGCGGTGGGAGTCCGGCGGCGGAGATCGTGACGGCGCTGCGCCACCGGCCCGACACGGGTGTGCGGATCGTGGGCGCCGTCGGCGACAAGAGCGACGAGGGCCCGGCCATGGCGCCCTGGCTCGGACGCTTCGAGGACTTGCGCTCCGTTCTCGATCGTCACGACATCGACCTCATCTTTGTCGCGCTGACCCACGCCGAGTACGGGCGGCTGGCGGCAGTGCTGGCCGACATCGGCGACGATCCGGTCGACATCCACCTCGTGCCCGACGTCCACGGCCTCACCTCGCTGCGTGGCGGAGTCGAGGAGTTCGAGGGCGTGCCGCTGATCCACCTGCGCGAGTCGCCGCTCCAGGGGTGGAATCTCGTGCTCAAGCGCGCCACCGACATTGCGCTCGGCGCCGTCGCGCTGGCGGCGGCCGCGCCGGTGATGCTGACGATCGCGCTGACCATCCGGCTCACGTCGCGAGGCCCGGTACTCCTGCGCCAGGAGCGCATGGGCCTCGACGGCCGCGCGTTCACGATGCTCAAGTTCCGGACCATGCGCGTCGATGCCGAGACCGAGAGCGGCCCGGTGTGGACCCGAGCGGACGATCCGCGCCGGACGCCGATCGGTGCGTGGCTCCGTCACTTCAGCCTGGACGAGCTCCCGCAGCTCGTGAACGTCCTGCGAGGCGAGATGAGCCTGGTCGGCCCGCGGCCGGAGCGGCCCGTGTTCGTGGAGGAGTTTCGGCGCAAGCTGCCCGGCTACATGCTCCGCCACAAGGTCAAAGCCGGCATGACCGGCTGGGCGCAGATCAATGGCTGGCGGGGCAACACCTCGCTCGAGAAGCGCCTCGAGTACGACCTCTACTACATCGAGCGGTGGTCACTCGGATTCGACTTGAAGATCATCCTGCAGACCTTCTGGCGCGGATTCTCGACGAACGCCTACTAGACTGCTCGTGACCGGCGACCGGCTCCGCGTGATCCTGCTCGGCGCCTTCGCCGTCGGGCTCGCGTTTTCCATCACGCTCGCCGAGTCGGCGCTCGCTGCGCTCGCCCTGCGCCTGGGCTGGCGCCTCGTCTCGGGCCGAGCGCGACCCGCGGACTGGCCGCTCGCGTTGCCGTTCGCCGCGTGGACCGTCGCCTCCCTGGTCGCCGCCGGGCTCTCGAACGAGCCACTCTCGAGCGTCGTCCCGGCCGCCAAGGGCGTGCTGTTGATCGTCACGTTCTACGCGATGCTCGACGCGCTCCCCGACGCCGGAGCGGCCGACCGCTTCCTGAGCGGTCTGCTCGTCCTCGTCGCGATCGTCGCCCTGCTCGGCATCGTCCAGGTCGCGATCTGCCCGGGGCCCGGGGGCACGGCGGCGGCGCTCGGCCCGCTCGGACGGAAGTGCCACCGGGCGCGCGGCTTCTACAGCATCTACATGACGCTGGCGGGCGTGCTCAGCCTGGTCTTGCTGGCGACGGCGCCGCGGCTCTCGGCCTCGGCGGCCGCAAGGCCGGAGCAATGGCGGATCATCGCCTGGCTCCTCACGGGTGCGGGCTTTGCACTGACGTACGTCCGCGGCGCGTGGATCGGGTTCGTCGCGGGAATCGGCACGCTGCTGGCCGTGGTCAGGCGCGGCCGGATCGTCGTCGCCGCCGGCGTGCTGATCCTCGCCGTGGTGGCGGTGCTCGCGCCCGGCGTCCGGCACCGCGCCGAGAGCATCGTGGACCCGAACGATCCCACGGCCCGGGAGCGTGTCTTGATGTGGCGCAGCGGCCTGGCCATGGTGCGAGACCATCCGCTGCTCGGGGTGGGCCCGGGCGGGGTCAAGCGCGAGTATCCGCGCTACGCCTCGCCCGATGCGCTCCAGCAGCGTCGCGGCCACCTGCACGACACACCGCTTCAGATCCTCGTCGAGCGCGGCGTCGTCGGGCTTGGCGCGTGGCTGGCCATCTTCGTCGTGTTCTTCACACGCGCGGGCACGATCCTGCGCCACCTCGCGGCCACCGCGCAGCGCGAGCGAGCGCTCGTCACCGGGTGCATCGCCGCGCTCGTCGGGTTTCTCGTCGGCGGCCTCACCGAGTACAACTTCGGTGACTCCGAGGTCGTGATGATCGCCTACGTCGTGATGGCGGTGCCCTTCGTCGTGGGGCGCGACGGCTCACCCGATGGGTAAGGACGGCTGATGCGGACGATCGTGCCGGGCGACGACAGCGTACAATGCGGCCCGTGCGTCTCCACGTGAAGCTCCGCCACGCCGTGCTGGCCGCCGCCGTCCTTCTGGTCGGCGCGGTAGCCGCAGCTCAGCCGGTGGCTCCGGTCGAACCCGACACCGACCGCGCCATACGGGATGTGATCGAGACGACCCGTGACTACCGTCAGGCCCTGGAGCGTGTCCTCGGCTTCCACGTGAAGGACGTGGAGCGTGCGTCGACGCTGGTCGACCAGCGGCGTGAGCTGTATGCGCGAGGCATCGCGTCCCTGCGAGAGCTCGAGACGGTCGAGCGCGCCCTCGACGACGCTCGCGCGAAGCTCGCAAAGACGCAGCAAGAGATCGCCCAGGCCGACCACGCGCTGGCCGAAGCGCTCGTGGCGGCGGCCTCGCCTCCGGTGCCGCCGTCACCCGCGTCGCCACCGTTGCCCGAGCCCGGCGTCGCGCCCGGGGTTGCGCCCATCTTCGTCCGCTTCCGTGGACCGGCCTCGTGGTCGTTGACCGACACTCCGCGGCTCGATCGCTTCTTTCGCGAGCGCTTCGGTCGGGCGCTGCCCGTGAGCGCGTACGGCCAGACCCCGGTGCACGATCGCCTGCGCCTCGATCACCATCAGGCCCTCGACATTGCGGTCCATCCCGACAGCCCCGAAGGCGCCGCGCTGCTCTCGTTCCTGCGCGGCGCCGGCATCTCGTTCATTGCGTTCCGGGGCGCGATGGCCGGCGCGGCGACGGGCGCTCACATCCACGTCGGTGCTCCGTCTCCGCGGACCGCGGCGCTGACGCCGCCGGCCGCGAGGCCCACGCCATGAACGCGCGTCGATCGCTCGCCGTGGCGGCGCTCGTACCCTGGCTGCTCTCGGGCTGTGCCACGGCGGACATCGCCGAGTCGGTGCAGGCCCGTCTGACGAAGGCCGAGGCCGAGATGAGCCTCTGCAAGCAGAACATCGGGCTCGCCTCGGCGCCGACGCCGGCGACGACGGCCCTCTATGACTCGGCGACCGGCCCGGTGGCGCAGGACGCCTCCCAGGTGAAGATCAAGACGCTCTGTGGTCGTGAGCTCCGTGAATTACTCGACGCTCAGCGGGTTCAGAAGCAGCTCGTGCGTTAGGAACCGCCGGCGGTAGAGGAGCGCCACGGCTGTGCCGGGGCGCTCCGAACGTTGGCCGGGGGAGTCCGAGGGGGGCGTAGCCCCCTTCGTTTGAACGAACGGGGGCCCTTTCGTGGCCCCCATGTTCTTAATACGCCGGGATGGGCTCCGTGGCCAGGCGGACGCGGACGAAGTAGTCCTTGAAGCGCACGACGTCGCTGTCCGACACCATGTCCGACACGAGGAAGCACGCCAGATCGCCCTGCTTCCACACCCATGACGAGAACCCGGCGTCGTGCACGAGGGCGGGCCGAAACCGATCATTGATCCTCACGCGCAGGCGATCAGGAATGGGCAGCCCGGGCACCGGCAACACGACGTAGGTCACCTGGTGGCCGTCGGTGTCGCGATAGTGGACGGCGACTCCGCGGCGCTGATCGAGGAAGACGGGCTCGGCAGCGACGAGCGTGAGCTGATCGTCACCGGCGAAGACCTTGGTCAGCGTGATGCCGGTCTCCTGCGTCAACCACGGCAGCGACGCCGGCAGAATGTCCGGGCGCCGCGCGCCCCACATGACCGCGCGCGTGTGCTCGGCCATCACGATCCGGGCCAGTTGCTCCGCCGGCTCCCCGGGTGTGAGCCGCGGCAGGAGCGGCATGAAGACGAGTACCAGGACGAGTGCCGTCGCCGCCGCGGCCAGAGCGGGCGCCAGCCAGAACGGCGTCCGGGCCGGCCGCTCGGTCGTGCCGACGATGGCGACGCGCAGCCGCGCCGGGGCGGGGTGGCTCGGCAGATCGCTGGCCAGGCGGCGGCCCAGCGCCTCGTCCGACAGTTCCGAATAGCGGTCGCTCATGTCTTTTCGTAATCGCGCAGGATCACCCGCAGGCGTTCCTTGGCGCGAAAGATCCTCGATTTCACGGTGCCGACCGGGCAGGCCATGATCTGGGCCACCTCCTCGAGCGGCAGCCCTTCGACTTCCGCGAGCAAGAGCACCGTCCGGAACTCGTCCGGGAGGCGCCGCATCGCGCGCTCGAGGTCCGTGTGAGCCTCCAGCACGCTCGGGTCCTCCGCCGGGGCTTCGTGGAACATCGGGGCGTCCCAGTCGGGCACGCCGTCCTCCGCCAGGGGAAGCTCACGCTCCCTCAGGCGGTAGAACGTCAAAAAAGTGTTCCTCAAAATTTGAAACAGCCAGGCCCGGAGGTGAGTTCCCGGCTGGAAGCGATGGGAGAACCTGAATGCACGCAGGTAGGTTTCTTGCACCAGATCCTCGGCCTGGGCCGGGCTCCGGGTCAAATAGACCGCAAAGTTGTAGAGCGCATCGAGGTGCGAGAGCGCCAGGCGCTGGAAATCGGTGTCGGCCATCGCCTCAGTCCTCGAACCAGCGGGGCGGATAATCGCTGCGACGGACCGCGTGGTCGTCCTCGACCTCGTCCAACAGCTCGCTCACGCGCTTGTAGAGCACGGGATGCTCGAGCTCGGGCGCGACCTCGGCCAACGGCCGGAGCACGAATGCCCGTTCGTGCAGCAACAGGTGGGGCACCTGCAGGCGATCGGGCACGCTGACCACCCGGTCCCCGTAGAAGAGAATGTCGATGTCGAGCGTCCGCGGCACGAAGCGTCCTGTCTCCGGCGTGCCGGCCGGGCGCTCGCGTCCCAGCATCACCTCGATATCTTGAAGCCGGCCGAGCAGATCGACCGGCGCGAGCGACGTCTCGATGACGACGGCGCAGTTGAGGTACCAGTCGCGCTCGTGGAGCGCCTGACCGGGCTCGCTCTCCCACGGCTCCGTCTCGTAGAGCGCGGATGCCTCCACGAAGCTGATCTGGGACGCCGCGCGCAGGCGCGCCACCGCGGCGCGCAGCAGCCCGAGCCGATCGCCGAGATTCGAGCCGATGCTCAGGTAGACGCGCGCCATCAGCGTCGCCGCGTCAGCTCCACGCTTGGCGTGCCGACGAGGCCTTCGAGCGGTGGGGTGAGCTTTCTGACCTTCACGCGTACCTGGGAGATGGGGAACTCGCGCAGGAGCGCTTCGGCGATGAGGCCGGCCAGGCGCTCGAGCAGGTTCACGCGGTTGTGCGTGCCGATCTCGACGATGCGGTGGACGACGCGCCCGTAGTCGACGGTCGCCGACAACTCGTCCGACACCGCCGCCGAGGCCAGGTCGAGCGTCATCTCCGTGTCCACCGAAAACCACGCGCCCACCGCCTGCTCGGCCTTGGTCAGGCCGTGCTGGCCGTAGAAGCGCACGTCGTCGAGGAGCAGCTTGTCCGTCAGAGGCCCAACACGTCTTGCATGGAATAGAGTCCGGGCGGCCGCGTGGCGATGAAGCGCACGGCGCGGAGCGCGCCACGCGCGAAGGTGTCGCGGCTGTGCGCGCGGTGCGTGAGCTCGAGCCGCTCGCCCGGAGCGCCGAACGACACGGTGTGCTCGCCGACGACGTCACCCGAGCGCAGCGAGAAGACCCCGATCTCCTTGCGCGTGCGCTCGCCGGGCAATCCCTGGCGGCCGTACACCGCGGAGGCCGCGAGATCGCGGCCGAGCGCTTCGGCCACCACCTCGGCCATGCGGACCGCGGTGCCGCTCGGCGCGTCTTTCTTGCCTCGGTGGTGGATCTCGGTGATCTCGACGTCGTAATCGTCGCCGAGCGCCTTGGCCATCGTGGCGAGCAGACGGAGCGCGAGCGTCACCCCGACCGACATGTTCGGGGAGAGGAGGATCGCGGCCTTGCTGCTGAGGTCGCGGATCTCGTCGCGCTGACGTGGCGAGAACCCGGTGGTGCCGATGACCGCGCGCACGCCGGCGCCGGCGGCCATTCTCAAGTGTTCGAGCGTGGCGTCCGGCGTCGAGAACTCGACGAGCATCCGTCCCGCGGTGAGTGCTGCCGTCGCGTCGGCCGTCACCGGCACGCCGCGCCGTCCGACGCCAGCGATGTCACCCGCGTCGGCACCGAGGGCGGGATGACCGGAGGCCTCCAGCGCGGCCACCAGTCGGAGGTCGGGCGCCTCACCCAGGCAGGCGATGATGCGGGCGCCCATCCGGCCCGCGGCGCCGGCGACGACGATGTCCACCATGTGATGTCAGGCGCTGGCGCGGCTACTTCACGAGGCCGTACGGCTTCAGGATCGCGCGCAGCCGCTCGCGATTGGCGTCGGTCATGCGGCACATCGGCAGCCGGAACTCCGGCTCCAGCATGCCCGCCATGGCCATCGCTTCCTTGATCGGAATCGGATTCGTCTCGAGGAACGCGGCGCGGGCCAGCGGGTAGAGCTTGTAGTGCAGCTCGCGCGCGCGCTTGAAGTCGCCGTCGAGGGCGGCGTGCACCAGGTCGGCCGTATCGCGCGGCACGATGTTGGCGATGACGGAGATCACGCCGCGGCCGCCGACGGCCATGAGCGGCAGCGTGATGTTGTCGTCGCCCGACAGCACGATGAAGTCGGGGCCGCACGCGGCGATGACCTGGCTCATCTGGTCGAGCGAGCCGGACGCTTCCTTGACGCCGACGATGTTCCGGCAGTCGCGAACCAGGCGCTCGAGCGTGGCCGTCTCGACGTTGACCGCGGTCCGGCTCTGGATGTTGTAGACGAAGACCGGCAGCGAGGTGGACTCGGCCACCGCGCGGAAGTGGCGATAGAGGCCTTCCTGCGTCGGCTTGTTGTAGTAGGGATTCACGACCAGCGCGGCCTGGGCCCCGGCCCGCTCGGCCTGCGCGGTGAGATCGATGGTGTGCGCGGTCGAGTTGGAGCCCGTGCCGACCATGACGAAGATCCGGCCCGCCGCGGTGGCGACGATGGTCTCGACGACCCGCTCGTGCTCCTCGGGCGTCAGCCCGGGGTCCTCGCCGGTCGTGCCGCAGGCCAGGATCCCGTCGGTGCCCTGCTTGATGTGGAACTCGACCAGCTCGCGCAGCTTCGGCTCGTCAACCTTGCCATTCCGGAACGGGGTGACCAGCGCGACGATCGAACCTTGCATGCCCTGGCTCATACCATCGTCTCCCCCGCCACCAGGTCTTCGTACGTCTCCCGGCGGCGAACAATCGTGTAACCCGCCCCGTCCACCAGCACCTCGGCGGCCCGCGGCCGCGCGTTGTAGTTCGACGCCATCGCGAAGCCGTAGGCCCCGGCGCTCATCACCGCGACGAGGTCGCCCTCGCCGAGGTTCGGCAGCGCGCGGTCCTTGGCCAGGAAATCGCCCGACTCGCAGATCGGTCCCACCACGTCGGCCGTTTCCACGGGCGCCGTCGTTTGCGCTTCGTCCACCGGACGGATCTCGTGGTAGGCGTCGTAGAACGACGGCCGGATCAGGTCGTTCATGGCCGCGTCCACGACGACGAAGCGCTTGGCCTCGGTCGTCTTGCGATAGAGCACTCGGGTCAACAGGACGCCGGCGTTGCCGACGATCGATCGCCCTGGCTCGATGACCACGGTGACGTCGAGCTCACGCGCGAGCGGCACCAGCACGGCGGCGTAGTCCTCGTGGCGGGGCGGCTTCTCGTCGCGGTAGCGGATGCCGAGGCCGCCGCCCAGATCGAGATAGCGCACCGTGATGCCGCGCTCGCGCAACGTCTTGGCCAACGCGGCGAGGCGGGCTCCCGCGTCGGCGAACGGCGTCGTCTTGGTGAGCTGCGATCCGACGTGCATCTGGACGCCGAGCACCTCCACGCCCTTGAGCCGCGCCGCCTCGTCGTAGACGGCGAGGGCCTCGGCGATGGGGATGCCGAACTTCGACGTCTTGAGTCCCGTCGAGATGTACGGATGGGTCTGCGGATCGACGTCGGGGTTGACGCGAAGGCCCACCGGCGCCCGCACGCCCATCTCGCGCGCGACCTCGTCGAGCGCGCGCAGCTCGCTGACCGACTCGACGTTGAGCATGAGGATGTCGGCCTTGAGCGCGTCGCGCATCTCGTCCCGCGTCTTGCCGAGGCCGGAGAAGATGATCTTCTTCGGCGGCACGCCGGCCCGCAGCGCGCGGAACAGCTCGCCACCGCTGACGATGTCGGCGCCGGCACCGGCTCGGGCGAGCGTGGCCAGCACGCCGAGGTTGGCGTTGGCCTTCACGGCGTAGCAGATGACGTGGGGCACGGCCGCGAACGCGCGGTCGTAGGCGCCGTAGCTCTCGAGGAGCGCGGCGCGCGAATAGATGTAGGCCGGCGTCCCGACCGCGTCGGCCACCGCGCGGAGCGGGACGGACTCGCAATGAAGCTCGGCGTTCTTGTACGTGAAGTGGTCCATCACCGCGTCAGTTCAGGCGTTTTCGATCGTCGTGACCGTAGCATTCGCTCTCGCCCAAGTCAAGGCACGCTATCCTGACTGTGCATGGTGGACGCGTCGTTTCGCAACTATCGGGCCGAGGCTCGCGCGAGCGTGCGCGAGCTCTATCGGCTCAATCACCGGTTCCAGACCGTCGAGTTCGTGCGCGCCAAGCAGGCCGAGTTCCTCCCGAAGGCACGGCGCGTCATGGGCATCTGGGAGGCGATGGAGTTTCTCGACACGCTGGTCGACGACAGCGACCCCGACACCGAGTTGCCCCAGATCGAGCACCTTCTGCAGACGGCCGAGGCGATCCGCCGCGACGGGCATCCCCGCTGGTTCGTGCTCACCGGCCTGATCCACGATCTCGGCAAGGTGCTCTGCCTCTTCGGCGAGCCGCAGTGGGCGGTGGTGGGCGACACGTTTCCCGTCGGATGCGCGCACTCGGACACGATCGTGTTCCCCGAGCTCTTCGCCGACAATCCGGATTCTCGCGTCCCGGAGTATCAGACGTCGGGCGGGATCTACCAGCCGGGATGTGGACTGGCCAACGTCCTGATGTCGTGGGGCCACGACGAATACCTCTATCACGTCGTGGGCGGCCACCTGCCCGAGGAAGCCGGCTACGTCATCCGCTATCACTCGTTCTATCCCGCGCATCGCGAGGGCGCGTACGCACACCTGATGAACGACCACGACCGCGCGATGTTGCGGTGGGTGCGGATGTTCAGCGCGTACGATCTCTACACCAAGAGAAGCGAGCGCCCGAACGTGACGGCGCTACGCCCCTTCTACGACGAGCTGATCGCGGAGTATTTCCCGCCGACCCTGCGCTGGTGAATCACGCGGACGATGGGTGAATCCCGTGAGCCGGCTCACGGCACGGTGACCGTGACGTCCCCGCTGCGCGCGCTCTCGATGGCGCGTGCCGTCGCATCCTGCGTCGTGACCGCGTAGCGATAGGTGCCCGGCGGCACGTCGCGATCGACGAAGCTGGTCGTCGGCGCCGTCGTGCTGCCCACGCGCTCGAACTGGCGGCCGGCCGCGGCGCGATACACCACGTAGCCGGCGACCTCAGCGTCGGCAGGCCCGGACCACTGGAGCTGCACGCTCGATCCCGCTGTGCTGGCGACGAGATCGCGCGGCGGTGCCGGGGGCGTGCGGTCGACCGGACTCGCCGCGACGACCGGCGTGACCCCGCCCCGCGCGATGGTGCCGCCCGAGCGGCGCGCAGCTCGGACCGTGTAGTAATACGTGCGGCCGTTCTCGACACCGCCGTCGACGAACTCGGTGGCGGCGATCGGCGAGGGCGTGATGACCTGCGGCGGCGCCCCGGGAGCCGGCGCGCGCAGGACTTCATAGAGGACGTCGGGACCGCCACGCGCCGGCGGCTGCCAGGTCAGCCGGACCTGACGCGGACCGGGCGCGGCCGTCAATCCCTGTGGCGCGTCCGGCGCCGCGCCAAACGTGACTGACACGCGTGACGACGGCGGGCTCACGCGGCCTTCGCCGTCCTCGACAATGACCACATACGTGTAATGCCGGCCCTCGATCAGTCCCTGGCGGTCCGTGACCTGCACCAGCGCGCCCGTCAGGAGTGGCTTGGTCATCGCACCGGGAGGGCCTGGCATGGCCGTGAGCGTCAACAGCTCGGTGTAACCCGCGATGCGCCCGCGCACGAGGAGCGCCGGCCGCGGATCGCCGACCCCCTCGTCCTCGGTACGATAGACGCGCGCCGCCACGATGTCCCTGAGCCTCGTGTTGTCGGCTCGGCGCGTGGGGTTCGTCCAGGCGAGCTCGACGGCACCGTCGTGGACCTCACCGCGAAGATCGGTGACGGGCACGGGCACGCGCAGGGCCGGGTTGACCGGCGCCGCTTTCTTGCCGCAAGCGCCCAGCGCGAGGACGGCCAGCAGCGCTGGCCAGAGCCGCGTCATGCCGGGCGCGCGACGAGGCCCCGTGCGGTCTCCAGCGCGCGCCGCACCGCCTCGGGGGCGGTCCCGCCCGTCACGGCGCGCGCGCGCAGCGACGCGTCCACGCTGAGGACGCCCGTCACGTCGGCCTCGAAGAGCTCCGAGAACCGGCGCAGCTCCCCGAGCGTGAGCGCATCGAGCGCCTTGCCCTGATCGAGGCCGTAGCGCACGACGCGGCCCACCACCTCGTGGGCCTGGCGGAACGGCAGGCCGCGGCGAACGAGATAGTCGGCGAGGTCGGTCGCCGTGGCGAAGCTCTCGCCGGCCGCCGACCGCATGCGGTCCGTCTGGAAGCTCAACGAGCTGAGGAGCCCGGGCAGCACGCCGAGGATTGCCTCCAGCGTGTCCGCGGAGTCGAAGAACGGCTCCTTGTCTTCCTGCATGTCCGAGTTGTAGGCGAGCGGCAGGCCCTTCATCGTCGTCAGCACCGCGACGAGGTTGCCGTAGAGCCGGCCGCTCTTGCCGCGGATCAGCTCGGCCACGTCGGGATTCTTCTTCTGGGGCATGATCGACGAGCCGGTGGCGAAGGCGTCGGAGAACTCGACGAAGCCGAACTCGGCGGTGGCCCACAGCGTGAGGTCGGCGGCGAGCCGGGAGAGGTGCATTCCGGTGATCGCGCCGGCGCCGAGGAACTCGACGACGTAGTCGCGATCGCTGACGGCGTCGAGGCTGTTCGGGCTCACCGCGGCGAAGCCGAGGTCACGGGCCAGGGCCTCGCGATCGACGGCGAAGCCGGTGCCGGCCAGCGCGCCGCTCCCGAGTGGCAGGACGTCGGCGCGCCGGGCGCAGGCCGCGAACCGCTCGCGATCGCGCTGCAGCATAAACACGTAGGCGAGCAGGTGATGGGCGACGACGACGGGCTGGGCGCGCTGCAGGTGCGTGTACCCCGGCATCGGCGCCTCGACCGTCTCGGTCGCCCGCGCGACCAGGGCGGCCTGCGTGCGCTGAAGCCCCTCGCCGACGCGCGCGACGAGGTCTCGCAGGTACAGTCGCTCGTCGAGCGCGATCTGATCGTTGCGCGAGCGGCCGGTGTGGAGCTTGGCGGCGGCCTGACCGGCCAGCTCGATCAGACGCCGCTCCACGTTCATGTGGATGTCCTCGAGCTCGGTCCGGAACGGAAACGTCCCGGCTTCGAGCTCGGCCCGCACCGTGTCGAGGCCCTTCACGATCGCATCACGCTCGTCGGCGGCGAGCAGGCCGGCCCGGCAGAGGGCGCGGGCCCACGCCGCGCTTCCCGCGATGTCGTGCAGGGCGAGCCGACGGTCGAAGGCGAGGGACGCCGTGAAGCGTTCGGCTGTCGGGTCGGTGCGCTCGGTGAACCGGCCCGCCCAGGGCTTGCCGGCCTCGCGGCTCAAGGCAGCAGGCCGGCGATGTCCGCCATGACGCGTGCGGTCACGTTCTGCCGCGCCTCCCGCACCGTGTCGCCGACTCCATTCGTGAAGCAACGCGGCGGGCCGAAGCGCACGCGGAACGGGTGACGCCGCGGGATGTAGAAACGGCGCCGGACCAGCGCCTCGTACGTCCCGACGATCCCGGCCGGTACGACCGGCACGCCCGACCGCAACGCCAGGAGCGCGACGCCGGGCAACCCGGGCTCGAGCCGGCCACGCGTGCTGAACGGTCCCTCGGGGAAGATCCCGACGACGCGCCCGAGGGCCAGCGCTTCGAGCGCTCGCCGCAGCGCGCCCACGTCCGGTCGCTCCAGGTTGATCGGGATGGAGCCCAGGTGGCGGTGGAACAGGGGATGGAACGGGGTCGCCCGCCAGACGCGGGGCATGACGAGAAACGAGATCGGCGCGGGGACGGCGACGCTCAGGACGACGCCGTCGAGGTAGTTGTGGTGGTTCGCCGCGATGATGCAGGGGCCGTGCGTGGGGACGTGCTCGATACCCTCGATGGTCAGGCCGAACCAGCGGTGCAGCACCCGGGCGATCGGCGGGCGCAGCGCGCGGTGGAGCAGGGGGGCGTCGAGACGGTCGGCGACGTCAACCCGGCCGGCCGCGAGGACGGTGCCCATAGTGCCGCGAGTTATAGCATGGTCACCGGGTGCGGGCGAGGCGGTAGCGTGTGACGGCGGTGTTGTGCTCCTCGATGGTGGTCGAGAACTGGTGGTGCTGGTCGTCCTTCTTCACGAAGAAGAGGTACTTGACCGGGGCCGGATCGAGGACAGCGTTGATCGAGCCGAGGCCGGGATTGGCGATCGGCCCGGGAGGGAGCCCCGGCCGCTGGTAGGTGTTGTAGGGGTGATCGACCGCCAGGTCGGCCCGGGTCAGCGTCCGCCGATCCTTACCGACCGCGTACTGCACGGTCGGGTCGGCCTGGAGCGGCATCCCCCGCCGGAGGCGGTTGTCGAAGACGGCCGCGATGAGGCGGCGCTCCTCCGGCGCCACCGCCTCGCGCTCCACGATGGACGCCAGCGTGAGCAGCGCGTGGACGGTCAGGCCCCGCTCGGTCGCGCGGGCGCGCATCTCGGGCGTGAGCTTCTGCTCCATGCGCTGCACCATCCGGCCGACGATCTGCTCGGCCGTCATGCCGCGGACGAGCTGATAGGTGTCGGGGAACAGATAGCCCTCCACGCTCGGCCCCTCGATGGCGTGCACGCGGAGGAAGACGGGATCGTTGGCGACCCGCGCGAACTCGGCGTAGGGAAGAATGCGTTCCCGCTCGAGCGCCCGCGCGAGCTCGGCGACCGTGTCTCCCTCGCGGAGGAGGACGAGGTGGCGGCGGACGTGACCGCTCTCGAGCAGCTTCAAGACCTCGGAGGTCGTCGCGCCGGGCGGGACCTCGTACTCGCCGGCGCGCAGGGAGCGGTAGGTCCCGTGAGCCAGGCTCAGCGCGACGAAGGCTTCCGGGCTGCGGATGGTGCCGTCGTACCACAGGCGGGCCGCGATCTCCGGCAGGCCGAGGTGCGCCGGGATTTGGACGATGCGCGGGCCGTCATTGGGCGCTGGAGCTGGCGCGAGGACCCGCCAGGTCTCGACCGCGCCCAGCCCCAGGACTATCAGGATGGCGAAGGTGCGGAACCGCACGTTCCTTCGAGTCTACACCACCCCTCCGGGCGGCCCCGCGAGGTCTGTTCTATTGTCCGGTCTGTTATACTGGCGCGTCGAGGGGCGCCTTGCCCGGAATTTGCTCAGGGGGTCGCAATGTTGGAGCTGGAGCTTCCTACCCACCACGACTGGAAAACGGCCGAGAACACCTACGGCAAGCTCGTCATCGAATCGTTCGAGCCGGGCCTGGCCCTGACCGTCGGTAACGCCTATCGACGGGTGCTCCTGTCCGCAATCCATGGCGCCGCGCCCACTTGGGTGAAGATCGAGAACGTCCTCCACGAGTTCTCGCACCTGCCCGGTGTGATGGAGGACACGCTCGACATCCTGATGAACCTCCGCAAGGTCGTCTTCCGTCTTCATCTGAACCGTCCGAAGATCCTCCGTCTCAAGGGTCAGGGCGTCGGCGTGGCGAAGGCCGGCGACTTCGAGCCCGACGCCGACGTCGAGATCCTCAGCCCCGACGTCCCCCTGGCCACCCTCGACAAGGACGGCATGCTGGAGATGGAGGTGTGCATCGAGCGCGGCCGCGGTTACGTGCCGGCGGAGCGGCGCGAGCCGGAGGCGCTGCCGATCAACGCGATCCTCCTCGACGCCGATTTCTCGCCGGTCAAGCGGGTGAACTTCCACGTGGAGACCATGGGCGAGCGCGAGCGGCTCGTCCTCGAGCTGTGGACGGACGGGAGCGTGACGCCCAGCCTCGCGGTGAGCGAAGCCTCGCGCATCCTGGACGATCACTTCGAGCTGCTGCGCGCCTTCCCCGAGACCACGCCCGAGGCCGAGGAGACCGAGCGCGACGAGACCGGGCCGCGCGCCGAGCTCAACGACAACCTCTTCCGCAACGTAGACGAGCTCGAGCTCTCCGTCCGCGCGTCCAATTGCTTGAAGACGGCCAACATCCGGACGATCGCTGACCTCGTGCAGAAGAGCGAGGGCGAGCTGCTCAAGACCAAGAACTTCGGCAAGAAGTCGCTGAACGAGATCAAGACGATCCTGGGAGAGATGGGCCTGCACCTCGGCATGCGTCTCGATCCCGAAGAATTGGAGCGCCTGCGCTCGCAGTTCGAGCGCTCGTACGAGGCGTAGCGCCGCCAAGCACCGCCCCGGTCCGCGTGCCTCGCCTGGCGGACCCGGTTGCCCTCGCTCCATCTCACGTAATAGCCTCCTGTCACCTGCGTGATCCGACGGGAGGCCGACCGATGAGACACAGCACGTTGACCGTGGCGGTGGTCCTGGTGCTCGCGACGTTCCTGGCCAGCGCAACGGCCCAACCGAAATACGTCCTGCGGCTCTCGTCACCGGTGTCGAAGGACCACGCCTTCGGACGTGGCGCCGAGAAGTTCCGGCAGCTCGTCGCCGACTCGACCAAGGGCCAGGTGGACGTCCAGGTCCACCACGCCAACGCGCTCAGCCCCATCCGCGAGGGCCTCGAGATGGTGCGGCTCGGCACCCTCGACTTCCAGGTGTGCGGCGTCGCCCACGTGAGCCGGTTCGTCCCGGAGATGAACACGCTCATCCTGCCGTACCTGTGGAAGGACACCGACACGATGTTCGCGGCGCTCGACGGCCGCATGGGCCAGATCCTCGAGCCCCTCCTGCTCGACAAGGGCTTCAAGGTCGCCGGCTGGTGGGACAACGGGTTTCGCCACGTGTCGAACAACAAGCGGCCGGTGCGGACCGCGGAGGATCTGCGCGGCTTGAAGCTGAGGACGCTCCCCACCAAGGTCCACGTGACGTTCTTCCGGGCGCTCGGCGTGTCGCCGACGCCGATGGACTGGGCGGAGGTCTACCCTGCGCTGCAGCAGGGCGTCGTGGACGGGCAGGAGAATCCTCCGGGCGTCGTGTACTTCGAGAAGCTCGCCGAGGTTCAGAAGTATTACTCGCTCACGGGCCACGTGAACGAGCCGGTCACGCTCCTCGTCAGCCGTACCGTCTTCACGAAGCTCCCCGGCGACGTCCAGGCGTCGATCCTGACGGCCGCCAAACAGGCCTCGCTGTGGCAGCGCGCCGAGAGCCAGAGGGACAACGACGAGCTGCTCAAGAAGATCGCCGCCGCCGGCATGAAGGTGAACCCGGTGCCGGACACCACGCTGGCCGAGCTGCGCAAGGTGGCCCAGAAGATCTACAGCGAGGCCGTCCCGGACCTGGGGCCCAGGGGCAAGGAGCTGGTCGAGATCGGCATCGCGCTGAACAAGTAGCTCGTGCTCGCTCGCCTCGTCCGCGCCGTCGAGGCGCTCGTGGTCGTGGGCATGGCCACGGTGGCGGTGGTCGTCGTCACCGAAGTCATCCTGCGCTACGGCGCCGGGACCTCGCTCATCATCACCGAGGAGCTGTCGCGCTACGGGATGATCTGGGTGGCCCTGCTCGCCTCGGTGCTCGTGCTACGCGAAGAGGGCCACATCGCCACGGGCGCCGGCGGCTGGCTGGGGCCGCGCGGACAGCGGGCCCTCCGGGTCGTCGCCGAATTGCTCTCGCTCCTGTTCCTGATCGTGCTCGCCGTAGCCGGGCTTCAGGTCCTTCCGGCCCAGCGCGACCAGGACACGCTGACGCTGGGCGTGACGATCTTCTGGTTCTACCTCGCCCTGCCGGTCAGCGCGCTGCTGATGGCGGTCGTGATCATCGCCAGGCTGCTCGGCCTCGACCAGGCCGATTCCGGTCGCGCGGGCGGGGAGCTGTGATCCCGTGCTGATCACGCTGCTCATCGTCGTGTTCGCGCTGACGATGACGCTCGGCGTGCCGATCGCCTTCTGCCTCGGCCTGGCTGGCCTCAGCTTCATCGTCCTGTCGGGAACGGTGCCGATCGCGGTGCTGCCGACGCTCATGTTCGGCGGGATGGATTCGTTCCCGCTCCTGGCCATCCCGTTCTTCATCATCGCCGGCGACCTCATGCAGCGCTGCGGCGTCCTGCCGAAGCTCATCGAGTTCGCCAACAGTCTGGTCGGGCACCTGCGCGGCGGCCTGGCCTACGTCGTCGTGCTGACCAGCATGCTCTTCGCCGGGGTCACCGGCGTCGCGCTGGCCGAGTGCGCGGCCATCGGCTCGATGCTCGCGCCCGCCATGGTGCGCCAGGGGTATCCGGGCGGCTTCGTCTCCTCGGTCATCGCCGGGTCGGCGGTGATGGGACCGATCATTCCCCCGAGCGTGGCGATGCTCATCTATGCGTACGTCTATGGAGGCGGCATCTCCGTCGGCAAGCTGTTCTTGATGGGAGTGGTGCCCGGCGTGCTGGTGGCCGTCGCCCTGATGGCCCTCGTCTGGGTGAGCGCGCGGCAGCGCCACTTCCCGAAGAGCGACACGAAGTTCTCGCTCGGCGGGATCGTGCGCTCGCTGCGGGGCGCGCTGCTCGGGCTCGTGGTCCCCGTCATCATCCTGGGCGGCATCCTGGGCGGTGTCTTCACGCCGACGGAGGCGGGCGCCGTCGCCGCGCTCTACGCCGTCCTGATCGGCGTCGTCGTGCTCCGCACACTGGGGCTGCGCGAGCTCGGCCGGTCGCTCCTCGTCGGGGCCAAGACGAGCGCCATCATCTACCTGCTGCTCGGCACCTCGAACGTCGTGTCGTGGATCCTGGTTCGCCACCAGGTGCCGAAGATCGTGGCCCAGTGGTCGCTCGAGCTGACCGACTCGGCGACGGTGTTCATCATCGTCACGATCGCCGTCCTCTTCCTGCTCGGTCTGGCGCTCGAGGCGGTGCCGATCATGATCATGCTCATCCCGGTGCTCGCGCCGGCCGCCGCCGCCTACCGGATCGACCCGCACCACCTGGGGTTGATCATCGTGATGACGGTGCAGACGGCGCTCCTGTCACCGCCGGTCGCGCTCAGCCTCTACGTCGTCGCAACGGTCATCCGGTGCCCGATGCGGGAGGCGAACCGTGAGGTGTGGAAGTTCGTGGCCGCCGTGCTGGCCATCACGCTCGTGACCGCGCTGTGGCCGGCGATGCCATTAGTCATCCCGAGGCTGTTCGGGTTTTGAGGAGTTTGACATGAGCAATGCGAGTGGCAAGCCACGAGTCGTGATCGTGACGGGCGCCGGGCGTGCCATCCCCCGGCAGGTGGCGCTGGACTTCGCGCGGGAGGGCGACCGCGTCGTGGTCGTGGACATGGTGGCTGACCGGGCCAAGCGCACGGTGGCCGAGATCGAGACGGCCGGCGGGACGGCGCTCGCCGTCGCATGTGACGTGCGCGACGAGGCGGCGGTGCGGTCCATGGTCGAGCAGACGGTGCGCGCGTTCGGGCGCGTCGACGTGCTGGTGAATGCCGCCGGTGGCTACACGCTCGGTCGCGTGACCCACGAGCTCTCCGCCGAGGACTGGGACATGGTGGTCGACTCGAACCTCAAGGGGATCTTCCTCTGCTGCAAGCACGTGATTCCGCACATGCTGGCGGCGGGGGGCGGCCGCATCATCAACTTCTCGTCGAATGCCGGACGGACGTCGAGCCCGGCGCTGGGCGTTCACTACACGGCGGCCAAGGCCGGGGTGCTCGGACTGACGCGCCATCTCGCCAGGGAGTACGCGGCGCACCAGATTCTCGTGAACACGATCGCGCCGGGCCCCGCGCTGGTCGAGCGCAACTACGAAATCCTCGACGCCGAGGGCATCGAGCGGCTGCGCAAGGAGATCCCGCTCGGCCGTTACGCCGAGCCGAGCGATCTTTCGGCGGCCGTCAGGTTCCTGGCCGGGGACGGCGCGCGCCACATCACGGGCGCCACGCTCGACGTCAACGGCGGGTACGTGATGGTGTGAGCGCGCGACGTCCTCTCGCGAGCCACGGAACGTTCGAGTCGCGGAACGTCTTAGAGCGTCAGGCGCTTTTTGATCCGGTCGACGGCTTCTTCGGTCTGATCACGCCGGCCGAACGCGGTGAGCCGGAAATATCCCTCACCGCTCGGACCGAACCCGGCGCCCGGCGTGCCGACCACGTGGGCCTCGGTCAGGAGCTTGTCGAAGAACTCCCATGAGCTCACGCCGCGCGGGGTCTTCACCCAGATGTAGGGAGCATTGCGCCCGCCGTACGCGGTGAGCCCGACTGCTTCCACGCCGGCGCGAATGATCGCGGCGTTGTCCATGTAGTAGTCGATCTGGCCGCGGACCTGCCGCCGGCCTTCCTCCGTGTACACGGCCGCCGCGGCGCGCTGGACGATGTAGGGCACGCCGTTGAACTTGGTCGACTGCCGGCGCAGCCAGAGCGCGTTGAGGCTGACCGACTCGCCGGCGGCCGACCGCCCGTGAAGGTCCTTCGGCACCACGGTGAACGCACAGCGCGTCCCGGTGAAGCCCGCCGTCTTCGAGAAGCTCCGGAACTCGATGGCCACCTCGCGCGCGCCGGCCACCTCGTAGATCGAGCGCGGCACGCCGGCCTCGCGCACGTACGCCTCGTACGCCGCGTCGTACAGGATGACGGCGCGCTCGCGGCGCGCGTAGTCGATCCAGCGCGCCAGCGTCTCGCGCGTCATCACCGCTCCGGTTGGATTGTTCGGATAGCAGAGATAGATCAGGTCGACGTGGCGGCTCGGCAAGGCCGGCTGGAAGCCATTGTCGGCGGTGCAGGGCAGGTACAGGAAATCGCTGTAGCGCCCGGCCTCGTCGAGGGTGCCGGCCCGCCCGGCCATCACGTTGCTGTCGACGTACACCGGATACACGGGATCCATGACGGCGACGACGCAGTCGGGAGCGAAGATCTCCTGGATGTTGGCGCTGTCGCTCTTGCCGCCGTCGCTGACGAAGATTTCGTCGGGGCTCATCGCGATGCCGCGCTCGCGGTAGTCACTGGCGGCGATCAGCTCGGTGAGGAAGTCGTAGCCAGGCTCGGGGCCGTAACCTCGGAACGTCTCCGTGCTGGCCATCTCGTCGACGGCCGCGTGGAGGCCGCGGACGACCGCGGGTGCGAGCGGCTGCGTGACGTCACCGATCCCGAGCCGGATGATCTTGGCCTCGGGGTGCGCGGCCTGGAAGCTTTTCACGCGGCGGGCGATCTCGGTGAAGAGATAGCCCGCCTTGAGCTTCAGGTAGTGGTCATTGATCCGCGCCACGAGGCCAGACTAGACCAGCAAACGACAGCGCGGTCAAGGCACGCGTTGAAGGCGCAGCAGCGCCGAGGACTCCACGATGCCGTGATCGACCGCGTGGCAGGGATCTTCGATGCTCTGGACCGCCGCGATGGCGTGACAGAGCTCGTGCGCGTCGATCTCGAACGCCATGCGCGAGGGCAGCACGTCGGTGTAGCGGACGATCTTCACGGCGCGCACGGCGACGCCATTGGGCAGCGCGAGGGCCCGACTCGTCTGACAGCCGAGGACCGGCCCCAGCGCAGGAACGTCCTGGCACTGGCGATGGACGACCTGGCGATCTTCCGAGACGACCAGTGTGATGAGCCGCTCACCGTTGGGCAGCGTTCCGACTTCCGCGATCCGCGTTGACGCGCAGCCGGACAGCACGATGCCGAGCACGAGGACGGTGGAAAGGACATGCGCGCGGCGGGCCACGACGTCTGGAAGTGCAAGTCCAGTGCCGCTGCGGCTGCATCGGCCGCGATACATCGCTGATCGCGCGCGATGGGTATCCAAGAGTCAACATACTTACGATGGGGCCGCGCTGGGAACCTAAGTAATTGTGCTCGGTTCCGCCGTCTCGACCGGTGTTGACGCGCGCCACTCGGCATACTAGTCTTCGGTCAGTTCCGGCGCTGCCGAGTCGCCCCCAACCGGTGGGGAATCACGTCGAAGGTCAGTGCCACGGACAGGGGGCGGCATGCAGTCGGGGCGCGTCATTGGGCTCGTCATTTCCTTCCTGCTGTGCAGCATCCTGCTCGGCATCGGCACCCTCGCGGAGGCCCAGCCTGCCCGGCCGGCGCCCGAGGCGCCGGAGATCAAGCTCGACGAGCAGACGACGCTGAAGGCCACCGCGCTCGAGGCCCGGATGGCCGCCGTCGTCGCGAACTTCGCGCTGCTTCAGCGCCAAGCCCAGGACATGCAGCAGGAGCTGAAGCAGATCCTCGAGGACCGGAAGAAGCTGATCGAGGACGCTGCGAAGAAGAACCGGATCGACGTCGGCGATGCCAACGAGTGGATGTTCGAGAACAAAGGCCAGCGCTACCTAAAGATCAAGCGCACTCCCTGAATCAAGCGCGCGCCCTGAACCGTCCCGTCTGGTGGGGTGACCATGCGGACGTTTCGCCGTCCGGCACTTGCCGTGTTCGTGCTGGTCCATCTGTTCCCGACGTTCGCCTGGAGCCAGGGCGAACGTGTGGGAGTCGTCACCACGCTCGAGGGCACCGTCACCGCCCGCCGCGCCGTGCTTCCGCAGCCCGTCCCGCTGAAATTCAAAGACGATGTGTTCTTTCGTGACACGATCACCACCGGCGATCAGTCGCTCGCGCGCGTCCTGCTCGGCGGCAAGTCGATCGTGACGGTCCGGGAGCGCTCGGTCGTGACGATCACGGAGAGCCCCGGCCGTTCGTACATCAGCCTCGAGTCCGGGAAGATCGGGCTCGCCGTGGCGCGCGAGAAGCTCGCGCCCGGTGAGTCGGTGGACGTCCGCACGCCCAATGCCGTGGTCGGCGTTCGCGGCACCGTCATCGTCGCGGAAGTGGTTTCGGCTGCGACCGCGACCTCCCACATCTACTTCCTGCGCGGATCCGGAGAGTGCTTCGCCGTCGATCAGCGAACGGGGCGGCCGATCGGATCGCCGGTCACGCTGAAGCCGTTGGAGTCGTTCAAGGTCGTCGGGTCCGCGGCGCGCGTCGAGCCGATCCCGGCCTCCCAGATCGGGCAGATCACGGCGGGCCTCGAAGGCAAGGGGATCCAGCACAAAGAGGCGGCCAACCAGGAGCAGGTGAAAGCGCAGGTCGCGCAGGCGACGTCCGCCGTGCTGAACGCGGTTCTCGGGGGTGGCGTCGGCGCGGCGATCGTCGCCGCGGAGAACTCGCGGACCCTGCCGCAGACGCAAACGGCGCCGATCGTGCCGCCGATCGCGCAGGCCCTCGCCGAGACGCAGCCGCCGCCGGCGCCGCCGGCCCCGACTCCCGATGTGCCGGAGATCACGATCACCGGCTCGCGCACCCTCGCCTCGGGCGAGTCGCTCAAGAGTTTCAGCGGGACGACTGTCCGCACGCTGCTCTCGCCGTTCGCCACGATCGGCGGGACGCCGATCGATGTGCCGGGCACGGCCGCGGAGCTCAAGGCCAACGTCTTCCGAGACGGCCTCACGCCCGCACAGATCCTGGCCGCGGCCCAGAGCTTCGGGTTCACGACGGTGCAGCAGCTCGGCTTCGACAACCTGTTCGAGGTCGTACCTGGCGCGAGCGTCACGCTGGTCGGCCCCCTCGTCAAGGGCAACAACAGCGTCGTCTTCGCCGGCAACAGCGTCCTCAATATCGCGGGCGCGTTGACCGGCATGGGGACGAGTGGGCTCATCGACCTCGATCCCTCGGCGTACAGCGCCGTCGGCAACTTCGTCTCCGTCGGACCCGGCGCCACGATGGCGCTGGCCGGAGCGCTGATGACCGCGGCCGACAGCATCGTCACGACCACGGCGAACGTGCTTCAGGTCGGCGGCGGGACGATCGCGGCGTCGGCGTCGAACTCGAGCGCTCTGGTCGCCCTCGACCGCAGCACGATGATCGCGACCAGCCGGCTGGTGGACCTCCAGGGCGGAGCGACGCTGGACTGGCGCGGCACGCTCGTCGCCTCGAACGCCGGTCAGGTCACCCTCGGCGGCTCGCTCTTCAACGTCGCCGGCGGCAGCGTTCTCAGGATGGCCGGCGGATCGCTCCTCTCGCTGGCGAACGGAAGCACCACGAGCATCCTCGACGGCGCGTTCCTCGTGGTGTCCGGTGGCTCGGTCTTCCAGTCGACCTCCGGCCCCCTCGCAACGTTCGCCGCGGGAAGGAACACGCTGACCTTGCAGAACGCGCCGCTCTGCAGCACCGGCACCTGCATCCGACTGCTGTCCACGGCGTTCAACATCTTGCACCGCAACGGGGCGATCGCCGCCAACGTCCTGGTCGACCCGTCCTTCGTGGCCTTCGTCGGCCTGGGTGGCGACAACGGGATCACGGGTGTCGACGCGTCGAGGGCACTCCTGGTCCTCGATGGCGAAACCAGCCGTCTGCTTCTCGGGTCGTCGGTCGCTCCCTCACTCACCATCGGCCCCGGGCAGCTCGTCGATCGCTCGACCGGCATCCCGCAGGTGTTCTCGATGGTGACGATCACCGGCGGGACCTTGACAGGGTCGGATAGCGTGACAGCTGCGGCCCTGCAATGGACCGGCGGACAGATCGCAGGAACTGGCGCGCTCATCGTCAGCAAGGAACTGGAGCTTACGACGTCAGGCTTCAAGGACTTGCGCAGCCGAACGCTGACGAGTGCGGGGACGGCGCATTTCTCGGACACCGGCTTCCTGAGCCTGGCGCAGGGCGCGGTGTTCAACAACACGGGACGGTTCGAAGCGCTGAGCGACGCCGACGTCGCAAACTTC
>WNGG01001103.1_pt1 | contig 30235 bp, 32 predicted proteins | sample 5400661 | NCBI WGS metagenome assembly WNGG01 (sample SAMN13153372, study PRJNA577476) | soil metagenome | isolation source: 100 cm soil or saprolite under Garry oak tree replicate 1 | place: USA:California | collected 2016-06-15
TGGAAGCCCGGCTGCGGAACGGCCCGGTGGCGTTTCGACTGCTCCTGCAATTGGCCGAAGCGGGCGACCCGACGGACGACGTCACCGCCCTCTGGCCCGAGGGTCGGCCCGTGGTCGAGCTGGGGCGTCTGGAAGTCACCCGCATCTCCCCGACGAGCGCGGCCGACGAGCGGCGGCTGATCTTCGACCCCACGAACAGGACGGACGGCATCGATCTCTCCGCCGATCCGATCCTATTGGCCCGGTCGGCCGCTTACTCCATTTCCTACGATCGACGCAGCAAAGGCGAGTGAATGTTGGGTAATGGACCGCTTCGATTCACATCACGGGCGACACGCGGGGGCCGTCCTTCTCCCAGACGTTGAATGCGGCGTCCCAGACGGCAATCATCCCATCACGCATCCGCCAGACCTCGAGCCCACGCCCGGCCATCAGCTTGCCGCTGGCGCGGTCCTCCCACGCTCCCTCCCACACGTTCGCCAGGACGTTACGGTCCAGCCCCAGCAGCGTCTTCTTCAACCGGTAGTTCTTCTGGCGCGCCAGGCGCGCCGTGAGTAGCTCCCTGAGCGCTTGGCGCCCGCGGCGCTCGGGTTGTTCGGCGAACCGGACCACACAATCCTCCGTGAAGCCGTGCACGAGCGCGTCGATCTCCGTGCGGTGAAACATGTCTTCCACGGCGCGCAAGAGCGCGTTCGCCTGCGTCTTTGTCCAGCGGCCTTCGCCTTTGGGGAACCTCAGCTTCTTCGCCATCGTCGCCTCCGATTCTGCCGGTTACTCGGCCGTCTTCGCGGCGCGTGAGAGCTCCTTGAGCTCCTCGATCGGGAACTGACGATCCCTCCAGAGGTTCAGGCCGCCTTGAAGAGGCCGGATGCGCGTGACGCCGTTCCGCTTCAGCCGTAGCGCCACCCGGGCGCTCGTGGCCTCGTTGGGTCACGTGCAATACAGCACGATCTCCCTGTCGCGCGGCACCTCGTGACCTCGCCGATCCATCTCCTCCGCCGCGATCCAGCGCGCGCCCGGAATCGTATACGGAGCTGCATTCACGTCGAGGGCCGAGCGCGTGTCGATGACGACCAGATCGGCGTCCCCCGCATCGAGCCGGCGCTTGAGCTCATCGGGCGTGATGCAGGCGATCCTGAGACTTCGGAAGAACCGTCGTCGCTGGATGTACTTGACGAGGACATACGCCGCCAGTGCCGCCCCCGCGATGACGAACACGTCGTTCCCGAGACGCGCGGCCCGTGAAGCGACGAGCTCCAGCGCATCGCTGAAGACGTAGCCGAGACTCATCCAGGCGCCGGCCCATATGATCAGGCCGGCGCTGTCGAGCAGGATGAACTGCCATCGACCGACGCCCACCATCCCGGCAAGCGGCGGAGTGATCGTGCTCAGCCCGGGGAGGAACTTTGCGATCAACAACGCCTTCCGACCCGTGCGGATGAACAGGTTCTCGGCGCGACGGACGCACGAATCCGGCTCGAGCGAGACGCGACACAGGAGACCGAGGATCCGACCACCCCGGCGCCGGCCGAGCTCATACCAGACGAGGTCCGGCGGGAGCGACGCCGCGAGTGCGGCACCGAGCGCCAGCGCCAGGCTCATCCGCCCGCTTCCGGCGAGCGCGCCGACACCAAGCAGGACGGGCACGGCGGGGATCGGAAGACCGATTTGCTCCGCCAGCACGAAGCCGAAGAGCACCACGTAGCCGTATTGCAGCAGGACTTGGACGCTATCGCTCACGGTCGGATCGGGACGTCCCGCAGTGCGGTGCCGGTCGCGGGATCCGCGTACACGCCGAAGGCGTCGGCCAGCGTACCCCGCACGCCGGTCACGCTCTCGATGGCGTAGAGGACCTCCATGTCGTCGGGGTCGGAGACGCCCTCGAACCGATGGACCTCGCGGATCACGAGGTCCCGCGGCCACAGCGTCTCGCCGGTCGCGGCCCGCAGGGCGCCGTCGACCGCGCGCAAGTCCGCGGTGAATCCCCGGCGAGCGAGGTCGGCGATGGCGCACGTCATCGTCGCGCACGCGGCCGGGGTCGGCGTTCTCACGACGGCACCGGCGACGTCAGAGCGCGCGCAGGAAGACGACGAGGTCCTGTTTCTCGTCGCCCGTCAGCTGCGTGCCCAGGATCAGGTTGAAGAATTCCACCGTGTCGTCGAGGGTCAGCAGGCGCCCGTCGTGCAGGTAGGGCGGCGCATTGCGCCTTCCCGAAGAACAACGCCTGCCCACGGAGCTCCGCCGGCGTGGCACGCCTCGGGTCGAGCTTGCCGAGGACGTCGAGCTTGGGCGCCGGCGGGAAGTCGAGGATCTCCTGGAACTCCCCCATGAAATGGACCGCGCTCCCCCGCTCGAGGCTCGAACTCGGTGAAGTCCTCGACGGTCTTCAGCGCCCGCTGCGAGCCGAAGAGTCGCTGGATGTTCACCCCGCGCAGCGTCGGCGTCTCCATCCGGTGGCGGAACTCCTGGGGGCGGATGTCGCCGACCAGGTGGGTCGCGCCGTTGGTGTTGCCGTTCTGGTGACAGTCGAAGCAGGCCACGCCGAGGCTCGGGTGCTCGCTGCGGCGATCGGCCGTGGCATTGAACTGCTGCTGGGGAAAGGGCGTCACCAGGAGGCGCAGGCCCTCGACGCATCACGCAGTCCTCCTGCTCGAGTCAACGTCCGTTTCTGGTTGGATGCTCAGCTCGTGCCCGGCGCCGGCTCAGGTCGCGCGCCGGCGCCCTCCCTCGGTCTTCAGACGGCAGGGTGCCTACTCGGGGTTCCGCCACGTCGAAAAGGGCCGCTTTTGGCGACCGCGGAGAGATTGGAGTCGCTACTTCTTGTCCTTGATGGCCGCCTTGACCTTGGCGGCCATGTCAAGGGGGATGGTCATCATCTTGTGCGCCGCCTTGGCGTGCTCCGCACCTTTGGCCATCACTTCGGCTTCATCCTTGCCCTCGATGACCGCATTGCAGCCCGGCACCAAGTCACCGCACCGAAGCACCTTCGCCATGGCGAGACCTCCTCTCTCACGTGCCAACACGCCGAGTGTCGGCGGAGCGCTGCCCGCTGTCAACCGGGCTGCCCGCGTGGCTTGAGGAAACGCTCGAGCCGTCGGAACTGCCCCGGCGCGAGATTGAGGAAGGAAAACAGGTCCCCATCCGGGTCACCGCGGACGAACGTCGCGTCCACCCCGAGGGGCGGCTCACCGTCGGGCAACGTGAGGAGCAACCGCACCTTCGCTCCAGGGCGGAGCCACCCCTGTGAGGCGATCTTCACTCCGAAGGGACTGAGGTCCACCGCGTGCCAGTCCCACACCACGCCCACGCGGATCGGAAATTCCACCTTCGCCCGCGCCACGTGACGACCATCTCTCGGCCCCTTGAGCGCGTGCGCCTCGAGGAACGACAGGAGCGAGCTCAGCCGCTCGAGCGTGACGGGTTTGATCAGAATGTCCATCGCGCCCAGCTTGAGCGCTTCCTGGGATTCCGCTGCCGACGCGACCCCCGAGATCGCCACGATCGGAAGCCCCGCCTGTCGGACGGTGTCGCTTCGGAGAAAGTCCAGGCCGCTCATCCCGCGCAGCCGCAGATCCAGGAGAATGGCGTCCGGTGGCTCACGCTCGAGCACGCGCAGCGCCTGCGTGGCAGTGGCGGCGTACGCGGCCTCGTAGCCCAACTTGGTGAGGAACTCCGCATAGACCGCGGCGAGGTCCTCATTGTCCTCAACCACGAGCACTCGTAAGGCGTCTCGCGCGATATCTGTCATGAGAGGGGGCGAGCAATCACCCCAAACGCAAGTTTACACCTCGGCGTCCGCGCTCGGTCGTCCGACTGAGGGCCATGACTCGTTGTCACGGGTCGAGGGCGGCATCGCATCGTCAGAATCCCACAACCTCGAACCCGCATCGTCAGAAGTATGTGGATCGTTCGCCTTGCGCTGCGTCGGCCCTATACCTTCGTCGTCATGGGGCTCGTCATCGTGCTCCTCGGCGTGTTCGCGATCGTCACGACCCCGACGGACATCTTCCCCGAGATCGACATTCCCGTTGTCTCCGTGATCTGGAACTACGACGGTCTGACCACGGAGGATATGGCGTCGCGTATCACGACTTTCTCCGAGTACACGATCTCGGCCGCGGTCAGCGACGTCCGGACGATCGAGTCGCAGACGTACCCGGGCGTCGCCGTCATCAAGATCTACTTCCAGCCGAACGTGAACGTGGAAGGGGCGTTGGCCCAGGTGACCGCCGTCTCGCAGACCATCCTCCGTCGCATGCCGCCCGGCGCGGTCCCGCCATTGATCATCCAGTACAACGCCTCCAGCGTGCCCATCATCCAGCTCGCCCTCAGCGGCACGACGCTCTCGGAGGCGCAGCTGTATGACTACGGCATCTACCGGATCCGTCAACAGATCGCCCCCATCCAGGGCATCACGCTTCCCCTGCCGTACGGCGGCAAGCCGCGCCAGATCATGGTCGATCTCGATCCTCAGGCGCTGCTCGCCAAATCGATCTCGGCCGCGGACGTCAGTGCCGCCGTCAACCTCCAGAACCTGACCCTGCCGTCCGGCAGTGTGAAGCTCGGGTCGCGCGAATATCGGGTCAGCCTCAACAGCAGTCCCGACGCCGTGGCCGCTCTCGACGACTTGCCGGTGAAGTATGTCAACGGCGCCACGGTGTACGTGCGGGACGTGGCGCACGTCCGCGACGGCTTCGCGGTCCAGACCAACATCGTCCGCCAGGACGGGCGCCGGTCCGTGCTCCTCACCGTGATCAAGAAAGGCGGCGCGTCGACCCTCACGATCATCAAGCAGCTGAAAGAGCTGCTCCCGACCATTCGGGCCTCCGCGCCGGCGGGCCTGGAGGTCAAGGAGCTCTTCGACCAGTCGCTCTTCGTGCGCGCCGCCATCACCGGTGTGTTGACCGAGGGCGCGATCGCGGCCTTCCTCACCGGAGTCATGATCCTCCTCTTCCTGGGGAGCTGGCGCAGCACCCTCGTTGTGATCACGTCGATCCCGCTCTCGATCCTCACGTCGTTGGCGATTCTGAGCGCGATCGGCCAGACGCTCAACGTGATGACCCTCGGGGGGCTCGCGCTGGCCGTCGGCATCCTCGTCGACGACGCCACCGTGGAGATCGAGAACATTCACCGGAACCTGGGGCTGGGCAAGCGTCTCGTGCAGGCGATCCTCGATGGTGCCCAGCAGATCGCGACGCCCGCCTTCGTGTCGACGCTGTCGATCTGCATCGTCTTCGTCCCCGTCGTGTTCCTCACGGGTCCCGCGAAATTTCTCTTCACGCCGCTGGGCCTGGCCGTCGTGTTCGCCATGCTCGCGTCATACCTGCTCTCGCGCACGATCGTCCCCACGCTGGTGCGCTATCTGCTGGCCGGCGAGGCCCACGGCCACGCGGAAGGCGGCGTGACCTCGACGAGTTTGTTCGCAGGAATCCACGACGGCTTTCAGCGACACTTCGAGCGACTCCGCGCGGCGTACGTCGCGGTCCTCGAAAGGGTCCTCGCCCGGCGCGCGCGTGTGTTCGGCGCCTTTGCCATCGTGATCGTCAGCGGGCTAGCGCTCCTTCCCTTCATCGGGCGGGACTTCTTCCCGACCGTCGACGCCGGGCAGTTCCGCCTCCACGTGCGGGCGCCGGCCGGCATGCGGATCGAGGAAACCGAGCAGGTGTTCGCGGAGGTCGAAGCGACGATCCGCCGTCTCATCCCCAAAGACGAGATCCAGTTGGTGACCGACAACATCGGCCAGCCGCAGCCGATCAATCTCGGCTTCACGGACAGCGTGACCCTCGGGCCCTCGGACGGCGAGATCCTCGTCTCGCTGAATCCGGAGCGTCATCAGCCGACCGCCCGCTGGATGAAGACACTCCGGGAGACGCTCCCGCGTGAGTTCCCCGGCGTCACCTTCTTCTTCCAGCCCGCCGACATCGTGAGCCAGATCCTGAACTTCGGACTACCTGCGCCGATCGATGTGCAGGTCATTGGGTTCAACCAGACGGCGACGCACGAGGTGGCTCTCGAAGTCGCGGCTCGGATGGCGCGCATTCCGGGAGCGGCCGACGTCCACCTCCACCAGGTGGTCAACACGCCGTCCCTGCTCGTCAACGTCGATCGGTCGCGGGCCGCCGAGCTGGGCCTGACCCAGCGCGACGTCGCGAACAGCGTCCTCGTCTCGCTCAGCTCGAGCGCGGTCGTGGCCCCGAACTACTGGTCCGATCCCCGCAGCGGCATCAACTATATCGTCGCCGTACAGACACCTCAGAGCCGGGTCGACTCCGTCAATACGCTCATGAACACGTCAGTGACCCCGGGCGCGGCCGGCCAGCCCCAGCTCCTCAGCAACCTGGCCACCCTCGAGCGACGCGAGGCTGCAGCCGTCATCAGTCACTCGAACGTTCAACCGGTCTTCGACGTCTACGCCAACGTCCAGGAGCGGGACCTCGGCAGCGTGGCGGCCGCCGTTCAAAAGATAGCGGCCGAGCTCAGGCCCAAGCTACCGCCCGGACACACCATCGCGGTGCGCGGCCAGGTGGAGAGCATGAACTCCGCCTTCAACCGTCTCGGCCTCGGCCTCATCTTCGCCGTGCTGCTCGTTTACCTGCTCCTGGTCGTCAACTTCCAGTCCTGGCTCGATCCCTTCATCATCATCACCGCGCTGCCGGCCGGGTTCTCCGGCATCGTATGGATGCTCTTCGTCACCCACACGACGTTCAGCGTGCCCGCTCTCATGGGCGCCATCATGAGCGTCGGAGTCGCCACCGCGAACAGCATCCTCGTGGTCACTTTCGCGAACGACCAGATGCGCGAGGGCCACGATTCACGCAGCGCCGCCCTCTCCGCCGGCGCCACCCGTTTGCGCCCGGTGCTGATGACGGCGCTCGCCATGATCATCGGCATGCTCCCGATGTCGCTCGGTCTCGGGGAGGGTGGCGAGCAGAATGCGCCGCTGGGTCGCGCCGTCATCGGTGGCCTGTCGGTGGCGACGTTCGCCACCCTGTTCCTCGTGCCGGTCGTGTACAGCCTGCTGCGCCGTCGTCCGCCTCGGCAGGACTTTCTCGGCGAGCCCGAAGCGGAAAACCGCCCCGCGGCGAGCTGAATCCAGGAGCCCATACATGCCCAGAAAACCAAAAACGTGGGCGGCCGTCGTCGGCCTGACCGTCCTCATCGTGCTGGTCGCTATCGGGGTGGTGCCGCGTCTGCGGCAGAATACGGAGCTCAGCGCCGCGGCCACGGCGCCGGACTCCGGTCTCGTGCCCGTGAGCCTCGTCCTCCCCCGACGCTCCGACGGCCCGACCGACCTCGTGCTCCCGAGCAACATCCAGGCGATCGAGGAGACGGCTATCTACGCCCGCACGAGCGGCTATGTTCGTGAACGCCACGTCGACATCGGTGACCGCGTATCGGTGGGGAAGATCCTCGCCCAGATCGACACGCCCGAGCTCGACCAGGAGCTCGCTCAGGCCCGCGCCGCGCTCGCCCAGACCCGCGCCGGCTTGGCGCAGACCCGGGCAGGCCTCACACAGGCCAACGCCACCCTGCAACAGGCGCGCGCGATGCTGGAGCAAGCGAAGGCGAACGAGACGTTTGCGGGTGCCACCGCCGATCGGTTCACCGAGCTCGAGCGCAAGGAGCTCGTCTCGCACCAGGATGCGGAAGAAAAGCGGACGGGGTTCTTTTCCGCCCGAGCGACCAGAGCGGCGGCCCAGGCCAACGTCGACGCGGTGATCGCCAACATCGGCGCGTTGGAGGCCAGCGTCGGGGCCGCGACCGCCAGCGTGGCGGCGAGCGAGGCGAATGTGCAGCGCCTGACGGCGCTTCAGTCCTTCCAGAATGTCGCGGCGCCGTTCGCCGGGATCGTCACGGAGCGCGGGATCGACCGCGGCGCCTTGATCACATCGGGCAGCAGCACCACCAACAGGCCCTTGTTCCGGCTCGCCCGGGTCGAGACCCTTCGCGTTTTTGTGAACGTTCCCCAGGCGTTCGTCCGTTCGGTCGCGCCCGGGCAGGAAACCAGAATTCGCGTGGCCGAGTATCCGCAGCGTGCCTTCGGCGGCAAAGTTGCCAGCACGGCAGGCGCCCTGGATGCCACCTCACGCACGCTCCTCACTGAAGTGCGCCTCTCCAACGACGATCTTGCGCTCATGCCCGGGATGTACGCCCAGGTGACATTCAGTGTCGCCCCCGCCGACGCTGTGTGGCTGATTCCCGCCACCGCTCTCATCACGCGCGCCGCCGGACCCCAGGTGTTGAGCGTGCGGGAGAATGGCACGGTGCACTACCAGAGTGTTCAGCTGGGCCGCGACCTGGGGCAGTCACTCGAGGTGCTCTCGGGGCTCACGGGAGGAGAACGGCTGGTCGTCAATCCCCCGGATGGGCTGAAGGAAGGCACGCGTGTCGCCGCGAAGCCGTAACCGAGTGGCCACGGTCGAGGACCACGAGGGTGCTTGACGCGTTTGAACTCATCGCCGCCTTGTGCGCCGCGCTCTTTGCCGGAGCTGCGCTCTATATCACCGTCGCCGAGCACCCTGCGCGCATGGAGCTCGCGACGCGCATCGCCGCCCTGCAATGGGCTCCGAGTTACAGGCGCGCCACCTGGATGCAAGCGCCTTTGGCGCTGCTGAGCTTTCTGAGCGGAGTGGTGGCGTGGCTCGTGGGCGCAGGCACCGGGTGGCTTGTTGCGGCCGTGCTCATCGGGGCCGTCGTGCCTTTCACTTTGATCGGCATCATGCCCACGAACCACAAGCTCTTGGCGCCCGGGCGCGATCTCGATTCCGCCGAGACTCGCATGTTGCTGGAGCGCTGGGGCCATCTCCATGCCGTCCGCACGACACTGGGCGTCCTGGCCGCTGTGCTTTACATATGGTTGTTACTTGGAGCCTGACATCGAGCGCGCCCGCCGCGCACTGGCGGGCGCGCGTCTTCGTTCCGACCGTCACGAGTCGAGCGATGGCCGCAACCGCGACGTCGTCTGCTCCATCCGCTACGGGGCCTGGAACGTGTCCCGCGGTGGTGCTGACCTCGAAGGCCCAGTCTGAGGTCCGCCCGGGTGCGGCAACGCACTGGGTGGAGTTTCCGGGCTGGAGACCGCCCCTGCCGTCCCCGTGGACGTCAGTCCCAATCCGGCCATGGTCTCCGCCTCGAGCCTGCCGGACGGCCTGATCCCCTGAGCCTTCTGAAAATTCCAGACGGCCCTTCGCATTTCGGGCGTCATCAGGCCGTCGAGTGGTCCGCGGTAGTATCCCTTGTCCTGCAGCACGCGCTGGGCGTCGCGGACCCTTTCATCGGGCGTCCACCGCTCGAAGCGATACTTCGCGTCCCCTGTCGCATCGTACGGGCCCGGCGGCTTCGGCTCTCCCGGGACCTGAGCGAACGCCGTCCCCGGCAGCCATACGAGGATCCCCACAACGAGCGCGCTCACGAATCTCTTCATCACGTCTCCTCCTTCTGCCGCAACCGGCCTGGCACCGATTGCGATGCGCCCTGGTCCTCCGGTGGATTCGCGACGGCCTCAGCTTGCGGCGAGCCCGAACGTCTGGTAGCTTGAAATGAGACCGATCGGTCCCTTAAGGAAGGCCTGTGCGCATGAAGAAGGGCGAAGCAACGCGACGGCGCGTCGTGGCCCAGACGGCCGGCCTCCTCAACACCCGGGGCTATCGCAGCACCCCGGTGTCCGAGATCATGCGGGTCACCGGACTGCGGAAGGGCGGCATCTACCGGCACTTCGACAGCCGCGCCTCGCTCACGCTCGAGGCCTTCGGATATTCCGTGGAAAGAATGCGCGACCGCTTCCGACGCGCTCTCGAGGGCCGCGCAACCGCGACCGACGCGCTGCTCGCCCTCCTCGACGTCTTTGGGGAAGCGGCGCGCGACGAGGCCTTCCATGGCGGATGCCCCATCATGAACCTGGCAATCGAAAGCGACGACGCGGATCCAAAGCTACGCGGCGCGGCGCGCAAGGCGATGACGCAGCTCGTCGGGTGCTTCGAGCAGGTGATCGCGCAGGGCATGCGACACGGAGAATTCCCCAAAGCAGACGCCCGCGCCCGCGCGAGAGTGATCGTGGCCAGCCTGGAAGGCGGCGTGCTCCTCGGCAATCTCTACAAGGATCGCGCACCCATGGAAGCCGTGCTGGAGCATCTCGCGAGGTATGTGCGGAATGGACTGCGCTAGCCGTGTTTTTGGGTACATAAGAGACCGAGCGGTCCCCTACGGCCGTTGCGGGTGAGGTGCAAGCATGAATCCGAATCCGCTGTTGGATCCGGTCCTCCACGTAACCGTCAGGGCGCGCGTGGAGGAGCTCGTCGACTCCGCTGCCTCGCCCTGGTCGCCGGCGCCGACGCGGGCTGCGGGCGCTTGGCGTTTCCTGCTGACTCTCGGGCGACGCCTCACGCTGCGAAAGGTGCCTGCCGGGCGGAGGCACCAGGCGAGGGCGTGCCTCTGTTCCCGATGAGGAGGATCACCCGACGAGCCGGGCCCGCGTCACATCGAGCGGGTGATCGATCAGAGCCTGCACCCGTTCGATGAAACGCACCGTATGCGGCAGGCCCGCGTGATGGTCGAATGCGGCTTCGTCCACCCAGCGTGAATGGATGTAGAAAAGGCGCGGGTCACGGGCCGAGCGGAACGCCTCAATGCTCAGACAGCCCGCTTCTCCACGGGACGGACCAACGACGTCGCGGAGCGCCTCTTCCACGGCGCTCTCGTCTCCAGGGCGCGCATGAAAACGTCCGAAGATGAACAGCTCCACTAGACTCCGGGGTAGGGCTCACCCCACCGGTCCTGATAGACGATGTCGCCGAGCGGCCCCCGGCCGACGGGGCCGAACCGCCCCATGGGGTAGCCGATAGGCAGGATGGCGTAGGAATGGACGCCGGACGGCAAACCGAGCGCGGCCTCCGTCTCCTTCTCGTAGAGCAGGTGGCGTGTTGTCAGGGTCGCCCCCAGCCCGAGCGCTCGCGCCGCCAGCAGCATGTTCTGGACGGCCGGGTAGATCGAGGCGCCTGACCAGCGCGTGGGTGGTGTCGCCCCTTCCTCGAGGCAGGCGACGATCCAGACGGGCGCCTCGTGAAAATGATCGGTCAGGTACTGCACAGCCGCGTGCTGGCGATCGTAGGCTTCACGGCTCACGCCGGGCGGCGGCGCGCTCTTGAGGTAGCGCGGTCCCACCACCTCGTCGAAGGCGCGCTTGTAGTAGGCCTGCACGGCCCGCTTGATCCTGGCATCCTTGACGACGAGGAATCGCCAGCGCTGCGTGTTGCCGCCGTTGGGCGCGCACACGCCGGCGCGGAGGATCCTCTCGATCAGCGCATCGGGCACCGGGTCAGGCCGGAGCCGCCGCATGGCCCGCATCGTCTGCATGACCTCGAACAGGTCGCTCGTATCGGACATGGCTTCCCTCCTCGTTCTTACTCCACCGCTTTTAGCACGTGCAAGTATGCGGAATCCTGAGAGCGTCGCGTCCCGCTGCGTGTCTCCTTGAAAGACGCCCGGTTAGAGCAGGTAACGCCGGAGCTGGTGGGCGGGAGTGAGGTAGCGGCCGGCGGCCAGGCGAACGAAGAGCAGCGAGCCCACCGCGGTGGCCGCCGCGAGCATGAACACGACGACCATCTGATAGCGGATCGCCACCAGCGGCGAGGAGCCGGCCAGGATCTGGCCCGTCATCATGCCCGGCAGCTGCACCAAGCCCACGGTCATCATCCCGTTCACCGTGGGGATCATGGCCGCCCGTAGTGCGGCGCGCACCATCGGCTGCACGGCCTCGCGGCCGGAGAAGCCGAGGGCCAGCCGCGCCTCGACCTCGTCCGCGCGCGCCCGCAGGTCGCCCTGCAGGCGGTCGCCGGCGAGCGCTGCGCTGGTCATCGAGTTGCCGAGGATCATGCCCGCGATCGGGATGATGTACTGAGGCTCCCACCAGGGACGCACCTGGACGACGACGCCGATCACGTATGCGAGCGTCGCCGCCGTCGAGACGGTCAGGGCGGTCCCGGCGATCCAGCCTCCGCCGGGCAGCGGCTTCCCGAGCCGCGACACCGCCGACTGCGTGGCCACGGCCGTCATCGCCACGAGGATCAGCACGACCCAGTACCAGTGGGCGGACGCGAATACCGCGGCGAGGACGAGGCCGACCGCGTAGAGCTGGACGATGGTGCGAACGGAGCCGATGACCAGGTCGCGCTCGAGGCCGAGCGACTGACGAACCGACACGGCGACGACCGCAGCCACCAGGACGAGCGCGACGGCGAGCTGCCAGATAGACAGATCGATGACGCCTGCCGTGGCGCTCACGCGTCACTCGCGGCGCCGGATATCCGCTCGCCGGCCAGGAATGCCTGAAGGCGCGCGTCCGCCGCGGCGCCGGCGTCGGGACCGTCGATCGACTCGAAGGCCTCGACACGCCCCTTCACCAGATACAGCAGGCCGCCGCCCAGACGGCGGACGAGGTCGGGCTGATGCGTCACCGCGACGATGCTGAGACCACGCACCGTACGAAGCCGGGAGACCGTCTCGACCACCAGCAGCGCGTTGGGTGGATCGAGGGCCGAGGTCGGCTCGTCGAGGAGGAGCGCTTGGGGATCGCGCAGTAACGCCCGGGCCATCGTCACCCGCTGCTTCTCGCCACCGGAGAGCGTGACCGCGTCCCGGCCGAGCAGATCCGGCTCGAGCCCGACCTCTGCCAGCATCGCGCAGAGCCGGTCCTCGGAGAAATCGCCAGGAACATCGGCCGGACGCACGCGGAGGTTCTCGCGCACCGTCCCCTCGAACAGCACCGGCGTCTGCATGACCAGCGCGATCCGGCGCCGGAGCGCCCGGGGGTCGTACGATCGAATGTCGTGGCCGTCGAATCGCACCGTCCCCGATGTCGGCTCGACGAGACGGTTGAGACATCTGAGGAGACTCGACTTCCCAGACCCCGACGGGCCCACGAGCGTCAGCGCGCGACCGCGCTCCACGGCGAAGGAGACGTCATCCAGGATCGACGGCGCCAGCGAGAGATGATCCACCTCGAAGATCGAATCACTCACAACGCGAGCTCAATTCGAATCAGACCGACCAGGGCGTTCGGCACCCGCGGGTTCGTGTTCGGATTGAAGACATACTGCAGGTCGGGCTGGATGCTGACCCAAGACGCAATCCGCGCGAGATACGTCAGCTCGAGCGTCGTCTCGGCCCGGTCGACCCGTTCTCCGGCCTTCCGCTGTTGGTCGATGAAGTGGCGTCCGTTGTGGGCGGCGGCAACGCCGAAGCCGACCTGGTCGTTATCACGGCCCGGGATCGCGCCCGCGAAGCTGACGCCTCCGCCCGTGTAGAGGCTGAACCGATTCACACGAGAATCACCGAGGCCGACCTGGCCGAAGACGCGCAGCCGGTGGCCGACGTCGTCCTTGTACGCCATCGCGTCACCGATCACATAGCCCCCTGAGCTGCCGTCGTGGGTCACGGGCGTCCCGTCGCCTCGCGTCTTGCTGAGGTCCTGGAAGCTCGCCGTGTAGTGCCACACGCCGACCGCCAGCTTCGCCTCATAAGGAGGCAATTGCGCTTCCCTGCCAAGCCGAAACCGGTGGGGCAGCCGCTGCGGCTGCTCTTCCATGGGCGAGCGGTAGAGAAAAGCCGCCTCGTTGACAATGAGCAGGCCATCGCCCTTCGCGAAGATGTCCCACCCGTTCCGGCGCTCGACCGGAACGCCGTCGAGCACAGCGCTGCGGAGCACAACACCCTCGAGTGGCTTGACCGCGAAGCGGGCGCCGACCGACGTATTCGGGAAGATGGACGGGCCACCCTTACCGCTCTGCGAGAACTCGGGGCCCATGCCGAAGGACGCGTTGAGGAAGAGATCCGCGGCGTGGAGTCGGTAGAACTCACTGTTCAGATCGTAGCGCCCGACCAGAGCCGAAAACCGATTCCCGAGGAGGTTCTGCTGGATCCACCCCTCCTCGAGCGTCCATTTCTGCGACGCGGCAATGCTGCTCACGCCCTGGGCATCCCCGGCAAAATCGCTGGGCTGGCCTCCATGGATGCCGAGGCCGTAGAGGAAGATCGTCGCACCGCGCCAGCCGACGAGGCGTTCCATGTCGAGGGTGAGCTGAAGGTTCAGGTTGTCGAGATACGTCGCGCCACGTCGCGCGCCACCAGACATGCCCGCGAAGCCTTCGGCGTCGTAGATGAGAGCGGGGCGGACGCCATGCTCCGCAAGGATCTGGTAGATCGCTTGGACCTCGCTCGCGGCGCCGCCCCCTCCCTGACCGCGGGCGCCCGACGCATCCGACAGCAACACAGCGACGGCCGCAGCAACGATGGAGAGCGCGCGGCACTTCATCTCAGTTGAGGCGCCACCGAGCCAGGGAGTGACTTACTTTTTCGTGCACTTCTTGTCATCTAGTGAGCCTAGCCATATCCTGTACCACGTGCAATGAGGAGCGCGCGGTAGACCCCGGCGAGGCTCTCCCTTGGCCGGCCGTGGCGCTTGGACTTGGCCGACGCCTATAATCGGCGTGGTGGTCGAGCTCCTCTCCCGTGATCGCGCCGGCGTCGGCCGCTTTCTGCGCGTCCCCCACCCGATCTACCGTGACGATCCCCTCTGGGTCGCGCCGCTCCGCGGCGAGCTGCGGAAGATCCTGTCTCCGGAGAATCCCTTCTTCGAGCATGCCGAGTCCCAGCTGTTCGTCGTCTCGCGGGCGGGCCGCGACGTCGGGCGCATCGCTGCGATCGTCGACCACCGTCACAACGAGCTTCGCGGCGAGCGCTCCGCGTCCTTCGGGTTCTTCGAGTGCGAGAACGACCGCGCCGCCGCACGCGAGCTGTTTGCCGCCGTGGAGCGCTGGGCGGCTCGACGCGGCCTCGCTATCCTGCGCGGGCCGCTGAACCCATCGATGAACGAAGAATGCGGCCTCCTCATCGAAGGGTTCGACTCGGCGCCGGTCTTCATGACGACGCACAACCCTCGCTACTACGTGGATCTGTTCGAGGCTCAGGGTCTGCGCAAGGCGAAGGACCTGTGGGCCTACCACCTCGAGCCCACCGAGAAGCACGTCGCGCGCATGGCCCCGTTGGCCGGTCGCGTGTTTCAGCGCATGCCGGACTTGGTGGTGCGGCCGGTCTGCAAGCGGAACTTCCAGGGCGAAGTGGCCGCGATGAAGGAGATCTACAACGCGTCCTGGGAGGACAACTGGGGCTTCGTGCCGCTCACCGACGCCGAGTTCACCTTCAAGGCCTCGCGGCTCGCTCCGCTCATCGTCGAGGATCTCGCTCTGATCGCGGAACGATCCGGAAGCCCGATCGGATTCATACTCAGCCTTCCCGACTACAACCAGGCCCTGAAGCCCCTGAAGGGCCATCTGTGGCCCTTCGGATGGCTGAGGTTCCGGCTGGGTGTGAGGAAGATCAGGACGGGACGTACGGTCCTCCTCGGCGTGAAGAAGGAGTACCGGGGACGAGGCATCGAGACCACCATGCTGGTGCCGTCGTTTCGCTGGGCCCTGGAACGCGGCTTCACCGGCCTGGAGCAATCTTGGGTCGTCGAGGACAATAGGCCGGTCCAGCGCGATCTCGAGCTGCTCGGCGCGAGGGTCCACAAGAGGTATCGACTGTACGAAAAGCCCCTGCGGGCGGAAGGCTAGCGAGGGAGGGCCGACTCCCCGGTCGTCCCGAAAACATGGTCCCACAATGGCGAGCTCACTCCCCAATGCGCGTTGGGTGTCGCGTAGTGATGGAGCATGTGGTTTCGCTTGAGCGCCCTGCCGAGCGGGGTCCAGAGGTCGAAGCGATGCGACGCGTAGTGAATGTAGTCGTAGAGCAGATAGCCCACGGCGAAGAACGCGAAGACCGGCTCGGCCCAGGCCGGTCCGAGCAGCACGCGAAAGGCGGTGAAGAACACGACGGCCCCCAGGCAGGTCGGAACCGGAGGCAACACCAGCCGGGTGGGATCCACCGGATCATCGTGATGGAGTCCGTGAATCATGAACTGGAGGCGCGCGCGGATCGGCCCCGCGGGCCGCATGTGGAAGAGATACCGGTGGAGGATGTACTCCGTCAGCGACCAGGTGAAGAGTCCCAGCATCGCGAATCCCACAACGGCGGCCACGCTCAGACGATGGACCGCGAACGAGCGCCAGATCAGCCATAGGACGACCGGCCCCCACAGCAGCAGCGGCGTGGCCGGGTGGACGTGGGTCAACGACTCGAGGATCGGATTGTCGAACACCCGCAAGCTTTTGTAGACCACAGGCTCAGGCCCCGGAGGATTCCCTGGCCTGGGACTGGACGAACGCGATCGTTCTCTCCTGCAACCGCTCGCTCAGGATTCCCGCAAGGTTCCGAAACACCTTGGCCCCCGTGAAGGGGAAGCGCTTGCGCAAGCGCTCCACCGCTTGGAAGTCCAGCCGGAACAGCTCGACCGGCTCCTCGGCGATGACGTGCGCCGTACGCACGCCACCCGTGAATAGTGCCATCTCCCCGAACACGGCGCCAACGTCGAGGTTGGCGAGCGTCCGCTCGATCCCGTCGGTCCCGACGTCGAACACGCGCAAGCGTCCGGAGATCACCACGTACATCTGGGTTCCCGCCTGCCCCTTGCCGATGACCCGCTCGCCGGCCGGGAACGACTGCATCAGGCCCATCAGCACGACCTTGCGCGCCTCCCACCGGGACAGTCCGCGGAACAGGGGGACGGTCGTGCCCAGGTCACGCTTCAGCTTGAGCAGCAGCATATCCCACAGAGTCACCAGCCGGGTCGACTGCATCAGAATCGGCGCCAGCACGAGCTCCGCGACCATCGCCACCACCATGACGAAGGCGGACAGGGCCCCGAAGTACCGCGTCGGCACGAAGCTGGAGAAACCGAGAATCAGGAATCCGCCGGCCAGCGCCAGCGATACGTAGACGATCGGGCGCGCCTCGATTCGCAGGGTCTCGACCATCGCCACCCGCTGGTCGTGATGGATGTTGAGCTGGCGGGCGTAGGTGATCATGTGGTGGACTGTGTCGTCCACGGCGATGCCGATGGCCACCGTCGCGACCAGGGCGGTTCCCGTGTTGAGCGGGATTCCCAGCAGGCCCATCAGTCCGAAGTTCAGCAGGACCGGAATCAAGTTCGGGATCAGGGAGAGAACGCTCGCCCGCACGGACATGAAGAGCAGCGCGTGAACCACCCCGATGATCAGGAAGGTGGACGAGAAGCTCGTGATCTCGTTGATCGCCATGTAGTCGGCGGCGTTGGCGATGAGGATGCTCTCGCCGGTGTACCGGACCGTGACTCTCTCCGGGAAGTGGTCCGCCACGTAGGCGTCGAGGCGCTTCAGCAGCTGCGAGAGCCGCGAGGAGCTCGTGATGTTGTGCCGCACGACGATGTTCGCGGACGTCCTGCCGAAGTCGAGGTACTTCCCGGTCTCTTTCGCGTCCAGAAGCAACAGGTACTGGCTGATCTCGTCGGCGGTGCCCGGGATGACATCGTGAGCGCCGTCGCCCGAATTCATCTCACGGTGGATCTTGCGGACGTAGTCGGCGATCGAGAGCGTCTGGTCGACCTCGCCGGTGCCCTCCAGGAATCGCTGCAGGGCCACGATCCTCTCGAGGATCTCGGGCTCGACGATGCCGTTCGCGCGGTGCGTGTCGACCACCACAAAGAAATTGAAGGCGCCGGCCATCGACCGGTGCAGGTCCTCGGTGCGCCGCCGGATCACCGAGTTCTCGGGGAAGTAACTGACGAAGTCGGTGTTGACGCGCAAGGTGTACCAGCCGACGAGGGACGCCGCGGTGGCCAGCCCGGCTACCACGAGGATCGGCGTACGGTATCTCAGATCGAAGGCGGCCAGCCGCTCGATCCAGCCTGGAACGGGATCGTGGCCCGACGGCTCGGGGGCCGGGCTCCCCCGGCGACGCGGCGGGACGCGCCACGCGAGCAACATAATCGGGAGGGCCACGACGGTGACGACGTAGTTGGCGGTCAGCCCCAGCGAGGAGGCGTAGCCGAACTGGATCAGCATGGTGATGTCGGTGGTGATCAGGGACCCGAAGCCCAGCACGGTCGTGAAGGTCGTGACGAGCACGGGCAGGCTCGTCTGCTTGACCATCTCGCGGACCGCGGTGAGCTTGTCGCGGCCCTCGTCGAGGAGGTGGTGGTACTCGGTGAGCATGTGAACGTCTTCGGCGAAGCCGATGGTGATCAGCAGGGACGGAATGATGGCGGTGATGACGTTGATGGGAATGCCGAGGAGGGCCATCGACCCGAGCGTCCACACGACGCTGACGAGGCCGGTCACCATCGGGATCACCACACCCTGGAGAGTCCTGAAGGCCAGGAACAGGATGGCGAAGAGGACCACCATCGAGATCGGAATCAATCCGACGAGGTCCTGCCGTGTGTACTCGCCGAAGACGACCTTGGTGAGCGGTGTGCCGATCTGGTAGGCGGTGAGCCCCGGGGTGGACTCCCGGGTGAGAATCGCCTCGACGCTGTCCGAAAAGCGCTGATTGAACTGCTTGTCTGCGGGTCTCGCGTCCGTGTAGACGATGATCGCGGCCGCCGCGGCGTCGCGCGACACGATGTTACCCACGAACACCCGATTCGCCAGCGCGTCGCGCCGGATCCGCTCCAGATCGGACGGCGCGGTCGGGATCGTCGGGCCGACCAGCGGCTCGACGCTCAGCGAGGTCCCCTCCCCCTTGATGTTCTTGACAGTGGTGAGGCTCTCGACGCGCGTCACTCCCTCGACGCCGTCCAGTCCATCGGAGATCCGACGGATCGCGTGGAGCACCGGTGCGGTGAAGACGTTCTGGGCTTTCACGAGGACCACGGTCAGCGTGTCGCTTCCGAAGCGGCTCTTCGCCCGCTCGTAGTACTGACGGGCCGGATCCTTCTGGACCATGAGGCCTTCGGCCGAGGTGTCGAACTCGATCCGGGGAATCGCCAGCGCGAGGGCGAGCGTGAGGAGGACGAGGAGCCCGGCCGCCAGGACCGGATGATCGACGATCCAGAGGAGCGGACGATTCATGGCCCGATGGGCTGCAGCCTCTCATTCAGGAACGCGACGACCTGAGCGTCGCTTCGGGCCGGCGCACCCGGGAGCCGGACGAACGCCTTGGCCAGAGCGTCCCGGCGGCCGAGCATGAGGTAGAGCCAGACGGTAAAGAAATCGATCCCCTCGAACACGACCGCGTCCTGCTTGCCGTACACCTCCCGCCGGGTCTCGAACTCGGCCGGGAGCTCCGTCCAGTGCTGGCCGGGCCGAAGGTGGTGGACGATGTGATATCCGTCGTTGAAGCAGCGAGCGTTGTAACGGCAGTTGATGCACGTGATGCTGCTCCGATAGTCGTTCGCCGGGTCCTGGGGATCGATGAAGGCGTGCTGGCCCCAGTTCCCGGCCATCATCAGCGCGCGGACCACGAGCACCGGCACCAGGAACACGACGACCGTGGCCGCCGGATTCCAGCAGGCGAGGCCGGCCACGACAGACCAGAAACCCACCTCGCCCGAGAGGGCCGCCCATGCGAGCCCACGTCGGCCCTTCCGGTACAGGTAGATCGGCAGAAGCACGATCGTGAGGAAGAAGAAGCGGGCGAAGTAACGGAGCCAGTCCGAGAACCTGTCGCGTCGATAGCGCATCGTCGAGCTGAGGTCCTCCGAGAGGTTGTCCTCGACGTGATGCATGGCGATGTGATGCGCGAAGTAGGTGTTCGGCGTCTGACCGTAGAAAGGACCGAGGATCCACGGGACGTAGGCGTTCATCCAGTGCACCCGCCGGCTGAAGAGCGTCCGATGCGACGTGCAGTGGAGCATCAGTGTGACCCGGTCCAGAAAGACGAAGGCCCAGACCAGCCAGTAGCCGGGCGCGAGCCACCAGACGAAGCGTCCGGGCCAGTACAGGTACAGCGCGGCGGGAATGATCAGGCTCGCGCTCAGAATGACGCGGATGAGAGGCAGATCGCGCGAATCGTTGACGAGGCCGAGGCCGAGCCGCCTCACGCGCATCGCACGGCCTCCCATGGGCCCTCGTCGGCGGCCACGGCGCCGACGTACCCCAAGGGGACGGGGAGCTCGTGGATGTCGAAGCCGGCTGCTATCTGGCACAGATGCGGAAGAGGCAGGCGCAGACCGTCACCCCGCGCCTTGACCACCGCCTCGTATCTCGTCCAGAACCGGAAGAACGCCCGCTCGCCTTCCCTTTCCATCGCGCGCCTGACGGCCTCCCGGTCGGCGGCGCCGAGCACTTCCTCGACGATCACGCGAGCGTCGAGCGCGGGGCGGATCTGCTCGACGTCCACGCCGAGCCGCCGCGGGCGTGAGACGGCGATCAGGACGAGATCGCCGGCGTGCGAAACGTTGAACGACAGCGCCGGCTCCGCGAGGGCGGGTTTCCCGTCGGGACCGCAGACGATCTGCACGGAGAGCGGGTCACAGCCCAATAGTCGGCCGAGCCGACGCCGGAGGAGCGTCCGTCCCGCGACGTAGCGCGCGCGGGCCCGCGCGCCCTCGACGCCATCGGCGATTCGACGCTCCGCGTCCGTCAGCGACATCGGCTCGCGCGCGGCCTCTGGAAGAAAGACCTGGCAGACGCGAATCTCGTCTCGCGCCGGCATCGCGAACGGTTCCGTCCCGCCGCTACACATGGCCCACCGCGCGCAGCCAGTCGAGGGTCGGAGCGAGAGTCTCCCGTGCCGATCGAAAGCCGGCGCCCAGCTCTTCCCGCGCCTTGCGGCTGTCCATGAACCAGTAGAGCGTGGCGTAGGGGATGACCTCTGGGTTGAACGGCAGAGGCACCCCGAAGCGTCCCGCGGCGGCCAGCAGGCGGACGACCGGGTTCGGCACCGTCCAGATCGGCTTCCGCCGGCCGAGAATCGACAGGGTCAGCTCGGCCAGCTGACGGATCGTCAGGTTGTCGCCACCCAGGATGTAGCGTTCGCCCGGGCGCCCCTTCTCGAGCGCCGCGACGATGCCCGCCGCGACGTCCACCACGTGCGCGACGCTGGTGCCGCCGTCGCAGACCAGCACGATACGGCTCTTCGCGAAGTCCACGAGGTTGGCGGCCGTGACGAGCTCCGTGTCGTCGGGACCGTAGACTTCGCCGGGATTGACGATGACGACCGGCACGCCGTCGGCCGCCGCCCGCCGGCACCGCGCCTCGGCCTCACGCTTCGCCCTCGCGTAGACGTACCGACCGAAGTCCAGCGACGAGAGACTGGCCTCGGTGTGGACGATCGGCCGACGACTGCCGTTGACGGCGACCGCGCTCGAGACGAACACGGTACGCGGACCGCCCATCGCCTTGGCGGCCTCGAGCACGTTGGTGGTGCCGCCGACGACCACGCGCTCCATCCGCGGCGAGTGGATCTCCGTCCAGCGGGAGATCCCGGCGAGGTGCACGACGGACCCGCAGCCTTGCATCGCGGCGCGCACGGAGTCCGCGTCGCAGACGTCACCCACCACCCGCTCGACCGGCAGCCCGTCGATGCGCCCGGTCCGGCTCGTCGCCCGAACCAGGCACCGCACGCGATATCCCTTGTGGAGGAGCGCCCGGACCACGACCGAGCCGATGAATCCGTTCCCGCCCGTCACCAAAACTCGGAAGGCGCCGTCCGCCGGCATCAGAGCTGCAGCGCCTCGCGCTCGTTGTAGAGGCGCATGAGGTTGTCGAAGAACGACGTCCCGCGATCCACGGTGAGCACCTGGCCCCGCACACCGTCCATGAGGCCGCTGCACAGCGCGACGGCGGCGTCGGCCACCTCGCCGGCGTCCACCCAGTGCGGCTTCCGCGTGAAGCGCCCGGCGAACGCCTCGAAGTCGCTCCCGAACGCCGTGCGGAACGACTCCGTCCGCACGCTCCGCGTCCGGATCACGTTGATCTTCGTATCCTCGTCGTAGAGGCGATAGTTGAGGTAACGGCACAGCGTCTCCATGACGGCCTTGGAGGCCGCCATGAGGTCGTAGCCCCACGAGAACTGGTCGACGCCCGTGGAAGAGATGCCGACCACGTAGCGCGGGTAGCGCCCGAAGACCTCGCGGATCTGGAACGTGTAGTCGACGAGCGGCCAGGCGCTGTGCTGGATGGACTGGAAGAGCGCGCGCGGCGCGTAGTCCGTGGGGGTCTCGACGAGCACGGCCTGCGACACGTTGCTGACGAACGCCTCGACGTGGGCGTGGCGGGCCCGCATCTCCGCCAGGACCCGGCCGGTGTCTTCGGCGCGCGCCGCGTCGGCCTGGACCAGGCACGGCTCGGGCGCCCCCGCCTCGGCGAAGGACCGACGCACCTCGTCCTCGTCGGCCGAGCCCCACTTGTAGGTGAGGGTGCACGCGGCGCCGCGCCGGCCGAAGGCGAGCGCGGTGGCGAGACCGATCCCCAGGGTCCCGCCCGTGACGAGAACGCCCTTGCCGCGGAAGTCGCCGATCACGACGCCCGCTGCACGGCGACGCGGTGGAGCAGGTCCACGAGCCCGTCGATGTTCGACAGCTTGGACAGCTCGGAACGGGGCACCTTGATCCGCAGCTCCCGCATCGTGCACGACACCACCTCGACGATGTCGAGGCTGTTCACCCCCAGCGCCTTCATGGACTTGCTGGGATCGATCCGGTCCTCGGTCAGGTCCTCGACGGTCTGCAGCAGATGCTTCTTCACCACCGCCAGAATCACCTCACGGGTCATTCGATCCTCCTCCGAGAGACAGAGGAGCGTCACGGCTTCGCCGAGACGCTCCGAACGCTGGGGGGTATGGGGGGCCATATCGGGGCCCCCCATGTCCGTTGTGGCCCCCCGTGTTCATCATAGAGGCGCATCAGGTTGTCGAAGAACGTCGTGCCGCGATCGACCATGATCACCTGGCCGTTGACGCCGTCGAGCAGCCCGCTGCAGAGGGCGAGCACGACGTTCGCCACCTCCTCGGCCGGGATGAACTGCCGCGCCATGTTGAACCGCTCGGCGAAGGGCTCGAACGCCGCGCCGAAGGTCGCCCGGAGCGACTCGGTCCGGACGAGCCGCGAGCGCACCACGTTGACGCGGACGTCCTCGTCGAAGAGCCGGTAGCTCATGTACCGGCAGAGCGTCTCCATCACGGCCTTGGAGGCCGCGACGAAGTCGTAGTTCTTGTAGAAGGCGTCGACGCCGCCGCTCGAGAGGCCGACGACGTATCGCGGGTAGGCGCCGAAGACCTCCTTGATGCGCTGCGGGTAGGCGAACAGCGGCCAGGCGCTGTACTCGATGGACTTGAGGAGCGAGCGCTTCTCGTAGTCGGGGAGCCCCGAGACCACGAGCGCCACCGAGACGTTCGACACGAAGGTCTCGACGCGACCGTGGACCCGGCGCATCCCCTCGAGCAGCGCCACCGTGTCCTCGTCGCGCGACACGTCCGCGCGGACGATCGACGGCGGCGGCGCGCCGACCTCGGCGAAGCGCCGGCGGACCTCGTCCTCGTCGGCCGTCCCCCACTTGTATGTCAGGGTGCAGTGAGCCCCGTGGCGGCCGAAGGCAAGCCCGGTGACGAGGCCGATCCCCATCGTGCCGCCGGTGATGAGGACGGCCTTGCCCTCAAGGTGGCCCGGCATAGTTCTCCTCGATGAGCCGCCGGACGTCCTGCCCGGCGAACGTGATCGCGTGCATCATCGCCTCCGTGGTCCGGGCCGTCTCGAACGCCTGTCGCTTGTCCACGGAGAGGGCGCGCTTCAGGGTCTCGACGGCCAGGCGCGGCTTCTCCGCGATGCGGGCGGCCAGGTCCATGGCCTTGGGACGGACCTGGGCGCGCGGCAATATATAGTTGAAGCCGCTGCGCCCCTCGAAGTGGGCGCCCCGGAAGAACTGCCCCGTGTACATCATCTCGTGGGCCATGGCCGGCGAGAGCACGTGCTCCAGGAGGCGCGTGGTCCCCATCCCCGGGGTGAATCCCAGGCTCATGAAGTTGCAGCCGTAGCTGCTCTCACGGGCGATGAGGATGATGTCCGCGCAGAGCCCGAGGGCGAGACCGCCGCCGACGGCGTGGCCTTCCATGGCCGCGATCACCGGCACCGGCACGTCGAGGACCGCCCTCGGAAGGACGATGTCCGCGGGCGCGAGCTTGCCGTCGAGGATCGCCTGCAGCGTCTCGCGGGACGCGCCGGACGAGAACACGTCGGGCAGACCGAGCAGCACCGCGACGCGCGCCTCCGCGCACGCCGCGAGCGCGGCGAGGGTGTCGGACAGCTCGCGGACGAACGGCTCGGACAGCGCGTTCCGGCCGGACGGGTCGTCCATGGTGACGGTGGCGATGCCGCGGTCGTCCACGTCGAGCCGCACGCTCATCCGTCTACCTGGGGGCCCCGAAATGGCCCCCAGACCCCCCGCGCTCGGACGCGCCCCGGCCAAGCCGTGGCGCGCCTCGGGGCTGACACAGGATGTCTCATCGCGCCTCCCAGGGCACCGGCCCACCCGCCATGAACTCGCGGATCGCCCGGCCGACGTGCTCGCTCTGCAAGAGCGTCCGGGTCATCTCTCCGCCGCGCTCCAGCACGGCCCGCCCCTCCGGAAGCCCCAGGCTCCCGCGGAGCCGCTTCAGCGCGCCGACGGCATCGGGAGACGTACGGGCGAGCGTGCGCGCATGGGCGCGGACCGTGGCCACGAGCGTGTCGGCGGACGTCACCACGTCCACCAGCCCCAGGGTCTGGGCTTCGGCGGCTCCGTACGAGCCGGCGCTCATCACGACGAGGCGGGCCTTCTGAGGTGTCATACGCTCGAGGAGCACCGGCAGCGTGATGGCCGGGACCAGGCCGAACAGGGCTTCCGGCAGGCCGAAGGTGGACCGCTCCGTGGCGACGACGAGATCGCAGGCCGCGGCCAGCCCCACGCCTCCGGCGAGCGTCTCGCCATCGACAGCGGCGATCACCGGCTTGTCGCACGAGCGGATGAGCCACACGCACTGCACGAAGGCGTCAACGCTCCGCGCACACTCGGCCGGGAGCGTCCCGGTATCCTCGGCGGCGAGCAGGGTCGTGAAGTCGATGCCCCGGCAGAAGGTCCCGTCGCCGCCGGCGAGGACGATGACGCCTCGCGGCTCCGCGATCGCCCGCTCGATCGTGTCGGCCAGCTCCCCCGTCGACCGGGCGTCGAGCGTGGGCGGGACCTGGACCCGGTGGATCTCAGCTCCACGCATACCGGCGATAGTGATCACGCATCCCGCGGAAGACCAGATAGCCCTTGCCCCGGTAGTGACGCTCGTACCAGCCCTCCAACCCGTCCAGCGCCGGCTCGTAGTCGCCGCAGTCGATGTAGCCGGTCCGCTCACGCTCGACCTCCTCGTAGGCCTCCACGCTCACCGCGTGACGCGCGTCGAGCAGATCCGGCAGCCCGGCCTCGCGGACCGCCTGGCGGGCCGCCGGCCCGATGAGGCCGCTGTAGAATTCCGCGCAGCATCCGGACCCGTAGGAGTAGAGGCTCACACGGTCCCCCGCCCGGAGGTCCTCGGACCCGTCGACGAGTCCCATGAGGCCGATCAGCGGGCTCGACGCGTAGGTCCCGCCCATTCTCCGGATGTAGCGGAGCGAGGCGAGCGTCTTCCGCTCGAAGTGCGCCCACGCCTCCAGCTTCGAGAGCGGCTTCCACTTCCGGAGCAGCGCCTTGTGCGCGCGGAACGTCATGCCGCCGAACGGCGCGTGGTACACGTTCTTGCTGAAATAGGCGTCGAAGTCGATCGCCTCGCCCACGCGCTCGACGTAATGCGCGTAGGCGCCGTCCAGCGCGTCGAGATACGCGAGGAGACTCGTCTCGGCGTCCCCCTGCTCGACGCGCGAGGTCGGCCGGGTCAGGTCCGACACCTCTTCGGTCCAGTAGCCGCACTTGCCGGCCTCGACCTCGAGCAGACCGGGGTGGCGCGACAGCAGCACCGCCGCCGCGCAGCCACCCATCACGAACTCGTAGGGCCGCCCCAGGTGCATGCGACTCTGGTCCGTCGTGATGACCAGCGCCTTGGCGTCGCCGGCCACGCCCGAGGCGATCCAGGCGAGGGCCATCTGCAATCCGGCCGTCCCGCTATAGCAGGCGTGCTTGACCTCGAAGTTCCGGCACGAGGCCTTGAGCCCGAGGTACCGGTGCACCCAGGTGCTCGCCGCCTTCTCCTGGTCGGGAGCGCTCTCCGTGCCGACGATGAGCAGCTCGATCGCCTGGCGGTCCTCGTCGGTCAGCATGGGCCCGGCCGCGTTGACCGCCATCGTGACGGGATCCTCCCAGACCGGATTGATGGAGCGCTCGTCGATCATCATGGTGTCGTGGAGATCGATCGGATCGTGACCGCGGGCGGCGCCGAGCTTGCCGATGTCCAGCACGAGGCTGCCCGGGTAGGCTCGGATCTTCTCGATGCCGGCGGTCATGGCGCCCAGTCGAGCCCCCCGGTGACGCCGATCGCCTGCCCGTTGATGAAGCTCGCGGCCTCCGACGCAAGGAACAGCACGGCCCTGGAGACTTCGCCCAGCTCCCCTACGCGGCCGACCGGGCAGTACTGGAGCCAGAAGCTCCGGTTCGATTCGGACATCCCCTCGCGCGTCATGTCCGTGTCGAAGAACCCGGCGACGACGACGTTGCTCGTGATGCCCTTGCGCCCGTATTCCTTGGCGAGCGCGGCCGACAGGCCCAGCAGCCCCGCCTTGCTCGCCGCGTAGTTGGCCTGGCCCGAGACGCCGTGGGCGCCGATCGACGAGATCAGGATGATCCGGCCGAACCCGGTGCCGAGGAACGTCGACAGGAAATATCGGCAGACGTAGAACGAGCCGGTCAGATTGGTGTCGATGACCGTCCGCCACTCCTCGTCGGACATCGACACCGCCAGGTTGTTGACGTTGACGCCGGCATTCGCCACCACCGCGTGGACGGTCTCGAACTCGTCCAGCACCTCGTCGCCCACCTTCTCCACGGCCGTCGAATCGCGGACGTCGAGCTGGTACGCCCGGCACTTGCCCTCGGGGCGCAGCCGCCGGGCGCGCTCGAGGACTTCCAGGGCCTGCTCCTCCCGGTGCAGGTACGTGAACGCGACGTCGTGCCCCTCGCGGATCGCGTCCAGCACGATGGCCTCACCGATGCCCCGCGACCCGCCGGTGACGAAGAAGACCACGTCAGTCCTCGAACCGCTTGAGCACGCTCACGCAGTTGATCCCGCCGAACCCGAAGGAGTTCTTCATCACGTAGCGGATCTCGCAGTCCACCGGCCCCTTCCCGCAGACGTCGAGATCGACCTCGGGATCGAGCTCGTCGATGTTGATCGAGGGATGAAGCTTCGACGCGTTCATCTGGAGGACCGCGGCCACGGTCTCGACGATGGGCGCCGCCCAGCACGTGTGGCCCAGCATCGACTTGGTCGCGTTGATCTTGAGCCGGTGGGCGTGCGCTCCGAAGACGCTCTTGATCGAGCGCAGCTCCGTCAGGTCGCCGAGCGGCGTGGACGTGGCGTGGGCGTTGACGTAGTCGATCTGCTGCGGCTCCACCCCGCTGTACCGGAGCGCCCTCGCCATGGCGCGCGCCTGACCGTCTTCCGACGGCTGCGGCAGGTGGTTGCCGTCGGCGCTCGCCTCGACGCCCAGCACCTCCGCGTAGATCCGGGCGCCGCGGCGGCGCGCCGACTCGAGCGACTCCAGCACGAGGGCGCCGCCGCCGTGAGCCGGCACGAATCCCTCCCGGCGCGCGTCGTACGGCCGGCTGGCCTTCTCCGGCGTGTCGTTGAAGCTCGTGAAACTGATGGCGCCCATGAGCGCCATCGCGTGCAGCTCGATCGGCGAGAACTCGAGCACGGCCCCGGTGACGACGACCGCGTCGACATCGTGATGGCGGATCTCGTCGACGCCGCAGCGCAGGGCCGTGTTCGCGCTGGCGCAGGCGGCCCCCACCGTGTAGATGGGCCCCTTCACGGAGAGCAGCTCGGACACGCGGCCGACGTGATCGGTGTCGAGGCCGTGGAGCGCGAGCATCGAGTCGATGAAGTCCGGCTCCTGCTCGAACTCGAGCCGGTTCCCGTACTGATAGTTCAGGTTGATGTTGTGGCCGGCGACGATCGCCGCGGTGTTGACCAGGTCCACCCCACCGTCCAGGAGCCCGGCGTCCACCGCGGCGTCCAGCGCCATGAGCAGCGTCAGCCGCGTGGACCAGGGCGCCTTCGCCGTGAGCCGCCGCAGGCGCCGGGTCACGTCGGCCGGGACGCGGTCGTCGAAGGCGGCGACCTTGGCCGGAATGTCGTACGGCGAGAGATCGGCGCCCACCTTGCAATAAATCCGCGAGGTGTCCACGGCCTTCCACTGCGACAGGGCCGACCTGCCGTCGAGCAGCGAGTCGAGGAAGCCCGGGAGCGTGTCACCCAGCGGCGTGTTGATGGCCATCCCGGTGATCACCACTCGAGGAACCTCGCGCGGTGTCGAGGCGCGCCACGGCTTCGCCGGGGTGCGCTGAGCGTGGGGGGTATGGGGGGCCATTTCGGGGCCCCCCATGTCATTGGACAAGATAGACCTCCATGACGGCGATCGCGCAGATGGTCCCGTCGCGCACGATCTGTCCGGCGCACGTCACCGTGTACGCGTCCGCGTCGAGCAGCTTCGCCAGCACGGTGAGATCGTCTCCCGGCCCGATCTCCGACTGGAAGAGCGCGTGGTGCACCTTCAGGGCCCGGGCCGGGAGCGGTACCGCGTCGCTCGCGATGTCGTCCGACTTGGTCGCGCAGAAGTGGATGAGGCAGAGCCCCATCTGTCCCATGATCTCGAGCAACAGGACCGCCGGGTACACCGGCCGGCCGGGGAAATGCCCGGCGAAGACGGGATCGTGAGGGTCCACCCGGCGACGGCCCCGAAGACAGCGCGCGTCCAGATCTACGGCCGTGATCGCGTCGACCAGGAGAAAAGGATCGCGGTGCTCGAGGATTCGCTCGACGGCCGACCGGTCGTGCTCGACGGGCCGGGTCGTCGCCCCCGGCTCCCAGAGCGGCCGGCGCCGCCAGGACCTCACCAGCGTCCCGATATCCTCAGGCGGCACGGCTCAGCTCTTCGATCAGCCTGTCCAGTGACACGGGCTCCCCTTCGCCCGGGTCCACCGCGAACCGCGCGTTGCTCCGCCACTTCCGGCTCAGCATGTTGCAGAGCACGCGCCGCGGACCGACTTCGACGAAGACCGCGCGCTCGACGTGGCCGGCGATGAAGTCGACCGAGTGGCGCCAGAGGACCGGCCGGTAGACGTGCTCGGACAGCAGCGTGACGAAATCATCGGGCCCCGGGTCCTCGACGAAGCGCCCGACGACGTTGGGCAGGTAGGGCCTCGCGGGCGGCTTCCACGCGACCGGTTCGAGCACGGCTCGCAGGGCGCGCCCGACCGGCTCGAAGCGGGACGAGTGCATCGGGATGCGCGGCTCGATGACCACGCCCTCGACGAAGTGCTCGCGCTCGAGGAGGTCGAGCGCGAGCTCGAGGGCCGCCCGGTCACCGGAGAGCACGTGGTGCGCGGGCGCGTTGAAGACCGCGACCTCCAGGCGCCCGCGCGCCCGCGCCCGCTCGACGACCGCGGCCAGGTCGTCCCCGTCGAGGGGAAACGCCGACGCCATCGCGCCGTCGGGGCCCGCGTCGTACAGCGCTCCGCGCGCGTCGACGACGCGGAGGGCCTCCTCGAAGCCCACCGCGCCGATGTGAACCAGGTGGTTGTACTCGCCCAGGCTGAGCCCGAGCGAGAAGGCCGCCACCACGCCGCTCGCCAGCAGGCTCTCGCAGTACATGTGGTTGGCGAGAAAGACGCCGACCTGGACGTCGCGGTTCGTCGCGAAGACGTCCGCGTTGCCGGCCTCGTAGTGCCGGCGCACGTCTCGTCCGAGGACGTCGGACGCGTGCTCGAAGATCGTCGCGTTGAGCGGACGGAGCGCCAGGAGCCGATCGAACATCCCGGGGTCGCGCGAGCTCTGCCCCGGGAACATGAACACCGCGGTCACGCCGCCCGCCTCACCCGCGGCACGATCGTGTCCTCGATGATGCCGAGCGCCTCGTCCAGGTCGGCGCGCGTATGGGCCGCGGTCACGGCGGCCCGGAAGCGGACCTGATCTTGAGGAACCGATGGGTAGTCCACGGGCACCAGGAAGAGCCCGCGGGCCAGCATCTGGTGGCCCAGCTCGTAGAGCAGGCCGCGATCGTCCCCGATGATGATGGGAACGACCTGAGTGGTGGAGGCGCCCACGCTCAGTCCCAGACCGCGGATCTGCGCGCGGAAGTAGTCCGCGCTCTCCCACACTCGCCGGCGGAGCGTGTCGTCGCGGGTCGCGATCTCGAGCGCGCGCAGCA
>WNGG01003192.1_pt1 | contig 30200 bp, 26 predicted proteins | sample 5400661 | NCBI WGS metagenome assembly WNGG01 (sample SAMN13153372, study PRJNA577476) | soil metagenome | isolation source: 100 cm soil or saprolite under Garry oak tree replicate 1 | place: USA:California | collected 2016-06-15
TGCGGCCAGCGAAAGCTTCCCGGTCGGCTTCCAGTCGTACTCGGCGCGGGCGGTCTCGCCATCGAAGTTCTGTTGCGGCACATGAGCATAGCGCCGGCTGACGCGATCGGCGCGTGCGCTCACGTGCGACGCGCCGGTAATGGTCCAGTCGGCAACGACGCCCACGCTGTCCTGATGGTATGCGTTGTCGGCGGAGCTTCCAGGATTCGGAAAACTGCCGTCCTCGGTCCGTGCGCTGAGACCCACGGTGGTATTGGCCGGAGTGATATAACTCGCGGTGACATCGGTGTAGAGAACGTTGACGTCGAAGATCTGACGCAGCGGATCGCCGTTCGTCTGATCGAGTCCCCTCACCCCCGCCTGGAGCCGCCAGCGCGGTGTAACCATATAGGCAGCATTGAAGAAAGCTTGCTGTGTCTTGAGGCGATCGGGGGTCCGGCTTTGTGTGAACGCAAATGATGCCAGCGCGGAGGTTTCCGTATACCCAAGCTGGCCGCTTGCGTCGTTGCCGAACTGCCAAAGCCAGATCGCCCGCGCGTCGTGGCCGTCGGAGTCGAGATCGGTGAATTGATTGTATCGCGTGGCGTTCCACGTGTAACCCAATTGGAAACGCTGGCGACTTACCGGCGCATCCAGGTTGAACCCGAGTGAGGTGGTCCGGTAAGTATCTCGATCTAGGTCCTTCGAGATACGGAATATGTTGTCGTCGTGGGTGACCTTTTCCTCGGCGAACAGCTGGAGCTTGTCATCCCATAATGCAAAGGCCCTCGTTACCGGCATGAGAAGGCCGGCTGCGAAAAATACCGCACCCAAGCTTCGCAGCCGCAGGCGGGCGCGGCCCTGCGTCACAGACGCGTCAGTTTCGGGCAGCACCGAACTCAAGCGCGCCATGGGTGATCGCATATTGAGCTCGGTTAGGATACGCGATCAATGGCGAGCCGGGGTCGCCCGCGTCGGAATAGGAGGTGCGGGAGCCCAAGAGACTCACACGCTCCGGGCGGCTTCATCGCGGCGCGTGCGACCCCCAGCGCGGCCCTGCGACACTGCCGCGAGTGGCGCGAGTTGCCCGTGAATCAGGTGTTGGCTACTTACTTATTGTCTCAACGCGTCATCAGGGCAGCGACACGCGACGACGCGCAATGGCACCCACGGCGAGCAGCCGCTTCGGCGGAGAGCCGGTCGGCAGCTGCAACGTTGAAGTTCGCCACAGCTGAACCCTTGCCCTGAGCCGGGACTGAGCTTCCCGCCCCACCGCTACCGTTCGCATCCGGGGATAAGCTCATGGGCACGCGGACGGTGTCGTACTGGTTGAAGGTCGCCCGCCCGTTCGAGTTAGCGTTGAACCCGCTGTCGCTGGTGAGCGCCATAGAGTCCGTTCCGAATTGCGAAAAACCCTGGGAGCTATCCAGGGCGAAGTCCTGGGTGTCTGAAACCAGATTGCTTGACACTACCCCCGTCAGAAACAGGTCGCCGCTGTCGCCAGTCCGAATGGCAGCTCCGGCCTGTCCGCACGCCGCCACCAGGGCAAGCGCGACAAGCGCGTTGATCTTGAGCTGTAGCCGCATCGTGTTTCTCCTCAACAACCCTCTCGGACACTTCGCAGCGTAGGACCTCAAGATGACAACAATTCGGATGTCTAGCCGCGCGAGAATGGGTGGTTGGAACTAGAGGGCACCGGTTCGACGGCGCGCGGCCGCGCTCAAATACTGAGAATTCGCAGCGCCAGCGCCTTGCCGACAGCTTGGGTACGGTTCTGAACGTTCAATTTGCGCAGAATTTTCTGCACGTGATTCTTCACCGTCAGCGGGCTGATCGTGAGAATAGTCCCGATCTCGATGTTGCTCTTGCCCACGTGAATCCACCTCAGGATTTCCTGCTCTCTAGCGGTAAGAAGCCGGGCACCCGGAGAATTTGCGCCGGCGCCTTCAGCCGGCCGGTTGATCTGGGTGCGCACCCACGCCAGGTGCAGGAACGGCACGACCAACTCGGCGAGATAAGTCTGCCGGGGACCGATGGTCCCCGACTGGCAGGCAAAAGCGAAGAAGCTCGCGAGCTTGCCGAACACATCGTAGGTGCCGTGCGCGAGAACGACGTTCGCCCCTATCCGATTCAACTCGCGCGCAAGCGTGCTTCCGGCAAAAGCGCTCCCGTTTCCCGTTTCGCAGATCACGGGCTGGAAGTAATTGTCCTCCCAGGTCTTGACGAGGTGCGGCACCACCGAGGTATCCTGGCGGAATATGTCGCTGAAGGGCGCGGGCTCGGCGGGCGAAGTCGCAAAGCTGTCCACATGAAACGACATCGGCTCGGCGTTGCGCAGCGCACAGATCAGCAGTTCATGCTTCAACAGGTTCTGCAGCAGTCCCTGAGTCCAAGTAAAAAAGTGATGTCGCGCGTGCACCCTCAGCGACGCATCCATGTTGAGCGCGAGCGCTTCGAGCACCAGCGGATCCAGCAGCGAAGCGTTGCCAGATGTGACGCTGTTCGCTTGGGTTGGAGATTGAAACACAGGCGGTGCGGGCCGATGACAACGTTCGGCGAGCTCGTGTTCGCCTGCCATAAGGTAGCCTCCCTCCAAACGGGGGAATCGTTGCCCGTAATATGGAGATCGTGTATTACAGAAACATGAAATGACGGGAAATGATGTTCAGCACGGGCTCACGCATACAAGTCATTGTTTGTATAGATGCATTAACCTTGCACTCGACTGGCGACCCAAGGTCGGGTGCAACGTTTGCCCCATCTCGAGGGTGAATGCGATGAGTGAAGTCGTGAGGTAGATGATCACTCCACGCGTCCGCGAGCCGGATTCTTCCGGTATCAGCATAGTTCCATAGAACTAGCTCCCCGTACCTCAACCGACTGCAATAGCACGTTACCGTGTTGCGCACGTAGGACGCAGAACGAGGAGTTATTCCCTACTTCCATTAGGTCTCGCCGCATTCACATTCAATGCTCGCCGCACACCCATCCTCCCGCCCCCTTCTGGGCCACCAGCTCGCGCCCGGCGCGCTGGTGCAGATGGCGCTCGACCCCGTGGTGACGATCGGCGCTTTGCTGATTTCCGCTTTCGCAGTCGGTGAGGCGTTCGAAGGCCCCTACCTGATTCTCTCGCTGATCGTCTTTTCGCTGACCTTTCCCGGAAGCTCCCCGAAAAGCGTCAGCATTCGGGCGCTCGTCGGGGACGTCCTGATAAGCTGGCTTGTGGTCGTCGCTCTCCTGCTGCTCATCGGTTGGGCGACGCGGACGCTCGGTTCCTTCGACCGGCGCGTTGTCTTCGCCTGGGTTCTCGCTACTCCTGTCGCGCTGGTCGCCGCACATTTGCTGATGCCCGTCGTTCTGCCGCGCCTGCTGGCGGCGGAAGGTCTGCAGAGAGTCGCGGTCATCGCGGGCGAGGGCGATCTCGGCCGCAAGCTGGCCGAACGGATCCAGAGCACCCCATTTCTCGGCGTCCGTTTCGCCGGCTTCTTCGACGACCGCAGTCCCGAGCGGATCGGTGGCGTCAGTCCGGGCGAGACCCTGGGTTCGCTGAACCAACTCGCAGAGTACGCGAAAACCCACCGCGTCGATCTGATCTACATCACGCTGCCGATGGCCTCGCAGCCCCGCATCCTCAGGCTTCTCGAAGAGCTGCGCGACACGACGGCATCGATCTACTTTACCCCGGACATCTTTCTGTTCGATCTGATCCAGGCGCGTATGGACACGATCGGCGACATACCGATAGTTGCGGTATGCGAGACCCCCTTCTACGGAATCAACGGTTTGTTCAAGCGCGCGAGCGACATCGTCCTCGCGGCCGTGATCCTGGCGTTGGTCTTGCCGGTCATGCTCGTCATCACCGTTGGCGTAAAGCTGAGTTCCCCGGGGCCGGTGCTGTTCAAGCAACGCCGCTACGGCGTCGACGGCAGGGAAATCATCGTCTACAAATTCCGTACGATGACCGTGCTCGAGGATGGAGGCGTGATACCGCAGGCGACGCGCTACGACCGGCGCGTGACGCGTTTCGGCGCGTTTCTGCGCCGATACTCGCTTGACGAGTTGCCGCAGTTCATCAATGTGCTGCAGGGCCGCATGAGCGTGGTCGGGCCGCGCCCCCATGCCGTGGCCCACAACGAGATGTACCGCAAGCTGATCAGGGGCTACATGATCCGGCACAAGGTCAAGCCGGGCATTACCGGTCTGGCGCAAGTGAGCGGCCTGCGCGGCGAGACCGACACGCTCGACAAGATGACGACGCGCATCGAGTATGACCTCGCCTATCTGCGGAATTGGTCTCTGCAGCTCGACCTGCAGATAGTGCTGAAGACGATCTTCGTCGTGCTGAAGCCGCAACAGGCTTACTGAAGGCAGGCGGCGTAGCCTGAAGGCGAAGGCTTCAGGCCAAGTTCCGCCGAAAGCGATAACCCGTTCCGCGTATGGTTTCGATCAGTCCCTCGTGACCGGTCGGATGGAGCGCCTGCCGCAGTCTGCGAATGTGAACGTCCACGGTGCGGTCCTCGACAAAAACATGGTCGCCCCAGACTTCATCGAGAAGCTGGGCGCGGCTGTAGACCCGGTCGGGGTGAGTCATGAAGAAATGCAGCATCCGGAACTCGGTGGCCCCGAGATCGATTTTGCGGCCGGCGCCGGTAATCCGGTGCGCGGCGGGATCAAGCCTCAAGCCGGCGATCTCGACGATCTCGTCGCTGAGCAAGGGCGCGCGCCGGCGTATCACGGCCTTGATTCGCGCGAGCAACTCTCGCGGCGAGAAAGGTTTGGTAATGTAGTCGTCGGCGCCGGCTTCGAGCCCGGTCACCTTGTCGGTTTCCTGCGTACGGCCGGTCAACATAATGATCGGAATATCCTTGGTGCGCTGGTCGGTGCGCAGCTGCCTGGCAAAGCTCACCCCGGTCGCGTTGGGGAGAATCCAGTCGAGCAGCACCAGGTCCGGCAGCACCTCGCGGATGGCGGCGACGGCCTCGGGCACGCTCCCCGCGCGCATCACCCGGTGTCCGGCACGCTCGAGGTTGGCCGCAATCAGTTTCTGGGTTACCGGTTCGTCTTCGACTATAAGGATTGCGCCACCCATGATCTCAGGGGGTCTCCGCGGAAGGGGGGGACTCGTACGTGATTGTCATCACCTGCAGATAGTCCTACAGAACTACCCAAGCGCGCAAGTCATGATAGTGAGCTTGATCTTTTGTGGCGAATCGGTGGCCGGATGTAGCGGCCTCACTACGCACCGGCCGGATTGGAAGGCCCGGTGGGTCCGCTCAAGGTGCGGCGAGACGCCTTGCCCTAGACGAGCTGGTGCTTGACCGCGTAACGCACGAGCGCGGCGTTGTCCGTCAGCCGCAATTTCTTGAGAACGCGAGCGCGGTAGGTGCTGATGGTGCTCGGGCTCAGGAACATGTCCGTCGCAATCTCGTTGATCTGCTTGCCGGACGCGAGCAACCACATCACCCGGTACTCGCGGTCGGAAAGGGAATCGTGCAGGGGCTTTTCCGCGTCGGGGGCGAGCTCGGTCGCCAGCTTCTCCGCAAAGGCCGCACTGACATACTTGCCCCCGTTCACCACTTTGCGGATGGCGGCCGTCAACTCCTCGCTGGCGCTTTCCTTGTTTATGTAACCGGCGCCGCCCGCCTTGAACACCTGCGCGGCATGCGCCTCCTCGGGGAGCATGCTCAGGACGAGCACGGGGCGACCGGGGTACTGGCGCTTTATTTCCTTGATCAGCTCCACGCCGCCCCGGCCGGGCATGGAGAAGTCGAGGACCGCGACATCCCAGTCGAGCTTGCGAACGAGCTCGAGCGCTTCGTGGCCGTTCTTGGCCTCGCCGACCACTTCCATGTCGTGCTCCGACGCCAAGATCTCTCTCAGACCATGCCGAACGACCGCGTGGTCGTCCGCGATTAGGATCCTCATGGCGCACAGCCCTCTCCGGGAAACGATTCCCCCGCCGCGGACGCCGCGGCGGGGAGCCGTCAACGCCGTGAATTCTACTTCAAGCCGAGCGGGAGGGACACCCTCGCCTTCGTCCCTTTGTCGCGAACCCCGGTGATCTCGACTGTCCCGCCAAAGGGAAGGACGCGCTCCCGCATTCCCAGAAGCCCCAACGATTTCGGGCTCTCGGTCGCGGACTCCGCGATGCCTTTGCCGTTGTCTGCGACCGTCAATATCAGAGTACCGGAATCCACCCGCATCTCGACGTCGATCCGGGTCGCATTTGCGTGGCGCGCGACATTCGTCAGCAATTCCTGGAAAATCCGGAACGCCGCCGTCGACCGCTCTTGATCGAGCACCAGCGTGTCCGCGGGCAGAGCGATTTTGCACCTGATTCCGGTGCGCTTCCCAAAATCCCTTGCCTGCCACCCGATGGCCGCCGTGAGCCCCAGCTGATCCAACACCTCCGGCCGCAGCCGCGAGGCGATCTTCCGCACCGACCGGATGGTGCCGTCGATAAGGCCCGACATCGATTTGGTCTTCCCGATCAGCGCTTTCTGATCCGCAGGCAGCTTGTTTGCGATCCACGTCAGGTCCATTTTCAGCCCGGTCAGGGTCTGCCCCAGCTCGTCGTGGATTTCGCGCGCGATGCGCATCCATTCCTCCTCCCGCACGGATTGCAAACGAGCTGCGAGCGCGCGTAAATTCTCCTCCGACTTCTTCAAGTGCTCCTCAGCGCGTTTGCGTTCGGCTATTTCCCGCATCAGTACTGCATTCTTGTTGTAAAGCTCGACAAACACCGAAATTTTGGATTGCAGGACTTCCGGTATCAGGGGCTTGACGATGTAGTCGACGGCGCCCACTTCGTAGCCGCGAAACATGGAGTGCAGGTCTTCGTAGGCGGCCGTCAGGAAGATGATCGGGGTGTTTCGCGAGCGTTCGCGTTCCCTGATCAACCGGGCGGCTTCGAAGCCATCCACCCCCGGCATGCGCGCGTCGAGCAGGATGACTGCGAAGTCTTGATTCAGGACGCACCGTAAAGCCTCCTCGCCGGATGCTGCAAGAACCACGCTTTGCCCCATGGATTGCAGGAGCTCTCGCAAAGCCACGCGGTTCTTTGGGTCATCGTCGACGATCAGGATGGATGCTTGGGACGAAGTCGGATCCATTGCCTTTCCCCTATCGATCAAATCTGGATGCCGCGGTAGAGCCAGTCCACTTCCCAAGGGTTCTCCGGGTCGCGCCCCTCGAGCAGATGGTTGCGCAGGTCGCGCGCGGCGCCGCGGCAGTGGATGATGTCCCCGAAAATCCTGGACGTAATGGTCACCCGCGCGGTGCGCAGATAGCGTTCCCGCTCGTAGGCGAGGAGCGCGGCGTTGACATCGGCGCCCGCCTGCTCGAGTTTGCCCGAGAGCACCACGGCGTCTTCGATCGCCATGCACGCGCCCTGCGCGAGGTACTGCAGCGTCGGGTGCCCGGCGTCCCCGAGAAGGGTCACGTTGCCGCGCGTCCACCCGGGCATCGGCTCGCGATCGTGCAGTACCCAATTCTTATCCGTGCCGACGTAGGAAAGCATGTCGCGCACGTGCGGAGTCGTCCGCGAAAACGCTTCGGCGAGCTCATCGGGTCCCCCGAAGTCCTGGCGCTCGCCGCGCTCGAAGCGCTCGCTCGCCACGGTGGCGACGTTGTTCATGACCGTGCCGCTCCGTAACCGATACTGGACGAAGTGCAGGTTGGGTCCGATCCAGATGACCATGTCGTCGAAATGCGACTGGTCCTTCACCTGGTCGAACGGGACGACGCCGCGGTAGCTGACGTGGCCCACGGGACGAGGCAGGCCGTCGCCGATCACGATCTCGCGCACGCGCGAGCGCAGGCCGTCGGCGCCGATCAAGGCAAGCCCCTCGTACTCCGAGCCGTCGGCGAAGCGCGCGGCGACGCGGCGGCCGTCGTCAGCGAAGCTCGTCAGCTCCTTCGAGGTGTGCAGCGTGATTTCGTCGCGCTTACGGCAGGCCTGGAGCAGCGCGCCGTGAAGGTCGCGGCGGTGCACGACGGTGTACGGCGCGCCGAAGTGCCGGCGGAACACCGGTCCGCAGGAGATGCGCGTCAGCTCCATGTCGGTGAGCGCGTCGATCAGGATCAGATTCCGGGTGAACACCGCCTGCGGCTCGAGATCCTTCATCACCCCCAGCCAGTCGAGCATGCGGTAGGCGTTGGGCCCCTGCTGGATGCCGTAGCCGATCTCGCCGAACTCGGGCGCCTTCTCGAAGACCTGCGAGCGCATGCCGCGGCGGGCGAGGGCGAGCGCGGTCGCCACCCCGCCGATGCCGCCGCCGATGACGAGAATCTCCGTCCGGTCTTTCGCGCTCATGCGCTCAGGCGATCGCCACCTCGCCGTAGATTTCCCGGGCCGCGCGCTTGATCTGCGGCATCACGCTCTCGGCGAACCGCTCCATGTTGCGCCGGGTCAGGTCGGCGGGCAGCGTGCCGAACTGCAGCATCGGCAGCAGATTGCCGTAGCCGATTTGCTTCGCGTACTCGATGAGCTTGTCGCGCACGGTCTGCGCGCTGCCGCAGATGAACATCCCCAGTTCGATCCCCTTGTTCGCGTCGACCGTGCCGCCGGTCATGTCCGACTTGGCGGCAACGATGCCTTTGAGCGACTCGCGCGAGGTATATCCCGGCGGCAGGAGCTGCTGGACGGGCTTGCGCAGGAACACGTTGCGCAGGTTCTCGAAGTGCACGCCGGACTCCTTCAGCGCGGATTCATCCGTGTCGCCGACGTAGATCGGAATCGACCAACCGAGCTGCCGCGGCGAGGAAACGTAGCCGAATCCCTTCGCCACGTCCTTGTACATCTGCAGGTAGCGCGCCACCGCCTTGATCGGGCTGAAGGTCTGCAGGTAGGTGTATTTGTGCTTCGGATCCGCCGCGAACTCGATCGTCTCGCGGCTCCCCTGCGAGGGGATCCAGATCGGCGGATGCGGCTGCTGATAAGGGCGCGGCCACACGTTCACGTAGGCGAAGTGGTAGTGCTTGCTGTGGAACTCGAAGGGCCCCGGTTCGGTCCATGCGCGCACGATCAGGTCGTGCGCCTCGTGGAAGCGCTCGTGCGAGAACGTCGGATTCACCCCGAAAGTGTGGTACTCGCTGCCGATTCCGCGCACGAAGCCCGAGATCAAGCGGCCGCCGGTGATGTTGTCGATCATGGCGTGCTCCTCGGCGATGGTGAGCGGATGCGTGCGCAGAGGCAACGCGCTCCCCAGGATGGCGATCTTCGCGCGCCCGGTGCGCCGCGCGAGCGCGGAGGCCGTGACGATGGGCGAAGGCATCATGCCGTACGCCGTCTGGTGGTGCTCGTTCACGCACAGCCCGTCGAAGCCGAGCTTTTCCGCGTACTCGAGCTCGTCGAGATAGCGGTTATAGAGCGCGTGGCCCTTGCGGGGATCGTAGAATCGGTTCGGAAAATACGTCCACACCGAGGCATAGTCCTTCGCCGCCTCGAGATCGAGATCGGCGTAGGGCATCAGGTGAAAGAGCAGCACGTTCATGCAGGTCTCCTCGATATCAGATCGCCCGGGCGAAGTCGCTGAACAGCTTCAGGAATTCCTTCGGCTTTTCCGTCTGCGGCAGATGGCCGCAGACGGGCACGATATCCACGCGCGCGTGAGGCATGAGCCTCTTGAACTCCGCCGCGTAGCCCGCGGGCAGAATCTTGTCGCCCTCGCCCCAGACGATCTGCGTCGGCAGCTTGATGCGATGCAGCCACTTGTGCAGATCCGGGTCGAACAGGCGCGGCTCCCAGGCCAGGCGCGCGACGCTGTACTGGTTCTTGAGCGCGATCTCGATCTCGTCGGGCGTCGGCTGTTGCGCGAGCATTCGATCGGCGACGGACTGATCGACAAAGAGGTTGCGCACCCTCTCCTCCGCCGACCACAGGAAAATGTCGCCGCGCTTCAGTCCCGGCACGTAGAGGCCGCCGGGGCCGATGACCGTGAGCGCGCGCAGGCGCGACGCGGTCATCACGGCGATCTCGAGCGCGAGCCACCCTCCGATCGAGCTTCCGATCACGGTAACCTCGCGCAGATTCAGCGCCTCGAGAAAATCGAGGTAGAAATAGGCGAGGTCGTGGATGTTGTCGAGCCACGCGGGTTCGTCGGACCCGCCGAATCCCGGATGCTCGGGGACGAGGACCTCGTACTCCCTCGCCAGCTCCTCCATGAAGGGCTGAACCGCGGCGGCGCCGTTCGCGCCGTGCAGATAAAGGAGCGGCCGCCCTGCGCCGCCCCTATTCAAGGCGACGGTGCAGCCGGAGATGCTGCGCTTTTCGAGATTGAAGGCCACGATCCTTCCCTGTTCCGCGGGACGAAACATTTTACATCCGTGAATACTTCAACCGAGCGCGCAGTGGCGAGCTAGACGCGCGTCTCCTGGTAGTCGAGGTCTTTCTCGATCTGATGCAGCACGTCGTCGCTGATCTGGTTCTCGCGCCAGATGCGGAGCAGCTCCTGCCGCTCCGCCTTGATCGCCGCTTCCCTCAAGCGCCTGGCCTGATCGGCGCCGCCGCGGCTCAACACGAGGCCCTGGGGAACCCCGATCGTGATCTTCTCGGCGAATTCGGCGCGGATGCGCTCGGCCAGCTCGTCCGGAATGTCCTCCTTCACCGCCAGGACGTCGATGGCGGCGATCGCCGCCTTGCCCAGCGCGAATTTCGCGCGCTGCCCTTCCTCCTGCAGGCTCCAGTCCCTCCCGACCTTCAGCCTGCGGATGAGCGGCGCGAGCGACAGCCCCTGCACCACGAGCGTGACCGCGATCACGACGAAGGTGAGGAAGATGATGAGATCGCGCTGCGGAAACGGCGCCTCGTTCTCCATGGTGATCGGCAGCGCGAGCGCCGCCGCGAGCGACACGATTCCGCGCATGCCGCACCAGCTCATGATGAAAACCTCGCCTTTCGGCATCGGCTGGTGCGCGCGCACCAGGGCATTCAGCGAATGCGCCAGATAAGTCGCTGGGTAGATCCAGGCGAACCGGACTGCGATCGCCACGGCGCTGACGAGCGCGCCGTACAGCATGAGCTGCCACGCCGAGTAGCCGGCGAGCCGAGCGACGATGCCCGAGAGCTGTATGCCGATCAGGATGAACACCAGGCTGTTCAGCAGGAACACGAGCAGGTTCCACACTGAGCGCGCGATGATGCGCATCTCGGCGGAGACGATCTCCGGGGAGTAACGGCCGCGCACCAGCCCCGCCGCGACCACCGCGAGCACGCCCGACACGTGCCAGGACTCGGCGAGGATGTACACGGCGTAGGGCACCGCGAGCGTCATCAGGACCTCGATGAAGGCGTCGCCGAGATGGCGGTGGATGAAAACGAAGAGCCGCCCCAATACGACGCCGACCGCGATGCCGCCGATCGCCACGACGACGAAATGCACACCCGCGTCGACAACGGAAAACGTTCCGGTGAGCACCGCCGCCACCGCAAAGTTGTAGAGCACGAGGCCCGAGGCGTCGTTCACCAGGCTCTCGCCCTCGAGCACCGTGACCACGCGGCGCGGGATGTTGAGCCGCGACAGGATCGCGGTCGCCGCGACCGCGTCCGGGGGCGAGACGATCGCCCCGAGCGCAGACGCGGCCGCCCAGGGCATGACCGGAATCAGGAGCTTGGCGATCGCGGCGACCGCGAGCGTGGTCGCGATGACGAGCCCGATCGCGAGAAAGCCGATGGGACCGATGTTCGCCTTGAAATCGCGCCAGGAGGTCAACAGCGCCGCCTGATAGAGAATGGGCGGCAGCACGAGCACGAGGATGAGTTGCGGGTCGAACGGGAATTGCGGCAGGTACGGCCCGAAGCCGAGCGCCGCCCCGCCGATCACCAGCGCGATCGGATAGGGAAAATTGAAGTGCCGCGCGATCCAGCCGAGCGCGACCGCGCAGAGCATGAGGAACAGGACGATCTGAAGCAGGGGCATGGCGTGAGGTCGCGAGTGCCGCCATTAAACCATGCCCGGCTGCGGACCACCATGCGGCCGGGGCGAAGGACCGCGGACATTCCCTCGCCGTTCGCGCGGCGCTACAATGGCCGCGCCGCCAAAGGAGAGCGACATGCGGGCTTATCATCACGCTTCGGCTTCGTTCGCCTGGCGGGCTTCGACTTTCAAGAGCCCGTCGGACTATATCCTGGAGCTTACGCGCGCGGAGCGGGACGAGATCACGGCGGCCGTAGCCGCCATCAATCGAGGCGGGCGGCTCGCGCCCTCGCATGCACTGACGAAAGAGGATTTTCGCTTCGGCGGGCTCGGCGCAAGGCTCGAGCGCGCGTACGCGGAAGTTCGCTCGGGCAGGGGCTTCGTCTTGCTGCGCGGCCTGCCGGTCGAGGAGCTGACGCTCGAGCACTTCACCGCCGGGGTCTGGGGAGTGGGATTGCAATTCGGCCGCGCCTTGTCGCAGAACGCGCAGGGTGAGCTGATCGGCGCGGTCGTCGATGCGACGAGCGAAGAGGCCACCCCGCGCATGTACCGCAGCAATCTCGAATTGCGGCCGCACTCCGACATCACGGCGATGATTGTGCTCGCCTGCTGGAACAAGTCGGCCTCGGGCGGCGCCTCGATCATCGTGAGCGGCGTGACGGTGCACGACGAGATCCGCGCGCGCGCCCCGCGGCTGCTCGAGCCGCTCTACCGCGGCTACCACTACCACCGCCTCGGCGAAGAGGGGCCCGGCGAGGAACCCGCGACGCCCTATCGCGTGCCCGTGTTCGCCGACCGCGGCGGACAACTGAGCTGCCGGTACCAGCGCTCGGGGATCGCGGGCGGCCACCGGGAGCTCGGCGTGCCCTTCCGGGAGCGCGACATCGAAGCGATGAACCTGTTCGACCAAGTTGCGGCGGCGCCGGAGAACCGGCTCGCGTTTTTTCTCGAGCGCGGCGACATGATCGTCGTCAACAACTACACCGTCATGCACGCGCGCACGCGCTTCACGAATTTTCCGGAACCGGAGCGGCGCCGGCACCTGGTGAGGCTGTGGCTGGACGCCGAGGGCTTCCGCGACGTTCCGGACGAATTCAACCTCTTCAAGACGAACGGCGTGCCGCGACAGGAAGGCAAGCGCGCCACGTTCGATTTCAACAAGCTCTATGGCGACGACCCGGTGGCGACCGGCGGAGTGCCCGATCTCAAGGTGAGCGACGCCGAAGCCGCTCGCGGGCGTTAGGCGGCGCCGCGACTGCCGGAGGAGGGCGATGAGAGAACTAGCGCGCTGCGTCGCGCTCGCCGCCGCGCTGAGCGGGCTCGGTCCGCTTGCGGCGCTCGCGCAGCCGTATCCGACCCGGCCCGTGCGGCTGATGGTGCCTTTCCCGCCGGGCGGGGCGACCGACATCATCGGCCGCCTCGTCGCCGCAAAGATGCAGGAGGCGTGGGGTCAGCCGTTGGTGATCGAGAACCGGCCCGGCGCGGGTACCGTGGTCGGGACCGATTACGTCGCCAAGTCCGCGCCCGACGGCTACACGCTCGGCATGGTGGTGACCGCCTACGTGATCAATCCGAGCCTGCGCTCGGACCTGCCCTACAACACGGTGAAGGATCTCGCCGGCGTCACCCAGGTCTCGGTGCAGCACCTGGTGATGGCGGCGCATCCTTCGCTCGAGGCGAATAACATCGCCGAGCTGGTCGCGCTGGCGAAGAAGAACCCGGGCAGGCTCGCTTACGCAACCCCGGGCAGCGGTACCGCGATGCATCTTTCGGTCGAATTGCTCAAAACCGCGACCGGAATCGACCTGGTGCACGTGCCGTACAAGGGCGGCGCGCCCGCGCAGCAGGACGTGATATCCGGGCGCGTGCCGATCCTGATGGACGTGCTCTACGCCGTGACCCCGCTCATCAAGAGCGGCAAGATCAAGGTGCTCGCCCTTTTGAGCCCGCAGCGCGCCCCTGAGGCGCCCGAGTACCCGGTCGTATCCGAATCGGTGCCGGGGGTGAGCGCGCTCTCCATCGTCGGCATCGTGGCGCCCGCCGCAACGCAGCGGGAGCTCGTGCGCAGAATCGGCGCCGATATCGCGCGCGCGGTCAAGGCCTCCGATCTGACCGATCGCATGAAGCAGCAAGGCATGGAGCCGGTCGGGTCGACGCCCGAAGAATTCGACGCATTGATCAGGAGCGAAATCGAGAAGTGGGCGAAGGTCGTGAGACTATCCGGAGCCAAGGCCGATTAGGGAGGCGCGACCAGCGCGCCTTTCCGCGCTCGCCGAGACCGGGCGCGCGGTACAATCCGCGGGAGTCCGGGATCCCTCCTGCTCGCTCTATGACATTGGAATTGAGAACGCAGACCTTTGCAATCACGCTCGCCGCGGTCGTGGCGGTAACGCTTCTCTACTGGGGCTATAGCGCGCACAGGAAAAGCGAGGTGCGGAAGGTCGTCGCCGAGCTCGTGAAGGACACGGGGCGGCGGCTGCAGGAGGCGCTCGCCATTGAGACGGGCGCGGCTTCAGCGGATGACGCGCAGACGGTGCGCAAGCTCGACGACCATGCCCAGGAGGTGGACAGGTACGCGCTCGAGCTCCGCGGCCTCGGCGCATCGCCCAACCGCGCTCTGGTGGATGCCGCGGACGAGTACATCCTCACCGCGAGGCAAATCCTGCGGAACCAGGCCTCGAGCCACCGCTACCGCATCCAGTTATCGGCGAGCAACCAGGCGCTGAGGGAGCACATGCGCACCGCGGGCCGGCGCTCCGGCGCCTGGATCGAGCGGGCGCTCGCCGCGAAGGACCGGCTCGACAGGGATTACTTCGACTACAGACTGGCCGTCGAAACCTTCGTCCGCCTGCTGGAATCGTACCCGGACGTCAGGAAAAGCCTCGCAGTCCAGATCGGTTCCGCGCCGTTTCCCGACGACGAGCTTGCACGACAGGCCCGCCGGCGCGCACAGGAAAGCGCGAAACGCGCCGCCCAGGAGATCGAGCGGGCAAAGCAACTCGCAGCCGTGCGTTAGAATCCGGCTCCGGCCCGCGCCCTAGCGGCGAGCGGCCGACCTCTCCGATCTATAATCCCGCTCCAGGTTTCGAGCCAACCATTCCACGGACAGAAAAATGACCTCATCGAGCAAAGTCGCCGTCGTCACCGGCGCGGGCAGCGGCATCGGGCGCGCGGTCGCGCTTGCGTTCCTCAAGGACGGCTATCGCGTCGCGCTCGCGGGCCGCCGCGGGGAGCGCCTCGAGCAGACGGCGAAGGACTCGGGCGCGGGGGAGCGCGCGCTCGTCGTGCCGACCGACGTCGCCGACGCCAAAGCGGTGCAGGCGCTCTTCGCGGCGACCAAGCAGAAGTTCGGGCGCCTGGACGTGCTCTTCAACAACGCCGGCATCGGCACGCCGGGCAGCGTCATGCTCGAAGACCTCACGCTCGAGCAGTGGCAGGCGGTGGTGAACACGAACCTCACCGGCATGTTCCTGTGCACTCAGGAAGCCTTCAAGGTCATGAAGAGCCAGACTCCACGCGGCGGGCGCATCATCAACAACGGCTCGATATCGGCGCACGCGCCGCGCCCGAACTCGGCGCCCTACACTTCCACCAAGCACGCTGTGACCGGGCTCACCAAATCGACCGCGCTCGACGGCAGGAAGTACGACATCGCCTGCGGCCAGATCGACATCGGCAACGCGCGCACCGACCTCGCGGCGAGGATGGCGAAGGGCGTGCCGCAGGCGAACGGCGAGATCGCGGTCGAGCCGCTGATGGAGGTGGAGCAGGTCGGCGCCGCGGTGCTGCACATGGCCAACCTGCCGCTCGAGACGAACGTCCAGTTCATGACCATCATGGCGACCAAGATGCCCTTCATCGGGCGAGGCTGAAAATGCACGGGAAAGCCAGGAGCCGGCGCGAATTCCTGGGCGGCGTCGCCGCCCTCGGCGCATTCGGCCTCTCGGGACGCGCGGGCCTCGCCTGGAGCGCAACGGGCGCGAAGGCGAGATCGCGCCCGGCCGGAAAGCTGCCGGCGCGGGGGCAGTTCCTCATCCGCGACGCCTACGTGATGACCATGGACCCGGTGCTCGGGGACATGCAGAACGCCGACGTGCATGCAAAAAACGGCGAGATCCTCGCAGTCGGCCCGGGGCTCAAAGCGCCCGGCGCTCGGGTGATCGACGGCCGCGGCATGATCGTGCTGCCCGGCCTCATCGAGACGCACTGGCACATGTGGAACACCCTGCTTCGCGGCATGTCCGGGGACAGACGCGAGTACGGCTACTTTCCCACCGCGCTCGGCCTAGGCAAGGTGTTTCTGCCAGAGGACATGTACCTCGGCACGCGGCTCGCGTGCGCGGAGGCGATCCATTCGGGCATCACCTCGGTGCACGACTGGTGCCACAACATCCGCTCGCCCGAATACGCCGAGGCCGACCTGCGCGCGCTCGGAGAATCCGGAGTCCGCGGCCGGTTTTCCTACGGCGCGGCGCAAGGCCATCCGGCCAACGAGCCGATCGACACCGCCGACCTCGAACGGCTGCAGCGCGACTGGAAGGGCTATTCGAACGAGGGATTGCTCGCGCTCGGCCTTGCCTGGCGCGGCGTGTCCACCGGCGCCACCGGCAGCGTCTCGGCCGCCGCGTACCAGCGGGATTTCAGTGCTGCGCGAGCGCTCGGCATCCCGATCTCGGTGCACGCCAACAACCGCAAGGGCTCGGACGCGATCGCGCTGCTCGCCCGGGAAAAATTTCTCGGAAGGGACGTGCAGGTCATTCACGCGACTTGGGTGTCTCCCGAGGAGATCCGCGCGCTCGCCGACAACCGCTGCCCGGTCAGCCTTTCGCCCTACACGGAGCTGCGCATCGGCTTCGGCTTCCCGCCGACCGGCGAGTTCCTCGCCGCCGGCATTCCGGTCGGGCTGTCGGTCGACACCACCGCGCTCTCCGGCAACGCCGACATGTTCGCCATCATGAAAGCAATCCAGAACGTCGAGAACGGCAAGGCCGAGAACGAATTCAAGCTCCCCGCGCGCCGCGTGCTCGAGCTCGCGACCATCGAAGGCGCGCGCTCGATGGGCATCGACGACCGCGTCGGTTCGCTCAAGCCCGGCAAGCGCGCCGATCTCATCGTGGTCGACACGCGCGCCGTCAACATGGGCGTGTTCAGCAACCCGGCCCACATGCTGGTGGAAGCGGCGCAGCCCGCGAACGTGGACACCGTCGTCATCGACGGCCGCATCCTCAAGCGCCGCGGCAGGCTCACCGCGATCGACGTCGAGCAAGTGGTAGGCGGGGCCTCGGCCGCGCTCACCGACGTGCGCAAGCGCGCCGGCTGGTGGTAATACATGGAGCAAACCCCCGAACAAGATGACTGAAACAACCCTACGGCGGGAAGACGCGCGTCTCCTGACCGGCAACGGCCGCTACACCGCAGATTGGAATCTCCCCGGACAGCTCTACGCTTTCGTGCTGCGCGCCGATCGCGCGCACGCGGAGATCGTTTCCCTCGACGCCGGGGCCGCGGCCGCGCGGCCCGGAGTGCATCTGGTACTCACCGGCGCTGATTACGCGGCCTCGGGATGGAAGTCGCTTCCCGGCGGCGTCGCCTACGAAGGCGTGGGCGGACAGAAACAAAAAAAGCCTTTTTGGCCCGCGCTCGCGCAGAAGAAAGTCCATTACGTCGGCCAGCCCGTTGCGCTCGTCGTGGCGGAAAGTGCCGCGGCTGCGCAGGACGCGGCCGAAGAAATCGTAATCGATTACGGTGACCTGCCCGCAGCGGCGGGATTCGCAGCGGCGACTCGCGCGGGCGCGCCGCAACTGCACCAGGATATTCCCGGCAATCTCGCCTTCGAGTACGAAACCGGCGACCGTGCCGCAGTGGAGGCGGCCTTCGCCGGCGCCGCGCTGAAGACGCGCCTCACCGTCAGGAGCCAGCGCCTGGTCGGCAATCCGATCGAGCCGCGCGCCTTCCTCGCGAGCTTCGACGCGGCAAGCGGCGTTTTCACCGTCTACTCGCCCAGCCAGGGGCTGAACGGCATGCGCGGCTTTCTCGCCGCCGCGACGGGTCTGCCCGGAGACAAGATCCGCGTCATCACCGAGGTCGTGGGCGGCAGCTTCGGCATACGCAGCTTTTCCTATCCCGAGCACGTCGCCGTGATGCTCGCCGCGCAGAAGCTCGGCCGGCCGGTGAAATGGACGGCGATGCGCTCCGAGGTTTTTCTTTCCGACAACCAGGGGCGCGGGCTCACGCTCGCGGGCGAGCTCGCGATGGACGCGGACGGCAGGTTCCTCGCGCTGCGCTTCGAGGACGCGGCCGACATCGGCGCCTACGCCACGCCCTTCGGCGCTCAGATCGGCACCCGCAACATCACCGTCACCATGGGCGGCGTGTACCGCATCCCGGCGATGTACGCGCACGCGCGCGTCGCCTACTCCAACTCGACGCCGGTTTCCGCCTACCGCGGCGCGGGGCGCCCCGATATCGCCTACGCGATCGAGCGCCTCGTCGATCACGCCGCGTTCGAGCACGGCTTCGACCCCGTCGCGCTGCGGCGGAGGAATTTCGTTCCGCCCGAGGCGATGCCTTACAAAACCGCGAACGGCACGACCTACGACTGCGGCGAGTTCGAGCGAGTCATGGATAAGGCGCTCGGCCTGGCAGACTGGACGGGCTTCCCCGCTCGGCGGGAGCGATCGAAGAGTGAGGGAAAACTGCGCGGCATCGGCATCGCCACGTTCCTAGAGATCAGCGCGCCGGGCGTTGCGCCCAAGGACCAGGCGTTCGCGCGCTTCGACAAGGCAGGCGGCCTGCATGTGTATACGGTTTCGCAATCCACGGGCCAGGGGCACGAGACCGCGTTCGCGCGCATCGTGCGCGACGGGCTGGGCGTGTCCGACGAGGGTATCCGCTTTCACGAGGGCGACCCGGACCTGCAGGTCGTGGGCAACGGCACCGGCGGCTCGCGCTCGCTCTACGGCGCCGGCAGCGCCGTGAAGCTGCTCGCGCCGAAACTGATTGAAACGGCGAAGCCGCACGCCGCCATGGTGCTGGGCGGAGATGCATCGGCGGTCGAATACCGCGGCGGCGCCTTTCATACAGGCGGAAAGCGGATCGGTTTCTTCGAGCTCGCGCAGAAGCTCGCGGCACAGGCTAACTCGCCGCACCCCATGGATTGCGTCGCCGAGGGCACGTTCGGCGCGACCTTTCCGAACGGCTGCCATATCGCCGAAGTCGAGATCGATCCCGAAACCGGGATCACGGACGTGGTCAACTACACGACGGTGGACGACATCGGCACGGTGGTCGATCACACCAGCGTCGAGGGTCAGGTGCAGGGCGGCGTGCTGCAGGGCGTCGGACAGGCGCTCGCCGAGCACGCCATCTACGACGAGAACGGCCAGTTGCTCACGGCGAGCTTTCTCGACTACCCGATGCCGCGCGCCGACTGGATGCGGAAAATCCGCTGCGACGACCATCCGGTGCCGACGAAGTCGAACGCGCTCGGCGCGAAGGGCGTGGGCGAGTCGGGGACCTCGGGCGCGCTGCCCGCGACCATGAACGCGATCCTCAACGCGGTGCGGCCCGCGGGCGTGAGCTGTGGCGGGCGTTGCGGAAATAGCGACGCGGTGCGCGCTACTGCCAGGCGCGGTTGTCCACCGTATTCTCGTAGGTTGCGCCGGCAGCGACCAGGCCCCACCCCAGCGTCCACTGGTAGGTGTGATCGAAACGCTCGCGCGTGTAGGGCTCGGGCGGCGCGTTCAGGATGCGCGAGAGCTTGAGATCCTTGGGATCGAGCAGGCCTCCGGCCTCCTCGAGGAGGTAACGGGCATAGCGCCCGGGATGCTTCTCGATCGCCGCGGCGGCCCGGGCCTCGGCCCTGAACATCGCGGCGAGCGTGGGGCCGTCCAGCTCGTCGCCCGCCGCCTCGCTGCGGGTCGAATGCGATTCGATGAGAACGCGCATGCCGCGCTTCTCGGCGACGCTGATCCAGGGCTCCATGACGCTCGCCGCCGCGACTTCACCTTTGCTCAGCGCGTCGAGCCGCTCGCGCATGGTCCCGGCATTCACCCATTTAATCTGCTCGCGCTTGAGAAAGCCCTCCAGCATTTTCAGGAGGGTGAAGTGCGAGCCGTTGTAGGGGCTCACCGCGATCGGCTTGTTCTTGAGCTGCTCGGGCTCGTAGATGCGCGCCTTGGGATCGGTGACGATCGCGAAGGTCGACATCGCCGAGCCCAGGGCGACGATCTTCGCCGGGCGATGCCCCGAGGTCACGTTGGACTCGACTGCGCGCTTCATGATTGAAGACGTTGTCCCGCAGGGCCTGGTGGTCGGAGTCGCGCTGCCCGGTGCCCGGCGTCTTGAGGATCTCCACGTCCAGACCCTCGTCCCGGAAGTAGCCCTCTTCCCGGGCGACCAGCAGGGGCAGGTCATGGATCGCGTTCATCATCGAAACCGTCACTTTCTTTAGTCCTGCGGCCATGCGCACTCCTCCTGCTTCCCGAAAACCGTAGCATACCGCAAGGTCCGCCGGGGATTCCAGAAAGCGCGCTAGCGTGATCTTGCGAGGACCTGCTTTTGCCACAAGACACCTCCGAGCCGTTAGCCCGAAGTGTCAATTAATTCGGGGGAAGCTTACCGTCCGTGTAGATGCAGCGGTTAGGCGCGACTTGCTCATTTGCACTTTGCCTCATCGCCTCTGCTCGCTAGACGCCAGCTAACTATCCGCCCGGTTGAGGGGTCTATCTTAAATGCATATACGCATTCGCCACGGCTACCAATTTTGCGTTCAAACGTTCCATCATCGCTGACATACTTCCCGTTTGGTTGCTTAACCCAACCCAAGAAGACTTCTCCTGAATTACCTTTTGGCAGTGAAGCGATACTCCGGGGTGGACCAAAGCTGTCAATACCCTGATACGGTCTTCTGAATGGCTCGTTCGGGTCTTCGAACGCTGCACATCCCGTCGTCAGCAGCACTACTACTGCCAAGGGCGAAAGGGTTGAGTAAGTCATGGTATGAGGTAGCAGGTATCCGCAGTTCCCTCAAAGCGTACCGCAATGATTCTCTGTGAGGCGTTATCGACCTCGAAGAATACAACGCACTTACTTTGCTCGCGCCGGTCCCAGAAGTACTGGTACTCATCATTCCCGTTCCCTAACTTTCGAACATCTCCGCGGTTCCTCCGATACCAGTTCCACGAGATATAGGGATAGTCGACGCTCATGCCAATATCACTCTGAATAACATTCCTGAAGTTCTGGTGAGCGCCTCCGGTAGCGCAACCAGACAGCAGGATTAGTGCTGAAACAAGCAGAAGACCTGAGCGAGTCATTAGCGCCTACCTCCTTCGGCATCCTCGCTCAGCACCACTCCCACAGCGGCACCGGCTTATGATCCACCTGCAGCCTTGCGCCCGCTACGCTGAAGTTCTCAGAAGGCTGCCCTTACAGATTGCCAATTTCACCGTTGACTAGGTACCTGCACTGCGATCCTTCTCTTACGTAGTATCGACCTTCAAACGAGTGTCGTTGCGGGCTCGCCCGGACAAATATCCGTCCAATCACATGGCCGCCCTCGCTGGGAAAATCTATATCCACGTCTGGCGATGGCTGAATGTTTTGCCGGATAGAGTTCCGAAGTCCCGTGGCAAACGCGTCTTTTTTGTCTGGCGTCGCCGCGTCAATGCCTATAATTTCTAGCGTGCCATCGACGATCCCAATAAATAGAGTCCCACCGTTACTATTTGCAAACGCCGTTACGGCTACCAACATTTGCTGCCTTTCTTTGATTTCCTGTTTGAATTCCACGAATCCACTTTCACCGGTTCTCAATGCTTCATCGAGCGACACGGGATGGGTGATGCCCGTCCTGCCAAACTTCCTGGCTATCGGGTACGTAGCTAACGACCCGAATAAGAACGCCCCGATTCCAAACAGGCCATAGGTGAATAAGGCCCCAACGGACTCGAGGGACACTGCGTGAAGATTCTCGCTAGTCGCGCCTCTCACCAACCACATTTGCCCCTCCTCGAGATGGAACGCTACCGGCGTCTCATATAGCTCCTTTGGGTAATAGGCGGGAACGTCACCACTCCACTGAATCACACGTCCGCTTGCCTCATCCACAACTTGCCAACCATCGGCTCGCGAGCTAATTCTTTCCTTCCTTAGCTGGCGAATGATCTTTTGCGCTTCATTCTTGAGTTGTTCATCAATGTCCGGACCTACACTGACCTGTCCTAACATCCTCGGTGAATGCTCAAGGACTCCGACCAATACCTCTACCTTCTTTCCATCGCTGTCGGCGGACTCCGAGTACAGCCTCCACCTGTCGCCTGTCTCAAAGGACGCAGATTTGGGGTCGCGGAAACCGCGAATGAATGTCAAATCAGAAAAATTCAGCCGAAACGCAGGCCATTTCCCCCGGTTGTAAATAAAGAAGTGAGTCCGCCGGTCGAGAAGGTAATCCGCTGAGTCAAAATTCGGATCATCCTCAACGGCGCTGAGGTCGCATGTCCTCCCTCCAGTCGGCTTTGCTACTTTATCCCCCAATTCAACGCATGAAATCCTGGAGAGCGTGAGTTGATTCCTCTCCCCGAGCTGTTGATAGGCGGGTATGAGTCGTTGAGCAAGACCCACGAATAGAACGACAATGCAAATAGCTAGGCCAAACCCTACGGATAGTTTCCAGACTTTTCTACGAAATGCCTTTCGCATTGCGTTGTCGAGCCTTTGATAGGAGGGCAGTACAACCTAACGTTCACGGTGAGGGGCGCGCGCCACTCTGGCGCGCGTCCCTCTCAACTGTGGTGTTAGGCGTCGAACCGTTTGCAGTGGCCATCGCGTAACGAATGGTCATCGGGCCACCTTCATCCAACTTGTCCTCGATGAGAACCCGTTCCCAACCGTGCGGCGCGAATATTCCCTGTGCCGACAGGTGCTGAAGACGATAACGCACGCCGTCCCGACCATTAGGAATTAGGCGCTTGTCCACGGGTATAGCCATCATTGGCCAGAGCATCGTGACATAGGAAACGTCTTCTTCACCTGGAGCGCTCGATGGCAAACTGCCGCAAACGATGCCGCATACCTGGCTCTCTTGGTTTATTACAAGACCGCCACTCATACCATGCTCGAACCTGGCATCGACTCCAAAGCAGGGGAAGTTATACATGCCCCTGTCTCGGCCCGCCCAGTAATGTTGGTTCACCGTTCCGGTCGATCTTGACCGGTCACATTTGACTTCGATGTGTTCGAACTTGCGATCTTCATTGACCCGAGATCCGTCGAAGCGAACGTTATGCAGACCGAAAGCGATGACCTGAGAGCCGACGGGAGGAGGATCAAACGTTGTTGGGACAGTTTTCCACTGCTTGTAGCTAGCCGCATTCGCGTCGTATCCCCTTAGCCATAGGACTGCGATGTCGGAGTGCGCCGATAAGGCGACGGAATCAATTGTCCAGACGACATAGTTATGGTCGTCGCCTGTCCACGTGACTTGAACAATCCAATACTCGAGCCGAGCGGGCTTTCCCTGGGCGATTCCCGGGTCGCGCCTGAGCAGTTCCTCAACTACGTGCTTCGCCGTCACTGCCATGTGCGGCCAAGCGATAAAGCAAGAGCCATAGCAGTGAAGGTCTTCATCAGGGCCTATCCCAATGAGGATGGGCATCAGCTCATACAGCAAGCGGTCGTTCGGGTTTACCGGCTGGAAGTCAGGCATGTGAGCACAATGTTGGGTAACGCCGCCCAACATCCAATCATCTTCCGAAAAACGTCCTAATCTGGCGACCCAGTTTACGCTTGTCCGAAATGTCCCGCGAATTCAGGCCTGTCTGTGTGCGGCTCAGGATTTCGAGCCTTGATAGATTGCGCGCGAACGGTCAAGTGTCCGATTTCTCGAAGGGTGAAACCCCGCACGAGCTCCCGCTTCACTTGGACGGCGGCGTCCTATTCAGCCGCCGCCGATCCAGCCACCACGAGAGCAGCGGCAGCAGGGCGAATCCTCCGGGGAGCAGCAGGAGCGCGACGTAGGGACCCATTCCCGAGATGCGCTTCAAATGTCCGACGAGCTCGCGCTTCTCCTCCCGCGTCCAGCGCTTGCCGTTGCGCGGCTTCATCAGGAGCGGCATGATTTTTTGCGTGCGCGTGAGTTCCTCTCCGAGGAACTTCCTCTCGCGCTCCATCATGCCGAAGAAACGCCGTATGGGCATCCGAGAACCCTCCCGCGCCGCGGGCGGCCTAGCGCCTCCAGAATTCCTTCGAAGCGATCCTCGCGCCCTCGGCCATCGCCGCCAACTTCGCCCACACCACGTCCGCATCGACCGCCGCCTGGCCGACCCAGGTGCCGTAGCCGCAGTCGCTGCCGGCGATCACGTTTTCGCGGCCGACGAGCTTCGCGTAGCGGCCGATGCGCTGCGCGACGAGCTCCGGATGCTCGATGAAATTCGTCTTCGACTCGATCACGCCCGGGATGAGCACCTTGCCCTCGGGGAGCTTGACCGTCTCGAACACCTTCCACTCGTGGGCGTGGCGCGGGTTGGCGGCCTCGAACGAAATCGCGCTCGGCCTCGCAGTCAAAACGATGTCGATGATGTGCTCGAGCGGCACGTCGCAGTGGTGCGGGCCCTCGTAGTTGCCCCAGCACACGTGCATCCGCAGCTGCTCGGGCGCGATGTTCGCGAGCGCGTGGTTGAGCGCCTCGACGTGCAGCCGCGCCTTCTTGCGGAAATCCTCCAGAGAAAGATTCGCGTACTGGATGTGCCGGCCCATGGCGAGATCCGGGCAGTCGATCTGCAGGACGACGCCCGACTTAGCCACGGTTTCGTACTCATGCCGCATGGCCTCGGCGATCGCGAAGAGGTATTCCTCCTCGCCGCGATAGTGGTCGTTCCTGAAAAAAAGCCCGATCACGCCGGGCGAAGCGGCGCTCATGAACATCTCTTCGGTCTTCACCTGCGCGGCGGCCGCCTTCAGATTGTCGACGTCGGCGCGCACCGCCTGCGGATCGCGCACGCTGATCGGCGCGTTGCACGCGGGGGTTTTCCTGCGCGAGCGGCCGGGATCGCCGAACACGCGCTTGGCGAGGTTCGGGAATTCGACGAGGTCCTGGTAGACGAAAGTGTTGCCGCTGCCGCCGAAGCCGGCGAGGCGGTCCTTCACGTAGGTCGCGTAGCTCGGCTTGCTCATCTCGCCGTCGTTGACGATGTCCACGCCGGCGCCGGCTTGTTTGTGCACCGATTCCTCTACCGCCGAGCGGATGCGCGCGGCGAGCGCCGCGTTGTCGACCGGCACGCCTTCCTCCCTCGCGTACATCATGCGCACGAGATCCTCCGGCCGCGGCAGGCTCCCGGTGTGCGTGGTGAGAAAGCGCTCGGTGCTGCGTTTCATCCGCCTTCCTTCTTGCCCGTCCCGCCCGGTCGCTGCCATTGGTCCTTGACCTTCCTCTCGTCGAGGGCCTGCCTGATGCGCTGCTCGACGTCCTCGCCTTGCGAACCGGCGTAGAGCTTCTCGCTGTCCGGCCTGTACTTCGCCATGGTTTCCCCATCCGCGACGCGCGCCTGCTCGGTCCGCCGCTGCCTCACCGCAAGCGCATCGACGAAACGTTTGGCGGCGATCCAGACCACGACGAGCCCGATCAATGCCGCGGCGAGCTCGAGCGAGGTCCAGAAGCTCTTGCACACCGGCGCGGACACGGGAGCCTGGGCGCACCGGGACGCGTAGGCCCACCACGCCTCGAGATGCCGGATGATCAGCCGCAGGGCATCCATGTCGAACCGTGGGAGGATGCTAGCATCGCGGCGACAAGGCCCGCAAACTTCTATCCGGGATGATGGAGAGCGCCAGGGTCAACTTGATTTGTCCGATCTCCCCTTGCGCCAGCAATCCCGGAACTGAGTCGCGACCGTTCGCTCGTAGGTCGCGGGACCGGAAAACAGGCCCAAGTCGTGGGCGAACGCGTTCAGAGACCGGGCCGTTTCTTCCGAGATCGCCGGATCGTAAAACGGCGCATCGCGGCGGATGAGCTCGGCGATCAGGCCGCGCTCGGCGGGCGGAAAATGTTTTCCAGCGGCTTCGGTCGCAAGCGACGGATCGGCCTTCAGCGCCTGCTGCGCGCCGACGACGGCGCGCACCGCAGCCGCGACGAGCCCAGGCTCCGCGTCGATCCTCTTCTGCGTGGTGAAGAAGGCGGGAAAGGTGTAGTGCCGCGCGGCCGGAGGCCCGTCGCCGCGGCGCGCGTCGATGACGAGCGCGCCGGTGCCGCGGCGCACGGCGACCTCCGCGCCCATGCCGTTCGCCCAGAAGCCGTCGATGACTCCGTCCCCGAGCGCTTTCGCCGCCGCCATGCCGAAGGAAACGCCCGCGCCGGCGCTCCCCGGGACCGGGCCGATTCTTACCTCGCGCTCCGGATCGATGCCGGAATCGGCGAGCAGGCGCTTCAGGCCGTCCACGGGGCCGGGCGCCGCGCCGATGCGAAGGCCCCTGAGCGCGCGCAGATCGCCGCGCTTGACGCCCAGGTCCTTGCGCACGACGAGGAACCAGTACATGTTCTGCGCGAGCGCGCACAGCAGCTTGCAGCCGCTCCAGTCCTTGAACGCATAGAGCGGCGCGTGCGCCGCGCCGCCGGCGAAGTCGAGCCCTCCTTCGCGCAGTTCCTCGCAGGTCCGGGTGACCGGAAAAAGCAGCTCGATCACGGCATCGAGCCCTTCGCTCTTGAAAAATCCGAGCTCGACCGCGGCGATCGCCGGGAAATACGACGGCGAAACCATGTCGGGGATGGCGATGCGAAGCGGCACGTCCGGTTCTCGGCTGTGAACCGATCTTACCCGAGCCGGCAGAAACTGAGCTAAGCTATCGCCATGAGCGTCGCCCCGATCAAGAAGCCGAAGTCGGTACGGGACCAGGTCAGCCCCGAGGAGTGGGCCAAACGCGTCGACCTCGCCGCCGCCTACCGGCTCGTTCATCTCTACGGCATGGACGAGATGATCGCGAACCACATCTCCACCCGGGTGCCCGGGGAGGACGGCGCCTTCCTCATCAATCCCTACGGGATGCTCTACGAGCAGATGCACGCTTCCTGCTTCGTCAAGCTCGACTACGACGGCAAGATCCTGTTCAATCCCACGGAGTACGGCATCAACCGGGCGGGCTTCGTCATCCACAGCGCGATCCACCGCGCCCGCCACGACGTCGATTGCGTCATCCACACGCACACGCTTGCCGGGATGGCCGTTTCGGCGATGAAGGCGGGCCTGATGCCCATCGCGCAGACGGCGATGCGCTTCATCGACATCGGCTACCACGATTACGAGGGCGTCGCGATCGACATGGACGAGCAGGCGCGCCTCGTGCGCGACCTGGGCAACCGCGAGGCGATGATCCTGAGGAACCACGGCTTGCTCGTCGTCGGGGCGAGCATTCCGGAGGCGTTCGACAACATCTTCCGCCTGGAGCGCGCCTGCGAGCTCCAGGTGACGACGCTCGCCTGCAACACCGAGCTCTCGCTCCCGCCGCGCCCGGTCGTCGAGGCCGCTTCGCACCTCTACCAGCCGGGCGTGCGCCGCCGGCTCGGCCTGCTCGAGTGGCCGGCGCTCTTGAGGAAGCTCGACGCGCTCGACCCCTCCTACCGCGAGTAGCCGCCCGCGCGTCGAGGCATGGCCGCGGCCGCCCAACCGCCGTTTCGCGCCGACCAGGTCGGCAGCCTGCTCAGGCCCGCCGAGCTGAAAGAAGCGCGCGCGGAGGTCATGCGCGACGAGATGACGATCGAGGCGCTGCACTCGATCGAGGACCGCCTGATCCTCCAGGTAGTAAGGAAGCAGGAGGCGATCGGGATGGGAGCCGTCACCGACGGCGAGTTCCGGCGCGGCTGGTGGAACCACGACTTCCTCGGCAGGATCGACGGCGTCGAAGTGGTGCTCGACCAGAAGTCGTACAAGTTCGCCGGCTCCGACGATCCGCGCTTCACCTCCACCGTCGCGGGAAAGCTGCGCCGCACGCGGCCGCTCATGGTCGATCACTTCAAGTACCTGCGCTCGGTGGCGAAGCACACGCCCAAGTTCTGCATCCCGTCGCCCTCGATCCTGTATCACCGCGGCGGCCGCGCGGCGGTGAGCAAAGCGGCCTATCCGGATCTCGAAGAGCTGTGGGCCGACGCGGGGCGCGTCTACCAGGAGGAGATCCGCGACCTCGCCAAGGCCGGCTGCACCTACCTGCAGATCGACGACACCAGCTTCTCCTTCATGTGCGACGAGAAGTTCCGCGGCTCCTGCCGCGCCCGTGGCGACGACCCCGACGAGCTGCCGCACATGTACGCGCGCGCGGTGAACGCGGCGATCGCGAACCGCCCCGCCGGAATGACGATCGCGATGCACACCTGCCGGGGCAACTGGAAGAGCACCTGGCTCGCCGAGGGCGGCTACGATCCGGTCGCCGACGTCGTGTTCAACGAAGTCAACGTGGACGGCTATTTCCTCGAATACGACAGCGAGCGCGCCGGCGGCTTCGAGCCGCTGCGCCTCGTTCCCAAAAACAAGAAAGTGGTGCTCGGCCTGGTATCGACCAAGACGCCGGCGCTCGAGGACAAGGACGAACTGAAAAGAAGGATCGACGCCGCGGCGAAATACGTCCCGCCGGAGAACCTCTGCATCAGTCCGCAGTGCGGCTTCGCCAGCAGCCACCACGGCAACAACCTCGACGAGGACGCGCAGTGGCGCAAGCTCGCGCTCGTCATCGAGGTGGCGTACGAGGTGTGGGGCTAGATAGCGGGGGAAGGAAACTGATTTACTTGGCGAGCGGCTTGTAGCGGATGCGCTTCGGTTTCGCCGCTTCTTCGCCCAGACGCTTGATCTTGTCCGCCTCGTATTCCTGGTAGTTCCCCGGGAAGAAGGCGACCTTCGATTCGCCTTCGAAGGCGAGGACGTGGCTGGCGATGCGGTCGAGGAACCAGCGGTCGTGGCTGATGACGAGCACGCTGCCGGCGAATTCGAGGAGCGCGTCCTCGAGCGCTCGCAGCGTTTCCACGTCGAGGTCGTTGGACGGCTCGTCCAGCAGCAGCACGTTGCCTCCGGCGCGCATCGTCTTCGCGAGGTGCACACGGCCGCGCTCGCCGCCGGAGAGCGTGCCCACCTTCTTCTGCTGGTCGGCGCCCTTGATGTTGAAGCGGCCGAGGTAGGCGCGTGAAGGCATCTCGAACTTGCCCACGGTGAGGATATCCGCGCCGCCCGAGACGAATTCCCAGACGGTCTTGTCGGCTTCGAGCGCGTCGCGGGACTGGTCCACGTGGGCCGTTTTCACCGTCGGACCGATCACGATCTGGCCCTTGTCGGCTTTTTCCTGGCCCGTGATCATGCGGAACAGCGTGGATTTTCCCGCGCCGTTCGGGCCGATGATGCCGACGATCGCGCCGGCCGGCACGCCGAAGGAGAGATCGTCGATGAGCAGGCGGTCGCCGTAGCCCTTGGAGACGCCCTTGAACTCGATCACCGCATCGCCGAGACGATCGGCGACCGGGATGAAAATTTCCTGGGTTTCGTTGCGCTTCTGGTACTCATAGGAGGAAAGCTCTTCGAAGCGCGCCAGCCGCGCCTTCGATTTCGCCTGGCGGCCCTTCGGGTTCTGCCGCACCCATTCCAGCTCCTTTTGCATGGACTTGATGCGCGCGTGCTCCTGCTTCTCCTCGATCTCGAGGCGCTTTTCCTTCTGCTCCAGCCACGACGAGTAGTTGCCCTCCCAGGGAATGCCGTAGCCGCGGTCGAGCTCGAGGATCCACTGCGCCGCGTTGTCGAGGAAGTAGCGGTCGTGCGTCACCGCGACCACGGTACCGGGAAACCTCCGCAGAAACTGCTCGAGCCACTCGACGCTTTCCGCATCGAGGTGATTGGTGGGCTCGTCGAGCAGCAGGATGTCGGGCTTGGAGAGCAACAGGCGGCACAGCGCCACGCGCCTTTTTTCGCCGCCGGAGAGTGGCGCGATTCTCTGCTCCCAGGGCGGCAGGCGCAGCGCGTCGGCGGCGACGTCCATCTGCAGGTCGGCGCTGTCCGAGTGCGCGGCGTTGACGATCGCCTCGAGCTTCGCCTGCTCGGCGGCGAGCTTGTCGAAGTCGGCGTCCGGCTCGGCGTATGCCGCGTAGATTTCGTCGAGGCGCTTCTTCGCGGCCAGCGTTTCACCCAGGCCCTCCTCCACCGCTTCGCGCACGGTCTTTACCGGATCGAGCTCCGGCTCCTGCGGCAGGAAGCCGACCTTCATGTTCGGCATCGGGACGACTTCGCCCTCGAAATTCGCGTCCTCGCCCGCCATGATGCGAAGCAGCGTGGACTTACCCGA
>WNGG01001106.1_pt1 | contig 30195 bp, 31 predicted proteins | sample 5400661 | NCBI WGS metagenome assembly WNGG01 (sample SAMN13153372, study PRJNA577476) | soil metagenome | isolation source: 100 cm soil or saprolite under Garry oak tree replicate 1 | place: USA:California | collected 2016-06-15
ATCGAGTACGCGCTGAAAAACGCCGACGGCAGGATCAGCCTCGTCGCGGTGTGCGGCGCTTCCAATGTCACGGGGTTCGTCTCCCCCATTCATGAGGTGGCGGAGCTCGCGCACCGCTTCGGCGCTCGCGTGTCGGTCGATGCGGCGCAGCTCGCACCGCACCACCGCATCGAGGTCCGCCCCGCCGGCGACCCGGGCCACCTCGACTTCGTATCGCTGTCGGGACACAAGATGTACGCGCCGTACGGCGCCGGCGTGCTGGTCGCGCCGCGCGATTTCTTCTCGGGCGCGCCTGAGGTCATGGGCGGCGGTGCGATCGACATCGTCACGTGGGACGACACCGTTTGGACAGATCTCCCCGACCGCGAGGAGGCCGGGTCGCCCAACGTCATCGGCGCGGTCGCGCTCGGCGTCGCCATCGAAACGATGCTCGAGCTCGGCTTCGACGCGATGCTCGACGACGAGCTGACGCTCGGCCGGCGGCTGCTCGAGGGCCTGAGTGGCATTTCCGGCGTGAGCGTGCTGGGCGGCGTCGAGCCGCGCGATCCTGGCGGGCGACTCGCGCTGGCGAGCTTCGTCGTCGAGGGTCTGCATCACGGCCTCGTGGCTGCTGCCTTGAGTCACGAGTGGGGCATTGCCGTCCGCCATGGTTGTTTTTGCGCGAACCCTTACGTCTTCCACCTGCTTCATATGAGCAGGGACGACGTGGAGGCGGTGGAAGGCGAGGTGACGGCGGGCCGTCGGAAAGCACTGCCAGGAGCGGTGCGCGCGAGCCTCGCGCCGTACAACACCGAGGCCGAGGTCGACCGGTTCCTCGAGGCGGTCAGGCAGATCGCCCGCGGCCGCATCAAGTCGACTTATGAGCAGGCTGCCGACGGAACATACGCACCGTCCGGCGGCTGGCCGCGCATCCCCAGCCCGCTCCACGCCATGGTGAGACGCGAGGCTCGGGCGTGATCAAGCTGATTGTCGAGATCCTGCTCGCGATCTTCCTGCACCCCGTTGCTTTCATCCTGTGCGTGATCGACATCGTCAACCGGGAGGACCTCGTCGGCTTCTGGAAGGTCCTGTGGATCGTGATCACGTTCATCTGGGGCATCGGCCCGATCCTTTACGTCCTGCTAGGCCGCGGAAAGTTCTGGTGATGCCGGCCGCGGCATGAGAGACCGCGCGGCGACGCGAGCCCTCGTGCTCGGTCTTCTCGCTTTGCCGTTCGGAATCTTTGCGCCATTCGCGATCTGGACTGGAGCCCGCTCGTGGCGGCGCATCCGGGCTTCAGGTGGTGACCTGCACGGAGCGACCAGCGCCGTCGGGGGCCTGGTCGCCGGGCTCACCGCACTCGTCGCGTTTCTTGTGGGGACGATCTACTGGCTGGTCGCGTCTTGATTGCGCGCGCCGTCCTGGCGCTCGCCATATTCCTCGTCGCACTTTTCACGTATCCAGGCGCATTGTTGGTTTCGGTCGCGACCCGACTCACCCCTCCACCAGGCGCCACGGCAGGCCCAGCCGAGGTGCTGCCATGGCTGCATGTTGCGCATCCGTCTGGAGGAATGCCCTACATCGCGGACGACCAGGGCCGGCTCGTAGTGCTGCATGGCGCGACGCCCGCCAGCTTGCTCGAGTTCGGTCCCGGCACAACGCCTCTGTATCCCATCGATCCATCGGCGTATGAGTCCGGCCACTGCCCGGCGAATCTGCCCGACAGCCGCTACCCACCGTTGTGCCAGGACGACCTCTCGGCAATGGCCGCGCTTGGCTTCAACCTCGTACGGCTTCCGATCTCGTGGAGCGTTTTAGAGCCCGAACGCGGCCGTTTCAACGACACGCTCCTCGATCGAATCGCGCAGATCGTGGAGTGGGCACGCGCGCTCCGTATGTACGTGATAGTGGACATGCACCAGAACGCCTTTTCCCACTACGTCGGCACCGACGAGGGTGTCGATCTTCGATACAACAGCGGTGCGCCAAGGTGGGCGACTATCACCGACGGGTTTCCGTCCCACGTCTACGAGAAACAGCGGGAAATAAATCCCGCCGTTTTCGAATCCACGACGAACTTCTGGTACGACCGCGACGGGATCCAGGACGAGTTCATCGCCGCGCTGGCAGTTATCGCGCACCGGTTCCGGGACGAAAGCGTGGTCGTCGGCTATGGCGTGTACAACGAACCGTTGCTTGGATGGAACCTGCCGCCCGGATTCGAAGACCTCCTCCTCTTTCCGTTCTACAGACGCGTGATAGACGCCATTACGGGAGTGCGGGATGGCTTGCCGTGTTGGTCGGGGTTTTTCATGCCCGCCGTCTGCGGCTACCGGGACCTGGGGATCCACGACGTTCGGCATCTGATGTTTCTCGACACGGGCCTGCTGCGAGAGGTCGCCGACTTTCCGACCCACCTCGGCCTGCCCGTCAGCTCATACGCGAACGTCGTCTTGGGGTTGCATGCTTATACGCACATCTACACGCCGGATGGGCTGCTGGGCCAGAAGGTCCCGGACACGAGCTACCCCTGGGGCGGCTACGACCAGGGCTGGGATTTCGCGGCGCGCGAGGCCAAAGCCATGGACGCCGCGCTGTTCATGGAGGAGTTCGGCAATGATCCGAGAGACGACGCGCTCATCCTCCACAACCAGCTACTGGAGGCCGAACGACACCACGCCGGTTTTGCTTTCTGGACGTGGAAAGAGAACGGCGACGCGCACAGCTGGGGGTTGTTCGACCCGCCAAATCCCACCACCGCCTCAAGCGGCTGCATCAGAGAGCAGCGCGAGCGCCTGCTGGCCAGGGCGTACCCGCGTGTCACAGCCGATCCAACACTGACCTACCACTACGACCCTTCCGACGGTAGGTTCGCGCTCAACGCGCGAGGTCGGTCCGGCGACTCGACGACGGTCGTATACGTGCCGCGGGAGGTGACCGGCCAGATCTCGAGCGACGGTGGCGTTCGGATCGTGGTCAGCGACGAGACCGACGGTAGTCGCCTGGTGTTCGCGTCACCGACAGGTGGGCCGTTTGTCGTGGCGGTCTCGCCTGCACCGACGACGCTGACCGGCTGCTCCTAGCGGCTTCAGAACAGAGCCAGGCAACGATCCACTGCCGAGGAAAGTCCCAGGAAGATCTGGGTTAGACGTACTACTGTTGGGCCTGCCGGCATCGATTAATCTTGGAGGCCAGGGTGGGAAGCCGACCAGCAACGTCTGGCCGCGTCGTCGCGTCTACAAACGGGACCGCAAAGAGCGACCGGCCGCGGCTAAACGCAAGCAAGAAGAATGGTGGCGCCAAGCGCCGCACGGGCCCCGCCGGCACGCCGGCGATCGAGCCCGCGGTCAAGCTCGTCGCCGTCCACAAGTCATACGGGCGCAACCCGGTGCTCAAAGGTGTGAACTTCGCGGTCGCGCCAGGCGAGCTCGTCGAGGTCACCGGACCCAGCGGCTCAGGCAAGACGACGCTGCTTCGCCTCGTCCACGGCCAGCTGAGGCCGAGCGCCGGCGAGCTATGGGTGCGAGGACGGAGCCTGCACCGGCGGTGGCGGCGCGGTCTCGGCGACCTCCGGCGCGATGTGGCGTTCGTCTTCCAGGAGCAACGGCTGCTGCCTCGCCTGACGGCGTTGGAGAACCTCGTGCTCGCGCTGCAGGTGCGCGATCCCCAGGTTCCGAACGCAGCCATCAAGCAGCGCGCGCTGGCGGCGCTGCAATCGGTAAACCTCGCCTCGAGGCGCGGCGCATATCCGCACGAGCTGTCCGCGGGTGAACGGCAGCGGGTCGCGGTCGCCCGAGCTCTCGTGACCAGGCCACGGGTCCTGCTCGCGGACGAGCCGCTCGCGTCCATGGACGAGGAGAACGCGGCGATCGTCATGCGACTGCTCGAGGAATCAGCCGCCGCCGGTACGACTGTGATCGTCGCCACGCACCGGCACACCTTCCCATCCAGCCGGATCCTACGTCTGCCCAGCGCGCGGGTGATGACCAACGGCGCAAAGCGCGCGCATGCGAATGGCAACGGTCACGCCAACGGCAACGGCAGCACGAATGGCAACGGCAACGGCAACGGGCACACCAACGGTGTGCTCGTGAAGCGCGCGTGGTGGCGGGTGATGATCCCGGCCCGCGAGCGCTTGCATCGCGTTCCCCAACCGAAACAAATCCCACTCTGGCGGCGGGCGGCGGCGTTCAGCGCGAACAGCTTCCGCCTCGTCGTCCTCAGTGGGCTGCGGAGCTGGAGCCGTGATGCGAGGCAGACGACGCCGGTCATGGGCACCATCGCGCTGCTCTTGATTCTGTGCGGGACGCTGGCCCTGATCGGCGTCGCCGTCCAGCATGCGGTGGCGGACCAGGCCGGCCAGGCTTCGCTTGTCCGCGTCTACCTCGCCGACAGCGCCACGCAGGACAGCATCAACGCGCTCGAGGCCAGGCTGCGAGCGGACTCGCGTGTAGCCTCGGTCACTTACGTGTCGGCTGATCAGGCGCTGGCGGAAGCTCGCAAGCGGCCCGGGCTGGACAATCTTTCGAGCCTCAGCTCGGCGAACCCATTTCCTGCCAGCCTTGACGTTCGCGTCAAAGTCGTGACGCAGGTCGAGGCGGTGGCTACGTCGGTCAAAAATGACACCGCGGTCGATCCCACGTACGCGACGTCATACGACCCAGATACCTACTCGCGCCTGCGGCGCTTCGCGCTCATCGCGGGCGGCATCGCCGGCGGGATCGTGCTTCTTTTCGCCGCCGTCGCCTACGCGGTGATCGCCAACGCGATGCGCGGCATCGCCGGCGCCCGCCGTCCTGAGGTCGCGATCACGCGGCTGCTCGGCGCGCGAGGCTGGATGGTCCGCGGGCCGTTCGTCATCGAAGGACTCACGACCGGTGCCCTCGCCGGCGCGGTGGCTGCCGCCGCTGTCGCGGGTGCCTACCTCCTTGCGACCCGCTTCGAATCGACGGTCTACGTCCAGGTGCTCCCCGGCGTCGACGCGACGGCCGTGCAGTACGTGCTGGCCGCCGTCATGACCGCCGGGCTCGTGCTCGGCGCGGCGACCGCGATGCTGGGCTTCCGCAGAGCGCGGGCGTGAAGCGACTCGCCGTCGCCGCGGGCCTTGTCGGAGCTTTGCTTGCGATCCACGTACCAGGCGCCGGCGCGACCGATCCGTCGCCCTGTCCCACCCCAGGGACCTCTTCGGGCAGCCGCGTCAGCTGCCCAGCGCCGACCGATCCCAACCAGGCGGCGTACGACCAGCTGAAAACGCGCCTCGGCGGTGACGTCGCAAGGGCGCTCACCGCGCAGCAGCGTTTGCGGAGAACGCTCGACCAGTTCGCCGGCATCGAGCAATCGCTCACGGCAGAGGTAGCGCAAGAGGAAGCCACCATCGCGCGGCTCGAACAGCAGATCGCGAAGCTCGACGCGGAGATCGCGGACACGCAGGAACGGATCGAGGTCGAGAAGAAGGAGCTCGCTGTGATGTCGCGGGCCATCTACCGCGAGCCGGACTCCTTCTGGCTCCTTATCGCCCGCACGGGCAACCTGCACGACGCACTGATCGCGACCGCGGACGCCGTGGTGGCCGGCCAGCGCGCGCACGCGCTGCAGGACAGGCTCCAGGCAGACCTCGTGAAGCTGCAGGCGGACCGCGATGCACGCCAGGCCGATCTCGACCGGCAGAACAACACGCTCGATCTGCTGAACGCAAACCTCAGCTCATTGCAGGAGGTGATCAGCGAACAGGGCGTTGTCAGCGCGAGCCTGACGACGCTGATGGCGCAGCTGAACGCCGCCAAGGCGCACATGCAGAACCAGGCTCCGGACGTCACCGCGACACTTGCCCAGCTGCTCGAGTCGCAGGAGCAGGACCTGATCCTGCGCTCGTACCAGACCGCGTGGACCCAGGCTGAGGTGGGCACGGGTCTTGCGCTCATGAACAAGCAGCTGCCTGCAGGCAAGACGATCGCGGGACTGGCGCTGTCATGGCCGATGACGGCGTTCCGGATCACGCAGGCGTTCGGCCCGTCGAACTTTGCCCTCGAGCCTCCGCTGGGCCCGTACAAGCACTTCCACACCGGCGTCGACATCTCGGCACCGCTGGGCACTTCGGTGATGGCAGCCGCGGACGGCATCGTCGTGGCGGTGGGCCACACCACCACGGGCTACGGCAACTACGTGATCATCGCCCACGGCGGCGGCATCGCCACGCTGTATGGGCACCTGCTTGCGACCAAGGTCAACTACGGCGACAAGGTCGTGCGCGGACAGGTGATCGGGTCGGAAGGATCAACGGGATTGTCGACCGGCCCGCATGTCCACTTCGAGCTGCGCGTGGACAATCAGGTCCTCAACCCGATGCCGTACCTGCCGATCCCGGGAACGAACTGGTCCGGCCAGTAGACTCTGAAAATCTGACTACGCCCCCGTAGCTCGGGGGCGCAGGGCGCACCAATTAGTAGTTAGATTCTTCCGGTTGTGCCCCCGTAGCTCAGGGGATAGAGCAGGACGGTCCTAACGTCAAGGTCGGGGGTTCGATTCCCTCCGGGGGCACTTAATTCGCCAGATGCGTCTGGCGAGACAGAATAGGAACTTTTCTTCAGTCCTCAGCTCACGGTTTTCTTCACGAGCGCGCCGATCGCGGACGCCCATGTCGGTGCCGTGGAAATGATCGGTGGGCTCCTGGGTGAAGTCGGTTACGCCGCGCGCCATGAGGGTCTCGTACAGACCCCGGACGTCGTCCGTCTGGAAGACGAGCACATGGCGCCCTTGGTGATCAGCTCGCGCGATCGCTAACGCCGGCGATCGGCGCCGGCAATCCCAAGCGATGTTGGTGTTGATCGCGCCGCCGGGTTCTATGTTGTGCCGCTTGCCGTCGTGACTCCGAGCTCGAGCGTCAGGCCCCGTGCGTCAGCGAACGGCTGCCACCTGGTGACAATGTCGCGCTCGAGCTCCGCGCGTCCCTTGTTTCCGAGCGCCGCCACCGCGGCGGACAGCGGCGTACTGGTGATCTACTGCCAAAGGAATGCGGAGGGCAACGGAAGGGCGAGCCGCTTGACCGTTTTGGTCACGTGGACGCCGCGGAAGCCGGCGGTGTCCAGCAGACGGTGCACCTCCGTCGCCTCGTGCAGGGCGAACACGAGCCGCACGAAAGCTGCCACCTGCGGTGAGGTGCTGCGCGCCAGGGCGTCTTCCAGTGCGCTGAAAAGAGGCGGTGTCGGACCCGGCAGGTTCACCAACAGTCGACCACCGGGGACCAGAACCCGCCGCACCTCGGCCAGCGCCATGTGTTTGTCCTGGATGAACTGAAGGCCCATCTGGCACAGCGCCACGTCCTGCGTGGAATCCTCGAGTGGCAATGATGCAGCGTCCCCCTGGCGCCATTCAATGTTCGCCGCGCCTGATCCGGTGCTGTTCGCCACGGCGAGCATTCCAGTGTTGATGTCGACGCCCGTGACGGCGCCATTCGGACCGACAACCTTAGCTGCCAGGCGAGCCACGACCCCTGTCCCGCACGCGATGTCCAAGACCCGCTCACCGGTCGCAGAGCGGCCGAGCGAACGAGATCTTCGGCGAGCGGGCCGGCAATCGCCGGCACGAAGAACCGCTCATAGTTCTCAGGCGCGCTGCCGCCGTAGTCCTCGAATGACACGCTCGGCCTGGTGCTTTCGCCCCTGGTCTTACGAAATGGTCCGCTAGGCGGCGCGTTCGCCCCACCGGCGTCGCCTGGTGAACACCCGCTCCGGCGGGATGAACTGCACCCCATCGCCGGCCCTGATCACCTGCCAGCCGCCTTCATGCACCAGGCAGTGATGGTAGTAGCAGAGGGGAAGGAGGTTGGGCAGATCACTCCGCCCGGCGCGAGCCCAGAACTCGATGTGATGTGGGCTCGTCATGTTGATCGGCCGGTCACACTCCGGCGCCGCGCAGGTGCGGTGCCTCGCCTTGAGAGCTCGCCATTGCGAAGGCGAGACCGAGCGCGTCGCGCGGCCAACGTCCACCACCACCGAGTCAGCCTTGATCACGCGATGCAGAGTGCAATCGCACGCCAGGCGCTGCACGGTCTTGCTGGAGATCGGCATCCCGTTGCCCAGCTGTGAGGCGGCCTCACCGAGCTCGCCCTTGAGGCCTTCGATGGTGGTGTTGACGCTGATGTGTGGCCGGGCTCCGTTGCGCCGCGGCAGCTTGCCCTCGTCCATGGCGTGCTGGGCCATCTCGACCAGGGCATCGGCCCGACGCTGCTTGGCCGTCCTGTGGTCGGCGGCGCCGAGGGGATTGGAGAGCGACTCGATAGCTGCCTTGAGCGCCGCGCCACCAACCGGATCCAGCCAGGCGTCAAGCCGGTACATGCCGCCCGTGGTCTCACTGAGGTCCAGCGAGCGCAGCTCGAAGTCCTCTTCGGTTTGACGCTCAAAGCCCTCGCAGTCCCAGCGGACACGAGCTTCGTACGTCAGGTAGCGCAGGTCTTTCAAGGAAAAGCGCTCGGCGTAACTGATCCAATGGTCTTGATCGATGTACTGCCGTTTCTCCCCGACCTGCTCGCTGAGGTGACAGATCACCGCCGTCGCCTGGTAGCCGATCTGGCCGGCGCTCAACGCCTCAGCGATCCCGGGCAGGTTGCGCAGCTGCTCGCCCACGCAGAGTCGATCCGCCGCGGTGGTCTTGGACATCTGGCATTGCGCCGCCACCCAGGTGCAAGCGCTCTGCCCGGCAAGAAGATGATCGCCACGCTTCCTGGCCGCCGCCACGACACGGCAGAGCTTGCCCTGCAGCCGGTCGATGGCGGCGCTCAGGCGGGGTGGGTCGACGAAATCGTCGTCGGCTTCGCGATCGAAATCGGCGATCGCGGTCTCGAGCGTCCTGAGTTCGACCGACATGCTGACACATACGAACTTTCGTTCGGAATGTCCAGAACTGACCTGTAAATTTATATTCACAGCGATTGCGAATCGATGAGATTACGCGGGGTCACAGGAACTTCCCAGCGAACCTTTAGGAACAGTTGATGGGTGGAGTGCAACCTGTGCCTCATGGAAACCACAGAAAGGGCCCGCGCCCGTGACGCCGCCCTCCACCTCCTCAAGCGCTTGACCTACGCCGCCGCCTTCTCCGCCGTCGGCTTGGTTGGCATCTTTGGCGCCGTCAGCGCCGCGACCATCCCCGCGACATCGACCGCCACGGCCTCATCCTCCACGTCCTCGACGTCGTCCACCTCATCCAGCACCTCGAGCTCATCGAGCTCCACCGGACTGTCCTCATCGAGCGGTGTGAGCTCGTCTTCCTCGAGCACGACCCACGCCGTGTCCGGCGCCTCCCACTAGGCAAGTGTCCAACTCCCTCCTCTGGTACTCGACCCGCGGCGCCGGCGCCGTGACGCTGATCCTCCTCAGCGCGGTCGTCGTCCTCGGCATCCTCTCCACCCAGCGCGTGCAATCCCAGAGCTGGCCGCGCTTCCTCACGACGGGCCTGCACCGCAACCTCGCCCTGATGACGCTCGTCTTTCTCGCTCTGCACATCGTCACCGCGGTCGTCGATCCGTTCACCAACCTCGGGTGGGGCGCGGCCCTGATCCCCTTCACGTCCTACTACCGCACCTTCTGGCTCGGCCTGGGCGTGATCTCCTTCGAGCTCCTCCTGGCCATCGTCTTGACGAGTCTCGTCCGAGGTTTCCTCGGCCATCGCGCGTGGCGCGCCGTCCACTGGCTCACCTACGCGGCGTGGCCGGTCGGCGTCCTTCACGGTTTCGGCACCGGCACTGACACGTGGTCGGCCTGGATGCTGACGATCACCGCCGGGTGTGTGGCTGCGGTCGGCGTCGCCATCGTGATGCGACTGACGGGGGGCTCCAGGGATCCGCTTGCTACGCCGCGCTCGGCCTTCCGCACGGCGGTCGACAGGCGCGAACCGCAATGACGCGCCTTCTCGCAACCGCGGACGATCGACTTCCGCTGCCGCGGGTCGACGGCCGTTTCATCGATGCGATCCACCAGTCGGGCCTCGTCGGTCGCGGGGGCGCCGGCTTTCCCACCGCAAGCAAGTGGCGCGCCGTCGCTGACCGATCGCGCGGCAACGCCGTGATCATGGTCAACGGTGCGGAGGGTGAGCCGCGAAGCCAGAAGGACAGGTTGCTCATGACGACACGTCCCCACCTCATTCTCGACGGTGCCTTCATCGCCGCGCGGGTGCTGAAAGCGCGACGCATCCTCCTCTACATCGGCGAGCGCCATGAATCCGCCCGGCAATCGATGCTGCGCGCGCTGGGCCAACGCGATGAACCCGAACGAGCCCTGGTCAGCTTCGCCGCGGCGCCTGCGCGCTACGTGGCCGGCGCGGAGATGGCTGCCATCCATTTCTTGAACGAAGGCATCGCCACGCCGACGACGACCCCGCCGTACCCGTTTGAGCGGGGGGTCGACGGAGTGCCGACGCTCGTCCAGAACGTGGAGACGCTTGCTCGTGTCGCCCTGATCGCGCGTGGCACCCCAGCCGACACCGCCCTGATAACTCTCGCCGGCGCCGTGCTGCAGCCTGGTGTCGTCGAGGTGCCTAGCGGGACGACCCTCGGCGAGGCGCTGAGGCTCGGAGGAGGCGCGACGGAGTCGCCGCGCGCGGTCCTCGTGGGCGGTTACTTCGGTTCCTGGATGGAGCCAAGGGTGGCTTGGCCGGCCGCGTTGGACCGCGACCTCAGGCTTGGCTGTGGCGTGATCGGCGTCCTGCCGGCATCGCGCTGCCCTGTTTGCGAGACCGCGGGCATCATGCGCTACCTTGCATCCGAGAGCTCCGCGCAATGCGGGCCCTGCTTCTTCGGCCTGCGGGCCCTCGCCGACACGTCATCGCGCATCGCAGAGCATGGTTCGAGCGCAGACGACCTCAGACGGCTCCAGCGCTGGGCAACCGAGGTGCGCGGGCGCGGCGCATGCAAGCACCCCGACGGCGCGGTGATGTTCCTCGCCTCGGCGCTGACCGTGTTCGCGAACGAGTTCGCCCAGCACGAGGCACACGAAGCACGCGAGATGCAGCGGTCCGCATGAGCAGGTCGTTCCCGCTGACGATCGACCGCATCAAGTGCGACGGACGCGGGCTCTGCGCCGAGCTGCTGCCTGAGCTCATCCGGCTTGACGTATGGGGCTATCCGATCATCGCCTCCGGACCAATTCCGGAGCACCTGCTGCCACTTGCGCAGCGCGCCGTTGATGATTGCCCTGTACTCGCACTCGCGCTCCAGCGAGCTGAACGCAAACAATGAGCGTCAGCGTGCTTGGCATCGCCAACGACCGCGCGCTCGGAAGCTCGGTCCGCGTGATCGTCACGCGGCCTCAGTCGCTGACGGCCGCGAAGGCCGCCGTCGACGACGTCCTCCGTGCGATCGACGCGGCCGCCAGCCGCTTTCGTGAGGACAGCGAGCTGAGCCGCCTGAACGCAGCTCCCGACCACGTCGTCAAGGTGAGCCCCTTGCTCGCCAAGGCGATCGGGGAAGCGCTCCGCGGGGCGCGGCTTACGGAGGGCGCGGTCGATCCGACGGTCGGGAACGCCATGCGGCTCATCGGCTACGACGCCGACTTCGGCGCCGTCCCTCCGTTCGCCGAAGGCCTTCGACTGGTGGCTCGTCGCGTTCCGGGCTGGCAGGCGGTCCAGTTCAGCCCCGGTACCCGGACGGTCATCGTCCCCCGCGGCGTGGAGCTCGACCTGGGCGCCACAGCCAAGGCGCTCGCTTCGGACATGGCGGCCGCAGCGGCATTCAACGCGATGGCGAAAGAAGGTGGCGTGCTGGTCAGCCTTGGCGGCGACATCGCCGTTGCGGGCGAGCCGCCGCCGCAGGGTTGGTCGATCCAGGCCAGCGAGGACGCGGCCACGCCGATCTCGGACAGCGATGAGGCCGTCTCCATCAACTCCGGCGGCATGGCGACATCGGGTACGACCGTCCGGCGATGGGTTCGCGGCCAGACGATCCTGCACCACATCATCGACCCCGCGACCGGCCTGCCGGCCGACAGCGTCTGGAGAACGGCCACCGTCGTCGCGGGAAGCTGCGTCGACGCCAATATCGCGTCGACGGCCGCCATCGTCTTGAGCGACCGGGCCCCGGCATGGCTCGTAGAGCGAAAGCTGGCCGCCCGGCTGGTCGATCGCGACGGCGGCGTCCACCGGCTCGCCGGCTGGCCCCTTCAACCCTGACAAATCGAAGCTGATCCCCAACAATCTCTGAGCAATTTCCCAGGAATCTCGATCAGCATGGACATGGTGAACAAAGAAACGGCCCGGGTCCTCGTCGTCGACGATGAGCCGAACATCACTGAGCTGGTGGCGATGGCCCTCCGCTACGAGGGCTTCACTGTCAAGACCGCAGCGACCGGCCGCGGCGCCCTGACCGCCGTCACCCAGTTCTCTCCGTCCCTCGTCATCCTCGATGTGATGCTTCCCGACATCGACGGGATCGAGGTGCTGAAGCGGCTCAACAGCGCCGGCGCCAAGGTCCCGATCATCTTCCTGACCGCAAAAGACGCCACCGAGGACAAGGTCCACGGCTTGACCATCGGCGGCGACGACTACGTGACCAAGCCGTTCAGCATCGAAGAGCTCATGGCGCGCGTCCGCGTCGTGCTGCGCCGGCACGGCAACAACGCAGAGACCGGCAAGCTTGCGCTCGCGGACCTCGAGCTCGACGACGAAGCACACGAGGTCCGTAGGCATGGCCACGTCGTCGAGCTCACCAACACGGAGTACCGGCTCCTTCGTTATCTGTTGATCAACGCCGGCCGCGTGCTGACGCGCAGCCAGATCCTTGATCACGTGTGGCATTACGACTTCGGCGGCGACGCGAGCGTGCTCGAGACATACATCAGCTACCTGCGGCGCAAAGTGGATCGCTACGATCCGCCGTTGGTCCAGACCGTGCGCGGCGTGGGGTACGTGCTCCGAACGCCACGAAAATGACGCTGTCGCTCCGCGGGCGGCTGCTGATCGGCGTCATCGCTCTCGTGGTCATCGGACTTTCCGCCTCCAGCATTGCGACTTACGCCACACTCCAGAAGTCACTGGTAGGCCGCGTCGACGCGCAGCTCGAAGGCGGCCGCATCGAGGCGAACTCGGCTCTTGGCGGATCGCAGCGCGGCCCTGGTCCTCCCTCGCGATTCCCGACCGGCACCGTGGTCGAACTCCTGAACCAAGACGGATCGATGGTCGACATCAAGGTCTCGACCCCCTTTGGAGGCACGCCGTCGTCGGCGCGCCCGATCCTGCCCAAAACGCTTCCCTCCCAACCGACCGACCACCCGGCGCCGCCGTTCACCGTCTCAGGCACCAGCGACATCGCGCACTTTCGCGTCACCTACTGGCCGGAGGATTCCTTGGGCGGCCGAATCGTGGTCCTCGCGATCCCCCTCACGGACGTCGAAGCGACGCTGGATCAGCTCCTCATCCTGGAAGCCGTCATCGGCGCGGGCATCGTCCTCGCGACGGCGCTGCTGGCGTTTGTGATCATCCAAATCGGGCTCCGTCCCCTGCAGCGCATGGGCGCCGCCGCGGGAGAGATCGCCGCCGGCGACTACAGCCGTCGCGTCGAGCCGGCGACGCCCAGGACCGAGATCGGCCGGCTTGGTCTGGCCCTCAACGCGATGCTGAGCCAGATCGAGGCCGCCTTCGAGCAGCGAACCGCATCCGAGCGCCGGTTGCGCCGGTTCATCGCCGACGCCTCGCACGAGCTGCGCACGCCACTCACATCGATCCGTGGATATTCCGAGATGCTCCGGCGGGGCGCGTCGGAATCGCAGGCCGACTCCGACCTCGCGCGGCGAAGGATCGAGGAGGAGTCGGTGCGGATGTCCACGTTGGTCGACGATATGCTGCTCATCGCCCGCCTCGACCAGGGCCGGCCGCTCGAGACCAAGCCAGTCGACCTCCAGGCCATTGCGCGCGACGCCGCAGCCGACGCGCGCGCGGTCGCACCCAAGCGTGAGATCACCCTGCAGGCGCCCGGGGCCGTCGTGGTGAGCGGCGACGACACGCGCCTTCGCCAGGTCGTCGGCAACTTGGTCCGCAACGCACTCGTGCACACCCCTTCAGCCTCGCCGATCGAGATCGCAATCAGCGCGCAGAACGGGACCGCGCAGCTCTCGGTGGTCGACCACGGACCCGGGCTGCGACCCGAGGACCGCGAGCGGATCTTCGAGCCGTTCTACCGCGCCGATCCAAGCCGCAGCCGTGACAGCGGAGGAGCGGGCCTGGGACTCTCGATCGTCAACGCGGTGGTCGTCGCGCACGGTGGGCATGTCCAGGTGAAGGAGACCAGCGGCGGCGGGGCGACCTTCGAGGTCGCCCTGCCGCTCGCCCGCTGAATCGCCTAACCCAGCCGCCCGTACCCAGATGCCGACCAGAACTGCTGAGCGATCACCAGGTAGCCGGCGTCAGTTGCGTGAACGTCCTGCAGTGACGTACAGAAAAGCGTGAGAGCGCAAAGCGTGGCCGGCTCGTCGGAAGCCAGGTTGAAGGGAGTGAAGGCATCGGCTGTTCGCCCCCTGACCAGAGCGGCATCGCCTGCCAGGACAGAGTTCAATAATTCCGCACCCGCGTTGGTACCGGGGTCCAGGACCGCAAATGGGTTGTAGTACTCCATGACGATGATCTCGGCACCTGGCGCCGCGGCTCGAAGCATCGAGAGGATCACGCCCATGTTCTGGCGCACCGTAGCAATGGCGCCCGCGAAACACGTCTGATCGGCGCCGCACGAATTCGCGTCATTGGCCCCAAGGTCGATCGTGATCGGGCTGACCTGACCTGGATGGGACTTCAGGAAGCTGATCGCGGCATCCAGCTGCGCGCCGCCGTAGGCGCGATGAAGCCTAAAACCGGCATCCGTATACGGGCAACCTCCCGCCATGAACGACGATGTTGTCTCGTCAGGGCATCCCAGATTGACCGTTTCAATGGCGGGATCGATTCCCTGAAGCATGCCCGCGAAATCGTCGACGTAGCCGGTGACGAACGCGGACGGATTCTCGGTCGGCAAGTTGGCAATGAACTTGCTTTGCTGATACCCGAAAGCGAGCGAGTCACCAAGGGCCAGATAAAACGACTTGGGAGGGTTGAATTTCGGGTTCGATGTCGAAGCCGAGGCCGGAAGCGCGGCAAGGACAAGCAGGGAAAGAGCTGCGAGCAGGGCGAGAAATCGCACTCTCATGGGAAAACCTCCTCACCAGATCCCGACGGCGACCACAGCGGCGTGATGTGGAAATCTAATCACGCTTGGGTTCAAGCCGCCATTGCGCCGTTTGGGCGGAACGCGAGCACGTCACCCGCGTAGTCGCCCACGACCACAAAATCGGCGCCGGCCAGCGCGGGCCCGCTGCGGACTGCCGAATGCGTGTCGTAACTCCACAGCTGATGGCCGTCGGCGGTCGACAGCGCAATGACCGAGCCTGCATTGAGGTCGCCGAACACGGCGCCCGTCCCAAAAACGACCGTCCCTTTCCCCACCGCCGGTGCGGAATAGACAGGTCCCGCTGTTTCGTGGCGCCAGATCACGTCGCCGTCGGAAGCCCGCACCGCGAACATCCCGATTGGCGGACTCGCGGACACGGCATAAATGTTGGCGCCGTCATACGCGGGCGACGCTAGGAGACCGTGCACGGCGCTGCCCTGTACCAGCTGTCGCGACCAGACGCTCGCGCCAGATGCCGCGTCGAGCACCGCGAACAGACCCTGCACAGATGCCTGGGCGACCACCTCGCGACCGCCGAGCATGTACACGATCGGACTCGCACCTACGTCGAGATCATGTCCCTGGTCGGGATACAGGCTCGTAAACCACCTCCGGGCACCAGTCAGCGGATCGAACGCGAGCACGCCGTCGTCGGGATTGCCGACGCCGACGAAAGCGATGCCTTGCTCGTCGACCGCGGGCGTCGACCACACGCCGTCGCCGGGCTCGCAGCCTGGCCGCACGCACAGGGTCCAGCGCTCACGGCCCGTCGCGACGTCGAGCCCCACGAGACTCCCGGCGACGAGCGGCGTGTCGCCGTATGGCGAGGCGAGACCGATGACGAGAACCTCGCGATACACCACCGGCGACGCCCAGATGCTGACGTTCGGCGGACCTTGCCACCGCCACGCGTCGGTTCCGTCGTCCGCGTGGAGCGCGTAGATCGTGCCGGCAAGCGTGCCCACGAACAGCTGCCGCTCAGCGACCGTGGGAGAGCCGGCGATCGCGCCCAGGCCATGCCGCGACCATCGTGTCTTTCCGGTTGCCGAATCGAGCGCGGCGACCGTGCCGCCTGCGCTGGCGACATACACGACCCCGGCCGAGACCACGGGCGTGCCGTCGACCGCGCCGTCGAGACGCGTGCGCCAGGCCAGTCGAAGACGCACAGCGGTGCCGGCGTCAAGGGTCGCGCTCGGTGGGTGTCCGTCCCGGGCCAGGTCGCCGCGGTACATGGTCCAGAGCTCGGACGCCACCCCAGTCGGCGCGAGCGGAGTGGCCGAACTGCCCGCCGTGCACGCAGCCAGCACGACCATCAAGAGCGCGGACATTTTCTGAGCCATTTCCAAGCTTTGTCTCAGGCGGCTGTGAGGACGCGACGCCATCGTTGTGCTCGGCGCCCGATGCCACCTCGGGCCATTCCCAATAACGTAGGGGCCGACCCCCTAGCGGCCCCTACACCTCTCTCCCCCCAGGTGGTCAGGACAGCTTCCAGCGGATGCCCTGCAGCACAGGCTTCGCCTCTGCCACGTATGCCTTGAGGTTGTCCTGGCGTGTGACGACCATGACGATGTAGTAGACGCTACCGCTGGTGTTCGCTCCTGCAAACAGCGACGCTGCGGCCGGCACCGAGTGGCCCCCCGCGGTGAGCGTGAAGCAAAGCGTCCAAGACACCCCGTGAGCGCCGTTGAACGTGCCGTTCGTGGCGGTCGTTCCGGGACACGTCCGCGTATCTGGGTAGTTCTGCTTGAAGTAAGAGTCGATGGTGCTCTTGTTGTCCTGCGCGGTCTGGGTCGGGCTCGACCGGCCGCTGGCGGCGGTCACCGAGCCTTCGCTGTTCGGGTCGGTGAGGACGATCGCCTCGCTGTCCTTGTTGGCCACCGACCAGCCTGCCGGCACCGGCATGGTCACACCGTCGTTTGACTCGGTGCTCGCTCCCGACTTCGGGGTTGCGGTCGGCGACCCGACCGGAGTCGGCGTGCCAACGGGCCTTGGGCTTGAAAGTTCCGGAGAAGAGAGGGGGCTTCCATTCGTGCCGTTGCTCGAGCGGTTGCCGATGATCGCCAGCGCCGTGCCGCACCCGGCCATCAAGACGACCAGGGCCACGATGGCGGCGATGATCAGCACCCAGGGCGTGCGATGCACCGGGGGAACCGGGCCGGTCGGCATGTAGTACGGGCTCTGGTAGCCGCCGGGCTGGCCCATCGGGGGCGCGAAGCCCGGAGGTGGCCCTGGCGGTGGTCCTGGGGGCGGTCCCTGCATGGGAACTACGGCAACCGGCGGCCCTGTCAAGGGCGTGCCGCACGACATGCAGAACTGGTTGCCATCCGGGTTCTGAGCGCCACACCGCGCGCAGATCATCGCCACCTCGCCACCTAGGCAGACCCCGAAGACGCTTTCGTCGGTTCCTCGCCCACTGGCTTGCGTGCGCGCTTCAGGGCGTTGGGCGAGGCCGTAAGGGCCACACCGCAGTTGGGGCAGAAACCAGACGCCACGATGTGCATGTGGCAGTTGGGGCACACGGTCTCGGCGAACCCCATGTGGGCTGCTTCCTCCAGCAGCGCGTGGTGGAGCAGGTAGCGGACATAGATGAGGAGTGCGCCGACGACAACGGCCTGGAAGACCAGGACAAGAAGTGGGCTTACCGCCGACTCCTTTAGGAGCAGCGTGCCAAGGGAAAACGCAACGTGCGCGATGACAGCCATCGCGACGCCACCGACCTCGCGCCCGGCGAGGCTTCCGCGGCGATACCGCCAGACCGCCGCGACGATCATCCCCGTCGCGCTGCCCTGGAGGAGTGGTTGGAAAACCGCCAGAGTGGTCAGGTCGAAGATCCAGTTGCCGGGCGTCAGGTGCGCGGGCAGGCTCGTCAGCGCGCTGGAGAACGCGACGAGTGACTCCGCGACGCTGAACCCAAGACCCGCGGCCACGCCGAACACAAGGCCGTCGACCGTCTCTGGAAAGTTGAGCCGGTTCGGCAGAAACAAGGCGGGAAGCGGCTTCAGCACTTCCTGGACGACAGGGACAAGCAGGCCCAAAAAGAGCAGCGTTCCCACGCTGACCCCGATGTTGGTGAGCGGGTTGCCGACGGCGGGAAATGGGTTGTACGCGGCGCGCTCGATGAGCGTCAGGACGAGGCCGATGACGGCGCCGCCACCGATCGTGAAGCCCAGGACGATCGCCGGCTCGTCGCGGTAGACCTGCGCCTCGTACAGGTAGATCAGGTACAGGACCGGGACGAGGAACGTGGCGACAAGGATCGCCGCCGTGATCAGCCCGGCGACATAGAGGAGAGCGATGCCGGCCAGGCCGACCACGAATGCCCAGCGGAACTCATGGATCTTGTGCTGGCCGAGATGCGGGAACAGCGTCGTGAACACCGACGGCTGGACGATATGCTCCGCGGGATGCGCTGCGTAGCTGTGCTCACGTATTTTGGCGGTCGCGCTCGCGTTTCCGAGCTCACCGGTCGTGCCTTGATGGGCACCGCAAAGCGTGCAGAACACGCCGTCCGGAACGTCGTTCGAGCAGTGGTCGCAGCGCACGGGGCGTAAAGGATATCCGGCCCGCGCGGGGCTTTAGGCCTGCTTAGCTTCCTCGGCTTCGGCCGGCACCCAGCCCCTGATGAAGTGGCAGGAATAGTGGCCGGGATGCTTCTCGAAGTACCGCTGGTGGTACTCCTCCGCGCGCCAGAAATCGGTAGCCGGAACGATCTCGGTCACGATCTTGCGGTCGAAGAACTTCTGCGCCTCTTGCTCTGACATGTGAGCGGCCTTCTCCTGCTCGGGGCTGTGGAAGAAGATCACCGACCGGTACTGGTGGCCCATGTCCGGTCCCTGCCGGTTGAGCGTCGTCGGGTCGTGCATGTTCCAGAACGAATTCAGCAGCTGCTCATACGAGACCTTGGACGGGTCGTAGGTGACCTCAACCGCCTCGGCGTGGCCGGTGCGGCCCATGCACACCTGCTCGTAGGTGGGTTTGTCGACGTGGCCGCCCTCGTAACCCGAGACAGCTTCTATCACTCCCGGGACTTCGTTGAAAAGATGCTCGAGGCCCCAGAAGCATCCGCCGGCGAAAGTGGCTTTCTCCATCTCACCCTCCAACATATTCAGGACACATCATGATTCCCCAGCCGGACGATTCCCTAACCGCCGCGCCTCGTCGGCGTTGGTGGCACCTGGCAACCGTCGACGTGATCGCGCTCCCCGCCTTCCGCGCCTGCGACGCACGCCTGTACCATCTCGCGCCAGATCCCCAGGCCGGCAGCGTCAAGCGGGAGGAGTAATGAACACAAATCAGCTCCTGGTCGTACTGATGGCCGCCACGGCGTTCCTCTCGTTGTGGGCAGCCTTTTTCGCGACCCGCGCCGACTGGGCTACCCGCCGCGCGATGAAGAGCTGGGACAGCGCGACCAAACCGATACCGAAGCTTGTCTTCACCGGCCAGGTCTCGCCTGGACAGGCGATCGACCTGGAGGTAGAGAACCTCGGTGGGACGCTGGCCGCCGGGGGCATCATCGTGCACGCGAGCGACGAGCTTTACGGCGGGGAGGTGACGCTGCCACAGAACGCGCCGGCTCGGCATATCTCACTTCCCTTCATCGTCAAGGCCTGGAAGCGCGCACTCGAGCCGGAATGCCTCGTGCTCGTTGTCCGCGACGTCAGCGGGCGGTGTTGGGACTATGCCGACGGTGGCAAGCAGATCAAAAACCCGCGTCGCTGGCTGTCGGGCCAACTGCGCGGTCTTCGCATGCAGGGCATGATCGATTTCCCGGGCGTGGCCGGCAAGGAGAAACGCTAAACGCCCTAGTGCGTGTGGTCCAGCTCAGCTTTCAGCTTTAGCTCGACGTTTCCCTTGAGTGCTTGCGAGATCGGGCATCCATCCTTCGCCGCATCGGCCAGCTTCTGAAACTCGGCCGCTTCGATGCCGTGGATGTGCCCCCTCACGGTCAGCGTGATCGTCGTGATGCCGGTGCCTGGGACGAACTCGACCTCCGCGGTCGTGTTCAGGCGCTCAGGATGATGGCCGGCCTTGCTCAGACCGTTGGAGAAAGCCATCGAGTAACACGCCGCGTGCGCAGCCGCAAGGAGCTCCTCGGGGCTCGTGCCGCCGTGCGTCCGCTCCGTGCGATTCGCCCAGGTCACCTGGAACTCGCTGAATGTTCCGCTCGCGACCTTCACGCGCCCCTTGCCGCTTGCGAGGTCGCCTTCCCAAACGGCATCCGCCCTGCTGACCGCAGCCATTCACGCACCTCCCGGAATTTCGGCGATAGACGTTCAACTAGCCTAACCAGATGCAAGCGCACGAGATTCCGGAGCTCGATCCTCAGCCTCGCGACGCCGAGGGTCATGGCTACGTTGACTTTCTCGCCTCGAACAAGCTCAGCGTCGGGCTTGCGATCTGGCCGGCGGGGTCGGTTGACCGTCAGCGTCCGCATGAAGAGGACGAGGTCTACTACGTGATCAGCGGGCGCGGCACGATCGGGGTCGCGGACGAAGACCGTCCTGTCAGGGCAGGAAGCCTTGTCTTCGTCGCGGCTCGAGTCGAGCACCGCTTTCACGACATCGAAGAAGACCTGCGCGTGCTGGTTTTCTGGGCGCCGCCGCACGTGGCCACACCCGGCTAGTACTGCCGGGTCGCCGTCCTTTCGGTCTCGGTCGATTCGGTCGCGCTCTTCATCTCTGCCACTGTCCCCATCGCCTTGTTGCGCAGGTGCCTTGCCTTCTTGCCGCTCCACTCCTGCATGTCGCGGCCCGTGGCCATCACCTTGTCGTAGGCCATGTGGCGGCGCAAGCTGCCTTGCCGGCGGTCGAAGAAATACCCAAGTGCGGCCGCGATCGCCATCCCGCCGGCAAACCACATAGCAGCGGTCTTCCACAACGGCCGTCGAGGCTTCGTCACGACGACGGGCATCGGCCGGTCGCGAAGCTGGTTTGCCATCTGCAGCAGGTCGCTCGACCGGTCCCGAATCATCGACGGCACGTTCTTGAGCTCCTCGGCCCGCTTCGATGCGGCCCTCGCTTTGTCGGTCAATCGTTTTGTTTCCATACTCAGGAAACGATCGCTTTCGGATCGTTACTCGCCGACAAGACGCGACGCACCTCGCGCGCCACCTCCACGTCCTCTCGCGCCTTGACCACGAGCGTCGGAACCTGCGCGCCGGGCGCGCTGATATCGCTGTCAGCGCGCAGGCTCGCGTTGAGGGTCGGGCCGATCTCGAGACCGAGGAACCGCAAGCCGGCCACGGCCGCAGAGCGCACCGGCGCCGAGTTCTCCCCCACGCCTCCGGTGAACACCAGCACATCGAGACCGTTCATCGCCGCCGCCATGGATGCGATGAGCGCGCGAAGGCGGTGAACGTACACATCGAACGCGAGCTCGGCGCGCTCGTCGCCATCGGCGATCCGTTTGAGGATCTCGCGCATGTCCGAGGTGCCGGCAAGGGCTTGCAGACCGCCCTGGCGATCGAGCGCCTCGGTCAACGCCGGCTCTGCGATGCCGGCGTGTCGCTGCAGCCACAGCAGCATCCCCGGGTCGACGGTGCCGGAGCGCGTCGCCATCACAAGGCCCTCGAGCGGCGTGAATCCCATCGTCGTATCCACCGACCGGCCCGCGCGGACGGCCGCGAGCGAAGCGCCCGCACCGAGGTGACAGGTTACGACGCGCAGTTCCGTCGGCGGCTGGTGCAGGATCTCCGCCGCGCGCCGAGCGGCGTACGCGTGCGAGAAGCCGTGAAACCCGTAACGCAGGATGCCGAAGCGCTCGCGCCACTCTTGCGGGACCGCGTACGTCGACGCTGCCTCCGGCATCCGGGCGTGGAACGCGGTGTCCAGACACGCGACCCCTGGCACGCGCGGCAACAGCTCGCCTGTCGCCGAGATGCCGGAGAGGGCGGCCGGAAGATGCAAAGGAGCGAGGTCGCTGATCGTGACGAGGTAGCGGACGACCTCGGGGTCGATCCGGACCGACGTTCGATAGCGAGGCCCGCCGTGCACGACGCGGTGGCCGATGGCCTCGACGCCTTCCATCGCGTGGAGTGTGGTGGCGAGCTGACTCTCGTCGAGCCGTCCCTCGGCGACCTCGAACTCGCGGTCCACGAGGACGCGGTCGTCGCTGTCGATCAGGCTCAGCTTGAGAGAGCTCGATCCTGCGTTGAGGACGAGGACGCGCAATGCCCTAGTTGGGCCAAACCCAGGTGGTGATATCGGGAGGGTCCTGCCCGTGGTCGCGCGTGTACTGCCGGCTGCGCAGCCGCCGGTCGACCATCTCCTGCCTGACATGAGCCGCCGTGGAACCGAGCGAAGGCACGCGGTCGATCACATCGATGACGAGGTGGTAGCGATCGAGGTCGTTGAGCATGACCATGTCGAACGGCGTCGTGGTCGTGCCTTCCTCCTTGTATCCGCGGACGTGGATGTTGGGGTGATTGGTGCGCCGGTACGTCAGACGATGAATCAGCCAGGGGTAGCCGTGGTACGCGAATATCACGGGCCTGTCTTTCGTGAAAACCTCGTCGAACTCCGCATCGGTGAGACCGTGAGGATGCTCGTGCGGCGGCTGGAGCCGCATGAGGTCTACCACGTTCACCACCCGGACCGCGAGCTGCGGGAGATGCGAGCGGATCAGGTCCGCGGCGGCGAGGGTCTCGAGCGTCGGCACGTCGCCGGCGCATGCAAGCACGACGTCAGGCTCGCGGCCCTCGTCTGTGCTCGCCCAATCCCAGATGCCGAGGCCACGCGAGCAGTGGGCGATCGCCTGGTCCATCGTCAGGTAGTTGAGGGCCGGTTGCTTGCCCGCGACGATCACGTTGACGTAGTTGCGGCTGCGCAGGCAGTGGTCGGTGACTGACAGCAAGCAGTTCGCGTCTGGCGCGAGATAGACGCGGATGACCTCGGCCTTCTTGTTGACGACGTGGTCGATGAAGCCCGGGTCCTGATGTGAAAAGCCGTTGTGGTCCTGCCGCCACACGTGCGACGAGAGCAGATAGTTGAGAGACGCAATCGGCCGCCGCCATGGAACCGCCCGCGTCGTCTTCAGCCACTTGGCGTGCTGGTTGAACATCGAGTCGATGATGTGGATGAAGGCCTCGTAGCAGTCGAACAGGCCATGGCGACCTGTCAGCAGGTATCCCTCGAGCCAGCCCTCGCACATATGCTCGCTCAAGACCTCCATGACACGTCCGTCGGGCGCGAGGTGATCGTCGCCGGGCACCGTCTCGGCGTCCCATGCTCGGTTCGTGGCTTCGAGGACCGAACCCAGCCGGTTCGAGACCGTCTCGTCCGGGCCCATGATCCGGAAGTTGTCGGGATTCTTCTTCACGACGTCGCGGAGGTAGGTGCCCATGACGCGCGTCGCCTCGCTCGACGTCGTGCCCGGGCTCGCCACCTCGACGGCGTAGTCGCGGAAGTCTGGAAGCCGCAGGTCTATCAGCAGCTCGCCGCCGTTGGCGTGCGGGTTCGCGCTCATTCTGCGATCCCCCGTCGGCGGCAGGCTGGCGAGCTCGTCCATCAGCCTGCCCGAGCTGTCGAAGAGTTCTTCGACGTGGTAGCTGCGCATCCATTCCTCGAGGACCTGGATGTGGTCCGGATGCGATGCGAAATCGGTGACCGGCACCTGGTGCGCGCGGAACGTGCCTTCGATCTGCTCGCCGTCGACGATCTTCGGGCCGGTCCAACCCTTGGGTGTACGCAGGATTAGCATCGGCCACGCCGGACGTCCCTTCTGATGATCCCCATCCGACCGGGCCGCCGAAGGCTGCCGGGTCACCTTCCCCCCAGGCGGGGAAAGGAAGCGAGCGCCATCCTGGATGCGCGCTATCTCATCCAGCGACCACTCGAGCGCGGCCGCCATCTCCTGGTGCACCTTCGGCGGGTCATCGCCGCTGACGATCACAGGCTCATGGCCGTAGCCACGCATCAACTCAAGGAGCTCGCTCTCCGGGATGCGGGCGAGCACCGTCGGGTTGGCGATCTTGTAGCCGTTGAGATGAAGGATGGGCAGCACCGCACCATCGCGAGCCGGGTTGAGGAACTTGTTCGAGTGCCAGCTAGCCGCCAGGGGTCCTGACTCGGCCTCGCCGTCGCCGACGATGCAGAACACGGTGAGCTTCGGGTTGTCGAACGCCGCACCGTAGGCGTGGGCGAGCGCGTAACCGAGCTCGCCGCCTTCGTGGATGGAACCGGGGGTCTCGGGCGCGTTGTGGCTCGGGATGCCACCCGGAAAGGAAAACTGGCGGAACAGGTTGCGGATCCCGGTCTCGTCCCTGCTCACGTTGGGATAGCGCTCGGTGTACGTGCCTTCGAGGTAGGCGTTGGCGACGCCGGCCGGACCGCCGTGTCCCGGACCCATGATGTAGATCGCGTCGAGGTCTCGCTTCTTGATCACGCGATTGGCGTGCGCGTAGATGAAGTTCAGTCCCGGCGTCGTGCCCCAATGGCCGAGCAGCCTCGGCTTGATGTCGTCCAGTCGCAGTGGCCTCTTCAGCAGGGGGTTGTCCAGCAAGTAGATCTGGCCCGCGGAGAGGTAATTTGCCACGCGCCAATACGCATGGATCAGCCGCAGCTCTTCAGCGTCGAGCGGCTGGGCGCGGCTGACGTCGGGCGCCTCGACGCTCCTCGTCTGCTTCATGCGTCCCCCACCACCCATCATCATGGCGTGGTGGCTGGCGCGCGGCCGGTGGCCGTTATCGCAGCGCTCGACGAGGAGGCCCAGGCGCTTGTGCGCAGGATGCCCCGCTCGGAGAGCGTCGGACCGCACGTTTTGATCTGGGAAGCGGGTGGGCTTGTGGTGATCGTTGCCGGCGTTGGCAAGGTCGCGGCCGCGATCGCGGCCCAGTACGCATGCGACGTGTTCAAACCCCGGTGCATCATCGCGATCGGGCTCGCTGGCGAGCTCGAGAGCCGGGCCCGCAGAGGACGCGTCGTAGTCGCTTCCGGCGCGATCCAGCACGATATCGACGCCAGGCCGCTCACCGACACCAAGGGTGTGATTCCGGGACTTGGGATCCGCCTGATCGAGGCAGATTCGGCGGTGAGCGAGATGCTGCTCCGTGCTGCGCGATACAAGGCAGAGGACGCGCAGGCGGGACTGGTCCTGACGGGCGACCAGATCGTTACGTCGCGCCAGGTGCGGGACGCCCTCGCCCGCGATTTTCCGGACGCCGCCTGCATCGACATGGAGACCGCGGCGGTGGCGCAGGTCGCACATCAGAACCGCGTGCCATGGTCCGGCGTGCGAATCACCTCCGACTCGGCCGACGAGACGTTCGACCTGAAGGGCGTGATGGGGTTCGGGGCCGACACAGCGGCCAACCTGTTCGAGAGCATCATTCACGCGGTGGTGGACGAGCTGTGATCCAGGCCTCGGCGCGGTGGCTGTCCGCCGAAGAAGCGATGGGTCAGGTGCGCGCGGGTGATCTCGACCCGCAGGCAGTCGTCCAGGCGCACCTCGACGCGATCGACCGTTTCGAAGAGCGTATCCATGCTTACATCCACATCGATCGCGCGGCGCGATCCACTTCCGGCGTGACACTCGCGGTCAAGGACAGCCTGCCGGTCGCGGGCATGCCTTACACCTACGGCACGACCTCGTGGCGCGACCGCATCGCGGACGAGGATGCGGTTCCGGTGGCCCGGGCACGGGCCGCGGGGATGGCGATCCTCGGCAAGACGAACCTTCCTGAGCTAGCTGCATCGATTGGCACGTCGAACACGATCTTTCCGCCCACGCAAAATCCGTGGCGAGACGGGATCACACCAGGCGGGTCGAGCGGTGGCAGCGGGGCGGCCGTGGCGGCCGGGTTGGCGTCGGTGGCATTGGGAGGCGACACCGGCGGGTCGATCCGCATCCCGGCCTCGTGCTGCGGCGTGGTCGGTCTGCGGCCGACGCCCGATCGCATCCCATCGGAGGAGGTGGACGCCACCGTCCTGCAGTCGCGCGGACCGATGACGCGCTCCGTCTCCGACGCCCGGCTTCTCTTTTCGATCATGACGTCAACAGGTCCTCATGAACGGTTCGCGAAACGCCCCATGGTCGTCGGTATGACGTACGCCGGAGCGGACCCCGCCTGCGCCGAGGCATGCCGTCGCGCGGAGGCCGCACTAAACGACGCGGGCCACGAGGTCGAGGAGATCGGGTGGGACCCAGACCCGGTCACACAGGGCTATGGCACGGTGAGGCGAGCAAGCATGGCGAGCTTCCCCGCCGACCTTTCCACCTTCGGCCCCGGCATCCAGAAGCTCGCCGCCGAGGGTCGCGGCCTGACCGCGATGGACTACTTCCACGCGTTCGAGAAGGCGACCGATGCCGCGAATCGCACCGTCGGTCTGCCGCTGCAGACACGATTTGATTTTCTGCTGACGCCGACGCTCGGCCTGCTCCCCATGCCGATCGAGAAGGTGCCCGCCTTCCTCGGCGAAGAGTGGGCGCGCTACGTGCAGTTCGTGCTGCCTGTCAGCTTCGCGCGCACGCCGGCGATCTCGATCCCGGCCGGACTACACGAGGGGTTGCCGGTCGGAGTCCAGCTGGTCGGGCGGTTCGCACAGGAATACGACCTGCTCGACTTCGCCGAACAGCTCGAGGCGATGCCCGGGTTCGGTTTTCAACGGCCGCCGGAGATGGATCGATGAAGGCGCAGCGCGTGGACATGTTCGTCTGTCCATCGGCAACCCCGGCCGACACCTCTGGCCTGCAGGCGCTCGCGGATGCGGGCAAGATCAAGCCGGACACGCTCGTGGCGCTTGTGGGCAAGACCGAAGGCACGGGCGCGCATGACGACTGGGGGCGCGTGTGGGCCGACGTCGCGCTGCGCGACTGGACGGCGAAATTTCTCGGCATCCCGGTGGGCGAGGTCGCAAAGCACGTGATCTTCGTCCTCTCGGGCGGGTGCCCGGGCGTGATCACTCCGCACATCGCTGCGGTGACGCGGGAATGGCTCGACGTGCCTGATGGGAGTCAGGACGGCGAGAAGCGGCTGGTCGTTGGACGGGCCGGCTCGGACGCGATCACGCCCGAGGAGGTCGGCCGGATGGGACAGATCCGCAAGGTCGCCGACGCGACGCACAAGGCGATGGCCGACGCGGGACTGACCGATCCCAAGGACGTGCACCTTGTGATGGTCAAGGTGCCGGGGCTGACGACCGCCAGCATCGCGGACGCGGAGTCGCGTCACAAGACCGTGGTGTCACATGACCTGACCTTCGGACCGGAAGGCGCGGGCGCCTACGCGAACGACGCGGCGGCCCTGGGCGTCGCGATGGCGCTCGGCGAGGTACCGGAATCGAAGCTCGCGGATGACGTGGTGCGTCGGGACTGGGACCTGTACTCCGAGGTCGCGATGACCTCGTCGGGCGGTGAGAAGCGGCATGGCGAGGTCGTCGTCTTCGGCAACTCGACCTCGTCCGCGAGTGCGCTGCAGATCGGACACGCAGTGACGCGCGACTTCATCGACGCGGCCGGTGTGCGCCAGGCGCTGCGGTCAGCAGGCCTCCGCTTCAAAGACGGTTTGCCTGATGAAGCCGACCTCTCCCGACTCGTGCATGTCTTCGCCAAGTCGGTGATTCCCGGCAGCGACCAGGTCCGCGGCCAGCGGATCACCCTGCTCGACGACGCTGACGCCTATCAGATCGGCAAAGCGCTCGGCGGCATGCTCGTGGCGTCGGTCACGGGCCGCACCACCAACTACGTGAGCGGTGGCGAGCGCAACTCGCACCAGGGTCCCCCCGGCGGCAACATCGTCGCCGCCGTCGTCCGCGCGAACTGAGTATCGTCTCGCGGGCATGAGCGCGATCGTGGCCGAAGGGCTCGTCAAGATCTATCGCTCGCGGAAGAGCGAGGTCCGCGCCCTCGATGGTCTGGACCTGACAGTGGCCGAAGGGACCGTGCTCGGCTTGCTCGGCCCCAACGGCGCCGGAAAGACAACGACCGTGCGCATCCTGACGACGCTTCTGCGGCCCGACGCCGGGCATGCGACCGTAGGGGGCCTCGACGTCGTCCACCAAGCGCAGCAGATCCGGCGCCTCATCGGCCTGTCCGGCCAGTACGCCGCAGTGGACGAGAACCTGACCGGGCGGGAGAACCTGTGGCTCTTCGGCCGCCTGTACCAACTGCCCAGCGCCGAGGCACGCCGGCGCGCGGACGACCTGCTCGAGCAGTTCGAGCTGGCCGATGCCGCCGATCGAGTCGTCAAGACGTACTCGGGAGGCATGCGACGCAGGCTTGACCTGGCGAGCGCGCTCACGGGCAGGCCGCGGATCCTCTTCCTGGACGAACCGACGACGGGGCTCGATCCGCGCGGCCGACTGGGGATGTGGGATGTGATACGCGGACTCGTGGATGAGGGCGTTACCCTGCTGCTGACCACGCAGTACCTCGAAGAAGCCGACGCGCTCGCGAACACGGTCGCGGTCGTTAACCACGGAAGGATCATCGCCCGCGGCACCTCCGATGAGCTCAAGGCCCAGGTCGGCGGCGAGCGCATCGAGGTGGTCGTGCATACGCGGGACGACATTGCTCGCGCCATTGATGTCCTGACGGCGGGAATGGATGGCGACCACACGATCGACGAGCACATGCGAAAGATCACCGTGCCGGCACGAGGAGGCGCGCAGCGACTCGCCCACGTCGTGCGCGAGCTCGACGACGCGCAGATCGGCATCGACGACATCGCGCTGCGTCGCCCGACCCTCGATGACGTGTTCCTATCTCTGACAGGCCACGCCGCCGAGGTCGCCGCCGCATCCGGTGCTTCGGATGGCCGGTAGCGCGGTGCGCCAGGCCCTCGACGACGGCCTCGTGGTCGCATGGCGAAACCTGAAGCGGGTGCCGCGAATCCCCGAGCTCGCGGTGTTCGCGATCCTGCAGTCGATCATGTTCGTGCTGCTCTTCGCGTTCGTTTTCGGCGGCGCGATCCCGCTTCCGGGCGGGGCTTCGTACCGCGAGTACCTGATGCCAGGGATCTTTGCCCAGACCATCGTTTTCGCCACCGCAACAACTGCGATAGGAATGACGGACGACCTGAGCAAGGGAATCCTGGATCGCTTTCGCTCCTTGCCGATGGCCCGGTCCGCGGTGCTGAGCGGACGGACGCTGTCCGACGTCGTCTACAACGGCGGCATCCTGATCGTGCTCATGCTGTCCGGGCTTGCCGTCGGGTGGCGCGTGCACACAAGCGTCCCCGAGTTTCTTGCCGGCGTCGGCCTGCTTCTGCTCTTCGCGTTCGTGATGGCCTGGATCGGGGTGTGGCTGGGCCTGACGTTGAGGACGGTCGAGGTGACCCAGCAGGTCTCATTCACAGTTCTGTTTCCCCTGACGTTTCTTTCCAACGTGTTCGTGCCGACGCAGTCGCTGCCCTGGTGGTTGAGGCCGCTCGCCGAGTGGAATCCCGTGAGCGCCCTGACCGCAGCGACGCGACATCTTTGGGGGAATCCGAATCCCTTCGCCGCCAGCGGGCTGCCGGCGGAGCATCCGATCGAGCTGACGCTGATCTGGGTCGTGGTCCTGCTGGCGATCTTCGCGCCGCTGGGGGTGTGGCGCTACCGCTCCATGAGCCGGTAGAGCTCGAACAGTCTGAGCGGGGAGAGCGGCATCTCGGTGATCTCGATACCGGTCGCGTCCTCGATCGCGGATGCCAGCACGGCGCCCACCGGGATCACACCGGCCTCGCCCGCCCCCTTCACTCCAAGCGGGTTGAGGGGTGATGGCGTCTCGATGTGGTCGATCTCGATCGGCGGGATCTCGGTCGCGTACGGCATCAGGAACTCCATGAACGACGCGTTGCGCAGCTGCCCGTCGCCGTCGTAGGCCAGCCGCTCGTAAAACGCGCCGCCGATGCCCTGCGCCACCCCACCCTCGATCTGCCCCTGCAGGACGAGCGGATTGATGACGCGCCCGCAGTCATGGACGACCACGTACTTGAGGATCTCGAGCCGGAATGTCTTCGGGTCAACGCGAACGTAGGCGGCGTGGCAACCCGACGCCCAGGTCGAGCCGGGCGGGCTGTAGTAGCCGGTCGCCTCGAGGCCAGGCTGCTCGCCATCGCG